>Ga0315271_10002343_pt1 | contig 11863 bp, 9 predicted proteins | sample C3_top_MG_FD_204664 | JGI IMG/M metagenome (GOLD analysis project Ga0315271, IMG submission 204664) | Sediment microbial communities from Yellowstone Lake, YNP, Wyoming, USA - C3_top | ecosystem: Environmental > Aquatic > Freshwater > Lake > Sediment | place: USA: Wyoming | collected 2017-08-01
CCGATGAAGTCGTTGAGCAACGGTGGGATGACGCGCCGGACCGCCTGCGGGACGATCACGTGGCGCATCGTCTGGATCTGCGACAGCCCCAGCGACCGGGCGGCCGCGGTCTGGCTCGCGTGGATCGACTCGATGCCCGCGCGGTAGACCTCGGACACATACGCCGAGTACACGAGCGTGAGCACGACGATCGCCCAGAAGAACTCGTCCTTCGGGATCCCGGGGATCCTGAGGGCGGGCAGCCCGATGCCGAGCGCGACGATCACGAGCAGGCCCGGCAGGGCTCGGAAGACGTCGACGTAGAACGTCGCCATCAGGCGGAGCGGGAAGAAGACAGGCCCCGGCAGGCTGCGCAGGACAGCGAGCAGGAGCCCGAAGACGAGGATCAGGATCTCGGCGATGACGAATAGCTGGATGTTGACCCAGAACTTCGCCACGATCTTCGGGAGCGACTCCCAGAAGAGCTTGCCGTCGAGGAACTGGGCCTGGACGCGCGGCCAGCCGGCCGAGTTGACGACGACGAAGGCGATCAGCCCGAAGACGACGACCGTGGAGACGGCCGCGACCAGGAGCGAGCGAGCGCCTTCGGCGCCGAGCCCGAACGCGGGCCTCCGGGTCGAGCGGGTCGGTGGTTCCGACCCGATCGACGCGGAGAGAGACCCGTCGGGATCCATGGGCTGGGGTTGCGGACGCTACGGCTGGTAGACCGGGGCGCCGGCGTTGTCGGAGAGCTGGGTCTGGGTGATCCGGGCGAGCTCGCCGGAGGCCCGCAGCTGGCCGATCGCCGTGTTGACGCACGCCGTCAGCGGGCTGTCCTTGTCAAGGACGACGCTGAAGTGCTCGCCGCCCTCCTTGGCCGGGAACTGGCCGCCGATCACGCCGTCGGCGAACTGGCCGCCGCCGATGATGTAGAAGGCGGTGGGCAGGTCGACGACCAGGCCGTCGATCTGGCCGTTCTTGAGGGCCTCGACCGCGAGGTCGTTCGTGTCGTAGACCTTCGCCTCCTTGGTGGGGGCGATGGTGGCGTTGATCGTCTCGAGGCTCGTGGTGCCGACCTGGGCGCCGAACTGGAAGTCCTTGAGCGCCGCGATCGAGGTCACCTTGGACAGCGGGCTGTCCTTGGCGGCGACGACGGCCTGGGCGACGTCGTAGTAGCCGTCGGACAGGTCGACCGCCTGGGCGCGCTCAGCGCTGTAGCTGACCTGGGTCAGGTAGATGTCGAAGTCCTTCTCGCCCGGCCCGATCGCATTGTTGAACGGCGCGACGACCCAGGTGACGGTGTCGCCGATGAAGCCGAGGTTGCGGGCGATCGACCAGGCGACCTTGCCCTCGAAGCCCTCGCGATTGGTCGGGTCACCCAGCTCCCACGGAGCGGTGGCCGGGTCGGAGGGCTGGTAGTACGGCGGGTAGGCCGGGTTGTCGGCGCCGATCGTGAGCGTGCCGGCGGTCTTGGTCTGGAGCGAGGCCGGCGCGCACGCGGCGACGACGGCCGACGGGGCCTCGGTCGGCGCGACGGACGGAGCCTCGGTGGGCGCGCTGGTGGCGGGTGCCGCACTGGGAGCGGCGGTGGGAGCCGGTGCCGAGGCGGCTCCGGAGCAGGCGGTCGCGAACGTGGCGACCAGGGCGAGGGCGGTGATCCCTTTGACGATGCGCATGGCTGGTGGGTCTCCTGTCTATGTTCGTGAGGAAGTGTAGCGGTGTGCAGGGCTGGCCCCGGTGTCCGGCGGCGCCGGCAGGCGGCTTCGGCGGCGGGCCACCGTGGGTGCCGGAGAGACAGACGAGCCGCGAACCATGCACTGGTTCGCGGCCCCGGGACCTCGGCGTCCGAGCTCCCACCAGCATGTGCTGGCGATCAGCACAGGGAGAACAGGGCCTCAGCAGGCCCCCGGGAACGGCCGAAGCGACGCCGGGAGGAGGTCGGCGTCGCTTCGGAGGTTCTGCCGGCAGGGGTGGAAGGAGGGAGGGACCACCCTCGCCGGTGGGTGTTCGGATGTGCTGCACCGTGGTGCGTTGAGGCGAACAGTGGGGCTCGATGGTCAGGGGTTCGATGACCCGCAAGTCCCATTGCCCCGGGTACTTGCGGATACCCCGGACGCGGCCTTGGCGGCGCCCCGGGACCTGCTGGGTAGACTCACGTCGTGCGCGTACGGACGATCGAGATCCGGATCCTGGGGGCCGCGCTCGCGGGCCTCTGGTTCGCCGCGTTCGGCCTCGTGCTCTTCGGCTACCGGCCGGGCGGTCCCGTGGACATCCTGGTGGGGCTGGCGGCGATCGGGCCCACCCTGGTCGCGCTCGCCGGCATCCGCTGGCCACCGGTGGCGCGCAGCGGCCAGGCCTTCGCGGGGATCGCGTGGCTCGCGCTCGGCGCCATGCTCCTCCTCGTCCCGTCGCTGGGCGGCCTCGTCGGCCAGCTGACCGGCAACGGGCCGCAGACGCTGCTGCCCTCGCTGGAAGCTGCCTACCCCTGGATCATCGCGCTCCTCGCGACCGGGCTGTTCTCCGGCCTCGGGATCGCGCGGGCTCGCCTGGGCGATCGCACCATCCGGACGCGGCGCCTCGCTGCGGGCTCGGTCGTCGCCGTGGCGCTCGCAAGCCTGGTGGCCTCCGCGTTCACGGCTGCCGCCGTCGCCAACGAGCTGGCGCTGGCGGACCGGCCTGCGATGGCGTCGCGCTTCGGGCCCACGGACCCCACCCTGGAGCCGCCGGCGTGCAACGAGCTGCTCAAGATGGGCGACACGGCGCGCCTCGAGCTGCGGATGGACTCGTCGCTGGACGACCGGTACACGGGCCAGGCGGTGATCCAGGGCATCCGCGAGGGGGCGGACGTGCGCTGGACCGGGTTCGCGGCCACCCGGATCACCCTGGGCCAGCATGGCCTGGCCCGGATCGCCGGCCAGGTGTGGGAGCTCACGCCCGGTCAGTCGTGGGTCCGGACCAACGCCTACCGCGGCGACGGGCGGGACCTGGACCGCCAGCTGGTGCTGGGCGCCCTGACCCAGGCCAACCGCAACGTGGCGGAGGACCGCGGTCTCGCGTTCATCGAGGGAGCGCGGGCCCGCCACTGCCGGGTGACCGTGGACGGCACGACGATGCGCATCGCCCTCCCCGAGGTCGACCTGCTCGTGGGTGGCACGGACATCAGCCGCTGGCGCGGGGAGCTGGACTTCTGGATCTTCGCGGACGGCGAGCTGGGCCAGGCCGACGGGAAGATCTCGGGGCCGGCGGCGGACCTGGACCCCGATGCGCTCCTGGCCGGGATCCGGTTCCACCTGCTGGCGGTCGACCGGGGCCTGCCGATCACGGTGCTGGCCCCCGCGCGCTGATCCGGGCAGGCATCATTGCGCCCGAGGATGAGGAAGGACGCCGCATGATCGACGAGACCCCGGGCGACGAGCGCGCCAAGCAGGACCGGACGGCCCGGCTCCTCAACACGGTCCATATCCTCCAGGGCTACGGCGAGGGTGGCGTCACCCCGGACGAGATCGCCCACCGTACGGGCGTGTCGCGCCGGACCGCGTACCGGGACCTCAAGGCCATCGAGCGCGAGCTCCGGCTGTCCGTCTGGAGCAAGGACGGCCACTGGGGCATGAACGACGAGAACTGGCTGCCGCCCCTGCGCCTGACCCTCCCCGAGGCCATGGCCGTGTTCCTGGCGGCCCGCCTGGTGAGCCGGTTCCTGGACCGCAACGACCCCCACCTGGCCTCGGCGTTCACGAAGCTCGAACAGGCCGCCCCGGTCCTGGGTGCCCACATCGAACGCACCGTCCAGGACATGTCAGACCGCCCGCTGGACGCGGCCTACACCCGGGCCGTGGAGCAGCTGACACGTGCGTGGGCGGAGCGGCGTCCCGTCCGGTTCGACTACCTGCCGGCGCAGTACGGAGATACGGAGCGCCCCGGCCGGCGGGCCCACGTCCACCCCTACCTGCTGGAGCCGTCGCTGGCGACGCGGGCCCTCTACCTCATCGGGTGGGACGTTGACCGGGGGGCGATGCGGACCTTCAAGGTGGAGCGGATCGACAACCTGACCATCGCGCCGGAGACGTTCGCGGCGCCCGAGGAGGACGTCGTCCGCCAGCTCCGCCTGGCCTGGGACATCATCGCGGACCAGCCGGCGACCGAGGTGGTCCTGCGGTTCGCGCCGACGGTCGCCGTGCGCGTGAGCGAGGCGACGTGGCATCCCAGCCAGGAGATCGACGAGCTCCCGGACGGATGGCTCGAGTGGCGCGGGACGGTGTCCGGGACCATCGAGATCAAGCTCTGGATCCTCTCCTGGGGCGATGACGTGGAGGTCATCGCACCCGCCGGTCTCCGCGCCGATGTGGCCGCCACCCATCGGCGGGCCGCCGTGCGGTACGGGGCCTGACCGGGCGTGGCAGGGCTGGCACGAGTGCCGGATCCGGCGATCCGGGGTAGGGTTCCCCGGTCCGCAGCACCCGTGGACCGCAACGGAGGAGCCACGATGGCCCACGTCCCGAGCGTGCCCCGGCGCGCCACCAAGAACCTCCGCCGGCGCCTTGCGCTGGCAACGACCACCGCCGTCGCGGCTGCGCTGCTGTTCACCGGGCTCCCGGTCCCGGTCGGGGCAAGGGCAGCCGCCTCTCCGTCGGGCGGGGTGACCACCACCACCGACATCTCCAGCACGGCCGACATGGCCGCGCTGGTCCTGCGCTTCATGAACGCCGATCGCGTCGACCGCGGCCTGGTCGCCTACCGCCCGTGGGGCGCGCTGGCCGCGCTGGCCAGGGACCGCGCCCAGCAGATGGCGGACCTGGACACCCTCTCGCACAGTGCCGCAGGCGGGGACGTGGGCAACGCCCTGACCGCGCGCGGGATCGGGTGGATGGGCTTCGGCGAGATCATCGGCACCAGCTCCTACCCGTGGGGCTCGGAGTCCGTGCTCAACATCTACTCGCTCTGGATGGGCAGCCCCATGCACCGGGAGATCATGTTGAGCAGCACCTACAACTACGCAGGCATCGGCATCGCCAAGGGCCGCAACGGCACCACCTGGATCTCCGTCGTGTTCACGGAATCGGCGGACCACACGGCACCGGTTGCGAGGAACGGAGCGCTCAAGGCGTCCGGCACCACCGTCACGTTCTCGTGGAGCGGCTACGACCGCCAGCTCCAGACGCACACCGCGGGCCTGCGCTCGTTCGACGTGCAGTACCGGGTGGACGGTGGGACCTGGAGGACCATCCGCAACGACACGACCGCAACCTCGCTCACGCTCAAGAGCCGGTCGCGGGGCCACACCTACAGCGTGCGGGTCCAGGCGGCCGACCGCCGGGGTACGCTGTCGCGGTGGACGACCGAGAAGAAGGTCCTGGTCCCCTGACCCAGGCACCGGGCGGGGCCGGGACCACAGCGCACCCGAACCGGCGGCTGCCCTTCGCGGCGGTCAACCTCATCAGCGATCCCATCCACGGCTACGTGGAGCTGACCAAGCGCCTCGCCCCGGAGCAGGCACGCGCGGCCGGCCTGCCGCCCGAGGACACCGCCGAGGACGACCTCCTCGATACGGCCTGGGTACAGCGCCTGCGCCGGATAAGCCAGCTCCAGAGCGCGCGCTGGGTCTTCCCCACCGCCGAGCACTCCCGGTTCACGCACGGCCTCGGCGTCATGCACGAAGCAGGACTGTGGGCACGGTCCCTGTATCCCTCGCTGGTCGCCGCGCTGCCCGCGCTGGCCCCCGGCGAGCCCGTCCCGTCCGAGGGCCTGGTGGTGGAGACCCTGCGCGTGGCCGGCCTGCTCCACGACGTGGGCCACGGGCCGTTCGCGCACTTCTTCGACGACCGGTTCCTCGCGCTGTTCCCCGCCCCTGCCGACCCCCGGCGTCCGGGAGCCAAGACCCTGTCGCACGAGGACCTCTCGCAGCTGATCATCGAGCGCGAGCTGGGGCCGCTGATCGCCGGGCTCCGGCGGGCGCCGGGCGCCGTGGCGGAGCGCGACCGGTTCGCGGACGGCGAGGCCATCGAGCCCCGCTGGGTGTCGTTCATCATCTCGAAGCCGCCGCTGGTGGACGCCTCGATGCCCGCCTGGGTGCGCCTGCTCCAGCCGCTGCTGTCGGGCGTGTTCACGGTGGACAACCTGGACTACGTGCGCCGGGACGCCTACCTCACGGGCGTGTCGATGGGCCCGGTGGATGCCGAGCGGCTGCGCCGCTACTCGTTCATCGGGGAGCGCGGCCTCACGCTGTACGAATCCGGCGTGGGTGCGCTGGAGATGTTCCTGACCGCGCGGCTGTTCATGTACCAGCACGTCTACCTGCACCGGACCGTGCGGGCGATCGACCTGGACCTGGCCGAGGTCTTCGCCCCGTCGATCCGGGCGGTGTTCGGCGACGGGTCTCCGGCGGAACGGCTGGGCGCGTTCGCAGACCTCGACGAGTACGCGCTGCTCCACCAGGCCGCGCTGTGGGCGCGGGGCGAGCATCTCTCGGCTGCCCCTGTTGCCGGCGACGGCACGGTGACCACGGAGATTGCCGACGGCTGGCGCGCCATCCTGTTGCGACGGCCACGCTGGCGGACCGAGCGCGAGGTGCACGCCGAGCAGGCGACGCCGGACTGGCCCGCCGCGCTCCTCGCCGACCTTGGTGACGCAGAGCCCGGGCGGGTGGTCGTGGACCTCGTGGGCGTGGATGCCCGGCCGGGCGCGGACAAGGCGCCGACGCTGGCGATCGAACGACGGGACGGCGAGGCGGGGCCGCCGCTGGAGGAGGCGCTGGCGCGACTCCCCGCGTGGTCGCTGGTGGGGAGACGCTACCGGCGCGTCGGGTAGGCACAGGCTGAGCGCGCGGCAGGGTCGTTTGCCTCTGGACTGCGAACGGCGCGATGCGCTGGACTGGGCCCGTGCAGCGCTTCCTTCCCGACGGAACGAGCCCGATCCAGGCCGGCGCGATCTTCCTGATCATCGCCGCCAAGTTCGGGCTGCCCCTGCTCATCGTCCGCTTCCCGTTCGCGGCCGGCTGGGCCAACTTCGTCCTCGACGGCGTGGACGGGGACCTCCTCGTCCCGCTGGGCCTGCCGAACGAGACGTACCAGCCGGTCGACAAGCTGTCCGACTGGGTCACGTACGTGGCGATCGTCGTCATGGCGTACCGCAACCAGTGGCCCATCAGGCGCCTGATGCTCGGCCTGTTCCTGTTCCGCTCCATCGGCCAGGTGGGCTTCCTCGCAACCGGCAACGAGCTGCTCCTGGCCGTCTTCCCGAACTTCCTGGAGCCGCTGTTCCTGGTGACGGCCTCGATCCTCGCCTGGCAGCGCTCGGTCCGGCACGTCCCCGAGTGGCAGGAGCGCGGCTTCGCCATCCTGCACCGCTACCGCTGGCCCATCGGCATCCTGGTCGTCATCTACAAGCTGCAGGACGAGTACGTCACGCACGTCGGCAACATCGACCGCAGCGACCTGTTCAGGCAGCTGTTCGGCGGGTAGCAGGCCAGTCACGGTGACCCTCGCCGGGCTCGGAACCCGTTCCCCGGAGTTCGGCGCGATGCGGTAGCGTTCCGGCCATGCGACCCCACCTCCGCGTCCTGTCGGACGAGCTCATCGCCCAGATCCTCGACGAGGCCAAGCGCGTGCTGGCCGAGACGGGGATGGAGATCCGCAGCGCGGAGATGCGCCGCCGGCTGCTCGAGGCCGGCCTGCCCACGAACGCCGCCGGGGACCGGATCCTGTTCCCGCGCGCCGTCGTGGAGGCGGCCATCGCCAGCGCACCGCGGTCGGTCCAGCTCTACGACCGGGATGGCAACCTCCACGCCGACCTCGGCGGGGACCGCGTCCACTTCGTCCCGGGCTCGTCCGGCCTCAAATGGATGGACCACCGGACCGGCGAGGTCCGCCTGGCCAACTCCACGGACTTCGTGGAGTACGTGCGCCTGTGCGACGGCCTCGACAACATCGCCTATCTCGCGACGGCGTTCTCCACCAACGACGACATCGAGGCCCAGGTGTCCGACGCCTGGCGCCTGTACATGGTCCTCGTCAACTCGAAGAAGCCGGTGGTGTCGGGGGCGTTCACGGAGCACGGCGTGCCGCGGATGGTGGAGCTGATGCAGCTCTTCCGCGCGGACCGGGCCGACCTCATCGCCCGCCCGATGTCGATCTTCACGATCACGGCCTCGGGCAACTTCCGCTACTCCGAGGATTCCTGCCAGAACCTGATCGACGCGGTGGAGGCCGGCATCCCGGTGGAGATCGTGCCGGTGACCCTGATGGGGCTCATCGCGCCTGTCACCATCGTGGGCGCCACCGTCTTCCACACCGCCGATGTCCTCGCGGGCATCACGATGGCCCAGCTGGTGAAGCCCGGGGCTCCCGTGCTGTTCGGCGGCGCGCCCGCCACCTTCCACATGAAGGCCGCCAGCTCCCCGATGTCGGCGATCGAGGCGGTGGCGCTCGATGCGGCGTACGTGGCGGTGGCCAAGTCCCTCGGCCTGCCGTGCCAGTCCTACATGGCGCTCTCGGACGGACCCATCCTGGACGCGCAGGCCGGCGCCGAGACCTTCGGCAGCGCCCTGATCGCGGCGCTGGCCGGCGTCAACAGCGTCAGCGGCCCGGGCATGCTGGACTTCCTGCTGGTCTTCTCCCTGCCCAAGCTCGTCTTCGACGACGAGATGTGCGGCCAGGCGCTGCGCTTCATCCGCGAGATCAAGGTGGTCGAGGATCTTCCGGTCCAGGGCCTGGTGGACCGGCTGATGGTGGACCAGCACCTGATCATGGCGCCCCACACGATGGACCACTGGCCCACGGAGCTGTACCTGCCCTCGGCGGTGATCGACCGCGACAACCGCGAGAACTGGCTGAAGGCCGGCGGCAAGGACACGTACGCCCGCGCCTGCGACGAGGTGGACCGCCGGCTGGCCTTGTACACGCCCGTCGTCACCGACCCGGCGATCGAGGCGGAGATGCGCCGGATCATCCTGGCGGGACTGGTGGACCAGACCGAGCTGCCGTACCTGCCGCCGGTCCCGGAGCCGGTCGCCGCGGCGCCGGCCGGTTCCTTCGCGGATGGCGAGGGCCCGGGCCGCGGCCGAAGGGTGAACGCGCGCCGCCAACACGGGTAGCCGTCAGCGGGACGGCGTGGCCCGGCCGTGCCGACGCGCCGATCCATGCCAGCATCAAATCGTTGCCCCGCGTGCTGGACGACTGCCACACCGCGGGGTTCTCGGCAGTTGCCGTGCGGGGAGCCGGCCGGTTTCATCCGGTGGTGGATCGGGCCTTACGGCACCGGCACGGGTGACGGCTTCGGCCTCGCTGGGGCATTGATCCCGGGCTTCGGCGGCAGGATCACCAGCGGATCCACGCGGGCGGTCTCCAGCCTCGGCAGCTTCATCCGCTTTGCCACGTCCGGCAGGAGTCCGAACGTGGCCGTCTCCCAGGGCGCGAACAGCCCGTAGTGGAGGTGGCAGCCGGACGCGCGTCCGGTCATCCCCTCGTAGCCCAGCAGCTGGCCGGCGCGGACCGTGTCGCCCGGCTTCACCACGATCTTCCACATGTGGGCGTACATGCTCCGGTATCCGTTCCCGTCGTCGGTGACGATCACGATGGGGAGCTCGAACCAGAGGTGCTTCCGGTCCAGGCGGCGCAGGTAGGGCCGGAGGTCCCCGACCCAGCCCATGAACTTGTCGTAGTGGCGGCCGGCCGCCAGGACCGTGCCGTCATGGGCCGCCATCACGCGGTCGTTGCAGAACGAGGCGAGGTCCACGCCATCGTGGAACTGCTTCCCATCCACCAGGCGCGAGCCCCAGGCCGTGGGGCCGAAGGGAAGCGTCAGGCGCGGGTGGGCCAGCGGCCACCGGTAGCCGGTGAGGATCGCGATGGACGGGGCGGTGGTCCCCCTGCGTTCCCACCAGATCCGCTCGGGCGGGACCCCGTTCTCGTTGCGCGCGGCGAGGGGTGTGGGGGTGGGCGCCGCGGTGGGCGCCGGGGTGGGCGTGGGTGCTGGCGAGCTGGCCGGCGGCGCTGGCGTTGCGGTCGAAGGCATCGGTCCCGGCGTGCGCGCGGCCGTGGGCTCCTGGCCGATGGCCGCATGCCCGGACCCGTCGCCGGTCAGCGGGAGTGCCAGGCTCCTCGTTCCGAGGACCGGGATCGCGAGCAGCACCGCCAGCCCTGCGGCGACGCCGAGCAACGCGATGCGGCCTTGCAGGCGGCGGCGCGGTCGGGCGTGCGGGAGTCGATCCTGTCGGGGCACCCGCGGATTGTGCCCCACTCCGGGCTCCGGCGGCGCGCAGTGTCGCTGCGCGGGGCAGTGTTGCGGCACGGGGCAGCCGTATCGCTGCGCGGGGCAGTGTTGCCCCGCACTGCCCCGATGTGGAGCGGCGGTATCATGCGGCGGCCGCGCGCCCGTAGCTCAGTGGATAGAGCACCTGACTTCGGATCAGGTGGTCGGGGGTTCGAATCCCTCCGGGCGCGCCATTGTCTTGAGTCGCGACATAGGCGACACATGCGTCGCGTCATCGGCGACACATCTGGTCAGCCGGTCCCCTGGGACCCCGGCCATCGGCCGGGGTCTCTGCGTGTGTTGCGCCAGTACCCCTTGCCGAACAAGGGCCTTGACGCGTCCCACGCCGAGGCTATAGTTCGCCGCACGATATATCGGCCGACGTAGTAACGGTCACCGACATATCGGCCTCGAAGGTCCGGGCAATGCATGACCCGGGACGGCCCTAGACAGGAGGATGGTGCGATGAGACGGATGCTGACGGGCGTGCTCGCCCTCTGGCTGGTGGCGGCAGGCCTGCTCGCCCTTGGTCCTACCGTGGCCGCGGCAGCCCCCGGATTTGCGGGGACGTGGGTGTCGATCGACACCGATGGCAGCACGCAGGGGCTCGTGATCGGGCAAGGCTCGACGCCCGCCGTGACCTACCAGGACGACTACGCCAGTTCATGCGCCAACGCCGGCGCACCATCGACCCACTTTGTCGCGACCGGGCGCGGCAGCGGGGACGGCGACTCGTTGTGGGTCGAGTTCCGCGATGGCGGCTGCGGTCGCCACAAGATCGGACCATTCGGGCTGGGCTTCAGCTACGACGGTAGTAGCGACACCCTGACCGACGACTTCGGGATCACCTGGTACCGGTTCCCCTAAGTCGCTTCACGTGCCTACCGCCACCCCGCCGGATAGGCCCCCTTGGAGGACCAGCTGCGAGTAGGAGCGCGTCGTCGGGGCGGCCGTCACGGCGCCCAGGACCAGCTGGGCTCGGCCGCCTTGATCGCGTTGGTCGTGACCTTCACGAGGCCCGTGCCATCGACCCTGACGGCGTAGATGTCCGAGACGGTGCGGACGTACAGGTTGGGATCCGTGTTCTCTGTCTCTCCCGCAAACGCGATCCACCGGCCGTCAGCCGACCATGCGGGTGATCGGGACAGCAGCGACGGCGGGCTGCCAGCGATCAGGAGCGGGCCGCCCTCGATCGTCGCGGCGGGGTCGCCGCCGCCCTTCACGATCCAGATGCCGTAGCCGGCCGGGTCGCCGGAGGGATCGCCGACCTGGGCGGCGATCTGCGAGCCATCGGGCGACCACGACAGGCTCAGGGCATTCGGGACGGTCGCGTACGCCGCCCTGCCGGAGCCGTCGGGTCGGACGGTGTAGATCGAAGCGCCGCTGACGAACGCGATGCGGTCGCCGCTCGGCGACCATGCGGGGTTCAGGTCAGCCGCGTTGGTCGTGATCTCGGTCTGGCCGCTGCCGTCGGCATTCATGACATAGAGGCCGCCGGGGCGAGCGCCCGCGGGCATGGCAGGATCCTCACTGAAGGCGATCCGTGAGCCGTCGGGCGACCAGGTCGGCCGGCCGACCGGGAATGGGGTGTGCGTGAGCTGACGCTTGTTGGAGCCGTCGGCGTCCATGACCCAGATCT
>Ga0315271_10002344_pt1 | contig 11861 bp, 12 predicted proteins | sample C3_top_MG_FD_204664 | JGI IMG/M metagenome (GOLD analysis project Ga0315271, IMG submission 204664) | Sediment microbial communities from Yellowstone Lake, YNP, Wyoming, USA - C3_top | ecosystem: Environmental > Aquatic > Freshwater > Lake > Sediment | place: USA: Wyoming | collected 2017-08-01
GACGCGCATCGACGGCATTGACGTGACCACCGCGCTGGCCGTCATCAGCGAGACCGGAGCCGACATGTCGCGCTTCCCCAGCGACAAGCACTTCGCGTCGTGGATGGGTTTGTGCCCAGGCACGAAGATCACGGGCGGCAAGGTCATGAGCAGCAAGACCAAGCGCTGTGCCAACCGCGCAGCCCAGGCGCTGCGACTGGCCGCTGCAGCGTTGCGCACCAGCCAGTCGGCGCTGGGCGCGTACTTCCGGCGCATGTGTGCCAGGATGGACAAACCCAAGGCCGTCACCGCCGCCGCGCACAAGCTCGCACGGCTGATCTACACGATGCTGACCAAGGGCGAGGAATACACCGACCAAGGACAGGCCTACTACGAAGAGCGATACCGCGAACGGGTCGTGCGCCAACTCAGGCTGCGCGCCAACAAACTGGGCATGCAACTCGTCGCCGCCGAACTACCGGCATGAAAAACCCATTCAAGATCAGACACTTGAGGGGTGTTTCTTAAGAGCCGACGGTTTGACGCGAAACCAATACGCAACCATAATGCAACCACTAGCGTGGTACAACCATGCCGACCACTCTGACTTTGAAGAACATTCCCGACGAGGTGTACCAGCGGCTCAAGGCCTCTGCGGAGACCCACCGGCGAAGCCTAAACAGCGAAGCCATCGTGTGCCTGGAGTCGGTTTTGGTTCCAGGGCGTGTGACGGTTGGTGAGCGACTCGCGAGGGCGCGCGCGCTCCGCGCGGCTCTGCCGAAGGCGAGGTTTCAGGCGAAGGACATTGATGCATACAAGCGCGAGGCGCGGCCGTGATTGTTGTGGACAGCAACGTCGTTGCGTACCTGTACTTGCCGTGTGACTACACCGAGAAGGCGGAAGCTCTGCTTGAGCATGATGCCGACTGGGCTGCGCCGCTGCTCTGGCGAAGTGAGTTCCGCAGCATTCTGGCTGGCTACATGCGTCGCAAGACGCTCACGTTCGAGGCAGCACGCGACCTGCAACTGGAGGCTGAGAGCCTGCTGGCTGGCGCCGAGCATGAGGTGGACTCGCGCCTGGTGCTGGAACTCGTGCGTGACAGTAGATGTTCTGCCTACGACTGCGAGTTCGTAGCACTGGCGATCGCGCTTGGCGTGAAGCTCGTGACGATGGACGCCAAGCTTCTAAAGGCATTCCCAAAGTACGCAGTGGCGCTTTCTGCCGGCTACGTTTGAGTTAAGCGGCAGACACCGGTACCCCGGTGGATGTCCGCTTGAACGAAGGGCTAGCAGACGAGTTTGTCGTACTCGCCATGCGTGCCGATCCAGAACCCAGTGGACGCCGCCTTGAATGGTTGGCTCGCGCTGACTTGCTTCAGTGCCGGTAGTCTTCTTCGCGCTGGTGCCGAACCGCGCCTACGACGACGTCGTCGCCGACGATCTCGAAGAGAACTATGTAGCCCGTGCCACCGAAGGGAACGATCAATTCGCGCGCGCGACCATTGCCCAGCTCCGCCCGACGGCATGAGTAGGGCGACCAAGACAGCAGGCGCATTGCCTCGCGGATGGCGTCCAGTGCTCGTTGCGCAGTGGTCCAGTCCGGTGTCTCGCTCGCGAGCTCACGCTCGATGGCGAAGTCCTCCAGACGCCGCAGGTCCGCCACCGCCTCTTGCAGCAGCGTGACCGTGTACTTCGCCGTCACCGGCCTACGCGCTGAGCGGCCCGGCGCTTGGCGTCATCGAGGCGCGTCTGCAGTTCGGCCATGACCTCGTCGACCGTGTGACCGCCGCCTTCTTGCTTCCACCGCTCGATCGCCGCCTCGCCACGGGTGACGAACTCGGCCTGCACGCGACGCCAAGCCGCGGCCGCTACGACCGCCTCCTCGATGAACTGGGTCAGCGACTCGCCCTCGCGCAAGACAGCCTCGACTTCGGCCCTGACCTCGGGCTCGACGCGAATGGGAGGAAAGGTGGCAGAGCGCACTCTTAGATTGTATAGTAAACGTGATACGTCAATAATATCACCCCGCGCCCCCCATCACCGCCGCCCGATCCGCTACCGGCACGACGCTTTAGCCCCCGACAGCCCCATTCCCACCGAACACTGTCACTGCGCGACGCGCAGGTGCTCACTCGACGGTCACCGACTTGGCCAGGTTCCTCGGCTTGTCGACATCAGTTCCGCGCGCGCAGGCCGTGTGATAGGCCAGCAATTGCAGCGGCACCACGTGCAGGATCGGGCTCAGCAGCCCGTAGTGCTCTGGCATGCGAATCACATGCACGCCCGGGCCACTTTCGATGCGTGTATCGGCGTCGGCAAAGACGTACAACTCGCCGCCGCGGGCGCGCACTTCCTGCATGTTGCTCTTCAACTTTTCCAGCAACTGATCGTTTGGCGCCACGGTCACCACCGGCATCGCCGCGGTGACCAGCGCCAGCGGGCCGTGCTTGAGCTCGCCAGCCGGGTAGGCCTCGGCGTGGATGTAGCTGATCTCCTTCAACTTCAGCGCGCCCTCGAGCGCGATCGGGTAATGCAGGCCGCGGCCGAGGAAGAGCGCGTTCTCCTTGGCGGTGAAGGCCTGCGACCAGGCCACGATCTGCGGCTCGAGCGCGAGCACGGCCTGAACCGCCACCGGCAGGTGGCGCAGGGCCTTGAGGTGCGCAGCCTCCTGCGCGTCGCTCAGGCGCCCGCGGACCTGCGCCAGCGCCAGCGTGAGCAGGAACAGGCCCACGAGCTGGGTCGTGAAGGCCTTGGTCGAGGCCACGCCCACTTCGGCGCCAGCGCGAGTGATGTAAGCGAACTTGCACTCACGCGCCATCGCGCTGCTGGCCACGTTGCAGATCGTCAGCGTGGTGGTCATGCCGAGATCGCGCGCGTGCTTCAGCGCCGCCAGGGTGTCGGCGGTTTCGCCGCTCTGGCTGATGGTGACCACCAGCGTGCGCGGGTTGGGCACGCTGTCGCGGTAGCGGTACTCGCTGGCGATCTCGACGCTGGTCGGGATGCCGGCCACCGACTCCAGCCAGTACTTGGCCACCGAGCCCGAGTAGTAGCTGGTGCCGCAGGCCAGGATCAGCACCTGGTCGACGTTCTTGAACGCCGAGTACGCACCGTCGCCGAACAACTCGGGGCTGACGCCGTGCACCGCGTTAAGCGTGTCGGCGATGGCCTTGGGCTGCTCGAAGATCTCTTTTTGCATGTAGTGGCGATAGGGGCCGAGCTCGGCCGCACCGCTGTGCGCCTGCACGGTGCGCACCTCGCGCTGCTGCGGGCGCAGCGAGCCGTCGGCTTGGCGGCCGACGATCCAGTGCTTGCCGAGCTGTACGTCGACCACGTCGCCCTCTTCGAGGTAGACGATCTGGTCGGTCACGCCCGCCAGCGCCATCGCGTCGGAGGCGAGGAAGGTCTCACCCTTGGCCACGCCGAGCACCAGCGGCGAGCCGGCGCGCGCGCCGACCACGCGCTGCGGTTCGTCGAGGCAGAACACCGCGATGGCATAGGCGCCGCGCAGGCGCGCAACAGCCTGCTGCACGGCCTCGAAGAGGTCGCCCTGGTACAGGTGCGCAACCAGGTGGGCGATGACCTCGGTATCGGTCTGGCTGGCGAAGGCAAAGCCCTTGGCCTTGAGTTCGGTGCGCAGCTCTTCGTAGTTCTCGATGATGCCGTTGTGCACCAGCGCGAACTTGCCCGGCGCGTCGGCGGCGGCGTTCGGTCCGGCCGAAAAATGCGGGTGCGCGTTGTTCACCGCCGGCGCGCCATGCGTGGCCCAGCGTGTGTGCGCAATGCCGGTGCCGGCCTCGATGTGCTCGGCGGCCACCTGTGCCTCGAGTTCGGCCACCCGCGCCGTGCTGCGCGCGCGGCGTAGCTTGCCGCCCTGGTGCACCGCGACGCCGCAGGAGTCGTAGCCTCGGTATTCGAGCCGTTTCAGGCCCTCGACGAGGATCGGAACGATGTTGCGTGCGCTGACTGCGCCGACGATGCCGCACATGGGGGAGCCTCGAAAATGGCGAACGGAGCGAGATCCTAGACAGCATGGAGAGAAATTTAGTTGCAAATATTCGCCGTATGACAGACTATTGCGTCTTCTTCTGACATTTATGTCTCTACTTATCCATATCAACTTCTGTAATGCACGATACTTTCACATTGTCATCACTCGATGACACTGACCTGCGCCTGCTCGATAGGCTGCAAGACGACGCGGGAATGACCAACCAGGATCTGGCCGTGGCGGCACATGTCTCGCCGGCAACGGCGCTGCGCCGAGTGCGCCGCCTGACTGAGAGCGGCGTGGTCGAGCGCCGCATCGCGCTGCTGTCCAACGACAAGCTCGGCGCCGGGCTGCAGGCGCTGGTCGAGGTGCAACTCGATCGCCAGGGCGCGGAGCACCTCGATGCCTTCGAGGCGCTGGCCGTGGCCGATCCGGCCGTGCAGCAATGCTGGCGTGTCAGTCCGGGCCCGGACTTCGTGCTCGTGCTCTGGCTGGTCGACATGGCGGCCCACAACGCGTTGGTGCAGCGACTGTTCACGCAACACGCCAACGTGCGCAACGTGAAGACCTTCTTTGCCACCAAGCGCGCCAAGTTCACGCCGCGCATCGACGTGCGCGCGCTTGCCCTCAGGCCTGCTTGAGAATCACCAGCCCCTTCAGGTATTCACCCTCGGGGAAATTGATCGTCGTCGGGTGGTCGCAGGCACCGGCCAGGCGCTCGAGCAACACTCCGTCAACACGGGCGTCAAGCCCGGCGCCAGCCACGATCTTGTGGAACAGCTCTGCGCCGATGCCGCCCGAGCAGGAAAACGTGAACAGCAGGCCGCCGGGCGCCAACAGCTTGAGGGCCAGGCGGTTGATGTCCTTGTAGGCTCGGGCGGCACGTTCGGCATGCGCCGCACTGGGCGCGAATTTGGGTGGGTCGAGCACGATGGCGTCAAACTGCTCACCGACTCTCAGGCGCTCGCGCAGCAGGGCGTTGACGTCGGCGTCGATGAACTGCGCGCGCTCGGCCGCGAAGCCGTTCAGCGCCACATTGGCCCGCGCACGCTCGAGCGCTGGCGCTGACGAGTCGACGCTGACCACCTGCTGTGCGCCACCGGTCAGCGCGGCAACCGAAAACCCGCCCGTGTAGCAGTAGCAGTTGAGAACGCGCTGCACGCCGAAGTGGCGCACGGCTTGCGCAAAGCGGGCGCGGTTGTCACGTTGGTCGAGATAAAAGCCCGTCTTGTGGCCCTCGGCGACGTCGAGCGTGAGCCGCCATTCGTGCTCGCGAATGGTGACTTCGGTCGCGCCGTCGCCACGCAGCCAGCCCTTGACCGGCGGCAGGCCTTCTAGGCCACGCACGCCGGAGTCCGAGCGTTCATACAGCTTCGTGCAACCGGTGGCGGCCAGCAACGCGTCGGCAATCGTCGCCTTCCAGCGCTCGGTGCCGGCCGACAGGAATTGCACCGACAGCACAGAGGCGTAGCGGTCGACGATCAAGCCGGGTAGACCATCGGCTTCGCCATGCACGAGCCGCAAGCCATCGCTTTCGATCGGCAGGCGTTTGCGCAGCGCCACAGCGGCGCGGATGCGGCGCTCGAAAAACGCCGCATCGATGCGCTCGCTCTCGTCGAAACTCCAGGCCCGCACCCGGATCATCGAGGTCGGGCTGAACGAACCCCAGGCCAGGAAGCGGCCATCGTCGGCCTCGACGCGCACCGTCTCGCCGGGGTCGGCGCTGCCCTTGGCCACGCTGCCCTGGAAGACCCAGGGGTGACAGCGCAGCAGCGAGCGCTCCTTGCCTTCGCGCAGTCGAATGCTCTTCATGGTCAGCAATTGTCAGCCACGGTTTTCGGTTGACAAGCGGCGTGCGCGACCGTACAAGCCGGCACCCCCACGCCCCGCGCCGGCCATGCACCACCGCCTTATCGCCGACCTCCCAGCGCATTTCGGACGCCGCTCGCTGCTCGTGCGTGCCCTGCTGCCGGCGCTGTTGGCGTCGTGCGCGACGCTGCCCGCGCCAATCGATTACGAAGCGCGCGCTCCACGCTTGGATGGCTATGGCCAGGCGACGCTGGCCCAGGCGAGCCGCAATGCCCAGGCCCAGCGCCTGTTCGCACAGGGCGTGCAGCAGGCCTATGCCTTCAACGAAAAGGAGGCCGTGCGCGCGTTCAAGGCCGCGCTGGCCCAGGACCCCTCGTGCGCGCTCTGCGCCTGGGGCGTGGCCTGGCAGCTCGGGCCGATCATCAATGCGCCGATGCGCGGTGACCTGCGCGAGGCGCAGCGCTACGTCGCCCTGGCCACGTCGCTCGGCGCGGCTGCCGGTCCGCGCGAGAGCGGCCTGCTGCAGGCCATGGCGGTGCGCTACGGCGAGCAGCGTTCCCCGCCGCAGGACGCGCCGCTGCTGGCTGAGATCTGCGGCACGCCGGCGCCGGACGCGCCCGCCGACCCACTCGACGTGGCCTACGCGGCGCGCCTGCGCGTGCTGTCCGACGCCAATCCGGGCGATGCCGACATCGCCTCGCTGTATGCCGAGGCGGTGATGGTCGCCACGCGCAGCGACTGGTGGGATCGCAAGACCGGCCGGCCCGTCGGCGCCATCGCTGACATGGTGCAGCGCCTCGAGGGCGCACTGGCCAAGGCACCGGATCACACCGGGATCAACCACTACCTGATCCACGCCCTCGATTCGTCGCCGCACCCCGAGCGCGCGGTGGCCGCCGCCGATCGACTGGGCGCGCTGGCGCCGGCCTCGCCGCATCTGGTGCACATGCCGGCGCACATCTATGCGCGCGTCGCGCGCTTTGCCGATGCGGTGCGCGTCAACGAGCAAGCCCTCACGGCGCAGGCCGACCTGACCGCGCTGCTCGAGCAGCAGCAGTTGCCGACCAAGGACAGCTGGGACGGCCACAACCTGCACTTCCTGTGGTTTGCCGCGGTGATGGAGGGCCGCGGCGAGTTGGCAATCGCCACCGCGCGGCGCATCGCCGCACGCGGGGCCAGTTCGACGAGCCCGTTCGCCCAGTACCGCCGCGCTTTGCCGCTGCATACGCTGGCCCGCTTCGAGCGCTGGAGCGAGGTGCTGGCCGAGCCGCTGCCGGCCGATACGGGCTTCATCGCCCGCACGCTGAATGGCCACGCGCGCGCGCTCGCGCTGATGCACACCGGGCAGGCTGCGGCGGCACGTGCGCTGCAGGCTGAAGTGGCACAGTTGACGCCGCCGCAAGGCCACAAGGATGGCAGCGAATTCATGCGCTCGATACACGGCGTCGTACTGTCGCGCCTGACGGCCGAGGTGGCCCAACTCGACGGCCGGACCGACGCTGCCGTGGCTGCGGCCCAGGCCGCGGTGGCCGCCGAGGACGCGCTCGAAGACCGCGAGCCGCCGTTGCTGGCGGCGATGGCACGCCAAGCCCAGGGCCAGATGCTGCTGGCTGCCGGACGCGCTGCCGAGTCAGAGGTGGTATTTCGCGCCGACCTCGCCGACCAGCCCGGCAGCGGCTGGGCCCTGCGCGGCCTGCACGCTGCACTGCTGCGCCAGGGCAAGACCGACGAGGCCCGGCGGGTGCAGGCGCAGTGGCGCCGGGCATGGCCGACGGCCGATGCCGCACTGACTGGGGGCTGAATCCGCCGACGCCATCAGCCGCGCTTCTTCGCCCGCGGGTGTGCGGCGTCGTAGATCTTGGCGAGGTGCTGAAAATCCAGCTTGGTATAGACCTGCGTCGTGGTGATGTTGGCGTGACCCAGCAGTTCCTGCACCGCCCGCAAATCACCACTTGATTGCAGCAGGTGCGAGGCAAAGCTATGCCGCAGCATGTGCGGGTGGACATGGGTGGGCAGGCCGGTTTGCATGGCCAGCAGCTTCAGGCGTGAGCGCACCTGGCTGGCCGTGAGGCGCGTGCCGCGGCGGCTGACGAACAACGCCGGCTCGCCGGGCTTGGCCAGCGGTGCGCGATGGGCCAACCAGGCCCTCACTGCCATCAGCGCCGCGCGGCCGACCGGTACGCTGCGTCGCTTGCTGCCCTTGCCCAACACGTGCGCGGTGGCGTCGGGCAGGTCGATCCAGCCCGCGGCGTCGCGGCCTGCAACGGTGTCAAGGCCGGCCAGTTCACCGACCCGCAGACCGCAGCCATAGAGCAACTCGACAATGGCGTGGTCGCGCGCGGCCAGCACCACGTCGCCGCCTTCGGCTACGTGCCCGGCGAGTGCCACCGCGTGATCCACCGACAGCGCCTTGGGCAAGGGCTTGGCCGCCTTGGGAGCACGCACGTCGGCGACCGGGTTGCTAGCCACTTGCTGGTGCTCACCCCACCAGCGGTACAGCCCGCGCCAGGCCGCGAGCACGATGGCCAGACTGCGCGGTGCCAAGCCGCGCTGGTGCGCCTGGGCGATCCAGCGCCGCACGTGGTGCGTCTGCACCGTTTTCAAATCGATGCCGGCCTCGGCCGCAGCGCCGACCAAGCGCTGCAGCGCCTCGCGGTACAACACCAACGTACGCGCCGCCAGTCGCCGTTCGACTTCGAGGTGGCGCAGGTAGCGCTGCAACTCGTCAGGCAGCGCGGCCACGCCCGTCGTCTTGCGGGGCTTCGACCGACTCAGCCCGAACGGTACTGTGCTGACCATGACGCGTTCGCCCGCAGCGTGTCGAAGGGCCACCACCTCAGCCCGAACCGCAACTTGCTAATCATGATCCGTTCGCCCTGAGCCGGTCGAAGGGCCAGCGCACGCGGTCGCTGCTCAGGCCACCGGCAACAACCGGGCCAGGCCGGCGCCGGCGATCTCGCCGATGCTTTGCAGGAAGTCGGTACCCATGTCGGCGCTGTAGCGCGTCGGGTCGGGCGAGCCGACCACCAGCAGCCCGAAGGCATCGTCGCCGCTGGCCGTACGCAGCGGCACCATGGCCATCGAAGCCACGCCAGCGGGGTCGTCGAGCCAGCGAGCGGCCTCGAAGCCGGCGTTGGCGCCGCAGTACGGCGCGCTCAGACTGGTGGCCAGGCTCTTGGTGTCGGCGCTCGCGCCCTGCGCAAAGGCCAGCCCCTTGAACGCATCGGCCACGCCCCAGACGCGGATAGCAGCCTGCGGGATCAGGAACTGCTGCTTCAATTCGCGCACCAGCACTTCGGGCAGCGCGGGCGCGTCGGTGGTCAGCATCAGCGCTCGCGTCCAGCGGTGCAGCCGCTCGGCGATGACCGAGTTGTCCTGGCCGTTGCGGATCATCTCGACGATCTTCTTCTCCAGGCCCTTGATGCGCTCGCGCAGCATTTCCATCTGCCGCTCCTGCAGCGACACCGCGCGCTGGCCATGCGGGCTGGTGAGTTGGATCGTGGACAGCATCTCGGCATGGCGCTCGAAGAAGCCCGGCGTGTTGGCCAGGTACTCGACGATGTCGGCTTCGGTGATGCCTTGCAGGGCGTTGGTGATCACAGCTCGATTTCTCCTTCAAATACTGTTTCAGCCGGGCCGGTCATCAGCACGGGTTGGCCCACACCCTGCCACTCGATGTGCAGCAAACCGCCGCGGGTACGCACATCGACCTGGGCCCCCAGCCAGCCCAGGCGGATGCCGGCCACCACTGCGGCGCAGGCCCCCGTGCCGCAAGCCAGCGTTTCTCCGGCACCGCGCTCGTGCACGCGCAAGGCGATTTCGCTGCGCGAATGCACCTGCATGAAGCCGGCGTTGACGCGGCGCGGGAAGCGGGGGTGGCCCTCGATGGCCGGGCCCAGCTCGGCCACTGGCGCCGTGTCGACATCATCCACGCGCAGCACAGCGTGCGGGTTACCCATCGACAGGGTCGCAATTTCAATGCGCCGGCCGGCAACGTCGATCGGCCACAACCCGAAACCGTCGACTTCGCGCGGCACCAGGCCCGCGCCATCGAACGGCACCTTGGCCAAGTCGAATTCGGGCAGGTTCATGTCCACCGTGACCCGACCATCAGCCTGCCAACGCAGCTCGAGCCGGTTGTTGACGGTCTCGATGCGCAAGACGGTCTTGTCGGTCAGGCCATGCTCGCGCACAAAGCGCACGAAGCAGCGCGCGCCATTGCCGCAGTGCTCGACCTCGTCGCCGCTGAAGCCGTTGTAGATGCGGTAGCGGAAGTCGACGCCGGGCGTGTCGGTCGGCTCGACCACCAGCACCTGGTCGGCGCCGATGCCAAATCGCCGGTCGCTCAGCCGCCGCACCTGCGCCGCGGACAGCGCCAACGGGGCACGCGTGGCATCGAGCACGACGAAGTCGTTGCCCGCGCCTTGCATCTTGGTGAATCGCAGTCTCATGCTGCGTGGGATTATCGCTGCCTGTGCAGACGGATCAGTACAACGCGGGCTGGCCCTCGGGTCGCGTCTTGAAGCGCTTGTGGACCCACAGGTATTGCGCCGGGCAGCGGCGCACCTCGGCTTCAATCCACTGATTCAAGCGCAGCGTGTCGGCCAGCGGGTCATCGGTCGGCCAGTTCGCCATCGGGGGCAGGAAGCGCACCAGCCAGCCACCGCCCTCGAGCATCTCGGCCACCACCGGCTGCACCATCATGCCCAGCATGCGCGCCATGCGCGACGGCGCCAGCAGCGTGGCGGCGGGCACGCCGAAGAAGGGCACGAAAGCGGCGTCCTTGATGCCGAAATCCATGTCGGGCAGGTTGCCGAAGCCCAGGCCCTGGTGCCGGATGGCGCGGATCAGCGGCTTGGCGCTGACGCTGCGCGCGAACAACTCCAGGCCGCCGAAGCGCTGGCGACCCTTTCGCACTGCGGCGTCGAAGACCGGGTTGCTCTGTGCCTGGTAGATGACGGCCATGCCCCGGCCCTGAAACAGCTGCAACGCCAGGCCCACGACGTCCAGGGCCATGAAGTGTGGCACCAGCCACATCACCGGCGTGTCGCTGCGCTCCGCTAAGCCCAGGTCACCTTCGACCGCGATCAATCGTTCGAGCCGTTCTCGCGGCGCGTGCCAGAACAGCCCCCGTTCGAGGATGCTGCGTCCGAGCCAGCGGAAGTGCTCGCGCACCAGGCGCGCGCGCGCCTGGGCGTCGAGCTCGGGTAGGCAAAGTTCGATGTTGCGCGTGGCGATGCGTCGCCGGTCGGTGGCCAAGGCGTGCAGCAGCGCGCCCAGCGCTCGGCCGATGCCCGCCTGCACGCGCACCGGCAGCCAGTGCATCAGCCACAGGACAGCCAACGCCAGACGCGCCATCATGATGGCCGCGGTGCCTTGTAGCGGTGGTAACCCCACAGGTACTGCGCGGGGCATTGGCGAATCAGGAATTCCATCGCGCGGTTCATCACGGCGGCGCACTCTGCCTGATGCGCCAGGTCGTCGCCGGCAAACGCCGCGGGCGCAGGCAGCGGCTCGGGCAAGTCGAAGACATGCATACGCCAGCCCGCTGCATGCGCCAGCCGTTCGCCGATCACGCCCAGCGGCACCGCATCTGTCTGCTGCACGAGCCGGGACGCCAGGGTCATGGTGTACGCCGGTTGGCCGAAGAAGGGCACCCACACGCCCATGCCATCAGGCGGTACCTGGTCGGGCAGCATGCCCACGGTCTGGCCGTGGCGCAGGGCTCGCAGCATCTGCCGCACGCCCGCGAGCGACGCCGGGGCGGTGAGCAGGCCCGGGCGATGGCGCGCGGTTTGTTCGAGCTCGCGCAGCCACGCGTGCCGGGCCGGTCGGTATAGCGCGGTCATCGGCTGGCGCGCGCCAAAGCGCTCGGCGTAGGCCTGGGCGATGACCTCGAATGCGCCCAGGTGCGGAGTCAGAAGGACCAGGCCGCGGCCGGCAGCCAGCGCCTGCTCGATGCGCTCGGCGTTGCGCCACTGAACCGCAGGTGCGAGCGGCTGCGCGGCCGGCCGCAGCCACAGGCACGGCGTCTCGGCCACCATGCGCCCGGCGTGGGCCACCGCCGCACGGCGCTCGGCAGGCCC
>Ga0315271_10002345_pt1 | contig 11858 bp, 10 predicted proteins | sample C3_top_MG_FD_204664 | JGI IMG/M metagenome (GOLD analysis project Ga0315271, IMG submission 204664) | Sediment microbial communities from Yellowstone Lake, YNP, Wyoming, USA - C3_top | ecosystem: Environmental > Aquatic > Freshwater > Lake > Sediment | place: USA: Wyoming | collected 2017-08-01
AAACGCTCGGAGTCGAGCACGCCCTGGAGGCGGCCGCGCGGGATCTCGTGCCGCGCCACCAGGCCCGACAGGCCCTGTGCGAACGCGTCCCAGGTCAGTGGGCGATCAGCCGGTTGCTTGGCCAGGCCGCCGCAGATCAGCGCGTCGAGGCTTGCCGGCACGCCATCGCGCAGGCCCATCAGCGAGGCGGGGGTCTCGGTGAACACCTGATGCATCAGCGCCGGCTGCGTCTGGGCGTCGAACGGGGGCTTGCCGGCCACCAGGTGGTAGAGCACCGCCGCCAGCGAATAGATGTCGGCGCCGCAGCCAAGGGTTCCGCCGTCGAGTTGCTCGGGCGACATGTAGGCCAGCGAGCCGACGCGGTGGACCTGCGTTCGTTCGGCGTCGAGTTGCAGCACGCTGCCGAAGTCGGTGATCTTCACATTCACCACCTGGTCGCCGTTCATCACGGCCAGCAGGTTGGCCGGCTTGACATCACGGTGAATCAGGCCCTGGCGATAGACGTATCCCAGTGCCATTGCGCACTTGAAGCCGATCTCGACGATCTGCTCGAGCGACAGCAACGCGTCCGGGCGGCAGAAACTGCGCAGCGTGGTGCCCGGCACGTACTCCATCACCAGGTGCGGCTGCACCGGGTCGGGCACGGCATCGAAGATCTGCACCACGTTCGGATGCGACAGGCGGCCGACCAGCGCGGCTTCGGCGGCGAAGAAGCGGTCGTAGTAATGGGCCCCGCTGCTGTCGTCGGCGCTCGCCGCCATCGCTGCGCGCACGCACTTGATGGCCACGTCGCGGCCGCTGAAGTCGTCGCGCGCGTGGAAGACCTCGCTGGTCGCACCCTCGCCGAGGCGAGCCAGAACGCGGTACTTGCCGATGTGGCTCGGCAGCCTCGGCGGCGGCGCAGCGACGCTGCGTAGGGCGTCTTGGCTGGACAGGCGGAGGGCTGTGGACATCGTTGGACGCAGGATGGCAGGGCAGCAGCGGCGGCCGCGCGGCGGTGTGGCACTGGTGCGGAAGCGGGGCCGGCGGCGGGCTTTGACGATTCTCGATGCGGGCCGGGATGTGCAGCGTGATCTAGTCCACGGTCGGGCCGTACCGAAGCGTCAATTTGGCGCCATGGGCACGGCTTTACATCGGCTCGCCGCGCACTACCGCCGCGGCGCCGAAGACCACGCCGCGGCCATGGCGCGTGGACACTGCAGCGCGTACGTAGAATCGTCGTCATGATCCAAGCCCAGCAAGAGCTGCTTGATGCCCTGCGCCGGGCCGCTGCCGAGACGGCGCCGGGGCATGGCCTGGTGGTGGGCTTCGAGTCACCCAAGCAGGCCGCGCATGGTGACTTGGCCATCACCGCAGCGATGGCGCTGGCCCGCGCTGCCAAGAGCAGCCCACGCGCGCTGGCCGAGCGTCTGGTGACAGCGCTGCAACGCCAGCCCGCGGTGCAGCGCTGGGTCGCCGCGCTGGAGATTGCGGGGCCGGGCTTCATCAACCTGCGGCTGTCGGCCGCGGCCAAGCAAACCGTCGTTGCCGAGGTCTTGCGCGACGCAGCGCAGTTTGGCGTGCAGCCGGCCAACGGCCAGCGCCTGTTGGTTGAGTTCGTCTCGGCCAATCCGACCGGCCCGCTGCACCTGGGCCACGCGCGCCAGGCGGCTCTCGGCGATGCGTTGTGCAGCCTGTTTGCGACCCAGGGCTGGCTGGTCACGCGCGAGTTCTATTACAACGACGCCGGCGTGCAGATCGCCACGCTGGCCGCGTCGGTGAAGGCGCGACTCGATGGCCTCGCGCCCGGTGACGCCGCTTGGCCGCAGGTGGCATACAACGGCGACTACATCGCCGATATCGCAGCCGACTTTGCCGCCATGAAGACAGTCAAGGCCGACGACCGGCAATTCACGGCCTCGGGCGACGCGAATGATCTTGATGGCATCCGCCAGTTTGCCGTGGCCTATCTTCGCCATGAGCAGGATCTCGACCTGCAGGCATTCGGATTGCGCTTTGACAGCTACTTTCTCGAATCGAGTCTGTACGCCAACGACAAGGTCCGCGATACCGTGGCGCGACTGGTCGCCTCGGGCAAGACCTACGAGCACGACGGCGCGCTGTGGTTGCGCACCACCGACTATGGTGACGACAAGGACCGCGTGATGCGCAAGTCCGATGGCAGCTACACCTACTTCGTGCCCGACGTGGCCTACCACCTCGACAAGTGGAGCCGCGGCTACACCAAGTGCGTCAACTTCCAGGGCACCGATCACCACGGCACCATCGCCCGCGTGCGGGCGGGGCTGCAGGCAGCCGACATGGGTGTGCCGCAGGGCTTTCCGGATTACGTGCTGCACAAGATGGTCACCGTGATGCGCGGTGGTCAGGAGGTCAAGCTCTCCAAGCGTGCCGGCAGCTACGTCACGATGCGCGACCTGATCGACTGGACCAGCCGCGACGCGGTGCGCTTCTTCCTCATCAGCCGCAAGGCCGACACCGAGTACACCTTCGATGTCGACCTGGCGCTGGCGCAGAACGACGACAACCCGGTGTTCTACGTCCAGTACGCGCATGCACGGATTTGCTCGGTGTTGGCCCAGTACCGTGACAAGGGCGGTGACTCGACGGCGTTGGAACGCGCCGACCTGGCGTTGCTCAATGCGCCGACCGAGGCGGCGCTGATGCTCGAGCTTGCCGCCTACCCGACGATGCTGCAGCGGGCCGCGGCGGGCTTGGCGCCGCACGACGTGGCGTTCTACTTGCGTGGCCTGGCGGCGGCCTTTCACAGCTACTACGCTGCCGAGCGCTTTCTGGTCGACGACGCGGCCCTGGCCCGTGCACGACTGGCGCTGCTGGCGGCCACGGCGCAGGTACTGCGCAACGCGCTGGCCTTGCTCGGTGTATCGGCACCCGAACGCATGGACCGTGAGATCGACATCCCCGAACTGGAATCCCAAGCATGAGCTCGCAACGTGGTGGTTTCGCCATCGGCCTGATCGTCGGCCTGCTGCTGGGCCTGGCATTGGCTCTGGGCGTGGCGCTGTACGTGACCAAGGTGCCGGTGCCGTTCATCAACAAGGTGCCGCAGCGCACGGCCGACCAAGACGCGGCCGAGACGGAGCGCAACAAGAACTGGGATCCGAACGCGCCGCTGGCCAACAAGCCGGCGGGCAAGGCCGCCGCGCCGGCCAGTGCACCCGCCGCGACGGCGCCCGCCGCCACCCGCGCACCGCCTGCAGCCGCCGCTACGCCGGCGGCCGTGGCCACCAAACCCGCGGCCAGCGCTGCGGTGGTCAAGTCCACCAAACCCGGCACTGACGCGTTCATGTACTTCGTCCAGGTCGGCGCCTATGCGCGGCGCGAGGATGCCGAGCAGCAACACGCGCGCATCGGTCTGCTGGGGATGCCCGCCAAGGTCAGCGAGCGCGAACAGTCGGGGCGCACCGTGTATCGCGTACGGCTGGGGCCTTTCGACCGCAAGGAAGAGGCCGACGCCGTGCAGGAACGATTGACCGGCAACGGCGTCGAAGCTGCGCTGGTACGGGTCGAGCGATGAAGCCGGAATGAGTGCGCAACAAATGCCAGGAAGGGCAACCAGATCATGATCACGCGACGCGATTTTTCTCTCCTCACCGCGGCAGCGGCCACCGGGGTGGCCACGACAGCACAGGCGCAGGGCGCCGCCACGCCCAGCGAAGGCCGCGACTACGTGCGTCTGAACACGCCCGTGCCGGTGCCCGCAGGCGGCAAGATCGACGTCATCGAATTCTTTTCCTATGGCTGCCCCCACTGCTACACGTTCGAGCCGATGCTCGAGCAGTGGATCAAGCGGCTGCCGCCCGATGTCGCCTTCCGCCGTATTCCGGCGACTTTCAACGCGCCGTTCGAGGGCTACGCGCGGCTGTTCTACGCTCTGGAAGCGGTTGGCCTGGCCGAAACCCTGCACAAGCGCGTCTTCGCTGCGATCCATGTGCAACGCCAACGGCTGGACAAGGACGCCGACATTGCCGCCTTTGTCAGTGCCAACGGCGGCGACGGCGCCAAGGTCATCGAGGCCAGCAAGTCTTTTGGCGTGGCCACCAGGTTGCGCCAAGCCAAGCAGGCGGCCGACGCCTACCGGATCGATGGCGTGCCCACCATGGGCGTGCACGGCCGCTGGTTCACCTCGGGTTCACTCACCGGCGGCAACGACAAGGCGCTGGTGGTCGCGGATTACCTGATACAGCGCGCCCGCAAAGCCACCTGAGATCGCACCCAGCGCGCGCCGGCCGCGCACGATTTCACTGTGCGGCCCGTATCGCGGCACAGGCTTGTGGCTAGAATGGCCTGCAAGTTTTGTGCCGCAATGAAATTCCGCCGATTGATGACCCCGTTGCTGTGCGCTGTCGCACTGACGCCTGCGCTGGCCGAAAAGGCCGACCGGAGCAAGCCGCTGACCATCGAGGCGGACCAACCCAGCAGCGTCGACCTGCTCAAGCAGGTGGTGGTGTTCAACGGCAACGTGGTCGTCGCCCAGGGCACGATGGCCATTCGCGCCGAGCGCGTGGAAGTCCGTGAGCGGCCGGACGGCCACCGCAGCGCGACCGCCGTCGGCAGTGCGGGCAGACCCGCCGTTTTTCGGCAAAAGCGCGACGGCGTCGACGAGACCATCGAAGGCAGCGCCGAGCACATCGAGTACGACAGCCGCGGTGATGTCGTGCGCTTTACCGGCAATGCCCAGGTGCGCAGGCTTCGCGGGGCGACCGTGGCCGACGAGATCAGCGGCAGCGTGATCAGCTACGACAACGGCAACGAGACCTTCAGCGTCCAAGGCGCGGCCGCGGCCGCCGGCGCTGCATCGGACGCCACTGTCGCGGGCAGTGGCCGCGTAAGGGTGACGCTCACCCCGAGGCCCGAAGCGGCGAGCCTGCCGGCCTCGGAGCCCAAGCGGTGAACAGCGCGCTGCTGTCGCTGCCGCCAAACACCAAGCCGGCCAGCCGCCTCGAGGCGACCGGGCTGCAAAAGCGCTATGGCGCGCGCACGGTGGTCAAGGACGTGCACCTGGCGGTGGCCGCGGGCGAAGTGGTCGGCTTGCTCGGACCCAACGGCGCGGGCAAGACGACGACCTTCTACATGGTCGTCGGCCTGCTGCGCGCCGATGCGGGCGAGATCACGATCGACGGCGCGTCGGTCGAGCACCGCCCGATCCACCAGCGCTCGCGCATGGGCCTGTCGTATCTGCCGCAGGAGGCCTCGATCTTTCGCAAGCTGACGGTCGAGGAGAACATCCGCGCCGTGCTCGAACTGCAGATCGGCCCTGATGGCAAACCGCTGCGCAGATCCGCCATCGAGCAACTGCTCGACGGCTTGCTGGCCGACTTGTCGATCGAAAAGCTGCGCGCCAGTCCGGCACCGGCGCTGTCCGGGGGTGAGCGGCGCCGTGTCGAGATCGCGCGCGCACTGGCCACGCAGCCGCGCTTCATCCTGCTCGACGAACCCTTCGCCGGCATCGACCCGATCGCGGTGATCGAGATCCAGCGCATCATCGGATTTCTCAAGTCGCGCGGCATCGGTGTGCTGATCACCGACCACAACGTGCGCGAGACGCTCGGCATCTGCGACCGCGCCTACATCATCAGCGAGGGCCGCGTGCTGGCTGAGGGCACGCCGCACGAAATCGTCGAGAACGCCGACGTGCGCAAGGTCTATCTCGGCGAACACTTTCGCATGTGAGCCGGCCGTGAAGCCCTCATTGCAGGTTCGGCTGTCGCAGCACCTGGCGCTGACACCGCAGTTGCAGCAGTCGATCCGCCTGCTGCAACTCTCGACGCTCGAGTTGCACCAGGAAGTCGAGCAGATGCTCGAACAGAACCCCTTCCTCGAAACCGAGGAGGAGGCCGAGCCGGCGTTCGAACGGTCGTTGGAACCGCCGCCGGCCAGTGCCTCAGCCAGCAGTGAGCGCGACGAGGCCGAGGCCCGAAGCGAGGCCGGCGAGTCCGCTGGCGATGAACCTGCCGCCGTCGATGCCGCAGAGCGCGAGGAGTGGGACAACGGCACCGATCGCGACGATTTCGACGGCATCCGCGAGTTGCCGGCGAACAGCCCCTCGGCGGCCGCAGCGGACGATGACTTCGACCCGCAGGACCGCAACGCGGTCGGGCCATCGCTGCAGGAGCACCTGCGCGCACAGCTGGCCGGCATGCGCCTGTCTCCGGAGGACCACGCCGCGCTCAACGTCCTGATCGAGTCGCTCGACGACGACGGCTACCTCGCCGACACGCTCGAAGACATCGCCGCGCACCTGGCGGGCGACGGCGCCGACGGCGAGGCCCTGCTCGAGCGCCTGCAGGTCGCACTCAAATGGCTGCAAAGCCTGGAGCCGCTCGGCGTCGGCGCACGCGACCTGCCCGAGTGCCTGACGCTGCAGCTGCGCTACCAGCCGCGATGCCAGGCCCAGGCCGTGGCCATCATCATCTGCAAGCAGCATCTCGAACTGCTGGCCCGCCGCGACCTGAAGAAGCTGATGGCCGCCACCGGCGCTGACGAAGAGCTGCTGAAGGCAGCGCAGGCACTGATCGTGGCCTGCGAGCCCAAGCCCGGGCGGCCATTCACGCGCAGCGAAGCCCAGGTCGTGGTGCCCGACGTGATCGTGCAGAAAGCCGGCCGTGGCTGGAAGGTGGTGCTCAATCCCGAGGTGATGCCCAAGCTGCGCATCAACGACTTGTACGCGCAAGCCATCAAGGGCCAGCGCAACGGCGCGGGCGCGCCGATGTCGGCGCGGCTGCAGGAAGCGCGCTGGTTCATGAAGAACATCCAGCAGCGCTTCGAGACCATCGCCCGCGTCTCGCAGGCCATCGTCGAACGCCAGAAGGGCTTCTTCAGCCACGGCGCGATTGCCATGAAGCCGCTCGTGTTGCGCGAGATCGCCGACGAGCTGGGCCTGCACGAGAGCACCATCTCGCGCGTGACCACGGCCAAGTACATGGCCACGCCGATGGGCACCTTCGAACTGAAGTACTTCTTCGGCAGCGGCCTGGCCACCGAGGCCGGCGGCAATGCGTCGAGCACGGCGGTGCGCGCGCTGATCAAGCAGCTGGTGGCGGCCGAGGCGGCGACCAAACCACTGTCGGACAATCAACTGGCCGAGATGCTGGCCGAGCAGGGCATCCAGGTCGCGCGGCGCACCGTGGCCAAGTACCGCGAAGCCTTGAAGATCGCGCCGGCCAATTTGCGCAAGGCGATGTGCGCTTGACGGACTTGTTCCTGCCCTGCGCCGCCGGCGCCGAAGGTCTGCTGGCCGACGAATGCCGGCGCGTGCTCGGCGCCAAGACACGCCTGTTGGCGGCGCGCGGCGGCGTTCGGGTCGAAGGCGACGAACGCGCGGCGATGGCGCTCAATCTGGAGAGCCGGCTGGCGCAACGTGTGCTTTGGCCGCTGGTGCATGCGGCCTATCGCCATGAACACGATCTCTACGACCTCACGCGCAGCGTGCGCTGGCCCGACTGGATCACGCCGCGCCAGACGCTGCGCGTCGACACGACAGCCCAGCATTCGCCGCTCAGGAGCCTGAACTTCGCCACCCTGCGCGTCAAGGACGCGGTCTGCGATGCACTGCGCGAAGCCAGCGGCGAGCGGCCCAGCGTGGACACCCAGGCCCCCGACCTGCCGCTGGCGCTGCACCTCACGCCGAGCCATGCCACGCTGTATGTCGATACCTCGGGCGAGCCGCTGTTCAAGCGCGGTTGGCGCGACGCACGCGCGGCAGGGCGCGACGTGACCGGCGAAGCGCCGCTGAAGGAAACCCTGGCCGCTGCAATGCTGGCCGCCGCGGGTTGGCAGGGCCGTGCCGAAGACGGCGCACTGCTCGACCCCTGCTGCGGCGCCGGCACGATCGCGATCGAAGCCGCGCAATTGGCCTGCGACATCGCACCGGGCCTGGCGCGCCGTTTTGCCTTCGAGGGCCTGGCGCCCTGGCGCGATCAGCTCGGCGCCTGGCGCGAGTTGCGCGAGGCGGCGCGTGCGCGCGTGCGTGCGCCCAGCGCGCAGGTGTTTGCCGGCGACGTCAGCTTTCGCATGACCGACTTCGCCAGCCGCAATGCCGAGCGGGCCGGCGTCATGGGTTCCACATTGAGGGCCATCGAGTTCAAGACCGCCGACGCCTTGCAGCGCTTGCCTCCGGTCGCGCGCGGCACACTGGTGCTGAACCCGCCGTATGGCCAGCGGGTCGCCGCCAAGGGCAGCGGCGCCATACCCAGGGAAGACTTCGCGGGTGGCGGCACGCCGGCCGCCTTCTTCTCCGAGCTCGCCGCCCACTGGAAGCGAAATTACGCCGGCTGGACGGCCTGGGTGCTGAGCCCGGAAATGAAGTTGCCGTCGCTGATGCGGCTGAAGGAGAGCCAGCGCGTGCCGATGTGGAATGGCCCGATCGAATGCCGGCTGTTTCGCTTCGACATGGTGGCGGGCTCGGCGCGCGGCTGAATCCCCTTCTCGCCACCTGCAGCGCTTGCAAGCTGCGCCGCGGTGGCGCGTGCCGGGCGCGGCCGCCGCTGCTCGTCGGCTCTCAGTGCAACATGAGCGCCGCCAATGCTGCCAACGGCGCCGTGTCGGCACGCAGCACGCGCGCGCCGAGCGATACGCTGACGAAGCCGCGCAGTTGCGCCATCTCTTCCTCGGCCTCGGCAAAGCCGCCTTCCGGACCGCTGAGCAGCGTGACGGCCGCAGCCGGCAAGGCTGCGGCCTGGGCCCACGGCACGGCACCGCGCCAGCCGAGCAGTTGCCGGGCCTCACCGGCAGCGCGGGGCGACAGGGTGGCGAGCCAGGTTGCGAGCGATTGCACCGGGTGAATCACGGGCACGCGGTTGCGACCGCATTGCTCGCAGGCGGCCACGGCGATCGCCCGCCAATGGGCCTGCCGCCGCGATGCGCGTTCGTCGGTCAGGCGCAGCACCGAACGTTCGGTGTGCAGCGGCACGATGGCCACAGCGCCGAGCTCGGTGGCCTTCTCGACCAGCGCATCCATGCGGTCGTTGGCCGGCATGGCCAATGCCAGCGTGACCGCGATCGATGCCTCGCTTTCCTGCGCACTGTGCGCGAGCACCTGCACCCGCGCGCCGCGCCGCTCCATCGACGCGATCCGACCCGACCATTGCCCGCCGGTGCCATCGAACAAGGTCACCGCGTCGCCCGGCTGCAGGCGCAGCACCTGCACGTGGCGCGCGGCGCGCTCGGGCAGCGCCAGGCTGTCGCAGGCGCCAAGCGGTGGATCGACGAAGAGGCGCGGCGGCATGGGCGGTGGCAGCAGGCTGTGCGCAGCCAGGCTCAAAGCTGAGGCAAGGTGGCACGCACGATGTCGCGCGAGAACTCGGCCGCGACCTCGTCGACGAAGCGGGCAAAGTCCAGGTGCGCGGTATCGTCGGCACGGTCCGACACGGTGCGCAGCACGGCGAACGGGCGCTCGAAGTCGGCGCACACCTGGGCCACGGCAGCGCCTTCCATCTCGACCGCGAGGGCGTCGGGCAGCGCGGCGCGCAGGGCCTGGCTCTGCGCGGCCGTAGCGACGAAGCAGTCGCCGCTGATGACCAGCCCGCTGTGCAGGCGCGGCCGGTCGATGCCGAACCGCGCCAACGCGGCGTGTGGCGAACTCAGCACTCGCTCGCTGCCGGTGGCCAAGGCAGCGCACAGTGCCGCGTCGGCGGCAAAACGCGAGCGGCCGGTCAGGGGTACCTCGTAGCGCGGGAACAGCGGCGATGCATCCATGTCGTGCTGCAGCAGGCTCTGCGCGATCACCACGTCGCCGACCCGCACGCCGGCCGCAAGGCCACCGGCGACGCCGGTCAGCAGCACGGTGCGCACGTCCATGCCGTCGAGCAGCACGGCGGCCGTGGTCGCCGCGGCGACCTTGCCGATGCCCGACAGCACCAGCAGCACCTCGCGCCCATCGAGGCGTCCCAGGTGGCACTCGCGGCCGGCGCGGCGCTCGACGTGCGAGCCCTGCAGCAACGGCAGCAAGGCACGCAACTCCTCGTGCATGGCGCTGACGATTGCGATTCGGCTCATGGCATGGGGGTGCTGCACACCGCAACGGCCCGATGATGGCACCGGGCCGGGTGCGCGCCGGCTGGCGCTATTTCGGCGCGTCGCGCAGTTCGCGGCGCAGGATCTTGCCGACCGGCGACTTCGGCAGATCGTTGCGGAACTCGATGGTCCGGGGCCGCTTGTAGCCGGTCAGGTTGGCCTCGCACCAGGCCTTCACGTCGGCGACGGTGATCTTGTCGTCCTTCCTGACGATGACCACCTTGACCGCCTCACCGGCCTTGTCGTCGGGTACGCCGACCGCCGCGCATTCGAGCACGCCCGGCATCTGCCCGATCACGTCTTCAACCTCGTTCGGGTAGACGTTGAAACCCGACACGAGAATCATGTCCTTCTTGCGATCGACGATCCTGAAGTAGCCGCGCTCATCGACAGTGCCGATGTCACCACTGCGAAAGTAGCCGTCGGCGGTCATGACCTTGGCGGTTTCGTCGGGGCGCTGCCAGTAGCCCGCCATCACCTGCGGGCCGCGGATCGCGATCTCGCCCGGTGTGCCCATCGGCACCTCGCGGCCGTCGTCGTCGAGCAGGGCCAGTTCGGTGCTGGGCATCGGCAGGCCGATGCTGCCGCTGTAGGCGTCGCTGTCCACCGGATTGCAGGTTGCCGAGGGCGAGGTCTCGCTCAAGCCGTAGCCCTCGATGATCGGGCAACCGGTCTTCTCCAGCCACAGCTTGGCGGTGGCACTCTGCACCGCCATGCCGCCGCCGATGCTGATCTTCAGCGACGACCAATCGACCTTGGCGAAATCGGGGTGGTGCGCCATCGCATTGAATAGCGTGCTGACCGCCGGGAAGCTGTGAAAGCGCTGCTGCGACAAGGCCTTCATCACGGCCGGAATGTCGCGCGGGTTGGGGATCAGCAGGTTGCAGCCGCCCATGCGCATCGACAACATCATGTTCGAGTTGAAGCCGAAGATGTGGTACAGCGGCAGCGCGCAGACGGTCATGATCTGTTCGCCGGGCGGGATCTTCTTCAGCGCCGGCTGGTACCAGGCCTCGGACTGCAGGATGTTGGCCACCAGATTGCGGTGCAGCAACACGGCGCCCTTGCTGACGCCGGTGGTGCCGCCGGTGTACTGCAGCACGGCGATGTCCTCGGGCCCGACATTCGGCGGCATGTACGCGTTGCCGCGGCCCTGCGCCACCGCGTCGTTGAAGCGCACGGCGCCCGGCAGCGAGAACGCCGGCACCATCTTTTTCACCTTGCGCACGACGTGGTTCACCAGCGTGCCCTTGATCAGGCCGAGCATGTCGCCCATCGCGGCCAGCACCACCTTCTTCGTCGGCACCGCGTCCAGCGCCTGCTGCAGCGTGGCCGCGAAGTTCTCGAGGATGACGATGGCCTTGGCGCCGGAATCCTTCAACTGGTGCTCGAGCTCGCGCGGGGTGTACAGCGGGTTGACGTTGACCACCACGTAGCCCGCGCGCAGGATCGCGGCCACCGCCACCGGGTACTGCGGCACGTTGGGCATCATGATGGCGACGCGATCGCCGCGCGCCAGTCCTTGCGCCTGCAGCCAAGCCGCAAGCGCACGCGACAAGTCGTCGACCTGGCCGAACTTGATCGTGCGCCCCATGAACTTGTAGGCCGGCAGGTTGCGGTACTTGCGAAAGCTCTCGTCGAGCAGCGCCACCAGCGACGGGTACAGGTCGATCTTGACTTCGGCCGGCACGCCGGTGGGGTAATGCTTGAGCCAGATCTTGTCCATCGCATGCTCCAGGGGCCTGGTGGCGATTCTGGCGGCAGGGCAGGTGCGCCTGCATCAGGGGATTCGATAGCGGGCGCGGGTACTGCAGCCGCGCATG
>Ga0315271_10002346_pt1 | contig 11851 bp, 12 predicted proteins | sample C3_top_MG_FD_204664 | JGI IMG/M metagenome (GOLD analysis project Ga0315271, IMG submission 204664) | Sediment microbial communities from Yellowstone Lake, YNP, Wyoming, USA - C3_top | ecosystem: Environmental > Aquatic > Freshwater > Lake > Sediment | place: USA: Wyoming | collected 2017-08-01
GGCGAGATCCGCCTGTCGTTCTACAACAACGAAGACTTGTCGCGCCTGCTCGAGCTGCTGCTCGGCACGGCTGAGCGGGGGATTGCGTGAGCAAGGCCGGGCACGCGTCCAGCGACCACAAGCACGGCAACGTGTTTGGTCGTGGATCGGGCAACATGTTCATTCACGTCCAGCGCGAGAACGGATTGGCGCACCGCACGCTGACACTGCGACCCTGGCAGGTACAGGCGCTGCGCCTGCTCGCGTCACGCTGGTTCGCGGCGGTGCTCGCCATCGCCGTGCTCAGTTGGGGCTACTTTGCCTTCCAGACCGCGCGGGTGCCGTTTCTGACGCGCCGCATTTCGCATCTCGAGCGCGATGCCGCCAAGATCGACACGCTGCAGGCAACGCTGGAGCAGTTGCAAAAACGGTATGACCAGGTGCAGCAGATGTTGAGTGCACCGACGCGCGCCACGCCGACGCGCGCCACACCGACGTCGCCGGCTGCACCCGCGGCGAATGGTTCACCGACAACACCCGCGGGATCCGCCGCCGGCGCACGGAAGGACAAAGCCGCGCCAGTGAAGGCACCCGACGCCACCGCGCACTGACCGAGGGGGAGAATGTGGCTCTGCTGAGCAAGAACACCGAGAAGCCCGAACGGACCGCTGGTTCGGAAGCATCACTGTCGATCATCGCCACCGGCATGCGCATTACGGGCGACGTGGAAACCACCGGAACCCTGAAGATCGACGGGCGCATTGATGGGTCAGTCACGGGAGCGCGTCAGTTGCTGCTGGGCCGTGGCGGTGCAATTCATGGCAACGTGCACGCCGGCGAAGTGGTGATCGGTGGTGTGGTGGACGGCGCAATTACCGCCGACGAAAGGCTCGAGTTACAGGGGACGGCCGTGGTGAACGGCGACATCGACACCAAGTCGATCCTGGTGCTCGAGGGCGCCAGAATCAACGGCGGAGTTCGCATGAATGAGATGCACCTGGCCGGCGATCCTGGGGCTGCTGATCGCCAGCAGGTCAGCGGCAGCTGATTCGTGATATCGGAACTTGTTTGCACAGCAGTTCCGCATTTTCCACAGAAGAGCACAACTCAGTACATCTGTTTGCCATAATCATGTAACCTATTGATTTTATAGCATTTACTATACATGCATAGAATGTCACTTGTGTGCCGTGTCTGTATTTTCCACATGACTGTGGGGATGCTCGTTGCGTGCTCATCCTCGAAGAAGGAGCCCGCGAGTGACACTACTGGCGCCAAGGGCTCCTTTAGCGTCGCGTTACTGACACCTGGGCCTATCTCGGATCAATCGTGGAATGGCGGTGCATACGCCGGACTGATGCGCATTCGCGACTCACTCGGCGCGCAGGTGAGCCACATCGAGACGAAGACGCCCGCTGATTTCGAGGAGAATTTTCGGCAGTACGGAGCCAAGGGGTACTCGCTGGTGTTCGGACATGGGTTCGAATTCCAGGATGCCGCGGCGCGCGTGGGGCCTGCGTTCCCGAAGACCATCTACGTCACCACCGGCGGCACGCGCACCGGCCCCAATGTTGCCGCCATGTCGTTCGCCTTCGAGGAACCGTCGTACCTCGCCGGGCTCGTGGCGGCGAGCGTCAGCAAGTCCGGGATCATCGGCTGTATCGGCGGCACGGAGCTTCCCCCGGTGCGATCGGGCTTCGCCGCGTTCAGCGCCGGCGTCCACGCCATGAACCCGAGGGCGAAGGTCGTCACCGCCTACATCGGCAACTGGGATGATGCGAGTGCGGGCAAGGAGCAGGCGCTCGCGCAGATCTCGCGCGGCGTGGACGTCATCTACCAGAATGCCGACGCGGCGGGACTCGGCATCTTTCAGGCCGCCAAGGAATCGAAGGGCGTCTACATCATCGGTTCCAACTCCGACCAGAACGGCGTGGCGCCCACGGTAACGCTGGGGTCCGTGATGATTGACCTGCCGCACGCCTTCATGGCGGTGGCGCGCGAAGTGAAGGCCGGCACCTTTGCGCCACGCGTGATCTCGCTCGACACCCGAAGCGACGTCATGAAGTGGGTCGTGAACCCCGTCCTGGCCGGCGTGATTCCCGCGCGCACCACCCAGCTCGTTGATTCACTCCGCCGCACGATGCTCGCCGGCACCTTCAAGCCAGAGTATCAGGCACGCCCGCAGGAGGCAAAGTGAGTTCCGCCGCTGACCTAGCACAGCTCGCCAATGAGCTGCTGCGCTGCCGGGAGACGCCGGACTACTCGTTGGCACTCAACGGCCTGCAAGTGGACAACACGTCGGCCATCCGGCGCATTGCGGCTGCCGTTGACTGTTCGCAGAGAACCATCCGCGGCGCCATTGACGCCGGCGCCAACCTGCTGGTGGTTCATCACGGCCTGTTCTGGGGAGGGCTGCAGCCGCTCACGGGGGCCCATCTCGCGCGCGTGCGCCTGCTGCTCGAGCACGACGTGGCCCTCTACTCGGCGCATCTTCCGCTGGACGCGCACGAAACGATGGGAAATTCGTTCCTGCTCGCCGGCGCGCTGGGGCTGACCCCCGACGGGGGCTTCGCCCGTTACCAGAGCATCTTCTGCGGTGTGCAGGGCTCGGCTGACCTTCCCACCGCTGCGCTGGTGGCGACGTGCGACGCGTTCTCTCGCGCGCACGGGGGGCAGGCGCTTGCGTCCGCCGTGGCCGCCTCACGACGCACGCGACGCTGGGCGGTGGTAACCGGCGCCGGCATCAACGCCGACACGATGCGTGAAGCCGTGGAGCTGGGCGTGGACACGATCATCACGGGCGAGGGACCGCACTGGAGCGCCGTGGACGCCGAGGAAAAGGGACTCGTGATCATCTATGCGGGACACTACGCCACCGAGACCCCGGGGGTCCGTGCGCTGGCCGAGTGGATGGCGTCGCGCGCAGGCGTGCCCTGGAGCTTCGTGGAGGCCCCGACGGGGCTGTGACCGACATTGCCCTGGCGCTCGGCGCGATTGACAAGCGATACGGCGCCACCGCCGCGCTGACCGGCGCCTCCCTCACGGTGCGCCGCGGCACCCTGCACGCAGTGCTGGGCGAGAACGGCGCGGGCAAGACCACGTTGATGCGCATTGCATTCGGCATGCAGCGTCCCGATGCCGGGACCATCGACATCGACGGCGCGCGCGTGACCCTGTCGGCCAGCGCCGATGCCATGGCCCTCGGCCTGGGCATGGTGCACCAGCACTTCACGCTCGTGCCGGCCATGACGGCCGCCGAAAATATCGCGCTGGGCGGTCACGGCTTGTTCAGTGCGCGTGAGGCGGCCGTGCGCGTGACGCAGCTGGCCGAAGCTTCCGGACTGCCCGTCGACGCCAGCGCGCGCGCCGGAACGCTCGGCATTGGCGCGCAGCAACGAGTAGAGATCCTGAAAGCGCTCGCCGGCAACGCGCGCACGCTGATTCTCGACGAACCCACGGCGGTGCTGACACCCCTGGAAGCCGAGGAGCTTTTTTCCTGGCTGCGGCGTTTCGTGTCGGACGGCGGCACGGCGGTGCTGATCACACACAAGCTCAACGAGGTGCTGGCGCTGGCGGACGACGTCACGGTGCTGCGACGCGGACGCACCGTGCTGTCAGCCCCGGCCGCGCAACTGGACGTGGGTGCGCTGGTGCGCGCGCTGACGGGGGATGATGAGGGGGTGGAGGAGCTGGCGCCGCGCGCCACACGTGCATCGGGCACCGTGGTGGCGCGGCTCGACGCCGCTGAAGTGCGCGATGGACGTGGCTTGGTGCGCGTTCATCCGGCTACGGTGGAGATCCGCTCCGGGGAGATTGTCGGCGTCGCTGGTGTGGAAGGATCGGGGGTGAGCGAATTGCTTCGCCTGCTGGCCGGGCGGCGTATGGCGACGCGCGGTGACGTGTACCTGCCAGAGCACGTGGGATTCGTGCCCGAAGACCGGCTGCGTGATGCCGTGATCGAGGAGTTCACGCTCACCGAAAACCTGGCGCTTCAGGCAGCCAGCCAGCGCCGCGGCATGATGCCGTGGGCCGCGTTGCGTGAACGGGCCGAACGCGTGATGCGCGCACACGACGTGCGCGCACCCTCGGCGGCGGCCGTGACTGGCGAACTGTCGGGCGGCAACCAGCAGAAGTTCGTGCTCGGGCGAGAACTCGACGCGCAGCCACAGTTGGTCGTTGCCGAGAATCCGGTGCGCGGACTCGACATCCGTGCGTCGGCGCACGTGCTGGTCGAGCTGTCGGCGGCGGCCGCGGCGGGCGGCGCGGTGGTGATCTACTCGAGCGACCTCGACGACGTGCTGCCAATTGCCGACCGCATGCTGGTGATGTTCGCGGGACGGCTGAGCGAAGTGCCCGTTTCTCGCGACGCCGTAGCCCGAGCCATGGTTGGAGCCCTGTGATGCAGCGTCTCGGCAGCCGCTGGGGAATCTCGGCGCTGACGCTGGCGGTGGTTGCCGGCGCCGTTCTGTTGATCCTCCGCGTGGGCGGCTACGAGACGGCGCGCGCGCTGCATGCGCTGTGGGACGGGGCGTTCGGCAGTGCCTACGCGATACTGTCGGCCACGCTGGTGCGCGCCACACCCTTGTTGTTCGTCGGTCTCGCGGTGGGGCTGGCGTTTCGCGCGGGGGTGCTGAACATCGGCGCCGAGGGACAACTGCTGGCCGGCGCCACCGCCGCGGTGAGCATGGGGCTGGCGATCGGTGGATGGCCGAGGCTGGTGGCGCTGCCGCTGGTGCTCGTGGCGGGCGCACTGGCCGGCGCGGGATGGGCAGGCATTGCCGCGTGGCTGCGACGGCGATTCGGCGTGCTCGAGGTGATCAGCACGCTGATGCTCAACTTCGTGGCGGCGTATGGCGTGTCGTACGCCGTGCGTGGCCCCCTGCAGGAGCCGACACACATCTATCCGCAGACGGTCGAGCTGTCGCAGGCGGTGCGATTGCCGGCGCTGTTTGCGGGGCACCGCCTGCATTTGGGATATGCGATTGCGCTCGTGCTCGCCGTGGGTCTCTGGTGGTTCCTTGCGCGCACGGCGGCGGGGTTTCGCGTGAGGGCGGTTGGGGCAGGGGCAGCAGCGGCGCGCAGTGCCGGGGGCATTGATGCCGCGCGCACGGCAATGTGGGTGTTCGTCGTGAGCGGCGCGCTGGCCGGCCTGGGCGGCGCAAGCGAGGCCACGGGCGTGACGTACGCGCTGTACGAAGGGATTTCGCCGGGGTACGGCTACAGCGCCATCGCCGTGGCGCTGCTCGGCCGGCTGCATCCGCTGGCGATCATCGGCACGTCGCTGCTGTTCGGCGCACTTGAGGCGGGCGCAGCCTCAATGCAGCGGGACGCCAACGTCCCCTCGGTGCTCGCCGCCGTGGTGGAAGCGCTCGTGGTGCTCGGCGTGCTGGCGCTCGACCGTGCGCGTCGTGCGAGGAAGGGCTGATGCCGGCCGCATTCACGGATTTCCTGCAGGCCTCGGTGCGGACGGCGACTCCCCTGGCGCTGGCGGCCTACGGCGAGCTGGTGGTGGAACGCGCGGGCGTGATCAACCTGGGGCTCGAGGGCGCGATCATTGCCGGCGCATTTGGCGCGCTGGTGGGCGCCGGGGCGGGGGGAATCGGCGCGGGCTTTGCGCTCGCCATGGTGGCGGGCTGTGCAGCGTCACTGATTGTTGCCCTCGTCGTGCTCTGGTTGCGTGCCGACGCGATCATCGCCGGCACGGCCGTCACGATGTTCGCACTCGGTCTCACGGGCACGCTGTATCGCGCGCTGTATGGATCTCAGGGGGCCGCGTTGTCGGTGCCGACGATTCCCTCGATGCCGGTGCCGGGACTCGCGTCGATTCCTCTGTTCGGTCGCGCGCTGTTCGAGCAGCCCGGCGTGACGTATGTGCTGTACGTGCTGGGGATCGGGCTGTGGTGGTGGATGAGTCGCACGCACGCGGGCCTGGCACTGCGCGCCACCGGTGAGCGTCCGGCGGCGGCTTTCGCGGCAGGAATCTCACCGATGCGCGTGCAGGCGTTGGCACTGCTGTTCGGCGGTGCCATGGGCGGGCTGGCGGGCGGCGTGCTGGTGCTCGCCCAGGTGGGCACGTTCGCCGAGGGAATGTCGGCTGGGCGCGGGTTCATTGCGATTGCCATCGTGGTGCTTGGCCGATGGTCGGCGCCGGGCGTGGCGGCCGCAGCGCTGTTGTTCGGCGCGGCAAGCCAGCTGCAGTATGTCTTCCAGTCGCTTGGGTGGCCGGTACCGTATCAGCTGTTCCTGGCGCTGCCGTACGTGCTCACGTTGCTGGTGCTGGCCGGGACGCAGCGTCGCGCGGTTTCCCCGGCATGGCTCGGCAAGCCGCTGGACGACGACGCACGATAGGGGCTTTTTTCACCACGGAGTCACGGAGTTAACGGCGAGGGCCACGGAGGCGGCAACTGTAAAATTCATAAGGGCGCTCGGCGGACAGTACCATTCGCGAGGCCCCCAAGAATTCGTCGTTGCAGCCTCCGTGGCCCTCAGCTCTTCCTCCGTGACTCCGTGGTGGAAAATGCCCCAACCAATCAACAGGCTACTTGCCGCACGACAGCGCGTCGCTGCGCCACACGGATCTCCACGTGGACGCTTCGCGCGTAATGACTTCGAGCTGCAGCGATGACACGCCTTCGCGGGCGACGGCAAGCCAGGGCTGACCGTGCACGTCGAGCGCCGCCAGCAGGTCCCACGACTCGATGACTTCCTCGTCGCCGGCGACGCGCGCCACGAACATCGGCTGGTCGTCCTCGAGCACAACGAAGCGCAGTTCCTCGTGTGCCGTGGCTTCGAGATTTCGCATGCGCGCCGCGCGTGCCACCACGAAGGTGCCCGACGGCGCGTGCACCAGCCAGGCATCGCGCACCACCACCGGGAGCGCGTGAAACTCCATGGCGCTGCCCGTGTCGGGCAGCGTGTTGAGCGCACGCTGGATGCGCACCACCACGCGCTGCGAGTCGGCCGCCGTCAGGTCCTCCAGCACGTCGATGATCATCGGGTGCGCCTGCGCGGAGCGCGACGCGTCGAGGGCGAGGGTCCAGCCGGGCGCCACGCCCGTCACGCGCAGGATCGCCCGCGCGCCGCAGGGGAGAGGACGGATGTCGCGAATGACGGCGGGCAACGCCGTGGAATCATATCCCACGACCGCCACCGACGCGGGGGCGGACAGCGTGTCGCGCCGGAAGAGCAGCGCATTGCCCGTGACGGGATTGGCCAAGGCAAGGAAGCCGCCGAGTGAGTCCGGCCACGACGAGGCGGTGGAGCGCGCCGAATCTCGCGGTGCCGCATTCGGTGTGGTGGCGCCGGGACTGGACGCGCGATCCGGCAGTGGTGCCCCGCAGGCGGAGAGCGCGATGGCAGCCACCACGGCAATGCTGCGTTTCATGTGCGCGGCGGGAGAAAGGGGCCGCCCAAGTCGAAATGCCACGCCTCGCGGCGAACGCCGGTGCGCGGGTCCTTCAGGGGCTTGTACTGCAGGCGTTCCACCGGGAATCGAATCTCGCGGGCGATGGCAACAAGGCGATCGCGGTCAGTGGAGACGAGGTGCGCCATGGCGCGACCCATCCAGATATGCCGATGCAGCCAGAGTCCGCCGTCCATGGCGTGCAACATGCCTTCACGCCGCCGCTCGAACTCGCGCCACGGTGGCGCGTCTGGCCACCGCGGTTCGGGAATGACTACTGACAGCCGATGAGCCCTTCGACCGTGGCGGGCGTCGCGGCCGCGACGTTTCCCTGGAAGAGCGCGCAGGTCAACGGGAAGGACGCCGGGTGCGTGGCGCGCGCCGACCACCCGGACCCGGTTGCGTCGAGGATCGTGAGCACGACGCCCGGCGAATGACCATACGAAAGCTGCGTGATGGCCGTGGCGTAGGTGGAGTTGTCGTAGAAGTACGCTTCCTGCGCCGTCGCGAGATTGCGCAGGTCGGACTTCAGGGCGGCCGCGTTCGCCTTGCCCTTCGTGTTCTGGAACTTCGGAATCGCGATCGCGGCAAGGATGCCGATGATCACGACCACGATGAGCAGTTCGATCAGCGTAAAGCCACGGCGATGTGCAGTCATGGTCGGTGGGCTGCAGAGAGGCGGGCGATCTGTGCGATACGTCACACACGAGCGCTCGCGTGATGCTTCCTACACAGGACGGGTATGCCCGTTAGATGGCAACGCTGGGGCCAAACCGTCCGTCTTTTCGTAAACGTATACGAAACAACGGCTTGAGCAACAGGGTGCTGGATACCCTCAATCACATTTCGTGCTCCGTTTCGCACAATTTGCCGCAAGCTGCAATAGCGGACCGGCCTGTTACTTGCAGTCGAGCCAGTTGTCCCCGACCCCAATATCGACCACCAGCGGGACATCAAGGGTGATGGCGGTCGTCATGTCGCGATCGACCAGCTGGTGCAGGGCGTCGAGCTCGTCCGGGGGTACCTCGAAGACGAGTTCGTCATGCACCTGCAGGAGCATGGTGGCCGTGAGCCCCGCCGTGCGCAGCGACTCGTGAATGCGAATCATCGCCACCTTTATGAGGTCGGCCGCTGATCCCTGGATGGGCGAGTTCTGCGCGGTGCGCTCACCGAATGCGCGGATGTTGAAGTTGCGGTCCTGCAGTTCCGGAATGTAGCGCCGGCGCTTGAAAATGGTCTCCACATACCCGCGCTGCTTGGCCTGCGCGACGGTGCTGTCGAGAAAGGTGCGAATGCCGGCGAAGCGCTCGAAGTAGGTCTCGATGAATTCCTTCGCCTCGGCGTGCTCGATCTTGAGGGCGCGCGATAGCGAGTGCGCGCCCTGGCCGTAGATGGTGGCGAAGTTGATGGTCTTGGCGCGCGCGCGCATCTCGCCCGTCACGGCGTCAATGGGCACGCCAAAGATCACCGACGCCGTCTGCCGATGGATGTCGCCCCCCGCCCTGAACGCCGTGACGAAGGCCGGGTCGTGCGACAAGTGCGCGAGCAGGCGCAGCTCGATCTGCGAATAGTCGGCGGCGAGCAGCTTCCATCCCGGACGCGGGATGAACCCTTGGCGAATTGCCTTTCCGAGCTCCCGCCGGATCGGGATGTTCTGGAGGTTCGGGTCGGACGACGACAATCGTCCCGTGCTCGCGACTGTCTGGTTGAACGAGGTGTGCAGCCGCCTGGTCCGCGGATTGACGAGCGCGGGAAGGGTGTCGAGATACGTGTTCTCGAGTTTCGCGAGTTCGCGATACTCCATGAGCAGCGACGGCAGGGCGTGTCCTTCGTCGGCCAGTTCCTGCAGCACCGACGCGTCGGTGGACGGTCCCGTGACGGTCTTCTTCTTGACGGGCAGGCCGAGCTTGCCGAAGAGGATTTCCCGCAACTGCGGGTTGGACTGGATGTTGAATTCCTGTCCCGCCGCCTCGAAGATCTGCTGTTCCACCGCCCCGCGCTCACGGGCGAAACGTTCCTTGAGCGAGGCAAACCAGGGCAGGTCGATGGTGATGCCCGCCCACTCCATGTCCGCGAGCACCCCTACCAGGGGCAGCTCGACGTCTGCGAGCAGGGACGTGAGCGCGTGCTCCGCGAGGCGCGGCATGAAGAGCGCGCGCAACTGCAGCGCGATGTCGCTGTCGGCGCAGGAGTAGTCTCGCGCCGCATCAATGGCGACTTCGTCAATGCCGATGGCGTTCTTCCCCTTGCCGCAAAGCTCGGTGAAATCGGTCATCGACCGGCCCAGGAACTCGAGCGCCAGCGCGTCGATGGCGTGCGAGCGGCGCCCCGGATCGAGCACGTAGCTGGCCAGCATCGAGTCGAAGTCAACGCCGCGCAGCGTGACGCCGGCCCGGCGCAGGACGAGCAGGTCGTACTTGGCGTTGTGCGCCGTCTTCTTGACGGTCGCGTCCTCGAGCATCGCGCGCAGTGGTTCGACCTCCGCGCTCATCAGCGGCGGCAGGTTGATGATGCCCGGCGCAGCGATGACCGGCGCCTCGCCGAAGTCGAGGGCTCCCTGGTCGGCACGCTTGCCTCGGTGCGCAAACGGGAGGTAGTACGCCTCGCCCGGTGCGACCGCGATGGAAATGGAGACGAGGTTGGCGCGCATCGGCGTGACGATGGGCGGCGCCCCGGCATCGAGAATCGTCTCCGTGTCGACCGCGATGCTCCCCACCGCCCGACAGCGCTTCACGAGCGCGTGCAGCGCCTTGACGGTGTCGACGGTGACATAGCGCGCCTCGGGGGCAGGCGGATGCACGACCTCGGAAGCCGATTCGCGGCCCCCCGGGACATCGCCGCCTGCCTGGGCGTCTGCCTGGACCCCAGCCGCGGCGCCCGCCTTGCGGGCCGCCGTCGTGAACTCCAGGTGCACGAACAGGTCGCGCAGCCGCGCCCAGTCGGGGGGCTCGAGCGTGAGCGCCTCGAGGTCGAGCGCGACCGGCAGGTCCTCGCGAATGGTGACGAGTTCCTTGGAAAGCGTACCGTTGGCGCCGTATTCCCTGAGGGCGTTGCGCGCGCGGGTTGGCTCGGTCTCGTCCACGTGCGCGAGGATATTCTCGAGCGGGCCCCACTTGTTGATGAGTTCGATGCCCGACTTGTCGCCGATGCCCTTGACGCCGGGCACGTTGTCGGACGAATCGCCCTTGAGTGCGAGAAAGTCGATGACGCGGTTGGCCGGAACACCGAGCCGCTCGATGACGTTCTGGGTATCGTACCACTTCTCCGTGGTCGCGCCCGGACGGCCGTGCCACGGGTTGAGGATCCAGACGCCGGGGCGGACGAGCTGCGCAAAATCCTTGTCGCCCGAGACGACGACGACATTCACGCCCTTGTCGACCGCCAGCCGGGCCACGGTGCCGATGACATCGTCGGCCTCGTAGCCCTCGAGCGACAGGATGGGGATGCGGTAGCCGGCAAGGAGCTCCTCGACGCGGGCCACGCCCTCGTCGAAATCAACCTGCTGCTCGGGCTCGAGGCGTTCGCGCGTGGCCTTGTAGGCCGGGTACAGCTCATGGCGGAACGACAGGCCCTTGTCGTGCACCCACCCGAGGTACTCCGGCTTGTGATTCTCGATGAGCTTCGAGAGGAAGTCGTTGGTGCCGCGCGCGATCGAGGTATTCTCGCCGCGGCTGCTGCGAAGGGGCTGCTGGCCGAGGGCGAAGAACGCGCGATAGATCAGCGCATAGCCATCAACAAGGAAGAGCCGAGGGGCCTGGGGACGCGACATGAAATCAAAGTTGCCTGGCGGGCGGGGGGATTACCAGCGGAAACGATCGCGGCCGCCTGTCCTCGAAGGAACAGGCGGCCGTGGCGCAGTGCGTGGTTCAACGGCTACGCGCCGTCAGACTCGCATGACGCTCGCGGCGGAGAGGCCCTTGTCACCGGCCTTTACCTCGAACTCGACGGTCTGGCCCTCGGCGAGGGTCTTGAACCCGTCCATCTCGATGACCGAGAAGTGGACGAAGACGTCCGCTCCTGTGTCCTGTTCGATGAACCCGTAGCCTTTCGCGTCGTTGAACCACTTCACCTTCCCCTTCAACATCGAACCCTCCTGCGCCCAATGTTCCGTGCGCGTCTCAGCCGGCAGGGCAGCCGGCCCGCCTAATTGTTCTACGAATCCCGGGCTTGGGTGTCAAGTTCGTGTTTCTTGCTATGGGGCTCTTTTCACCACAGAGGCACGGAGAAGAAGCTGAGGGCCACGGAGGCTGCCACTACGAAATTCCAAAAGGGGCTTGGGGGCAGTACTGTCCGCCCACGCCCCCTTGAGAATTGCAGTTGTCGTCTCCGTGGCCCTCGGCTTTTTCTCCGTGCCTCTGTGGTGAAGAAAGCCCGTATTCTCAGTGGCTGACGCGCCGCTGCCACTGGGACTGGAACTCGAGCTCGCTCGCGTTGGTGAGGCGCCAGCGGCCGAAGCCGGTCTGGTCGTAG
>Ga0315271_10002347_pt1 | contig 11850 bp, 12 predicted proteins | sample C3_top_MG_FD_204664 | JGI IMG/M metagenome (GOLD analysis project Ga0315271, IMG submission 204664) | Sediment microbial communities from Yellowstone Lake, YNP, Wyoming, USA - C3_top | ecosystem: Environmental > Aquatic > Freshwater > Lake > Sediment | place: USA: Wyoming | collected 2017-08-01
GAAAGCCGTTCGGTCGGCGGCCGATGACCGCCAGGGTCAGGTTCAGCTTGGCCGGGGCGACCCGGACGACCGGGGTCAGCCGGCCCGATGGGCCACTCACCGGTCGTTCGAGCGGCCGCGGCGGTCCGCCGCGATAGGCCCCAATGCCTCGCGCAGGGCCAGCCACTCCCCCACCGCGAGCGTCTGCGGGCGCCGGTCCGGATCGATACCGGCGATGGCCAGCGCCCCGGCAACGCGCGCCCCGTCCACGGGCAGCTGGCGCGACAGGACGTTGTGGATCATCTTGCGTCGCTCGCGAAAGGCCGCCTGGACCAGGCGCCAGAGCTGGTCCTCGGTCTCCGGATCCAGTCGGTCGTCGGCGTCGTACGGCTCGACCACGATGACCGCCGAGTCGACCGCTGGCTCCGGCTCGAACGCTGTCGGCGGGACGTTGAAGGCGATCCGGACACGAGCGTGGTACTGGACGAAGACGGACAAGTAGCTCATCCGGCCGGGCGGCGCCGCGATGCGCTCGGCCACCTCGCGCTGGACCATAAGGACACTCCGCTCGGGCCGCGGCGCCTGGCCCAACAGGGCATGCAGGATGGGGCTCGTGATGTGGTAGGGGAGATTGGCGACCACGTCGTAGGGCGGCGCGACGAGGTTGACGAGGTCCTGGTCCAGCGCGTCGCCCTCCACCAGCCAGAGGGCGCCGGGCGTATCCGGGCCGGCCGTCGCCGCGATCGCGAGCGGACCTTCGAACCGCGCCTGCAGGAACGCCGCCAGGCCGCGGTCCAGCTCGACCGCGGTGACCGCAGCCCCGGCGTCGAGCAGGCCGCCGGTCAACAGGCCCAGGCCCGGCCCGATCTCGAGGACGTGGCGGCCGGGAGCCGGGGCCGCCTCGGCCAGGATGCCCTCGAGGACGTCGATATCGGCCAGGAAGTTCTGCGACAACCGGTGCCTCGGTCGCAAGCCGGCCGTGCGCAGCGTAGCGCGAACGACAGCTGGATCCAGTCGCGGCGGACGCACGCCAACGTAGACGCCCCGGACGTCAGGCATCAGCGGGTCGCCAGGGGCAGCGACGGGCGGGCATCCAGGTCCAGCCCGGCCCGCTCCCCGGCCGCGAACCGACGCGCCCCGGCGGCCCCGATCATCGCCCCATTGTCCGTGCACAGACCGGGTCGCGGCACGATGAGCGGCACGCCCAGGGCGTCGGCCTCACCGGACAACCTCGCCCGCAGCGCACTGTTCGCAGCGACACCTCCGCCGAGCACGATGCAGCGCGCCTCGACCTCACGGGCGGCACGGATCGTCTTGGTCGTGAGGACGTCCGTCACCGAGTCCTGGAAGCCCCACGCCAGCTCGGCGACCACGTCGTCCGGCAGCGGCGTTTCGAGGTCACCGGAACGCCCGGCGGCCAGGCGTGCATCCATCACGACCCGGCGGGCAGCCGTCTTGAGCCCCGAGAAGCTGAAGTCGTAGGTGCCGGGCAGCCAGGCCCGTGGGAAGACCCTGTCGTGCGCGGTCGCGGCCTCGGCGGCGCGACCGATGGCCGGCCCGCCCGGATAGCCAAGGCCAAGCAGTCGACCGACCTTGTCGAACGCCTCGCCGGCCGCGTCGTCCACCGTCGAACCCAGCAGCCGGTATGTGAGGTGATCGTGCATCTCGACGAGGAACGTGTGGCCACCCGAGACGACCAGTGCTACCAGCGGGAAGACCGGCTCGGGGCGATCTGCCTCCTCCGGGTCCAGCAGCCACGCCGCGTACACGTGGCCCTCCAGGTGGTTGACCCCGATCAGTGGCAGATCGTGGACCCAGGCTACGGCCTTGGCGAAGTTCACCCCGACAAGGAGGGATCCGGCCAGGCCGGGACCATAGGTCACCGCGACCGCGGCCAGATCCGACCAGGCGATCCCGGCGTCCGACCAGACCTCGTCGAGGACCGGCACGATCCAGCGCAGGTGGGCGCGGGCCGCCACCTCGGGAACGATCCCGCCCGTTGCCGCGTGCATCGCGACCTGGGATGCGACCACGTTGCCGAGGATCCGTCGTCCACCCTCGATGACTGCGATGCCGGTCTCGTCGCAGGATGACTCGATCGACAGGATCAGCGGGCCGCTCATGACTCGCTCAGCTCGGGCCGGCTGGGTGCGGGCGAGGCGTCCATCGCCGCCCGGAGCCGGGCGATCCGCTCCGTCATCGACGCCTCCGCAAGGGGGAGCGTGGTCATGATCAGTGCATCCTCGTGGTCGTCGCTGTAGTAGTTCGGGCGGACCCCGACGGGACGAAACCCGAATCGTTCATACAGGCGCCGGGCCGGGATGTTCGACAGGCGGACTTCAAGGGTCATCTCTCGGGCGCGCCGGGCGATGGCGAGATCCACAAACCCGAGTAGAAGCCGCCCACCGATCTGCTGGCGACGCCAGGCCGGGGCGACGGCGAACGTCGTGATATGGGCCTCATCCACCATCAGCCACATGCCGCCGTAGCCCACGATGTCCTCGTCCACCCGTGCCACGAGGTAGCTGGCAAGCCTGTTCGATTCGAGCTCGTTGCGATAGGCGTCGGCCGGCCACGGCGCACTGAATGCGGCCTGCTCGATGGCATGGATGCTTGGCAGGTCCTCGAGCTGCATCGGCTCGATCCGAACCCTTACCGGGGGTCGCGCGACCATGCCACCTCCCCACGCTCGCTGGTGAGGCCACGCGGTAGCGTGACGTACTCGGGGACGAGATCGGCCGGGTCGTCCGGGCGACCGTCCCGCAGGCGGGCCGTGCCGAGTGCGGCCAGCTCGTCGGCCAGCCGTTCACGGGCAGCCTCACCGCGCTGGAGCGCCTCCGCTGGAGCTCGACCGTCGAGGTCCACCGCAACCAGCCACTCCCCGGGCGCCAGGTCCGGTTCGCTGCCACCGGTCAGGAGGACCGGGTCCTTGCCTGGTCGCACGACGATCCGGTCCGATGGGCCGGCCGGCAACAGCAGCACAGGCCCGGACAGCCCACCGGCGGGGACCGACGCTGCCAGCCGGGACGCACTCGAGAGCAACGCCTCGGCCGTCGAGATCCCGACCAGCGGTTGCCCCAGACCGTGAGCCAGCCCCTTGATCGTGGCGATACCGACGCGCAGGCCGGTGAAGGCCCCGGGGCCGGTCCCGATGATGAACCCTGTCAGCTGCGAGCGATCGAGGCCTTCGTCGGCCAGGATGCGCACGATCGTCGGAAGCAGGGTCTCGCCATGTCGATAGCCCGCCTCCCATGTCGCGACCGCCCGCGTCGGACCATCGAGCGTCGCCAGGGCCACGACGACGCGGGTCGTGGCCGTATCCGCGACCAGGACGATGCCATCCGGGGCCACGTCCCCGGGCCACGTCATGCGACCGCCTCGAGGTAGCGCTGGTACCGCGGGTCGAGCGTCCGGAGCAGGATCTCGCGCGCCTCGTCACCGGACCCATCGATGACCACGTCGAGACGACCCGCCGGGAGCGCGTCGGTCAGCCGTTCGGGCCACTCCACGAGGGTCAGCCCGACCGACTGGCGGTCGTCGATCAGGCCGCCGGCAAGGACATCGACCGCATCCGCGAGGCGATAGAGGTCCAGGTGGAAGAGCGGGAGCCGGCCGTCATACTCCGCCATCAGGATGTACGAAGGCGATGTGATGGTCGCCGTCACGCCGAGTCCAACCCCGATCGCCTTGGCCAGGTGCGTCTTGCCGGCACCCAGCTCCCCCCACAGGCAGATGAGGTCGCCCGCCTGGGCGACCGATCCAAGCCTGCGGCCAAGGGCCGACGTGGACGCCGGGTCCGGGCAGACGACCGTCCGTTCACCGCCGGCGAGCGGGGTCGTCACCCGAATCGCTCCAGGTCGCCCAGGGCGACGGTCACCACCGACCCGTCATCCAGCCGGACCCTGGCCGCTTCGAGGTGGATGTCACTCTCGAACCGACGCAGGCCGGCGAGCCCCAGCCAGCGACCCTCGCGGCCCATGTTCGCACCGCCGCGGATCCGGACGAGATCCTCGGGCGGGGCCGGCAAGGCGACCTCCGGAGCGTCGAAGACCAGCGTGGGGGGATCGCTGATGATGGCGACATCGCACCCGACGAGCAACTCCAGGATGTCCATCAATGGGCCGGCCATCGGACGGCGAGTCGCCCCGTCCATGATCAACACGGCGAATGGTGGCAGCCGATGCAGGGCCGCCCGCTGGCGCGCCTCGGACGCCAGGAAGTCACGCCGCTCCTTGCTGGCCAGGCCGGACACGACCACGCCCCGGATGCCCATGGCACGAGCTCGTGTCAGCGTCTCGGCGTCCACCCGGGTCCCGACCACCAGGATGGTCCCAGCCAGGCCGACGTTCAGCCCGGACGGGCGGAGCCCGCCGCTGGTGCTCGTGGCCAGCCGCAATCGCCCCCGGGTGGGGCCGCCCAGCGTGACGATGCCGCGGATCCCCTGGCCGGTCGCCCGGAGCGTGATGGATGTCCCGGGCTGGATGTCGCGGATGATCCCGGCCACCGGCGCTTCGAGCGGATCCGGCACGTCACCGGTCGCCAGGCGCCACTTGCCACGCCAGGTGAAGAGAAGCTCTCCGCTCTCCTCGGTCCGGTGGACACCGGCCGGGCCCGATCCGCCATCGCGCGACCAGCGAGCGCCGGGGACCGGGTCGGCCGTCGCCGGGATGGACACTTCCTCCAGCCTGGCGTCGCGCAGTCGATCGGCGATCGGGCCGCCGACCACGACCGATTCGCCGACTTCGACGTGGACCCGGTCGCCCGGCGAAAGCGCGAAGACCGCATCGACCGGCGACTCGATGAGCCTGCGCATGGGCACCATCGCGAGGTCGCCCAGGGGCTCGATCATGCGGGCCCTCCCGGCCGAACGGCCGCCTGCCAGGCAGACAACTGCTCGCGCCGGGCCTCGGCACGGTCGGGCAGCCGGAGCGGCACGTCGCGAAGGTCCACCAGCAACCCGCCGATACCCCCGGCAACATCGATGGCGAACTGGCGACCCCGCCCACCCAGTCGAACGCTGTCGCGGAACCGGAATTCGGCCACGGCCGCCTCGCCTGGCGCGAGCCGGACCAGCGCCAGCTCCCCCGGCGACAACTCGGTGATGCCGTCGGGATGCGCGCCATGAATGGTCAGTCGTCCAGCCGCACGTCCGGATCGAAGGCCCGCCGGCATCACCAGCGTGCCGAGTGGGGCCAGCAGGTCGTCGGCCAGGTCGGCCAGGAGGGTGCGTCGCTCCGCCGCATCCGGGATGGTCCCGAGCGGCCCCAGCAAACGGGCATGGTCAAGGACGAGCTGGCTGGCCCCAGGTCGGCGCATGACATCTGCCAGGGTCAGGGCGACCAGCGAGGGGGGCATCGAGGCCCACACTCCGCCGCAGGCGACGATCAGGTCCGGGACATGGTCGGGTCCCTCGTCGGGCGTCGCCTCGATCAGGCGCTCGAGCGCCGCGTGGGCGGCAGCCACCCGAAGGTCAAGCCCGTCGCCGGTGGCGGCGGACCAGGGTGCGATCCGCAATTCGCGCATCCGGTCACGTAGACGATGACGGTCCGACGCGATCGTCGACCACGCCAGGACACGGTCGATGACATCATCATCGACGTCCGCCGGGGCAAGCCCGGCGCCGGGGACGACGGCTGAACGGAGGGTGGCCGGCCCAGCCGCGGTCGCTGGAGTGGCGAAGGCCCGCGCACCCCCGTCGTGCCCGATCTCGACGAGTTCCACACGTCGGTCCGACACGTCCGCCAGGGTCGAGGCGGCGATCCCGAGCGCACGACGCGCATCGTCCGATGGACCGGCCAGTTGCACCAGCAGATCCTGCAGGGACACTCCGGCAACACCGACTGCGGCGGCAGGCGCCAGCACCAGCGCGCCGGACCGGCCGGCCGGATCGCCGAACTCGGCCAGCCGCTCGGCCATCCCACCGGCCAGCACCACCAGCCGGTCCGGGCGGCGCAAGGCAACGGCAGCGACCAGCGCCGCAAGTTCACCCAGGGCGCCTCGCTCATCGGCCGCGGGCGGATCCGTCGCCCCGACCAGGATGGCGTCCGTTCCGCCGTCCATGAGCAGCCTGGACATCGTCAGTGGATCCGTCGTCTGGGCGCTCGCCGCGATGGTTCGCCACCCGCTCCGTCGTGCGGCGACGACCAGCGGTCCGAGGGACCGCTCCGTGGCGGCCACCACGGCCAGCGTTCGGGCGGGGTTCGAGCGAACCTCGAGGCGAACCAGTTCATCGATCCCGGACCCGTCGATGTTCAGGAGCGCGGCGAGCGACGGGTCCGTGCGTCGGATCCGCTCCAGGAGCGCGGCGAGCGCGACGTCGGGACCGCAGGCACTGGGCAGCGCGGATGCTCCCAGCAGGCGCCAGGCGCGGCCGATCTTGCCCACGATCGACACGGAAACGGTCGCGGCACCGAGGTCGACGGTCGCGAAGGCGCGGGGCTCGCTGGTCACCAAGGCATGCTAACGGTCAGCGCCCGTCGGCGGGCGATCCGGCCGGCTGAGGGCGTGGGCGGAGGCGCCTGTCCGCCGGATCAGGCGTCCCAGATCATCTCGTCGTCAAGCTCCTCAAGCCGCACGATCAGCTGCTCGATGCCCGCCTCGTCGGCCAGGATCTCCGTCACGGAGGCGACGTCACCTCCGAACACGCCGCGCAGGACGGGGTCGAAGAAGAGCATCGCATCGGCCCCAAGTGGGTGGTACGGACGGCTCGCCTCCAGGAAATGGACGGCCGGGCCGGTCAGGCCACGCATCTGGATCTCGCGGGCGACCGTCTCGACCAGCTCGTCGCGCATGTCCTCCGTGGAATCGTACGGAAAGGTCACGCGGGCGTCCCTGAGGCCGGGCGCTCAGCGGCCTTGAGTGCCACTCGGAAGGCCTCGTAGACCGCGGCACCACGGAGCGCGAAGATCACATGCTCGATCGTGGGCGACGCATCCAGCTCGGACCTGACGGTCTCTACCGTGACCCGGGCAGCCTCGTCCAGGGGGAACCCACCGACCCCCGTCCCGAGCGCGGGGAAGGCCACGCTTCGCGCCCCGATCTCGCGGGCCCGGGCCATGGCCGAACGAACCGCGCTGGCGATGACCGGCGCGCTGGTCCGTCGATCGCGATCGAGGGACACGGCATGGATGACGGCACGGGCGGCCAGGGTGCCGGCCGTGGTCACGACGGACCCGCCCAGCTCCACCGGGGCCTGCCGAACGGCGGCGAACTCGATCGAGTCCCCGCCGGCGCGCTTGATCGCTCCCCCGACACCGGTCGACATCCACAAGGACAGGTTGGCGGCATTCACGATGGCGTCGACTTCGAGGTCGCAGATATCGCCGTTCCAAAGCTCGATCCGAGCCAACTCGCCCTCGTCATCCGATCAGTGTGCGCAGACCCAAAGGTCCGGAGGCGGCATGGTACACCCGTGGTAGTCGGCGAGCCATCGAGGTGACGACTTCCCAGGCGTTGGTGGTGCACAGTCGCGCCACATCCGCGACCGTGATCGCTGCGTCGCCCTGGTGGCCGATCAGGACGAACGCGTCGCGGTCGTCGACGGGCGGCCCCGGGACGTCGGTCACGTCCACCATCACGGCGTCCATGGCGACGCGGCCGACGATCGGGACGCGCATCCCGCGGACCAGTGCCTCGGCCCGGTTCGAGAGGGCACGCGACCAGCCGTCACCGTAGCCGAACGGGAGGGTCGCGATCCGGCTCGGCCGCTCGGTCCGAAAGGCCGGTCCGTAGCTGATCCCCCAGCCTGCCGGCAGCTCAGCGACGCGGACCGGTCGGGCGTGGAGCGAGAGGGCGGGCCGGAGAGCCGCCCCTGCCCGCGCTCCGGGCGATCCAGGTTCCAGCTCATCGGGGACCAAGCCGTACATCGCCAGCCCGGGCCGGATGCCCTCGAAAGCCGGCACGTTCCCGGTCAGGATGCCCGCGCTCGCGGCGGCGTGGCGCGGCAGGTCGAGGCCCACTCCGCGCACGACATCGGATGCAGCCTGGAAGCGGGCCAGTTGGACCGCTGTCAGCTCATCATCCTCGGGCGCCTGGAGGTGTGTCCACAGGGCGGCCGGACGGATCCCCGGCGCTGTCACCAGGCGCTCCATCGCCGCCGCTATCTCGGCGACGGCGATCCCGCCTCGCCCGAGGCCCGTCTCCACCTCGACATGGACGGCCAGGGCCGGCGTGCCGGCCGGGAGCGCAGCCGTCGCAGCGAGCAGGCCACCGACAAGGGTGTGGTCGCCGAGCGTGACGGACAGGCCGTTGGTCGCCGCATCGCCGACGCCGGCAGCCGGGACCGGGTAGAGGACATGGATCGGGCCGCTCACCCCGCCCAGCCGAAGGGCCAGGGCCTCGTCGAGCGTCGCCACGCACAGCCCATCCGCTCCGGCTCGGACCAGGGCCAGGGCCACCGGGACCGCCCCGTGTCCATACGCGTCCGCCTTGACGACGGGGTGGACCGGGACAGCCGGTCCGGCCAGCTCGCGGAGCTGCTGCAGGTTGGCCCCGATGGCATCCAGGTCGATCTCCAGCCACGCCATCCGCGGCAGGGCGGGCAGGCCGGCCGCCGCCAGACGATCCTCGATCGTGATCAAACCAGCTCGTCCGCCGGGCGGGCCCCGAAGCCCAGTCGTCCGCCGGCTGCCTTGCGGGCGGCGACGGCCGTCAATCGTTTGCGTGCGATCGCCAGACCCTCCGGCAGGTCGGACGCAAGGACGCCTGCGTCGCCCAGCCGGTCACGCGCCGCATCACCCGCCAGGCCGTGCAGGTAGACGCCCAGCCGAGCGGCAGCGAAGGGCGTGAGACCCTGGGCCAGCAGGGATCCGATCGCACCGGCGAGGACGTCTCCGGTCCCGCCGCTGGCCAGTGCCGGGTTCTCGAACGGGGCGATTGCGACCTCGCCGTCCGGCGTGGCGATGACCGTCCGGGCACCCTTGAGGACCACGACCTGGTGCCAGCCGACGGCCGCATCCCGAACCGCCGCGACGCGGGCCGCGTCGTCGCCGGCAAGGTCCCCATCGGCAGACGGGTCTCGGCCACTGCCGGCCCGCAGCCGGGCGAACTCGCCGGCGTGGGGGGTCAGCACTGCCGGTCGGCGGTCGCCCTCCCACCATTCGTCCATCGTCGCGAGCGAGCGCAGGGCTTCCGCGTCGAGCAGGATCGGCGCCGGATCCGGCTCGACGGCGGCGATGAGGCGCCTGACCAGCTCGGCCGTGGCGAGGCCTGGTCGCAGGCCGGGCCCGATGACGATCGCGTCGTGCTCGTGATCCAGGATCCGGGCGAGGGCCGGTTCCGGGTCAAGCTCCTCCACATCGTCTTCCGGCAGGGCCATCGTGGTGGCCTCGATCACCTTGGCCGCGAACATCGGCTGGAGAGACTCCGGGACCGCGAGCGTCACGAGACCGGCGCCCGTCCGACCTGCCGCACGCGCGACCAGCAGCGCCGCCCCGGCGTAGTCGAGCGATCCGGCGATGACGAGCAGCTTGCCGAACGATCCCTTGTGGCCGCGCACCGGGCGCTCGGGGAGCAGGCCTGCTGCGATCGCGTCATCCAGGCGGGTCGCCCCGTCCGGGAACGGGATGGTGGCGTCCGGCGAGCTGGACCCCGCCGCCTCGTGACGACCGAACCCGACGCGCCCCGAGCTGGACATCAGGCCTCGCTCGCGTTCGCGTCCCGAGCCGCCTGCGCGGACGCCTGGAGTCGCTCCAGCCGGGCCAGGATCTTCCGCTCCCGGTCGTCGATCCGGTCATCGATATCGAGCGGGAAGACATACCGTCCGCCGGCGGTCCGGACGCCGAACGCGACCGCGACTGCGTAGTCGGATTCGTGCGTGATCGAAAGTGCGATGCGGCCCATCCCGAGCTGCTCCGCTCGAGCCGCCGCCCGACCGTGCAATCGGACGGCCGGCTGTCCGGTCGGCATCCGCTCCACCTCGATGTCCTTCCAACCGATGCCGCGAACGCCCAGGCCCAGGACCTTGCTGACCGCCTCCTTCGCGGCCCAGCGGCCGGCGAATGTCTCCGGCCGATCACGCACGTACCGGCGCTCGGCCGGGGTCAGGACTCGATCGGAGAAACGCGAGCCGAAGCGCTCGATGGAGGCACGGATACGGTCCACCTTGATGATGTCGATCCCCAGCTCCGTCGTCCCGGGCGGGACGAAGCCGGGCGGGACGGTGCGTTCATCGCGGCCTGTAGGATCCGCCATGCCCTACTCGACCGTGACCGACTTGGCCAGGTTGCGCGGCTGGTCGACGTCCGTGCCTCGTGCGACCGCCATGTGGTAGGCGAACAGCTGGAGGGGGATGATGGCCAGGATCGGCGAGAGGGCCTCATGCGTGTCGGGGACCCACACCACGTCGTCGGCGAAGCGCTGGATCTGGGGGTCCCCCTCGGTCGCGACGGCGAGGACCCGTGCGTCGCGGGCGCGGCCCTCCATGACATTGCTGATGAGCTTGTCGTAGACGGCCGAACGGGTCGCGATGGCGACCAGCGGGCACTCGGCATCCAGGAGGGAGATCGGTCCATGCTTCAACTCGCCGGCGGCATAGCCCTCGGCGTGGACGTAGCTGACCTCCTTGAGCTTGAGCGCCCCCTCCAGCGCGGCCGGATATGTTGATCCGCGCCCGACGAACATGAACCCGCGCGAGCTCACGTAGCGGCGGGCCAGCGCATCGGAGCCAGCCGCCGAGTTCTCCAGGGCGCGGGCGGCTGCGGCCGGCAGGGCGCGCAGCGCCGCACCAAGCTCCTGCTCGGCCGCCTCGGCGAACGTGCCGCGAACCTTGGCGATGGCGGCCGCCAGGATGACCAGCGTGGCGACCTGGGTGACGAACGTCTTGGATGCGGCGACCGCGATCTCCGGCCCCGCCTGCAGGAAGAGGACCGCATCCGCCTCGCGGGTGATCGCCGACCCGACCGTATTGGTCACCGCGATGATCGGACAGCCACGCTGGCGAGCGAGGCGGACCGGGGCGATCGTGTCGGCGGTCTCACCGGACTGGGTGACCGCGATGACCAGGGTCCGCGCGTCGAGCGGCGGCGGCGAGTAGCGGAACTCGGAGCCCACGGTGGCTCGAGCCGGCAGGCCGGTCCAATCCTGGATCGCGGCGGCTCCGATGAGCGACGCATAGTGGGCGGTGCCACAGGCGACCAGTTCCACCCTGGTCACCGTGCGGAGGATCGCTTCAAGCCCGACCAGTTCCTCGACGTGGATCCGGTCATCCCGGGTCACCCGACCGGTGATCGCCTGGCCGAGTGATTCTGGCTGCTCGTGGATCTCCTTGAGCATGAAGTGCTCGTAGCCGCCTTTCTCGGCGGCCTCTGGCGACCAGTCGATCGTCGTGATCGGGCGTTCGAACGGGTGACCCTCGACATCCGTGATCGTGACACCCCACGGGCGCAGATCGGCCACGTCGCCGTCTTCGAGGAACACGACCTGGTCCGTGTGCGCCAGGATCGCGGCGACATCGCTGGCCAGGAAGCCCTCGCCGTCACCCAGGCCCACGATGAGCGGCACGTTGTGGCGGGCTCCCACAAGGCGATCGCCCTCACGTCGATGCATCGCCACGATGGCGTAGGCGCCCTCGGTCTGGCGCAATGCATGACGCACGGCCTCCGCCAGGTCGCCCGTGTAGGCCTCCTCGATGAGGTGCGCGATCGCCTCCGTGTCCGTTTCGGACGTCAGCGTGTGGCCGCGCGCCTCCAGCCCATCCCGGAGTTGGCGGAAGTTCTCGATGATCCCGTTGTGGATGACCGTGATCTCACCCGTGCAGTCCTGGTGGGGATGGGCGTTGAGGTCATTCGGCCGGCCGTGGGTGGCCCATCGGGTGTGGGCCAGGCCGATGACCGCGTGCGGGGTCCGGTCCTCGATGGCGGTCTGGAGGTTGAC
>Ga0315271_10002350_pt1 | contig 11837 bp, 13 predicted proteins | sample C3_top_MG_FD_204664 | JGI IMG/M metagenome (GOLD analysis project Ga0315271, IMG submission 204664) | Sediment microbial communities from Yellowstone Lake, YNP, Wyoming, USA - C3_top | ecosystem: Environmental > Aquatic > Freshwater > Lake > Sediment | place: USA: Wyoming | collected 2017-08-01
GAATGCCTCGGCCCGCCCGATCGCGACGGCCGCCCGCCAGCCCTCCGACAACTCCGCCCAGCCGATCACCCGCACCACGGCGCGCGGCGCGACCTCAAGCTTCCGGTGGCCGATGGCATGCAGCAGGTGGGTCTTGCCGAGACCCGGTTCCCCGAACAGGAAGAGCGGGTTGAACGGCGGTGACGGCGATTCGGCGATGGCGCGCGCGGCCGCGAGCGCCAGCTGGTTCCCTCCGCCCGTGACCAGCGAGCCAAAGCTCAGGGCGGGCTCCAGGCCGGTGGTCATGATCCGCTCCGCTGGGCGAGGCGCTGGAGCACCAGCGCCGTGGCCGAACGCAGGGTTTCGAAGACCCCGGTGCCGCGCAACGCGTCGGCCGGGAGACTGGGCACCCCACGGAAATTGAGGGACTCGTCGAGCGCCTCGGGCGAGAGGATCAGCTCCGGCGGAAGGTCCTGCTTGTTGTACTGGAAGACCAGCGGGAAGGTGCGGATGTCCACGCCCTGGTCGATGAGATTGTCCTGCAGATCCCGCAGGCTCTCGAGATTCTCGTCGAAGCGACGGGCCTGGCTGTCGGCGACCATCACCACGCCGTCGGCGCCCTGCAGGACCAGCCGCCGGGTCGCGGCGTAGTAGACCTGGCCCGGCACGGTGTAGAGCTGGAAACGGGTCGTGAAACCGGAGATGGTACCCAGATCGAGCGGCAGGAAATCGAAGAACAGGGTCCGGTCTCCGTGGGTGGCGAGCGAGACCATCCGCCCGCGCTTCGATTCCGGCACCCGGCCGTGGATGTACTGAAGGTTCGTCGTCTTGCCCGAACGCCCCGGCCCGTAATAGACGAGCTTGCAGGTGATTTCCCGGGCGGTGAAGTTGACGAGTGGCATCGGTCAGCGCCCGAAAAGGGTACGCAGGCTGGCGTTCAGTTCATCCTCGAACTGCTCGGCCAGGATCGGGGCCGCCGGCCGCGGCTGCGGCGCCGCCGCGGTGAGATCGGCCGCAAGCCCCGCGCAGAAAAGCTGGACCAGGCCCACCGTCGTCTCCGGCCCGAAGACGACCAGGGCCACCCAGGTGCCGGCCGGCATGGAGAACGGCGCCAGCAGCACCGATAGCCCCGCGCCCTGGTGCACCACGTTCCCCAGCGTGGGCAGGCTCATCACCCGGGCGATCTCGGCGGTCGAGGCAATGATGCCGGCGCCGAGGGCCGCCGCCGCCATGACGTCCAGCGACCGGGTGAAGCCATGCTGGGCGACCACCTGCCCCGACGACGTCATCAGCAGCACGATCCGGGCGGAGGACTCGCGCAGAAAGGCGTCCAGTGGCGCCTCGACCCATGGCTCGATGGCCCGCATCAGCCCACCCGCCCCGCGGCGTTGCGGAGCGCCAGCCGCAGCAGTCCGACGTTCGCGTCCGGATCGGTGACCGCCACCAGGAGCAGCCCCTCGCCGGCCGGCGCGGCCATCAGCCCGCCTCCGGTGGCTTCGAGATGGAGCGACCGTGGCGCCGCGTGACCGGCGGTGGTGACGGCACGGGCCAGTCGGGCCGCCAGACTCGCGGCCAGCGCCGCCACCGCCGCCGTGTCCACGTCGGTCATCGAGCTCTCCGCGATCACCAGGCCGTCATCCACGGAGACCAGCAAGGCGCTCCGCACCCCCGGGACACGGGTGAGGCCGTCAAGGACGGTCGCGAAAGCGACGCTCATTCGGGACGCTCGAGCCAGCGGCGTGCCGCCACCGCGCCGCGCTCCGCCACGACCGCGAGGCGGCCGGCCGGCGTCGTCGGCTCCGCCACGGCCATCAGCAGCGTCCCCTCGGTGGGCGGCAGCAGGTGCAGGTTGGCGTCGGCACACTCCACCACCAGACTGCGCCAACTGCCGAACCCCAGCAGCCGCGCCGCCCGGGCCGCCTCACGCGAAACGCCGGCCAACTCCGCCGCCACCGCGTCGGAGACGTCCTCGCCTCCGGCCGCGACCAGCGACCCGGCCAGCCGGCGTCCCTGGGCATCGACCAGCAGCGACCCCTTGGCCTCGGGCACCAGGGCGCCGGGCGCGGGCGGCGCGGCCGGCAGGCTCCGGCGGCGTTCCTGGACGCGCAACAGTGCGGCCACCAGGCCGGGGTCGTCCGGCATGACATCGGCTGCGGCTTGGAGGTGCCGCTCCGCCCATTCGAAATCGCCGGCGCGGAAGCAAAGGAACGCCAGACCCCGCCGCGCCCCGACGTGCCTCGGATCGTGGCGCAGCGCCTCGGTCCAGGCGTCGAAGGCCAGGTCACCCTCACCGCGATCGCTCCGGATCCGCGCCACCAGATCGTGGCTGTCGCCGAGCATCGGGTAGCGCTGCAGGCCTCCCAGTGCGACGGTGAGGGCGGCGTCGAGCTGGCCTCGCCGCCGGAGGGCTTCCCCGAGGGGCAGGAAGGCGAGGCTGCCGGGTTCGGCCGCGAGGCGGGCGGTGAGGGCGCGGATGTCATCTATCATGGCACGGCCCGCAGACTTTCAGCCATCGTGTGCGCGGCCTCGTTCAAGCGGACGACCGCGGCGAGGTGCCGATCTTCGTCGGCGGGACGGGCCGAGAGCACCAACCAGGTGCTCCAGGCCTGGAGCGCCTCTTCGAACCGGCCGAGGCCCGCGCTCGCTTGCCCGAGCAGGCGAAGGGCGGGTGCCGATGCCGAATCGAGTCGGACCGCCTCGCGGAGCGCTCGCTCCGCCTCCTGGTAGCGATCTTCGGCCAGGTAGGCGCGGCCGAGCAGCAGATGACCCCGCGCGTCCTGTGGGAAGGCCGCCACCGCCGCCTCTGCCACGGTCCGCGCTGCCGGCGGGTCACCGCGCCGGAGGAAGGTCTCCCCCTGGGAAAGCAGCGCCGTCGGATCCTGCCGCGGGGTCGCTGCGGCCGACAGCGCGGCGGCGTCCTGCAGGACAATAACACCCGCCGCTTCCAGCCCGAAGAGCGTTCGGGCGACGTCGAAGTCGGATGCGGCCAGGCTCCGGGCCATGGCCCGCACGTCGAGGACGCCGTCGCAGGCGGCCAGCACGCGCCACTCGAAGGGCGTGAGCTGCAGGGATCCCGGTTCCTCCGAGGACGCCGGAGCCAGCCGAGCCACCACGCCGAGGTGCGGGACGCGCCCCTGGATCCGGGACCATTCGTCGATCCGCCGGGCGGCCTCCATCAGGAGCGACTCGGTGCTGATCCGGATAGCCGCCTCGCGAGGGATGTCGGCGGCGGGGCCCTCCTCGAAGACGAAGTGTCCCTCCGACCATCCCAGCACGGTGAAGACCACTTCTTCCACCTGGGCACGGACCTGTTGTACCAGGTCCCGATGCGAGAGCGCGCCGATGGCGATCAGGATCTCGCCCATGCGACTCTGATCGCCCGCCTTCTGCATCTCGACGGTTCGGACCAGGTCCTCCTCGCGGATCTTGCCGGCATGCAGGAGGATGTCGCCGATCCGATGCGGGTTGCTGCGGATCGAAGCGGCCACGACGGCGCCGGACTCGAACCAGATGGTGCCCTCGTTCTGCCGCAGTTCCGAGGTGACTCGCAACACGCCCGTCTTCCGGCTGAGATCGAGCAGCTGGAACACGTCGTGGATACCGAGTTCGCGGAGGGGGCCCTGGATCGCCATGGGTCAGGGCCCCGGACTGGCGAGAATCCGCGCCAGATCACGCGCGGAGCGGACGTGCTGCCTCGCCTGCGCGGCCAACGGCCCCGTCGGCTGGATGGTGACGATCCGTTCCCACGCGACGATGCCATCCTGGTAGCGGCGGAGCCGCGCGAAAGTGACGCCCAGGTGGAACAGGGCCGTCAGGTCATCGGGGATGTACCGGAGGACCCGCTGGAAGGCGGCCACGGCCTCGGCCGGCCGCCGATCATCGAGCAGGGCCTGCCCGAGCAGCGTGATGGCCGGCAACGAAACCGGCTCCGAGAGCAGGTAGTCCGCCAGCAGATTCACGGCCTCGCCGGCCGCGTCTTCACGCCGGAGGAGGTGGCCCAGCGCCAGGGTGGCGTCGAGGTGGGTCGGCAGCAGCCGCACGGCGCGGAGGTAGGCCGCGCGCGCCTCGCCCGAGTTACCCCGCTCTTCCTCGACGACGCCGAGTTCGTACCAGGCCTGGACCAGGGCGTCATCGAGTTGCAGGGCGGCGCGGTAGGCGGCGTTGGCACCCTCGCGGTCGGCCTGCTGTCGGGCCACCGAGCCCAGCAGCAGCAGCAGGTCGGCCCGCCCCGGCAGCCGCCGGCTGGCCTCCTCGACATCGCGCCGGGCGCCGACCGCGTCACCGGTAAGCTGGCGGGCCCGCGCCCGCACGACCAGCACGTCGTCGGCACCGGGAAAGAGCGCCACCAGCCGTTCGGCAACCTCCAGCGCCTCTTCCCCGCGTCCGAGCGCAATCAGGGCCTGGGCCTCGCCGCGGATGATCTCGGCGTCGTCCGGCCAGACCGCGCGGGCGGCCCGGAAGCGTTCGAGCGCCTCCCCATGAAGGCCGCGGCGGGCGAAGATCTGACCGAGCAGGAAGGTCCCCGTCGCGGCCGGAGCGCCGCGGCGCATCAGGCGCGAGATCTCGGCGACCGCCGCTTCGAGGAGCCCCTTGTCCAGGAAGTCGCGAGCCAGCGCGTAGGGATCTTCCGCCACCAGGGCCGGGGCGGGCGCCGGCGCTTCATCCGGGGCCAGCTCGGCGAAGACGCGGTCGAGCACGCCTGGCTCGAGGGCGAAGCCCTGTCCGAGTTCGGTCGTCCCGATATCCGCGGACAGGCTCCCCGCCACCGGAATCACCGACTCCTCGAACTGGAGATCCACCGAGAGCGCATAGCGCTGCGGGAGATAGTACGGGTCCAGCTCCAGGGCACGCTTGGTCTCCCGGAGCGCCTCGTCGAACTGGCCGAGCTGGCTCAGGCAGAAACCCAGGTTGTAGTGCGCGACGGCCCGGTCGGGGTCCGACTCCACCGCCCGCGCGAAGGCGTTGCGCGCGTCGGCGAACTGCTTCAGCTCCATCAGCACCTGTCCGATACCGTTCCACGCCACCGGGTCGTCGGGCGCGTCACGGAGCACATCCCGGAAGGTGTCCACCGCCGCCTGGTAGCGGTGAAGCTGAGCGTGCAGCAGGGCCAGGTTGAGCCGCGCCACCGCCAGGTCCCGGCGCGCCCGAAGGCCCGCCTGGAACGCCGCGACGGCCTGCTGGTCGTCCCCCTCCAGCGCCCGGACGACACCCAGATTATTCCAGGCCAGCGCGTTGGACGGGTCGAGCGCCACGGCGCGCCTGAAGGCGTCGTGGGCTTCCTCACGCCGGCCGGCCTGGTGCAGGCAGGCGCCCTTGTCGTTCCAGAGCCGGGCGTTTCCCGGCTGGCGCTGGAGCAGGGTTTCGTAGAGCTCGAGGGCGGGCGCGAAGTCACGCCGGAGCAGGTGCACCTCGGCCAGGCCCTGGAGTGCGGCTTCCCGCTCCTCGCCCGCTTCCAGCGCCATCCGGTATTCGCGCAGGGCCTCCGGGTAGTAGCCCCGTTGCCGAAAGGCCAGTCCCAGGTTGATGTGGGCCCGCTCGGTGGATTCCGCCGTGACCCGCTCCACGGTCGTGGCGGGGAGCTGCGATGCGGTGCTGCCCGGCTCGAGCCGGAGGTTGGCCTGGGCGGTCGCGAGCGACGGGTTCAGTTCGATGGCCCGGCGGGTTGCCAGCCGCGCCTCCTCGTGCCGGCCCAGCTCGCCATAGACGAAGCCCGCCAGGTACTGGGCGCTGGCATTGCCCGGGCTCAGCGCCACCGCCTCGGTCAAGGTCTCGAGCGCCTGGGTATGGAGGCCCCGGTTGTACAGCGTCTGGGCCAGGTGGACCCGGACCACCGAACTGAGCGGATCGAGGCGGCCGGCCTGTTCGAAGGCGGCGGTAGCGGCCTCCTGGCGGCCGCGCGCCTGTTCCGCGATGCCGAGCTGCACCCACGGGGTGGGGTCGGTCGGGGTGAGGCGGTGGAGCGCGTCGAATTCCTCCACCGCCCGATCAACCTGCCCGAGCACGACATAGGCGCGGCCCAGTTCGAGCCGCGCGTCCGGATCGCGGGGATCCTGGTGGAGGCGCTCGCGGAGCTCCGCGACCAGCCGGTCGTAGTAGCCGGTCTCCCGCTGCACCAGCTCGAGGTTCAGTTGCGCGACGGTCATCCGCGGGTCGAGTTCGAGGGCGCGGGCGAAGGCCGCGATCGCCTCGGGGTAGAGCCCCCGTTCGTAGTAGAGGACGCCGAGATTATTGTGGGCGCCGGAATCGGAGGGATCGATCCGGCGGGCCAGCGACCGGAGAACGGCCAGGTCCCGTTCCGGGGGCGCGCCGGCGGACATCGGAATCAGCCGAGGCGGATGGCGTCGAAGATGGCGGTCAGCGACGCGGTGTCGGGAAGCAGGAGGAACTCGCCGCGCAGGAGCTCCGGCGCCCCCTCGACCCGGAAGGCCGTGTCGACGCAGAACACGACGTCGCGCTCGCGACCGAAGTTGAGATGGGCCGTGGTCAGCACCGCGCCGGCATAGTCCGTCACCAGGCCCGGCACCGACGGGACCAGCATCATGCCCATGAAATCGCTGAGCGCGTTGAGATAGGCGGAGGTCAGGATGTTGCCCGTCTCCTTGAGCGACGACTCCTCCATCTCGCCGAACTCGCCGGTCGTCCCGACCGGCTTGCGGAGCAGCAGGTCGCAGAGCGTCCGCGCGGCCCCGATCGGCAGGATGACCATCGTCTGGCCGGTCAAGTCACCCATCATGTGCATGGCCACCGCCGCCACGACCGTATCGGGCGGCCCCAGCAACTCGGCGACCTCCTCGAGGCGGCGAATGTTCACCTCGGGGACGTTGATCATGATGACCCGTTCGGTCATCTGTGAAAGGGCGGTGGCGGCGTGCCCGGCACCGATATTGGCCACCTCGCGCAGCGCGTCGCGCTCCACCTCGTTGAGCTCCACCCACTCCTGCATCAGCCCCTCCCGTTAGACCAGCGCCGTAGGATCCAGGATCAGCGCCGGGATCCCGTCCGAGAGAATGGTGGCCCCGTTGATCCACCGCGGCATCCCTCGCGGTGCATCGAGCGGCCCGACGACGATGTCCTCCTGCCCCAACAATGTATCCACGGCCAGCGCTCCCTGCCGCCCGGCCACGTCCAGAATCACGCCCAGCCGCCCGCCGGTCCGCCGCGCCGCGTCCAGTTCGATGACCCGCAGCGCCCGACCGCGATACTGGACTTCGGCCGCGCCGCCCGGGTCAGCCGGCGGCGCGATCCGGGTCGTCTCGGCCACGAAGCCGAGGGGCACCGCGTAGCGGGCATCGGCGATGCCGACGAGGAGCGCCGGCACGATGGCCACCGTGAGCGGCAGCCGCAGAGTCACCGTCGTCCCCAGGCCCGGCTGCGACACGAGTTCCGTCACGCCACCCAGGGCCCGGACCCGGTGCACCACCGCATCGATCCCGACCCCCCGGCCCGAGACGTCGGTGACCTCGCGCGCCGTACTGAAACCGGGACGCGCCAGAATCCGAAGCAGCGCCGCCGCGCCCAACTCGGGGTCGTCGCCGGTCAGCCACCCCTCATCTTCCGCCCGGGCGAGCACCGCCTGCCGGTCGACCCCCCGCCCGTCGTCGGTCACCGAGATCAGCACGGCGTTCCGATCCCGCAGGGCATGGAGCCGGATGGATCCCTCCGCCGGCTTCCCGGCCGCCTGGCGCGCATCCGGACCCTCGATACCGTGGTCCAGCGCATTCCGGAGCAGGTGGAGCAGCGGGTCGGGCAGTTCATCGAGGATGGCGCGATCGAGTTCGATGTCGCCCCCCTCCACGTCGAGCCGCACCCGCTTGCCCAGCTGCCGCGCCAGGTCCCGCACCACCCGCGGGAACCGCTCGAAGAGCTCGCCCACCGGCGCCATCCGGGTCCGAAGCACCTGCTCCTGCAGCTCGCTGACCAGCCGGGCCAGGTGATGAGCTTCGGCATCCAGCGCCGGATCGCCCCGTGGCTCGAGCAGCGCCGCCAGGTGGCTTCGCGCCACCCCGAGCTGGCCGGCGAGCGCCACCAGCGCGTCCAGCCGCCGCAACTCCACTCGCACCTGCCGGGGCCCGGCGCTGGCGGTAACGGGAGCGGCGCCCCGCTGAATCACGACCTCTTCGACATCACCCGCGTCGCGGAGGGCCCGCCGGATCTCGGCGTCGCCCATCTCGGTCGCGATCCGGCAGGTGAACTCGCCGAGGAAGACGTCTCCGCCCCAGGCCGCGGTCGGCGGCTGAACCGCGCTCACCGGGCCGAGTGAGGCCGCCCGGCGCAGCACCAGGGCCGCCCGCGCGCCCGGCATGATCGTCCCCGGACGGAGTCGCACCCGCACCGCCACGCCTTCGGTCGGCGGCAGGGATTCCGGCTCGCGCCGGGCGACCGGAATCGGCCACGTTCCCGTCTCCGGCCGGGCCAGCCGGCCCAGTTCGGCGATCAGCCCGTCGATGTCGAGGTCCGCGTCGCTGCCCTGAGCCGCGAGGCCGACCCCCCGGTCCAGCGCGTCTACCGCGTGGAAGGCGGCATCGACCAGTTCCGCGGAGGCACTGAGCTGCCCGTCACGGACCGCACTGAGGACATGCTCGAAGGCGTGGGCGAGGTTCGCCAGCCGCGTGAAGCTGAGCGTGGCGGCCATCCCCTTCAAGGTATGGACGGAGCGGAAGAGACCCTGCACCGGCTCGCTCGCGCCGGCATCACGCTCCCAGGCGAGCAGGTGCTGATTGCACTGCTGGAGGTGGTCGCGGCTTTCCGTGACGAAGAGCGCCGTGTACTTGAGGGAATCCACCGGCGGCTAGCTGAGGAGGCGCTGCACGGCCTCCAGCACCCGGGACGGCTGAAACGGCTTGACCACGAAGTCCTTGGCGCCGGCCTGGATGGCCTCTACCACCAGAGCCTGCTGGCCCATGGCGCTGCACATCAGGATCTTCGCGTCGGGATCGTCCTTGCAGATCGAGCGAACGGCCTCGATGCCACTCATGTCCGGCATGACGATGTCCATCGTCACGAGATCCGGCTTCAGCTCACGATACTTCTCCACGGCCTGCGACCCGGTCTCGGCTTCGCCAACGACATCGTAGCCAGCCTGGGTCAGGATGTCAGAGATCATCGTGCGCATGAAAATGGCGTCGTCGCACACGAGCACGGTGTGTCCCACGGCGTCCTCCAATAGCGAGTCCAGCCCACGCTCAACCCTGGAACAGCGGGCCGAGCAACCCCTCCAGATCGAGCAGGCGCACCACGGCGCCGTCATCCACCTGCACCGTCCAGGCTGCGGCGCTCCGGCTCCCCGGCAGGAGAACCGCGTCGCTCACCGTCACCAGGTCCTCGACCTCGTCCACCGCCAGCCCGACCGTGCGCCGGCCCACCCGCACCAGCACGATCGCCTCCGCCGGGGTGGTGTCGGCCTCCCCGAGAAGCGTCCTGCCATCGACCACGGTCACCAGTTCGCCCCGGACATTGGCCACGCCGGACACGGCCGCGGCAGCCCCGGGAATCCGGGCCAGCGGCATCGCCGGGAGCACTTCACGAAGCTGCTCGAGCGGTGCGCCGCACCGGGCGCCGCCCACACGCCAGAGCAGCAGGCGGACCGTGGCAGCTTCAGTCATCCTTGAAGAAGCCAAGATAGGTCAGGGGTTCCACCGCAGCAACACGATCCGGCCAGGCCGCCGCATCGAGCGCAGCTCGCAGGTCTTCGGGCCATTCGCTCCGGCAATGCACCACGGCATCGGTGATCGGATGCTTGAAGGCGAGCTCGGCGGCGTGCAAGGCCTGGCGCGGCGTGGCGCGCTCCAGACGGTCGGCCGAGGCACGGGCCGCACCACTGATCCGCCGACTGCCTCCTCCATGATAGACCGGGTCGCCCACCACCGGATGCCCCGCGTGCTGCAGGTGGACCCGGATCTGGTGAGTCCGACCGGTATGGAGCGAGAGCCGTACCAGATCGCAGACGCCGAACCGGGCGACCACTTCGAGGTCGGTCCGGGCGGTGCGCCCGGCGACGTGTACCGCCATGCGTTTACGGTCCGCCTGATGCCGGGCGATCGGTTCCTCGATGGTCATCCGTTCGGCGTCGAAGTGCCCCCAGGACAGGGCGGCGTAACGGCGCCTGACCTTGCGGGCTGCAATCGCCGCCGCGAGTCGCCGATGGGCCAGGTCGTTGCGGGCCACCACGATCAGCCCGGAGGTATCGCGGTCGAGCCGGTGCACGATCCCCGGCCGGCCGGAGGCACCACCACCCAGGGGTGTGCCCCGAGCGGCCAGGGCGTTGACCAGGGTGTCCTCCCAGTGGCCCGGTGCCGGGTGGACCACCAGCCCGGCGGGCTTGTCGATGACCAGCAGGTGCTCGTCCTCATACACGACGGTCAAGGCCAGATCGTGCGGGACGATCGCTCGGAGCGGCTCTTCGTCGGGGAGATCGACTTCGACCACCTCATGGCGGGCCAGCAGGCGGGATGCCCTCGCGGCAGCCCCCTCCACCAGAACCCGTCCCTCTGCCACCAGGCGGGCGGTCTGGGTGCGCGACAGCGCCAGTTGGTCGGCCAGGAACCGGTCCAGCCGCTCGGTCGAGGGAACCAGAATGGAGAAGGTCAGCCGCAGGGCGTGGCTCACGGGGAGGAGGACGGCTCCACCCGAGAGCGCCGGGCGTCCTCGAGCCAGAATGAAATCGCCAGGGAGATCGCGCCGCAGGTGACCCCGATGTCGGCGACGTTGAATGTCGGCCAGCGCATCGTGCCCAGCCCCACGTCCAGGAAATCCACCACCCCCTGTGGGGAGCGCACCCGATCGATGAGGTTGCCCGTCGCCCCACCCGCCACCAGGCCGAGCGCCAGGAGACGGAACCGGTCGGCCGCCGAGGTGTTCCAGGCGAAGCGGGTGAGGGCGGCCACTGCGACGGCCGCCAGGGCCAGGAAGATCCAGCGGGACTGGGACCCCAGGTCGAGTCCGAAGGCCGCCCCCGGGTTGTAGACCAGCCGTAACTGGACCCAGTCCCCCAGGACCGACACCACGCGGCCGGGGTCGAAGCCACGCTCGACCACGGTCTTGGTCAGGAGGTCGAGGCCCAGGACGGTCCCCGCCACCATCGGGTAGATGCCCGGGCGCCGCTCAGCGGCGCTTGGCATCCTCCTCTTTCTCCTTGCAGGCGATACAGAGCCGGGCATGGGGCAGCGCGTCCAGGCGGTCGAAGCCAATATCGGAGCCGCACTGATGGCACTTCCCGAAGTTGTCCGGCTCGCCGAAGAGCCGCCCCAGCGCCTGGTTGACGTGCCAGAGGTAACGGCCCTCCTGGGACGCGAAGAGGAACTGCTTCTCGCGCTCCATGGTATCAGTGCCCTGATCGGCCATGTGGAAGGAGTAAGACGAGAGGTCCCCATCCGACCCCTGCAGGGTCGTGCTGAAGGACTCGTCGTAGTAGCCCAGTTCCTTCATGACCCGGGCCCGCTCCTCTTGCAGGCGCTTGGCCAGATGCTCCATCTGCTTCTTGGTCAGACCCATTGTGCATCCTTCATGAGTGGGTGGCGCTCGGGCCGTCGTGCAGGCGCTCGACAGCGATCGTGACGGCATGACCTTCGATGCTGACTGCTTCGTGCTTGTCGGCGCGCTGGCTCGGCGCCCCGATCGTCAACCGGAGCGCCAAGGTCTCGCCCCGGATGAACTCCCCATGGACCTCCACCGCCTCGCGGACCGGATCGGGCCCGTCCACGGTCACGGCAATGCGCGTGGTGTAGCGGTACCCTACCTCTTTGCGGAGCCGCTGGACCCGGCTGACCAGATCGCGCGCCAGGCCCTCGCGCCGGAGCTCCACGGTGAGCGTCGGGTCGAGGGCGGCCACGAACGGGCCGTCGCTTTGCACCAGCCAGTCG
>Ga0315271_10002351_pt1 | contig 11833 bp, 1 predicted proteins | sample C3_top_MG_FD_204664 | JGI IMG/M metagenome (GOLD analysis project Ga0315271, IMG submission 204664) | Sediment microbial communities from Yellowstone Lake, YNP, Wyoming, USA - C3_top | ecosystem: Environmental > Aquatic > Freshwater > Lake > Sediment | place: USA: Wyoming | collected 2017-08-01
CTCCGCGCCGTGCGCCCCTTCGCCGTCGAAGTCGAGGACCAGCAGCGCCTGGCCGTTGGCGTTCGCCGAGTAGGTCTCGTTGGCTTCGAACTGCGCCTTGTTCTTCGCGACGACCGCGTCGACCTGGCAGCGGTCCGCGGTCTCCGCCTGGACCTGTGCGAGCTTGTCGAGCTCGGCGCGAAGGCTCGCGACACGGTCGCCCTTCGCCCCCTGCGCCCGGTACTTCTCGAGGCGCGCGCGGGCATCGTCGACGAGCGGCGTGGAGCTGGCGCACGCGAACATGCGCTGCTCCAGCGTGCCGGTCTCCGCCACCCTGAGGACCTCCTGCGCCTCGCGCAGCGAGGCCTCGACCTCGTCACCCAGCGCCTCGGCCTCCGTGGCCTCCGTCATCTTCGTGTCGAAGTCGTAGTCGAAGCCCGCGGGGACGCGCAGCGTGATCACCGTGCGATCGACCTCCACCCCGAGCACCTGCGGCAGCACCAGCGTGGCATCTCCCCCCTTCTCCAGCCCCGACCCCGCCCGGGCGCGGTACGTGATCGAGACCTCGTAGCCGGCGCCGCCGAGCGGCACCTTCGGCACGGGCAGGAGGAGGCTCCCGTCCGCCCCGGCGAGCGGCTTGACGGGACGGTCGGCGGCGACGGCGCCGTAGAGGACCGCCCCCTCGGGCAGGCGCAGCGCGAGGAACTGGCGCGCGCGGTTGAACAGGCGGTAGCGCACGCGCACCCGCGCCTCGCCGTCGAGCCCGACGACGACCTCCGCCTTCGCGGCGAGCACGACCGCGGCGGCCTGGGCCTCGATGCGATGGCGGCGCGCCGACACCTCGAGCAGGTACGGGGCCCGCGCGGCGAACGTGCGCAGGACCGAGGTGCGTTCGAGGCCGGTGGGCAGGAACGGGAGGTCGGCCCACTCCGCGGGATCGGGCCCGCCGCCCGCGACGCGGACCTCGACCTCGCCGTCGAGGAACGTGCGCACGAGCGCGAACCACCGCGTCGCCTTGACGCCCTCGGGCCGGACGACGTGCACGATCGAGGCCGCCGGCCAGAGCTGCGAGACGGTCACCTCGATCAGGCCGCTCTTGGCCGACTGCAGGCGCAGCACGTAGAGACGACCCTTCACCTCCTTGCCGTCGGCATCGGTCCGCGAGACCGGCTCCCACCGGAGCTCGCGCAGGTCGCGCGCGCGCACGACGTCGTTCGCCGCGTAGCCGCGGCCCCCGTCGGGGACGAAGAGGCTCAGGCGCTCGGCGGCGCCGCGGCGGACGTCGAACAGGACCAGGTGCTCGAGCCGCTGCTCCTCGTCGCTCGGGGAGATCTGCGTCACCACCACCGCCTCGATCTCCTGGTCGGGAGACCGGAGCGCGACCTTCAGGGCCCCCGCGGGCGGCGCGTCCCATTCGAACGCGTGCGTCGGGCGGGCGCCTACCACGTTGGGCGCCTGGCCCTCGAGCCGCGACGGCGCGAGCGCCTTCCAGCCCGGCGCGGCCGCGGGCACGGGCTCCACGTCGGGGAGCGCGAAGAGGAAGAGGAGCCCCTGGTCGACCTGCGCCCCGGCGAGAGCCCAGCGCGGCACGGCGACGTCCTGGCGCGTCCCCCCGAGGCGGCGCTCGAGCCGGACGGTCAGGGGGCGATCGCCTTCGAACAGGTCCGCCATCCGGACGAGGAGGCGGCGCGCGTCTCCCTGACCGTCGAGCCACCAGGTCTGGATGCCGGGGCCCTCCACGGCGCGGACCTCGTCGCTCCCGGGAAGCGCGAAGGCGAGGTCCCCCACGGGCGCGCGTTGCACGCGCACACGCCCCTCGAGGACGGTGCGGAGGCGGTCGTCGCCGAAGGTCGCGCGGACCAGGCTGTAGAGCTCGAGGCGGGCGCGCGTGCGCTCGGCGCTCACCGCGAGCGCCGCGGGCCGCGCCGCGAAGCGCCACGCGCCGAGCACGCGGCCCTGGCCGTCGGGGCCCGCGGCGTCGGCGTCGGCAGGGCGCGCCGTGCGGAAGAGCCCCGTGCCCGGCTCGGGGTCGAGGCGGAACGACGGGTCGCCGTTGACGACGACGACGCCGCTCTCGCCGGTGGTCTGGAGCACGGAGAGCTCGGGCAGCGTCTCGCGGCGCTCGGGCGACGCGGCCGGGCGGAAGACCCGCACGCGCGCTGAGACCTTGCCGTCGGTGGGCTGGACGAAGACGAGGCGCAGGCGGCCGGGGCCCGTCTCCCAACGCTGCACCTGCGGCCCCGACGCCTCGAGCACGTCCACCCCTTCGGGGACCGCGAGGTCGACGAACGACGCCTGGCCCTGCAGGACGTGCACGTCCAGCACGAGCACGGACTCCGTCACGCCGTCGCGCAGGCTGTGGACGATGCGCGACTCGGCGCGCGTCCGGACGGCCGCGAGCGACGCCGTCGGGCTCCGCTCGACGAGCGAGACCCGGACCGCGTGCTCGGGTCCGCCGAGGACCGGGCGGCCGAGGTAGGCACGCGCCGTGAAGCCCGTGCCCTCCTCCGGCTTCGTGAGCACGACCACCCTGCCGGCCCCCGAGACGCGCAGCTCGCCGTCGAAGGCCCCCGCGCTCACGTCGAGCGTCGCGCCGGCGAAGGTCGGCGCGGAGAACGAGAACGTGCGCGCGGAGGGGAGCACGAGCAGGGGCACCTGGAAGGAGAGCTCGAGGACGTGATCACCCTCGCGCTCGAGCGGCACCCGGTAGGCGACCTGGTCGAGGAGGAGGCGCACCGGCTGCCCGTCGAGGCGCGCCTCCGTGACGGCGAGCCCCGCGAGCGGCAGCGCGACGAGCTGCAGCCCCCGCCCCCGCAGCGCGAAGGCGAGTCGGGCGGTCCCCTGGGCGTTCGTCGCCCCCACGTCCACGTGATAGGCCGCATCGACGAGCGTCACGACCTGCCCGAGCGCCGCGAGCTCGGGGTCGCGTTCGGGGTGGGCCTTGCGCTCGAGCTCGAGCCAGGTCGCGAGCGGCACGAAGACGTGATCGTCGGGAGCCAGGCCGCCGCCGCGGGCGTCGTCCTGGGGGACGATCACGGTGTCGCCGCCTGGGGCCGCGATCGGGGTCGGCGCGTCGTCGGCGCGCGCGGGCGCCGCCGAGGCGGCGGCCAGGGCAAGGGCGGCGGCGAGGCCGAGCGCCGCCCAGAGGACGGCGACGACCTGACCCGCGGCGGCCCGGGTGCGCGGAGCGCGCGCGCCGCGGCGCGTGAAGATCCAGCGCAGGGCGAGCAGCAGCGCGAGCAGCGTCGTCCCATCGGCGACGGCGGCGACCAACGTGGAGGCACCCGCCCCGAACACGAGCTGGAGGATCCCCGCGACGGCGAGGCCCGCGAGCACGGCGACCCCGGCGGAGAGCCAGCCGAGCGCCACCACCGCGAGGCCCACCGCGAGCGCGACGAGCCCGAGGAGGAGGTAGGCGCGCTCGCTGCCGTCCTTCGACGCCAGGTCGAGGACGAGAGAGCCCCCGCCGCCGATGCGCGTCGAGAGGACTCGGTTGGGAGCGAGGAACACCGGGACGTCGAGCGAGAGCTGGCCCTTGCGCGCCATCCCCGATCGGCCCGCGCCGAGGGGCCCGCCGGGCCCGCCCGACTCGCCCAGGGGAGCGCCTCCCGACGGGGGCTGTCCGGGCGCGCCGCCCGCGAGGGCGCCGGCGGAGTCGGATCCCGGCTCGTGTCCGAGGTCTCCGTACCTGCCGTCGCCCATCGCCGGGTCGCCCGGTGTCGGAGGCACCGGGACCGGCGGTGGCGCGAACGCAGGACCTTCCATCGTCGGCGTCGGTGTCGTGGCGGGGGTCGGCGGCAGGGGCGCCGGCCCGTCGCTCGGCTCGCGCAGGCCCGGAGGGACGGCCCCCGCGGGGCCTCCGCTCTGTCGCGGGCGCGCCGGGGCGGACTTGCCTTGGGGACGCGTCCCACCGACCCCGTACCCCGCGGCGGGCGCGTCCTCCATCTCCGCCACGGCGGACGAGGCACGGACCTCGTGCTCCACGACGGAGCCTCTCCCCCCCTTGGCCAGCGCCATGCTCTCGAGCGGCCACGCCAGCCACGGCGTCCTCGTGGGACGGCGCACCGGCGAGGAGGCGAGCAGGTCGCCCCCCACCGCCGTGATCGTGAGCTCGGGCTCGACCCCGACCTCCTGCGTCGTGTGGAGGACCTCGAGCCCGGGGAACCGCGGGGCCTCGACGCGCACCCGGCTCCCGACGCTCGCGCCGAGCCGCGTCTCGTAGGACAGCGACACGACGACGCGACCCGCGCGGGACGGCCCGGTCGAGACGGTCGACGGTACGGTGAGCAGCAGCGTGCCCTCCGGCCGCACGAGCGGCTTCACCGGGACGCCGTTCACGATCGCACCGAGCAGCGTGCTGCGCGGAGGCAGCGCGACGTCGACGAACTGCCGGTCGACGTTGAACAGCGTGACGTCCGCGCGCGTGCGCAGGATGCCCTCGCGCGCCACGGCGGTCCGGATCGAGACCTCGGTGGCGATCGCGCCGAGCACGGCGGCCCCGGCGTGCTTGCGCACCTCGACCTCGACACCGTCGCGCGCGGGCGGGAGGCGGAGCACCTCGAGGACGCCCTGGGGGTCGATCGTCGCCTCGGGCGGGAGCTCGGTCAGGTCGAGCAAGCGCACGTCGGGCGTCGCGGCGAGCCGCGGGATCGACACCTCGAGCCCGGCGCTGCGCCGCACGACGAGGAGCCTCTCCGCGCGCTCGAGCGGGACGCGCGCGGCCAGGCGCCGATCGGCCTCGATCGTCCAGTCGTCGGTGTCGCGGTCGAGGAACCAGCTGGCGGTGACGACCTGCGTCCCGATGGCCCTCTGCTCGAGGTCCACCTGCCAGCGGTCGTAGCCCTCGGGCACGTCGGCGGGCCGACGGTCGCCGGCGAGCCGCGTCGCGGACCGGAGGAACGGCGTGCGGAGGTCGACCTGGTCGCCGGCCCAGGACGGGAGATCGAGGAAGAGCCGGCGCACGCCCGCGCGCTGGATGCGGTAGACGGCCTGGGCGGAGAGGTCGACCCGCCGCGGACCCGGGTGGAGTACCGTGACCACGTCGGCCTCGAGCAGCGGCTCTCGCCGCGACACGTCGAGCGTCACGCCCGGGGAGGCGCCGTCGATGCGATAGCCGTAGACGAGCCCGGCGGCGGAGAGACCCCGAGCGGTGAGGTCGGCGGCGCCGACCGCCGCGAGGTCCTTGACCCCGGCGTCGAGGACCTCGAAGCCGGCGTCGGCGCCGATCGCGACGTAGCCGTCTTCGCGCGTGGCGCCGGCCGCGGGGACCGCGAACGGCACCTGTACGTGCCCCTTCTCGGGCACCCAGTCGGCGCGCGCGCGCTCGAGCATCGCCAGCAGGACCACGTCGCCGCCGACCGGGACGCCCTTCGCCAGCGTGATCTCGACGACGCCGTCGGCCGTCACGTCGCGCGTGAAGCCGCCCGGGGCGCCGTTGACCGTCATCTCCTTGAGGTCGTACTCCCGCGGGAAGCGCGGGCTCATCCGAAAGAGCGTCCCCTCGACCACGCGGTAGGTGACGCTCGCGAACAGCGTCTGACCGGGCTCCGCGAGGTTCAGGTAGTAGGTGGACGTCGCGTCCACGCGCAGCGCGCCGGGCTCGACGTCGAGGGCGAGGCCCGCGTCGGCGCCGGAGAGCGCATAGCGGAGGACCCCGGCCGTCGCGGGGTCCTGGGCACGCTCGGCGACGCGCCGTCCGCCGGCGACGCGCACCGCACGCGGGTTGACGTCGGGGCCGAAGCTGAGCGCCGCCTCGCCTTGGTGGCGGAGGGCGCCGGCGACACGGACCCGCGGCAGCTCGACGCCGGGCCCGGGCCGGTACGGACGCTCCCCTTGCAGGAGGACCTCGAGGCGACCGAGCGCAGGCTTCTCGCGGCGCACGATCAGGCGCAGGCGGTCGTCGGACCGCGTGAAGCCCGTGACGCCCGGTCCCTCGACGGCGTGGACCGCCAGGTCGGCGGGGATCTCGAGCGCCAGCGTGTCCGTCGGGGTGCGCAGGAGGTCGACGCGCACGATCGCGCGCACGGACACCACGCCCTCGCCGACCGTGAACAGCGTCTTCACGTCGGCGTCGATGACGGCGGGCCCTTCGGTTCCCTGGGCCGAGGGTGCCCACGCGAGCTCCAAGTGGCCGCCGCGCGTGGGTCGCGTCACGACCGTGACGGGCCCGTCGGCGGGCGTCTGGACGACCAGCGGCACGCCCTCGCCAGAGATCGTGGCCCCGACGCCGGGCGGCAGCGTGACGGCGAGCGCCATTGCGGCGGGGTTGGGGAGCCACAGGTCGAGGCGGCGTCCAGGGCTCCCGGGGATCGGCACGGCCGAGCCCTCGACCGTCACGCGGCGCACGCCGGGCCCGTCCAGGTAGAGACGGCCGTGCCCGTCGCGCGCCTCGTAGCGCCCGGGGCCGGCCGACCCTTCCGGCTCCACCTTCACGCTCTCGAAGGCCGCGCCCCCCGAGTCGAATCCCACCGAGCGGGGCCCCGGAGCGAGCCCCTGGATGCGGTACACGATCCGGAACCGGGCGGCCTGCTCGTCGGTCAGGTCGAGGGTCCCCTCGCCCGACAGCCGGACCACGTCCTGCGGCAGCGCCGCCTCGGGGTCGGCCTCCCGAGCGCGCGCTGCGTCGAGCAGCGCGCGGTAGTCCTCGTAGCGGAGGAGGACGGCGCGCCCCTGCGCCTTGACGAGGACGTCGAGCTCGTCGGTGGGCACGTGCACGACCGTGGGCATCGGCGCGAGCTTCGGGGGCGGAGCGGGCTTCGCCGTCTTCGTGGCCGGCACCGCCGGTGCGGGCGGAGGAACCTCGGGCGGGACCGCCGCGGCCGGCGGAGACGGATCGTCGGCGGCGGCGCGGCGCGACGCGAGGGCCGGAGCGGCCAGGAGCGTCATGATCGCGAGCGCCAGGACGCGTCGGGGCGTGCGACGGGTCACGCGACACCCCCGGCCGGCGGCGCCGGCGGCGCCGGCGGCGGAGCCGGAGGCGTGCTCGGCGGCAGCGCGGGCGCGCGGGGCCCGTGCAGCGGCGTGGCGCGGCCGCGCCCGAGGAAGGCGAGGAAGGAGAGGCCGCCCGAGCACAGCAGGCCCACGGCGACCGCGGTGAGAAGGGCCGACATGCCGGGGCCGGCCGGCACCATCAGGACCAGCACCAGGAGCGCGGGCGCCAGGAACGCCGCGAGCGTCCCGTGCCCGCGGCGCACGCGCGCGCGCACGAGGAGACGGGCGCCCAGGAAGGCTGCGACGAGCAGGGCCAGGCGGAGGAACAGGAACCCCGTCGGGTTCACGCTCGTGAGGCTGACGGTCCCCGTGCCGAGGCGGTTGCTGAACAGGTACGCGGTGCCGTCGGCCTGGACCTGGAACGGGCTCCCCTTCTCGAGGTCGTGCACCATGCGCGACAGGTCGATCGGCCGTCCGGCGGGCTTCCTGCGCAGGAGGCCCGCGACGTCGTCGAGGAGGCCGAGCGCCCACGACCCGTGCGCGTCGGCGAGCTCGAGGTCGCCGCCGAAGGCGGTGATCTCGCGCTCCTTCGGGACGTAGACGCGCCAGGTGAGGAGGTCGCTGGTCACCCGCAGGGGCACGGGGCTCGCCACCTGCACGCTCTGGAAGAAGAGGCCGCTGCGAACGACCTCGTGGTCGAAGGCGAAGGCCACGACGAAGGCCTGGTCCTTGCCGAGGTTGGAGAGCAGCGGGATGCTCACGGTGCCGTCGTCGCCTCGGCGCGGGGTCTCGGACTTCCCGTCCACGTTGACCGCTCGGATGACCGCGCCCGCGGGCAGCCGCAGCTCGAGGTACTGGCGGTCGTTGTTGCGCACGACCAGGAAGGCTTCGGTCGTGGCGCGGCCCTCCGCGGGCACGACCGTGTTGAGGTGCATGTGCGAGACCACCACCTCGGCGACCGGCTCGTACTCGTGCTTCGTCACGCGCAGCAGGACGGCGTGCGCGGGGTCGTAGGAGCGGAAGGCGAGGAACGTCTCGGGAGCCGCGAGGGCGGTGACGCCGGACAGCTCGCGCGCGTCGATCTCCTCGCCGTGCTCGACCCTCTCCGTGGCCACCTCGAGCAGCGGGTCGCGACGGACGGCGGCCCACAGCGTCGTGTTGGGGAGCGGCTTCCCGTCGGGACCGACCAGGACGAACACCGGCACCTGGACCTGGCGCGAGGCGCCTGCGACCAACGGGGTCTCGGGCTGGTCGTCGACGACGAGGACCGCGTCGACGCGGCCCTGGCGCGGCGCCGAGAGCTTCAGCGTCCACGTCGTGCGCGACGGCTTCCAGTCGGCGGGGGCGGCGTCGGGCTTCGCCTCCGGCACGGGGTCGAGGAGGTCCATGCCCACCTGCTTGGGCCCGAGGTGGACACGCCCCGCGAGCTCGATCGGTCCCCGGAACCGGAACGTGTCCACGCCGCGGAACTGGACCTGCCAGCGCAGGCGCACGTCGAGGCGCATGCGATCGGGCTCGAGGCGCAGGGCCGCCTCGACCGCCCCGGTGACCGTCGCGGCCTTGCGCTTGAGCGCGAGGCCGAGGCTCGCCGGGCCTTCGCGGTGCTCGAAGCGCGCGGCGAGCGGCAGCGGGACGCCGGGGAGCACGGGGGGCTCGATCCCCGGGGGCGCGTCGGCCTCCAGGACGGTCAGCCCGACGCGCGACGTCTCGCGGCGGTCGAGCGCGGGGTCGGCGTGGACCGCGAGATACCCGCGCACGTGCTGGGCGTTGCGCACGCGGACGAGGGGGACGTCGACGGACGCCTCCTTGCCCTCCTCCTCGGGCACGGCCAGGGGGACGCGCCCCGACACCACGACGACGGCGTTGCCGAGCAGGCGGTCGCGGAACGCGACCTTCAGGATCTCGGAGCCCGGAGCGCCCGGGGTGCGCGTCCAGTCGTCGAGCTCGGCGCCCTGCACCTGGACGTCGGTCACCTCGAGGGCGGCGGGGACGTCGAGCTCGACGCCGAAGATGCCCGCGCGCTCGACGCCGATCGCCACCTGCGCGCGCACCTCGATGCCCTCGGGGCGCAGGCCGACGCGGTTGCCGACGGTCGCGGAGACGCGGGGGGCGAGCGCCTCGACCGCGGCGGTGACCGCGCCGGGACGGCCGGAGTGGCGCCAGCCGAACGCCTTGCCGGGCGCCGCGCCCTTGAGCGGGTCGGGGAGCGCGGAGAGGTCGGTCTGGACGAGGCCCGGCGTCGCGCGCGGGTCGACCTTGACGCCCTCGGCCGTGCGCAGGCGCAGGAACCCGGTCTCCCGCTCGAGGTGCTCGATCGCGACGAGGGGCAGCGCGATCTCCGCGGGGAGATCCTTCACCGTGCGCTCGAGCCCCACCTTCAGCGCCCACGTCTCCTTGACGGGGTCGCGCAGCGAGACCTGGATCCGGTCGCCCGCCGCGTTGCGCTCCCAGCTCCGGATGCCGATCCCCTCGACGTAGAGGACGACCGCGTCCGCGGGGACGACGAGCGTCAGCGCGTCGAGCGGAGCGCGCAGGATGGAGAGCGCGGCCTGGAGCTCGGTGCGCACGACGCCGCGGTCGACGAGGACGTCGGTGCTCTCGGTCGCGAAGACGAGCGGGTCGACCTTCGCGGCGTCGTCGGGACGGCGGCGCCAGGTCAGCCGCACGCTCGAGACGGGGCCGAGGTACGCGAGGAGCTCGGTGGCACCGTCGGGCGTCGCGCCGGTGCTGCCCGCGAGGCGCGGGACCGCCTGCACGTCGGTGTCGGTGCCGGGGACGCGCAGCGACAGGCGCGCGAGCGGCACGGACGGAAGGGACATCGCCGCGACGTGCGTGTCGCCCTGGAGCGGGGCCCCGACGCGGAAGATCAGCTCGAGCGTGCGGCGGCCCGTGCCCTGGAGCAGCAGGTCGTACCCCTTCTCGGTGGGGACGAGCAGCGCAGGCTCGCCGCCGATCGTCGCCTTCTCGATGCCGACCCCCCCGAAGTCGAGGCCGACGCGCTGCCACCCCGTCGCGAGCACGTCGATCTCGATCTCGGCCGTGAAACGGATGCCCGCGCCCTCGGCGACGCCCGTGTAGACCGCGGAGCGGACCGCCGCCGCGATCGGGGGCCGCGTCGGGTCGTCGGGCATGCGGTAGGCCCGATCCCACAGCGCCCGGAACTCGGTGTAGGGGACGAAGACCCCCTGTCCCTCCTTCTCGAACACCTTCTGGAGGTCCCGGAAGGGGACGTAGATCTTGTGGACCTCGGGGGGCGGCGGCGCGTCGGGGCCCGGGGCCGGCTTCGGTACGGGCACGGGTGCGGGAGCGGGAGCCGGCACGGGTGCGGGGGCGGGGGCCGGCGGCACGGCGTCTTCGGCGAAGGCGAGCGCGGCGCCGAGGAGGATGGCGAGCGAGGCCCCCGCGAAGGCAACGAAGTTCGGTCGCATCGGGGGGTCCTCTCCCAGGGGCACGGAGGCACGACGGGGCGTTCCCCGCGGGCCATTGGACGCCAACGCATGCGACCGGTTCCACCCTGAACCCGGACGCGTGCCCCCGGGCCCCCCAGGCCCCCCCGGGGGCGGACCCGCGTCGAAGCGGCGGCGGCGGGATCCCGCGCTCGGTCCTCGGGAGCGTCCGGGATCGCGAGCGTCCGGCCGGGCTATCTCGACGCCCGTGACTCCGGCGCACGCGGCGGGGGGAGCGGCGCATCCCCCTCGAGCGGGCGCGCGAGCAAGGCGGAGGCGCGGGCCCAGAGGGCGGTCCACTCCGCGCGATCGGCCTCGTCGAGGCGGGCGGGCGCCTCTCCGTCGCGGACCGGCGCCAGCCACGGATCCTCGAGCCAGGGCACGATCACCTCGAGACGGAGGCCCGGGAGCGGTGCCCCGCGGGGCATGTCGAGGACGTCGAGCGCACGCTGCATCCACGCGGCCGCCCGCCGGGTCGGCGGCGTGACGTCGGAATCGCCCCGGCCGTAGACGACCGGCGGGTCGGAGTCGGCGGCGTGCACGGCCACGACCGCGGCGCGCGTCAGCAGCTCGGCCGCCTCGATCGGGTCGTCACCGGGCCCCCAGGAGTCGAGGATCGTGGCGTAGGTCGCGTACGCCGCCGCGAACCACCCGTGGGCGGCCTGATGCTCCGCGAGGGCGCGGCCCTCCTCCCGCGAGCGAAGGAAGTGGAGCGTGTCGGGCTCCTCGAGCCCACCCGCGCCCCAGGCCTCGCGCCGCGCGGCCTCGGCCCGCAGCGCGTCGAGCCGTCGCACGAACTCGTCGTCGGTCCCGGCGAGGTGCTCCGCCGCGGCATCGAGCGAAGTCCGCGCCTCGGCGTACCGCCCCGCCTCGAGGAGGACCTCTCCCAGGAAGCGGTGCGCGAACGGGTTCTCCACGTTCGCGTCCCGCGACGCGGTCGCGTGACGGATGGCCCCCTCGAGGTCTCGGCTCCGGAGACGGCTGCGTCCCAGGGGACCCTCCACCTTCGAGAGGGAGGGATCCAGGCGGAGCGCCTCTTCGAACTCCCGGGTCGCCTCCGCGTACCGCCCGAGGCAGCCGAGCGTGCTCCCGCGGTTGAAGTGCTCCTCGGCCCCGTCGGGCCGGGCGCGCACGCGCGCGTCCTGCAGCGCCAGCATCACGACGCCCCCGCGGTAGTGCTCCCGGACCGCTCTCGACGCCACGGCGTACCGAAGCTTCGCGCGATACCAGTCGGGGTCGAGACGGAGCGCCGTGCGTGCGGCCTCCCAGGCTCGCTCCCCCTCCTCGCGCAGGCCGAGGACGGTCGAGAGGACCTCCCAGGCGGCGGCACTCTTCGGGTCGAGCGCGACGGCCGCCGTGGCGGCGGCGAGCGCCCGGTCGACGTCCGGCGGCTGCGCGGCGGCGAGGAGCCCGGCGGCGCGCTGGTGCGCGCGGAAGCTGCCCGGCGCGCGTTCCGACGCCGCGAGCGCGAAGCGCGC
>Ga0315271_10002353_pt1 | contig 11825 bp, 16 predicted proteins | sample C3_top_MG_FD_204664 | JGI IMG/M metagenome (GOLD analysis project Ga0315271, IMG submission 204664) | Sediment microbial communities from Yellowstone Lake, YNP, Wyoming, USA - C3_top | ecosystem: Environmental > Aquatic > Freshwater > Lake > Sediment | place: USA: Wyoming | collected 2017-08-01
GTGTAGGTTAAACCTTTCGCAATAAGAAGCCTGTAAAAGGAACGTAAATGATTGCGGGAGCCTTTTTCGAGGTTACTGAAAACAAACAAAATATCCTGGTTGTCAACATCAGTAGCAATATGATTGTGAAGGTCGTTTATGTCGAGATCTTCGATGGTTGCACCAACAGTGAGTGCTGCTGTAAGAGAACCTTTCCCCTGGGCGACCAGGCTTGTGTAAAGTGCCTGCAGATCAGAATTTACAAATACTCCTGCAACATGATTCAGAGCAGGATCCGGAAGGCTGTATTTGAGCAACAATGTTTTTACAGCCTCTGCATGCTGTGTTTCGGCCAGGGAAATATTATTGAAAACAGGAATCTTGTACAAAGTGTAAAACAATACATATACATCATGCGCAAGCAATTCTTCTTCACGCATGGTATTGAGTGCGGCTATTTCAGAAGTACTTAACGCTTCTACAGGCAGGGAAGTAATACAGCTTAATAAATATTCCGATCCGGCAACTCTGTTCCCATTACCATTGTTACTTCCGTTTCCATTTCCATTCCCATTTCCATTCCCGATGCCATTGCCATTACCATTTCCGGTACAAACTCCATTGCCGTTTGCGGTGACATTCTGGCTGACAGTACTTTGGCTAAGTGATTTAGTGTCGGGCTGACCTTGTACGCCATCGCCTACACTTTCTTTTGTACATTGCGAAAATGCAAATACTCCTCCAGCCATTAGGATGAACAGGATTAAATTTCTTCTTAGTGTTTTCATATTATTATTGTTTTTTAGGTTAATACTAAATGTTAGACACAGGAATGGGATTAAACCAGCGGGAGTATGAAAATAATGTATGTTGAATATTTATTTAAAAATAGTTTATTAATATTGTTTTAAATGAACAATAGTTCACTATCTTTGCAGCGAACTAATGCTCATTATATTTATGCCAAGAGTTAAAACACTCCGAAAAGTCCTTAACCCTCCGTTAATAAAAGGGTTTAAGCCTTATGGTCCGGGATCTGGCAATTTGAATCCGGAACCTGTAACTCTCCTGTTCGAAGAGTATGAAGCCTTACGCCTAAGCGATTATGATTTGCTTAATCATCATCAAGCCTCGGTAATGATGGGGGTTTCGAGGCCGACGTTTACCCGGATTTATGCGTCAGCTCTTCAAAAAATTGCACGGGCTTTTGTTGAAGGAAGGCAGATTGCGATCGACGGAGGTAAGGTTTATTTCGACAGCGATTGGTATCAATGTTCTGGATGTGGCTGTAATTTCAATAATCCTGAACGAGAAAAAGAAATTGAAAACTGCCCTTTGTGCGGCAATCGCCAGATTATTAGCTACGATTTTCCGAATGATGCCGATGAAGATAATGCAAAACATTGGGAATATGTTTGTGTATGCCCTCAATGTGGATTTGAGCAGGAACATCAGCTTGGTATCCCATGTAACCACCAGGTGTGCCCCAAATGCACACATAAGATGAAACGAAAAGGAACTCCGGGTTGTAAAATTTAGAAAACAAAAATATGAAAGTCGCTATTGCATCAAACGGGAATACATTGGAGTCGGGTTTAGACACAACTTTTGCACGTTGTAACTTTTTTGTGGTGTACGATCCCGAAACAAGAGCCATGGAATTTATTCCCAATCCGAACAAAGACCTGGAAGAAGGAGTTGGTCCTGCTTCGGTTCGTCTTTTAGAATCTCGATCAGTGAAAAAGATTGTAGCCAGTGAGTTCGGGTTGAAAATTAAGCCCTTGCTGGATAGTTTGAAAATCCAGATGATCGTATTAAAAGACTCAACGAAAACAATTAAGGAAATCATGGTTATGTTAAACCATTAAAAAGCAAGAAAATGCCAAAACTTGATGGAACAGGTCCCGCTGGAGAAGGTTCTCAGACAGGACGAAAATTAGGAAAATGCAGTGAAGAAACTGCTAAAGAAAAATTACAAAAACTCGGCAAAGGAATGGGCGAAAAACGCAATTCCGGTGGTGGGAAAGGTAAAGGAAAACGCTTGAAAAGCGGCTTGAATTAGAATTAACAATTTTAAAAAGGAGGCAATTATGCCAGGATTAAATCAAAAAGGACCTATGGGGCAAGGTGCAATGACCGGTCGCCGAATGGGACGTTGTGCCGGTAAAGGTGCAGCAATGCCAGTGACAGCCGCAACCGCGGATGAAAATCCAGAAGAAAAAATTCCTGAAGACAATTCAGGGAAAGGTCTGGGTTTAGGACGTGGTAAGGGCGGAAGAGGACAGGGATTAGGCCGTAAACACCGTTTTCACGGTGGCATTTAAAAAAGTCGGGAGGGGTAAACTGCCCCTCCTTTTTACATAACTTAATTAATACTAAAAATCATGAATAAATGCATCGCCATTCCGTTGGAAGACGGAGTTTTATGTGCTCATTTCGGGCATTGCCAGCAATTTGCCATTGTTGAAGTTCAAGACGGGATAATTACCGATGTTAAAGAAGTAACACCACCTGAACATGTTCCGGGACTTTACCCACGTTGGGTTGCACAGTTTGGTGTAACCGATGTAATAGCCGGTGGAATGGGGCAGCAAGCAATTATGCTATTCAATGAGCAGAATATAAATGCTTTTGTGGGCGCTCCAACACAAACGGCAAAGGAACTTGTAACCGATTTTATTGCAGGCAATTTGCAGCTGAGTGCCAATTATTGCAATCACGGCACCGAAGAACATGATCACGGTCATCATCAACATAACTAAACTAAAAAAATGGATGCCCGTTGCAAAACCTGTTTTACAAATAATTACGACAAGCTTCTGAAAAAAAATCCCTTATCGGGATGTGAAGCTTTGGCGTTTTGTGGTTTTTTCAATCGTTTGCTGGATAGCCATGAAAGCAATTCAAGTCCCGAAATTCAGAGGGCTTTACATCATAAGCTGCGTGAGTTGAATGGTGTTGTTGATCCTTTTTATAAGGAAAAGCAGCAAAGCAACCGGATTGCGTATAAGCTCTATGGCGAGTGGAAGCCGAAAGTACTTGCATCAGACGATCCTTTTAACCTGGCGCTACGCTTAGCCATAGCCGGAAACATTATGGATTATGGTGTCGATCATGTATTTGATGTTCAAAAAACGATTAAAGAGGCTATACACGCGGATTTTGAAATCGATCATTCCTCCTTGTTGAAACAACGCATTAAGGATGCGAAAAGCATTTTATACTTAGGCGATAATGCAGGTGAGATTGTGTTTGATAAATTATTTATTGAAACAATTAAGCATCCTAATGTAACTTTTGCGGTAAAAGATGGCCCCATCCTAAATGATGTCACAACTCATGATGCCCAAGATATTGGAATGTATGAGGTTGCTGAGGTTATTTCAAACGGATATGATGCCTCTTCCACTTTGCTGGAAAAATGCAGCAATGAATTTTTAGACGTGTATCATTCAGCTGATCTGATTATTTCGAAAGGCATGGGAAACCTCGAAGGACTGATAAATGAAAAAGACCCGCGCATATTTTTCCTGTTTATGGTAAAATGCGATGTAATTGCTGAGAAAATTCAGGCTCCCAAAGGGTCATTTGCGGTATTCAATCATAATTGAGTAAAACAATGTTTAAAATGGAAAAAATAAAAGTAGGAATCATTATCTGCGACCGCTACCATACTTGTGCCGGCGGTAAATGTTTCAGAGCCTTACAAAACCGCGAAGGGGCTTTTGAAAGGTATAAAGATAATAAAGATGTTGAACTTGCTGCATTTACAACCTGTGGAGGTTGTCCCGGTGGTAACATCGAGTATGCACCCGAGGAAATGAAAAAAAACGGAGTTACTCATGTTCATTTTGCAACTGGGTTTTTGGTTGGTTACCCGCCATGCCCGTATATGGAGAATTTTGCAAAATTTATCCCTGAGAAATATGGGATGAAGGTGGTTTTTGGAACGCATCCTATTCCACAAAAATATTTCCTTACTCACAAGAACCTGGAAACCTGGAACACTCCTTTCCTGCAAGACGCCATTCTGCCAACGCTGACTGACGAAACTACACGACTAAATTATGACTGATCGTAAACCTTTAAAAATAGCTATTGCCAGTGGTAAAGGAGGAACGGGCAAAACAACCCTTTCGACCAATCTTGCCGCTTTTATCGCGGAGCAGCAAGAAGTTGTTTTGGTTGATTTAGATGTGGAAGAACCCAACTCCGGCTTGTTTTTTAAAGGTGAACTTATCCATGAAGAGGCCATCTTTAAAATGATTCCTCAATGGGATGAATCGAAATGCACTTTATGTGGAATTTGCCCGAAGGTTTGCAATTACCACGCGGTAATCCAACTCGGGCCATCCATCCTTGTTTTTCCGGAACTATGCCATAGCTGTTATGCCTGTTCCGAATTATGCCCTGCTGACGCTTTGCCCATGATCCCTAAAAAAACCGGGACACTCAGGGATTTTCAGATCGGCAACCTCCATTTTGTTGAAAGCCGCCTCGATATTGGCGAAGAACAAGCTGTGCCTTTAATTTCAAAAACCAAGAAATACGTTGCCGATAAATATGGGGATGTGGGCATTGCAATCTTCGACTCACCGCCAGGCACATCCTGCCCGGTGATGGAAGCAACCAAAGATGCCGATTTTGTTATCCTGGTTACCGAACCTACTCCCTTTGGCCTTCACGATTTAAGCCTGGCGGTTGAAACCATGCGTGCGCTTAATCGGCCTTTTGGTGTTGTGGTTAACCGTTATGGAATTGGAAATTATGAAGTTATAACGTACTGCCGGGAGGAAAATATACTTGTATTGGCAAAAATATCCAACAACCGAAAAATAGCGGAATTGTATTCATCCGGGAAACTGATGTACCAGGATTTTCCGGAAGTGAAAAAATCATTGTCCAATATACTTGACTATTGAATTACAACAGTGAAAGGAGCCATAGCATGAAGGAGATTGTAGTTATATCGGGCAAAGGTGGAACAGGCAAAACATCCATTACGGCCTCATTTGCCGTATTGGGTAGTGTTGATGTAGTGGTTGCTGATTGCGATGTGGATGCAGCCGATATGCACTTGCTGATGCAACCGGATTATGATTTCGCCGAAGATTTTTACAGCGGCGAAGTAGCCTATATTGATCAAAACAACTGTATCAGTTGTGGAAAATGCGTTGATGTTTGCCGTTTTGATGCCATATCCGTTAAAAATAAACTTTTTGTAGTTGACCCCATAAGCTGCGAAGGCTGTGGGTATTGCGCCCGCGTTTGCCCGACTAAAACCATCGTAAATAAAAATCGCCTGGCCGGAAAGTGGTATATTTCAAATATCAAAACCGGCAGCATTATGGTGCATGCCCGCTTGGGAATTGGCGCCGATAATTCGGGTAAACTGGTAGCGAAAGTTAAAAACGAAGCCAAAGAGATAGCCATGGAAGGACGGAAAGGCTTTATCCTGGTGGATGGATCGCCTGGAATAGGTTGCCCGGTGGTTTCATCACTTTCGGGAGCAAATTTTGTTGTTCTGGTAACCGAACCTTCGGTTTCAGGCCTTCATGATTTGAAACGCGTTTACGAACTCGTCAAAAAAATTAATATCAAAGCAGGCTGCATTATTAATAAAGCCGATGTTAACCCTGAAAAATGCGCTGAAATAGTGCAGTTTCTGATAGAGAATGATATCGTTCATTTAACCGATTTGCCTTATGATGAAAACTTCACCAGGGCAATGGTACTGGGACAAACCATGGTTGAATATGATCATGGGATATTAAAAGAACTTCTGACCGAAAGCTGGGAGAAAATCAAACAATTGGTAATAAATTAACACTTGATAATATGAAAATCGCATTCACATCCGAAGGAACAAGCTGGGATTCATTAATTGACCCACGTTTCGGCAGAACAGAGAACATTGTACTTTACAATGAGGAAAGTAAAGAGTTAACATCTGTTGACAACAGCGCAGTAAAAAATGACGCACATGGAGCAGGAACAGCAACCGCTCAAAAGATATTCGAGCTGAAGCCTGATGTTCTTATTACAGGAAACGGCCCTGGCGAAAACGCGGCAAAGGCACTCAAGCACATTAACATGAGGATATTTGTTGATGCGCACAATTTGACCGTACAACAAGCTTACAATAATTTTAAAAGTGGGAATCTTAAAGAGGTGTAGTTAAAATGAATAATCATCAACATGGTGCAGGAAATCGCCAGGGTGCCGTACGCGGCCAACACAGGAAAGGAGAGGGAGGATATTGTGTTTGCCCGGAATGTGGGTATTCAGTCAATCATCAGCCAGGGATCCCTTGCAAGTCAGTAGTTTGTCCCGATTGTAATATATCATTGCACAGAAGTGAAACACCTGGCAATAAAACTGTTACTGAGCCAATTGCCAGTCAGCCGGCGATACCAGTCATGAACCAACGAAAGATCCTTTATCCCAAAGTTATAGCTGAAAAATGCACGGCTTGCGGCATATGTATCGATATTTGCCCTACAAAAACCATTGTGCTGGAAAACAATAAAGCCTTTGTTGAAATTGATAATTGCCGTAATTGCAAGATGTGCATGAGGGTTTGTCCTGAAAATGCCTTTATCCTGGAATAGGCTGTATTATGGAAAATATAATATTTGGCCCCGTACCCTCACGCCGTCTTGGCAGGAGTCTTGGAATAAATAACATTCCCCATAAGGTTTGTTCTTATTCCTGTGCGTATTGCCAGGTAGGAAAAGCGGATACCATGCAGGTGGAACGTCAGGTATTTTATTCGCCTGATGCCATAGCCAGGCAAGTAGAATTAAAGCTGCAAAGCCTTTCCTTTGCTGATTTTCCCGATTATCTCACACTCGTTCCCGATGGAGAACCTACACTCGACATCCATTTAGGTAAGCTTATAGTGAGACTTAAATCTTTTGGTATCCCGGTAGCCGTTATTACAAACAGCTCGCTTATTCATCGCAAGGATGTTCAGTACGAACTGATGCATGCTGATTATATTTCGGTTAAAGTGGATACGGTAAATCATGATTCGTGGAAAAAAATCAATAAGCCACATAAGGAGTTAGACCTCGAATCTATTCTAATGGCAATACCTGATTTTTCGAAAGCATATAAAGGGATGTTGGTTACGGAATCCATGCTGACAAAGGGCATAAACGATACTGAAGAAGAATTGACGCAACTGGCCCGGTATCTGAAAAAAATAAAGTCGGATATAGCGTATATTGCCATTCCTACCCGGCCACCCGCATTTGAAGGTATCTATCCTGCTGATGAAGCAGCCGTGACTTTGGCTTACGATATTTTTTCATACTTCTGCATATCAGCTGAACTGTTGATCGGCTACGAAGGGAATGCTTTTGCTTCATCAGGCAATTTTGCTGATGATATCCTGAGCATTACAGCCGTTCACCCCATGCGCGAAGACGCGGTAATGGAATTGTTGCATAAAACTAATGGGGGAATAAGTTTACTTAACAGACTTATTGAAAAACGGATGCTTAAGAAACTGGAATTCAACGGCAGTGCTTTTTACCTTCGAAAATTTACAAAATGACCCTGCCTGCTGCCATATCGAAACATAACTTTAAAGCCTTTATCTGGCACGCGGGATTCCTCGCTTTTGCCCAGAACTTTATGGATGTTGATACGGTAATGCCAGCCATGCTTATCGAATCGGGCGGAACTGCAATGCATGTTGGCATTTTGACAGCTATCATGCTGGGTGGTTCAAATTTTACACAGCTTATTTTCGCCCCTTATATCAGCAATAAACCATTTAAAAAGAAATTCCTGTTGTTTGGCATCAATGCAAGGGTTTTGTCGCTGCTGGCACTCGGGGCAACCTTATTTTTTATCCAGGTTGGCCAGGCGAAATTCGTGCTATGGTTCATTTTCCTGTTTATTACAATCTTTTCGCTGAGTGGTGCATTTACAAATGTCAGTTACACCGATATTCTTGGCAAGTCGGTGAACGACGAGAAAAGGAAAACATTTTTCTCGGCTAAGCAGATTATAGCCGGAAGTGTTGTTTTGTTATCGGCATTCTGGGCAAAAAAAACCCTCACTGTTGCCGACTTCCCATTGAACTACGCCTATATGTTTTTTATCGGCGGGGCTTTACTGCTAATTGCATCCGGAGGTTTCTGGAGTTTGAAGGAGCATATTCCTTCGGTGTTGAAAATCTCCGGGTTCCGCGAATTCTTCAGTGTGCTGAAATCGGAGTTAATCAAAAACAAACAACTCCCCTATTTTCTGGGGTTTGTAAATACACAGGGAATTGCCGTTTCATTTTTGCCCTTTGTAATTCTGTATGCCAAAGAAAAATTTAATACGGGTAGCGCTGATACCGGTTCATTTTTATTATTTAAGGTATTGGGCGTTGTGCTGGTTAGTTTGATAATCTTTGTGGCTGCGAAAAAAGTAAAATACAAGTGGCTACTTTATAGTAATGTTTTGTTGTCGTTGTTACTCTCAATTACTGTCTTCAATATAGGCAATGCAGCCACGTTGAAGTATCTCTTTATTTTGGGAGGAGTCATTTACTCGGTTTATTCCATTACCATGAATGGGTTGTTACTGGAAGTTTCAGGATCCCAAAACCGGGCTTTATACACGGGTTTTGCGGGTGCAGGAAATATTTTGCCGGCTGTTTTTCCCCTGGCGGGAGGAATGATCATTAGTAGTTTCGGATTTCATGCTTTCTTCATCCTTTATATGATCATCATTTCATTTTCATTCTACTTCATCTATAAAATTGATTGTAAAAAATGAAAGACTCAATAAACAATCAGGTATAAGAAGTTGTTTTACAAAAGGGAAGTTATATCACTGATAAATATAACTTAATTGAATGCTTATGAAAGTCTTGTTTATTTATTGCAAAGAATTTGCTTATACCCCTACCACCAAAACCATTGCTGATGCCTTGGATGCAATTGCTTCGGTGAGATATGAGAACGTGCAGGTTGCATTTATTCAGTCGGAGCAGGAAGATATGGAAAGAGAAAATGATGTAGTCACAAAATTGCTTAAGAATTTAAAGTGGGTGAGCGGAAAAAACCAGGTTAAAAAAGTAGTCCTGCATTCGTTTGCACACCTTTCCGATAGCAAGGCTGATCCTGATTTTACCAGGTTGCTGTTTAACAAGGTCGAAGAACGCCTGAAAAATGCCGGCTATCAAGTTTCGCAAACGCCTTTCGGCTATTTTCTGGATTTACAGGTTGATGCTCCGGGTTTTTCACTGGCAAGAGTTTTCAAAGATCTTTAACCAGAAATAAAAGATAAAATATGAACACAAAACTGTATCCTGAATCTGGTGTGGAATTAACCCCTTTCATCGCCAAACATTATGATAAAGTAATGAACATCGGCTCATTCGGAATGTACCACCGGTTCATTGTGAACGCGGTGAAAGACATTGGAATCAGACCGTCTGATTCTATCCTCGACCTTGGTTGCGGAACAGGCCGTAATGCGGCTCTGATGTTGCAATACCTGGGCGATGAGGGTAAAATTACCGGTGTTGATTTATCCCCCGAAATGCAAAAACAATTTGAAGATCGCTTTGCCGGCGATAAAAGGATAGTGTTTCAGCAGCAGCGGATTGACATACCTTTCGATTTGAACCAGGCATTTGATATTGTTTTTATCAGTTTTGTGATTCATGGATTTCCGCATGAAGTGCGGAGCGCCGTTATCGAAAATGCCAAAAAGCATCTTAAGGCTGGCGGGAAGTTCGTCATCCTCGACTTTGCCGAGTTTGATATGGATAAAATGCCGACCTTGCATCGGTGGGTTTTTAAAAAAGTGGAATGCCCGTATGCTTTCGATTACATCAAAAAGGACTGGAAGCAGATTTTAAAAGGACTGGGTTTAGAAACAGAATCGGAAAAGCTCTATTTTAAAAAGTATGTTCGTCTGCTTACAGTAATGAAATACTGAATGAATGTTGTGTCCCTGTTATAGCTCAACAAGGCAAAAACAATATAACAAATTACAACCTATGGCAGGCTACATCCATCTCTACACCGGCAACGGAAAAGGCAAAACCACGGCAGCGCTCGGCCTGGCGCTCAGGGCTGTCGGAGCCGGGAAAAAGGTGTTTATTGCCCAGTTTGTTAAAGGCATGCATTATGCTGAGCTGGATGCGCTGAAACGCTTGCCTGAAATTGAACTTAAGCAATATGGGCTGGATTGTTTTATTGTAAACCAGCCCACACCGGATGACATTGATGCAGCACGAAAAGGGCTGGATGAAGTTGCAAAAATTATTGCTCAAAATAAGTTTGAAATCGTAATTCTCGATGAAATCTGTATAGCGCTGTTCTATCATCTTTTTGGGATAGATCAGGTTTTAACAATACTCAATACGAAACCAGTTGAAACAGAAATTATCTTAACCGGTCGCTACGCCCCGGCTGAATTGTATGAAATTGCCGACCTGGTTACCGAGATGACTGAAATAAAACATTACTACACTAAAGGAATCAAAGCCCGTAAAGGAATTGAATATTAATATCATTTAAAATCACAATCATGAAAACTACAGATGTATTGATCATTGGGGGCAGCGCTGCCGGAATGGTAGCCGCGTTAACTGGAAAATCCCACTGGCCGAAAAAAGAATTTATCCTGGTAAAAAAACAAAAAGATATGATGGTACCCTGCGGTATCCCTTACATATTCGGAACGCTCGATAGCAGCGATAAAAACCTGATGCCCGTTGATGCTTCACTTCAAAAAAACGGAATCGAATCATTGGTCGATGAGGCCACTGAAATTGACACCGCTCAAAAAGTTGTAACTTTCGCTAGCGGCGAAAAGATCGGCTATCAGAAATTGGTTCTTGCAACCGGTTCCACACCCATGAAACCCAAATGGCTGCATGGTGCCGAATTGAAAAATGTGTTTGTGATACCCAAGGACCGGCAGTACATCGACGAAATGAAACTCAAACTGGGTACAGCCAAAAATATTGCTGTAATCGGTGCCGGTTTCATCGGCGTTGAACTCTCCGATGAACTTACCAAACATGGCTACACCGTTACCCTGATCGAAAAAATGCCTCACATCCTGAGCCTGGCTTTCGACCCCGAAATCGCCGAACGAATACACGAAATGCTTATCGCCCGCGGAGTTAATATCATTGCAGGTAAAGGAATTAGTAAAGTGCTGGGAACAGATAAGGTTGAAGCCATTGAACTTGAAGACGGGCAAAAGATGGATATGGATGCCGTTGTACTTTCGATTGGCTACAAACCTAACAGCGGCTTAGCAAAACAATCAGGTATTTATGTTGATGAGGATAATTTTATTGCTGTTGACGAATACATGCGAACCCATATTAAAGATGTGTTTGCCGTTGGCGATTGTGCTCAGAAACGCGATTTTGTTACCCGCAGCCGGGTTTCGACTATGCTGGCATCTACAGCTTGTGCCGAAGCACGTATTGCCGGCATGAATTTATTCGATCTGCAAGTGGTAAAAACATTTAGCGGAACCATTGCCATTTACTCCACAGCCATTGGGAATACAGGCTTTGGAACTGCCGGTATTACCGAACAACGAGCTGAACAGGAGGGGATTTCGACTATTACCGGGTTCTTCGAAGGCGTAAACCGCCATCCTGGTAATTTGCCGGATGTCCACAAGCAAATGGTGAAACTTATCGCAGCCAAACACTCAGGTGTTATTATCGGTGGTGAGGTTATAGGCGGAATGGAAGCCGGCGAACTGACCAATGTAATTGGCCTCGCACTGCAAAACCGCATGTCGGTCAACTCGTTTCTCACCATGCAAATTGGCACTCACCCCCGCCTCACCGCTTCGCCGGCAGCCTA
>Ga0315271_10002355_pt1 | contig 11818 bp, 10 predicted proteins | sample C3_top_MG_FD_204664 | JGI IMG/M metagenome (GOLD analysis project Ga0315271, IMG submission 204664) | Sediment microbial communities from Yellowstone Lake, YNP, Wyoming, USA - C3_top | ecosystem: Environmental > Aquatic > Freshwater > Lake > Sediment | place: USA: Wyoming | collected 2017-08-01
CAGGAAGGCCGCCGACAGCGGCGTGCCGGCTACCGGCGCGTCCTGGATCATGATCGGGATGCCGATCGCGTCGGACACGCGGGCGAAGAATTCGTGGATCGCCGCCTCGCCAACGCGGATCGTCGCGCCGTGGTACGGCGGCATGACCATCACCATCGCCGCGCCCATCTCCTGCGCCTGGCGGCAACGTTCGGCGCAGACCGTGGTGCCGTAGTGGGTGGTCGTCACGATCACCGGCACGCGGCCGGCCACATGCTCGAGGATCGCGCGCGTCAGCAACTCGCGCTCGGCGTCCGAGAGCGCGAACTGCTCGGAGAAGTTGGCCAGGATCGCCAGCCCGTTCGAGCCGGCGTCGATCAGGAAATCGACGCAACGCTTCTGGCTCGCGAGGTCGAGCTCGCCGGATTCGGTGAAGGTGGTCGGCACGACCGGAAAGACACCCTTGTAAGGCTGTTTCATTCTTGATTCTCCGTGGAGGCGGAGCGCCGCCGTCGCCAAGCGGCCGCCGCGGATCCGGCTTTGCCGGTCCGCTGGCGGCGCCCCCTCGAGGGGAAGGCGCCGAAGGCGCTTCGGGGGTGGGTCAAATCACTCGACGATGTTGAACTGGTCCAGGTACTCGGTCTTCAACGTCAGCCCGAGGCCGGGCTTGTCGTCGTCGAGCTGCACGAAGCCGTTCTCGGCCACCGGCTCGCCGTCGAAGATGTAGTAGAAGAGTTCGTTGCCGACCTCGACGTCGAACATCGGGAAGTATTCGCTCATCGGGCAATTCAGGCTGCTCATCGTCAGGTGGTAGTTGTGCATCTGGCCGGCGTGCGGGATCACCGGTACCGAATACGCCTCGCACAGCGCATTGATCTTGTGCGCCACCGTGATGCCGCCGACGCGATTCGTGTCGTACTGCACCACCGAAACCGCCTTGCGGTCGAGCAGCTGCTTGAAGCCATAGAGCCCGAACTCGTGTTCGCCGCCCGAGATCGGCACGATGTTCATGGCGTTGAGTTCGGCATAGCCGTCGATGTCGTCGGCAATCACCGGCTCCTCGAGCCAGCGCGGCTGGAACGGGGCCAGCCTGGGCAGCATGCGCTTGGCGTACTCGAGGTTCCAGCCCATGTAGCACTCGAGCATCAGGTCGTTGTCGTAGCCGACCACCTCGCGCACCGCCTCAACCGACTTCAGATTCTCGACCACGCCCTTCTGCAGGTGCGCCGGGCCGTAGCCGAAGCGCATCTTGAAGGCCGTGAAGCCCTGCGCGAGGTAGGTGGCGGCCTCGTCCTGCATCGCCTTCAGGTCGGTGCGGTAGAGCTTGCTGTAGTAGCAGGGGATCTTCTCCTTCGTGCGCCCGCCGAGCAGCTTGAACACCGGCTGCTTCACGCTCTTGCCCAACAGGTCCCACAGCGCGATGTCGACGGCCGAGATCGCCGCCATGCCCACGCCCTTGCGGCCCCAGGCATGCGTCGCGCGGCCCATGCGCTGGTTCAAATACTCGTAGTCCCACGGGTCCTGGCCCATCACCAGAGGCTTCAGGTACTGGTCGACGATCTGCTTGCTGATGCGCGGCGCCAGCGCCACGTTGCCGTAGCCGACCACGCCGTTGTCGGCCTCGACTTCGACCACCGTCCAGCCGTGGAAGCGAAAGCTGCTCATCGTCTCCTGCTTGCTGTACAGCAGGTCCATCGCGTTGGAGCAGAAGTTGCCCTGCGGCGGCACGGTCTTGCCCTTCCATTCGAAGGTGCGGGTGCGGACGTTCGTGATCTTCATGTCGGTGATCTCTGGCGTTTGGTATTTGAAGCCCTCCCCGGACGGGGAGGGTTGGGTGGGGCGGGCCCGTTACACCCCACGGGGGACCGCCGCCAGGCGGGCACCCATGCGCGCGGCGATGTTGAAGGCGTTGGCGGTGGCATCGACGTTGGCCTTGCCCTGGCCCGCGATGTCGTAGGCCGTGCCGTGGGCCGGCGTGGTGATCGGCAGCGGCAGGCCGCCCTGCACGGTGACGCCTTGGCTGAAGCCGAGCAGCTTGATCGCGATCTGGCCCTGGTCGTGGTACATCGTGACCACGGCGTCGAACTCGCCCTCGCGCGCGCGCAGGAAGATCGTGTCGGCCGGGAAGGGTCCGACGACCGCCATGCCGCGGGCGTTGAGCTCGGCCACCGCCGGCGCGATGACGTCGATCTCCTCGCGCCCGCAGGTGCCGCCGTCGCCGTTGTGCGGGTTGAAGCCGGCCACCGCCACGCGCGGTGCGGCGCTGCCGCTGGCCTGCAGCGAGCGGTAGATCAACGTTGCCGCATCGACGATGCGCTGCTTGTCGATGTACTGGGCCACGCTCTTCATCGGCACGTGCGACGAGATGCGCGCCGTCCACAGCCGGCCCAGGGTGTTGAACTCGCAGAAGTAGCTGCTCACGCCGAGATATTCGGCAAAGTGGTGCAATTCGTCTTCATGCTTCAGGCCGCCGAGCTTCATCGCGTACTTGTTCAGCGGCGCGAAAGTGATGGCGTCGATCTCGCCGGCCTTGGCCGCGTCCAGGCAACGGTTCAGCACCGCCAGCACCGAGGCGCCACCGGCGGCCTCGGACTGGCCGCGGTGCACCTGCCCGGGCTGCACGGTGTCGACGGCCAGGAACGCGGCGCGCGAAGTGTCGGCGCGGCCGCGCACGGCGGCCAGCGAACGCACCGGCTCGAGCCGCAGCGCGGTGCCGGCGATCGTCTGGCCTTCCTGCCACAGCCAGTCGTCGCCGACCAGCACGACGTTGGCGGCCTCGGCGGTTCGCGGCTGCGCCAGCAGGCGCGCGATCAGCTCCGGGCCGATGCCGGCCGGATCGCCGAGCGTGAGTGCGACGACCGGCTTCTGGCTAGAAGTTTGCATGGGGTTCCCCTTGGTTCAACCGCGCAGCCGCTCGCGCAGTCGCGACAGCAGCGGCAGGACGATCAGCAACGCCGACAGCGACACCAGCGTGGCCGAGATCGGCGAGTTCCAGAAGATGGACAGCTTGCCGCGCGACAGCAGCAGCGACTGGCGGAACGCCTCCTCCGCCCGGTCGCCGAGCACCATGGCCAGCACCATCGGCGCGACGGGGTAGTCCAGTTTCTTGAAGAAGTAACCCAGCACGCCGAAGCCCAGCATCAGCCCGACGTCGGTAACGGAGCTGTTCACCGTGTAGGCGCCGATGGCGCAGACGACGATGATCACCGGCGCGATGATCGAGAACGGAATGCGCAGGATGGCAGCGAACAGCGGCACCGTTGCCAGCACGACGATCAGGCTGACGACGTTGCCCATGTACATGCTGGCGATCAGGCCCCAGACGAAGTCCTTTTGCTCCACGAACAGCATCGGCCCCGGACGCAGTCCCCAGATCATCAGGCCGCCGAGCATCACGGCGGCCGTCGCCGAGCCCGGGATTCCGAGCGCCAGCATCGGCAGCAGCGCGCTCGTGCCGGCGGCGTGGTCCGCGGTCTCGGGTGCGATCACGCCCTCCATCTCGCCGGAGCCGAAGCGCTCGGGGTGGCGCGACAACTTCTTTGCGATGCCGTAGCTCATGAACGATGCCGCCGTCGGCCCGCCGGGCGTCACGCCCATCCACCAGCCGATCGCCATGCTGCGAACCATGGTCAGCCAGTAGCGCGGCAGCTTCTTCCAGGTCTCGAACACGACCTTCAGGTTCAGCTTCGAGTCCAGGCCTTTGAAGGCCAGATCCTCCTCCATCGTTACGAGAATCTCGCCGATGCCGAACAGGCCGATCACGGCAACCAGGAAGCTGATGCCGCGCAGCAGCTCGGGCCGGTCGTAGGTCAACCTGAGGTTGCCCGAGATCGTGTCCATGCCGACCGCGGCGCAGCCCAGCCCGAGCAGCAGCGCGCCGAGCGACTTCAGCGGCGACTGGCGCCCCATCCCGATGAAGCTGCAGAAGGTGAGCAGGAAGACGCCGAAGAACTCCGGCGGCGAGAACCGCATCGCGAAGTCCGCCACCCAGCTCGACAGGAACGTGATCATCACCACGCCCGACAACGCGCCGAAGAACGCCGACGTGAACGCGGCCGTCAACGCCTCCCCGGCCCGGCCTTGATGCGCCATCGGGTAGCCGTCGAACGTGGTCGCCACCGACGACGGCTCGCCGGGGATGTTGAACAGGATCGAGGTCGTCGAGCCGCCGAACAAGGCCCCCCAGTACATGCACGACAGCAGGATGATGGCGGAGACCGGCGGCATCGTGAACGTCAGCGGCAGCAGCAGCGTGACGCCGTTGGGCGCGCCCAGGCCCGGCAGCACGCCGACCAGGATGCCCAGCACAACGCCCAGCACCATCAGCAGCAGGTGGTAGGGGGTGAACGCGATCGCGAACCCGTGCATCAGTGCGTGGAAGGATTCCATGGCCGGTTCTCAGGGTCGCAGCGCGTCGGCCAGCCACTCGATGACGGGCCCCTTGTACAGCTCGACCTGGAACCAGGTCTCGAGCAGCACGTAGAACACGGCGCAAACGGCAATCCCCGTGGGCAGCGCACGCCAGCGGTAACCGCCGTGCCACCACATGAACCCGGCGATGAACAGCGCTGATGCGATGTACAGACCGAGCCACGGCACCGCGACGATGTAGGCCGCCGTCGGCACGAACACCTGCAGCAGTGGTTTGAGGCGGTCGCGGCGCAGGAAGCTCTCGCGTCTGGACGGGTCCGCGATGCCGCGGCGCGCCATCGCGATGGCGATGCCGGACTGGATCACGCCGACCGCCACGATCAGCCAACCGATGCGCAGCGGAAAGTAGCCCGACTCGGGGCCGGTGGGCGTCCAGCCGACCCCTTGTTCCAGGCTGCCGTTGACGATCAGCCCGCCGGCGACGATGAACACCATCGCGATGCCGAGCTCGGCCTTCCAGCGGGCGAAGCCGCTGGGCGGGCGCGGCGGCGCGTCGTCGCGCGGCGCGGGCTCGGCGGTCATTTCAGCAGCCAGCCCGCGTAGGAGAAGACCGCGGTGGCGCGCTCGATGTCTTCGGCCACGTACTTGCCGACGGCCTCGGTCGTGCCGAAGCGGCCATTGAGCGCGTTGTTGGTCAGGAAGTCCTTCCACTCCGGCGACTCCGAGACCTTCTTGAACAGGTCGGAGTAAAAGGCCATCTGCTCCGGCTTCACACCCGCCGACATATAGATGACGCGCGGCATCTGGTACTGCTCGATCGGCAGGCCCTGTTCCTTGCAGGTCGGGATGTCGCCCCAGGCCATCGTGGTCGTGACCTTCTGCGTGTACGCCATGCGTTCCTTCGCGAACACGCACAGCGGCTTGACCTGGTCGGCGCGCCACTGCGAGATGTTCTCGTTCGGGTTGTTCACGTTCGAACTGATGTGCTTGCCCGCCAGTTGCGTGGCCGCCTCGCCGCCGCTCTTGAACGGGACGTAGGCGAGCTTGGTGCCGTAGGTCTTGTTGATCAGTTCGTTCAGCGTCTGGTCGGTGTCCTTCGACTGCGAGCCGCCCATGATGTACTTGCTCGGGTCGGCCTTGACCGCATCGAGGTAGCTCTTCGCCGTCGTGAACGGCGAGTCGGCCGGCACCCAGATCAGAAACTCGTCCAGCGCCATCATGGCCACCGGCGTCAGCTGCGCGTACTGGTAGGGCACCTTCAGCACCAGCGGCAGCAGGTAGGCGTTGTTGGTGCCGAAGGCCACCTTGTGCGGGTCGCCTTTGGCCGAGGCGACATCGAAGAAGCCTTCGGCGCCGGCGCCACCCGACTTGTTCGTGACGATGATCGATTGATCCATCAGCTTGTACTTGACGATGATCGACTGCACCAGCCGCGCGAACTGGTCGGTGCCGCCACCGGCCCCGGAGGGCACGACGAACTCCACTGGCTTCGTCGGTTTCCAGTCGGCGGCCGGCGCGGCCGCGGGCAGCAGCATCGCTGCGGCGACGGCGGCTGAAAGTCCGTGCATCCGGTGGGTCTTCAGGTGATTCATGGTCTGCTCCTTCTGTGGGGTGGGGTCAAGGGGTCGGGTCAAGGGGTTGTGCGACAGGCCCGCAGCGATGCAGGCATGCGGTCAATCCGCGTCGAAGATCTTCATCTGCGCCCAGGCGCGCGCGAGCGCGGAGCCGTCGAGTGCCAAAGCCGCCTGCGGCACGTCGGTGCCGCGCGCGACGTCGCGCACCAGCCGCCGGTTGGCGGCGAGGTAGTAGGGCGCCGCGTCCTGCGTCTGCCGCGCGGGCACGAGGCGTGCCTGCACGCCCTCGATCTCGTGCATGTGTCCGCCCATGGCCAGCGTCTCGCCGGCATGCAGGTCGCGCGCGGCGCGGGCGACCATGCGCGTGTGCGGCCGTTGCTGCGTGCTGCCCGACGAGCGGCCGTGCAGCACGGCGGAGTAAACCGAGGTCAGGCTTTCGAGGCCCATCAGGTGGAAGGGCTGATAGATGCAGGCGTACTTGCCGCTGCGGCCGACGACATGCCCCTTCTCTTGCAGCAACTTCCACGTCGCGCGATCCGTGCAGCGCACGATCACGAACACGCCGCCGCCGAAACTCGCTTCGTCGTCGCGGCGCAGGCTGTTGAACACGTCGACCGCGCCGGTGCGCGTGAGCAGGCCGCCGTCTTCCACCGGGATCAACACGTCGGCCAGTTCCGACGTGCGGCAAAGGGGGTAATGCAGCGCGTCGCACGACGGCATCAGGGCGGTCGAATTGGCGACGACGTTCATCTCGCAGTAATCGGGCGTCGCGCTTAGCGGAAACGCCTGCAGCGCTTGGCGACGCGCCCCGAGCGTCGCTGCCGCGTCGGCACCGAGCCCCCACATCGTGTCCAGGCCCGGCACCGGATGCGATAGACCGGCGTGCGTGACGACGCCGCGCCGCGCGTCGTAGACGAAGTCGTGCTCGCTCGCCTTGCCGGCGCAGACGACGTCGAAGCCGAGCACCCGCGCCCAGCTGACGAGGCCGATCAGCCCCGCGGGCTGGTCGCCGTCGACCGTGGTGTAGACCACGCCATGCTCGAGTGCCAGCCGGTTGAGCCAAGGACCGACGACCGAGTCGGTTTCCTTCGTCACCATGCCCACGTGCACGCCCCGCCGCAGCGCGGCCTCGGCGATCTCGACGCTGACCTCGGGCACGCCGGTGGCCTCGACGACGATGTCGTGCGCTGCCTGCGCCAACCAGCCGGCATCGGCTACGAGCGCGGTGCCGCCCGCCGCCGCGCGAACCTCGGCTTCGGTGTTGCACACGTACAGCGCAGACGGCGCGTACCCCAGCGCGAGCAAGGTGGCGCGCAGGCCTTCGACGTCTCGATCGCACAGTACGGCCAGATCGACATGGCGCGCGACGCGGCATTGCGCGAGGAAGGTGCGGCCGAAGCCGCCGTTGGCGCCGGTCAGGGCAATGCGAATTCGGCGCTCGCCCAGCTCGCTGAAGAGGAGCTCGTAGTTCATGACCTCACCGTGCAGGCCGCATCACGGCCCGCGTCGTGCGCTGAACCTGCTCGAGGTGGCCACGCATCGCAGCTACCGCGGCCTGCGGATCGTGCTTGTGCAGGGCATCGACGATGCCCTGGTGGTCGGCCACGCTGTGCGCGATCGCGCCCTTGCGCTTCAAGGCCAGGCGGCGGAACTCGAGCGCGTAGCCGTAGAAGTCGAACACCACGTCGGCCAGCAGGGCGTTGCCGCAGGCCCGGTACACGGTGGCGTGGAATTCCTGGTCGGAGATCTGGAAGCGCACCGGGTCGTCGAGCATGGCGCGCTGTGCGGCGACCAGGGCATCGAGCCGCGCCAGTTGCGTGGATTTGATGCGCTGCGCCGCCAGCCAGATCACCTGCGCCTCGACCGCGGCACGCGCCTCGGAGACTTCCGCCAGCGAGCGGCCCTTCAGGCTGCCGAGCACGCTGACCGACTCGTGCAGCGGCACCGGCCCGACGCCGAGCACGCGTGTGCGCGCGCCCTGGCTGATCTCGATCATCTGGCGCGAATGCAGCAGGCCGATCGCGGCGCGCACCGTTTCGCGCGAGACGCCGAGCGTGCTCGCCAGTTCGCGTTCGGAGGGCAGTTCGTCACCCGGCCGCAGCAGGCCGGAGTGGATCATGTAGGCCAGCTTGTCGCTGATCTGCGCCTTGACCGTGCGCTTGCCGATCGGCGCGTTGTCGCCGGGAATGCGGGCAAGGAGGTCCATGACGGGGTGCGAGAAATGCGTTCCGCTTCAACTGGTACGGTAAGCATACCAGTGTTCGCGGCCCGCTGGCAAGCGCGGCGAACCCTGGCTGCGCCCGCGCACCCAAGTCGAGCCCAAGTCGAGCCCGAGCCCGAGCCCGAGCACGGGCGGGCAGGTTTACTGCAACCAGCGTCGCAGTTGCGCGATCACCTCGCCGTGGCCGAGCAGGTCGAGGTGGTTCATGCCGTAGCCGATCCATTGGCGGTGTTCGGCGAAGGCCAGGCGGCGCGCCGGGTTCTTGTGCCGGCCCAGCGCACTTTCCAGTGGCACCAGGCCGTCGCCGAGCAGGCGGTCCTTGAGGTCGCCGCTTTCCTGCCCGGTGGTGGCCGCCACCGCGTAGCAGCGCACGCCGTCGGGCAGCGGCAGGTGCTGGCGCCGGTCGGCGGCGTGCGCGAAACGGTCGCGGCCGACCCAGTCTTCATCGACCAGGTTGCCATGGCGCAGGTCGGTGATGCCGGCGCTGCGCAGTTTGCCCAGCCGCGCGAAGGGTGCGGCGTAGGGTGTGGCGCCGAGCAACAGGTCGACCCAATGGCCGGCGCGCTCGAGCGGTGCGCCGTGGTGCGGCGTGCCCAGGCACACCAGGTCGTCGGTGCGCGAGGGCCAGCGCAGGCCGGCCTGCGCGCCGTAGTGCAGCGCACTGCGTGCGAGCAGTCCGCCCATGCTGTGGCCGACCAGCACCAGCCGCTCGACGGGCACCGGCCAGGCCTGCAGCAGGCGTTCGAGTTGCGCCGCCAGCGCGTGGCCGTTGATCGAGACATGCAGGCCGCTGTTGTAGTGCAGGTAAATCGGCGTGTAGCCGCATTCGCGCGCCAATGCCGCGCCGTGGTCCTGGCCGGCGCGCAGCCATTGCAGGTCGTTCATGCACAGGCCGTGCAGCAGTACCAGCAGGCGCGGCCCGGCATCGGGCAAGTGCTGCGCGAGCGCCACGGGTTCGAGCGTCAGCGGTTTGCCCTTGCGGCGAAAGGCCATCGATATGGCCAGCGGATTGGCGCTGGCCACCAGGTAATCGCCGAGCACGCCGTTGAGTGCGGCGACGATCGCTTCGCGCTCCGCGCTTGGTGCGCCAGCGTCGGCGGCAGGCGACAGCGCCGGTGCGAGTAACGCGAGCAGGGCCTCGACGCTGCCGCCGACCACGCGCGTGGCGCCACGAATGGTCTTGTAGACCAGACCGGTGATGCCGCTGGTGCGGCCATCGAGCGCCTTGCTGCCCAGGCCGGGAATGCGCGCGATGCGCTCGTGCATCGCTTCGACCAGATCGGTCAAGCCCGCGGTGGCATCGGTGGCCAGCCGCGCTGCGCCGCGCAGGTCGGCGCCATGAAGTCGGGGGCGGGCCATGCCGCAGTGTGACAGGCCCGGCCGGCGCGGCGCCGAGCCGGGGCAAGGGCATGATGCGGGCCATGAAGACCCCGCTCTCGATTCTCGACCTCGCCCCCATCGTCGAAGGCAGCGACGCCGCACAGGCGCTACGCCACTCGCTGGATCTGGCCCGGCACGCCGAAGCCTGGGGCTACCGGCGCTACTGGGTGGCCGAGCACCACAACATGGACGGTGTGGCCAGCTCGGCCACGGCCGTGCTGGTCGGCCACATTGCCGGCGGCACGAAGACCATTCGCGTCGGCTCCGGCGGCGTCATGCTGCCGAATCACGCGCCGCTGGTGATCGCCGAGCAGTTCGGCACCCTGGCCACGCTGTACCCGGGCCGCATCGATCTCGGCCTGGGCCGCGCGCCGGGCACCGACCGGCAGACCATGCGCGCGCTGCGGCGCCACCTGGCCAGCAGCGAGGAGGAAGAGGGTTTCCCGCGCGACGTGGTCGAGTTGCAGGGCTATTTGAGCGAGGGCGGCGCCGACCAACCCGTACGCGCAATCCCCGGCATCGGCACCCGCGTGCCGATCTGGCTGCTCGGCTCGAGCCTGTACAGCGCGCAACTGGCGGCCTATCTCGGCCTGCCGTTTGCCTTCGCCTCGCACTTCGCGCCCGACCTGCTGCTGCAGGCACTCGAGGTCTACCGCGGCGGCTACCGGCCTTCGGCCGACTGGTCCGAGCCGTATGCGATGGTCGGCGTGAACGTGGTCGCCGGCGACAGCGACGGCGAGGCCGCGGTCCTGTTCACCTCGATCCAGCAGCGCTTCCTGGGCATGCAGCGCGGGCGCCGCGGGCCGCTGCCCAAACCGATAGACCCCTCCGCACTCGAGTCGATGTGGACCGCGCAGGAGAAGGCGGGCGTGCAGCGCATGCTGGCGGCCACCGCCGTCGGTTCGCCGGATTCCGTGCGCCGCCAGCTCGATGCGATCGTCGAACGCACGGCGGCCGACGAGTTGATCGTCGCCGGCGCGATCCACGATCACGCGGCCCGGCTGCGGTCCTACGAGTTGCTGGCCGCGATATAGCGACGACGATCTGCACAGGCCCCATCGGAAACTGTTGGTTCGAGAGGCGCCCGCGGCGGCGACTTGGCGCTCAGCCAACCGAGAACCTGCGAGGCAATGGCGCAGCAAGCGGCCAGAACCTTCCCTTGCTGCTCAATGGCAGGCCTGCGCCAGCACGCTCACGGACACGGTTGTGTGAACCTTGCATTGCTCTCATGAACGCGTCTTGTCCAGGCTCCAAGTGCCGGCGCCGGCGACCGACAGGAACAGGAAGATGAAGCAAAACAGAACGGCCGACTCGCCGTCATTCAGCAGCGGCGACAGAAACTTGCCATGCGGCGCATGGTCGATGAAGTATGCGACCGCCATTTCCCCCGACAGCACGAACGCGGCGGGTCGCGTGAACCAGCCGATGAGCACCAGGGCCCCGCCGGCGATCTCGAACATGCCCGCGACGCCGTACAGCGAGAGCAGCTGCAATCCATCGAACATGGCCAGGTGCGGGATGTGGAGCAGCTTGGCTGTGCCGTGCTGCAGGAACAAGTAGGCCGTGACGATGCGCAACGTTGCCAGTGCGCGGGGTGTCCAAGTTGCGACGAACTCGGGGTTCATGTGGAGTCTCCTTGATGGGGCAGGAGTATCTTCTTGCTCCTGGCGCCGCGACGCGAAACGACATGACCAAGGCGCTGATCCGGAACGAAGAAGACGTGGTGGTCGTAGTCAGCCAACAGGCAGCCAAGTGCTCACGGCGCAGCAGCACAGGGACGCTGGCATTCAGGTATTGGCACTGGGCGCTTGATTTGAAATTGTCTGAGTGCAGCGCCAGTTCCCGGATGCCGTGGCGGCTGGTTCACTTCGAAGCGCTTGCCTGGTGCTCCTGCTTGTACTTCGCAATGTGCTTCTTGAGGTCGGTGTATTCCTCGCACGGGAGGAAGCAAAGCTTGTCGAGGACCTTCAGCTGCTCTTCGGCCTTCGCGAGCTTGCCAACCTGCAGATAGGCCTCACCCAGGTACTCATGCGCGCCCCGGTGCTTAGGGTCGAGCTGCAATGCCGTCTCGTATTGCTTGAACGACTTGTCCATCTCGCCCATCTGCCGGTAGGCATAGCCCATGTAGTTCCAGGCGTCAGCGTTCTTCGGATCGCGCTGGATCACTGTACCCATGTGGGTGATGACCTGCTGCCAGTTCTTGGCTGCGATCGCAGTGACGCCCGCGCTAAAGTCAGGATCGACATTGACGGCCGGCGCGTCTCCGCCTCCGCCGCCGGGCCGCGGGGGGCGG
>Ga0315271_10002357_pt1 | contig 11813 bp, 10 predicted proteins | sample C3_top_MG_FD_204664 | JGI IMG/M metagenome (GOLD analysis project Ga0315271, IMG submission 204664) | Sediment microbial communities from Yellowstone Lake, YNP, Wyoming, USA - C3_top | ecosystem: Environmental > Aquatic > Freshwater > Lake > Sediment | place: USA: Wyoming | collected 2017-08-01
GAGCTTCCTCACCGACTGGGCGACCAACTTCAGCCAGGGCGGGCTCTTCATCAACACCCGCAACCCGCTGCCGGTCGGCACCGAGGTCCGCATCCTGATCCAGCTGCCGGGTGAGCCGCAGGCCGCCGCCATGGAGGCCAAGGTCACCCGCGTCACCGACTACGACAACCACCACAACATGGTGCCGGGCATGGGCGTGGAGTTCACCGACCTGACTGCCGAGCGCCGCGCCGAGCTCGAACGCTTCGTGCAGCGGCTCAAGGGCCAGCTCGAAGAGCCCTGAGTGTCGCGGCGCTGATGCGGCTCGAGCTCGACATCGACGCGCTCGCCTCCGGCGGCGAGGGGGTGGGCCGTGCCGGCGGACGGACCGTCTTCGTCCCCTTCACGGCGCCCGGCGACCGGGTGGTGGTGGAGGCGCACGGTGACGGCGACGTGCTCCACGCCGAGCTGGTCGAGCTGCTCGCGCCGGGGGCCGGGCGCCGGGCCCCCGCCTGCAGCCACTTCGGGCCCCAGGGTGATCGCTGCGGGGGCTGCGAGTGGCAGCACGCCGGGGAGGCGGTGCAGCTGGCGGCCAAGGCGGCCTCGGTGCGCGAGGCGCTGCGGAAGATCGGCCGGTTCGACCCGGAGGCCTGCGGCTGGCGGCCGCCCATTGCCTCGCCCAGCCCCTTTCGCTACCGCTCCCGGGCGCGCTTCCACCTCGACCGACGGGCCGGGCGGCTGGTCTTCTTCGAGCGGCGCTCCCACCGTCCGGTCCCGGTCACCGACTGCCACCTGCTCAGCGAAGGGCTCGAGGGGCTGCGGCGTTCGCTCGGCCCGGCCCTCGGCGCGGCCTCGCTGGCGCCGGGCGAGGTGTCGCTGGAGTGGTCGGATCACGAGGGGCGCGGCGCGGCCTGGCTCAGGCTCGGGGCGCAGGCGTCGGCGACGCAGCGGGCCCGCGCCGAGGCGCTGCTGCGGGCCGTCCCCTCGCTGGCCGGCCTGGTCCTCTCCACCGATGGCGCGGCGCCGGTCACCATCGGGGACCCGGTGCTGCGGCACGAGCGGGTCCCGGGACGTCCCGCGGCGGGACTGGCCAGCTCCCGTCCGGACGTCTTCCAGCAGGCCAACCGGGCCGCCAACGCCAGGCTGGTGGAGGTGGCCCTCGACCTGCTGCAGCCTGACGGCGAGCGGGTGCTGGAGCTCTTCTGCGGCTCGGGCAACTTCACCGGCCCGCTCGCCGCGCGCGCCGCCGGCGTGGCGGCCGTCGAGGTGCAGGGCCCGGCGCTGGAGCTGGCGAGGAGCGACCTGGCCGGCTCACCGGTGCGCTTCTACTCCGGCGACGCCCTCAAGCTGGCGCTGGCGCTGGCGCGTGAGCCCGGCGGCGCTCCCTTCAGCCGGGCGCTGCTCGACCCGCCGCGGGACGGCGCCAAGGGGATCGGCCCGGCGCTGCGGGCGCTCGGCGTGGAGCGGGCGGTCTACGTCTCCTGCGACCCGGCCACGCTGGCCCGCGACCTGCGGGCCTGCGTCGAGTCCGGGTTCGAGGTGGGGGCGGTCCAGGTCCTCGACCTGTTCCCCCAGACCCACCACGTCGAGACCGTGGCGCTGCTCACCGGGAGCCGAGCGGCTGGCTCGCCCCGGCGCGGACCAGCGCCACCAGCCGCTCCGCCAGCGGCGGGTGGGTGAAGCGCCAGGCCGCGTACCAGGGGTGGGGCCAGGGGTTGGCGAGGTTGTCGGAGGAGAGCCGCTCCAGCGCCGAGGCCAGCGCCCCGACCCGCCCGTGGAGCCGCACCGCGTAGGCATCGGCCGCCAGCTCCTGCCGGCGCGAGATGGCCGCGGCGACCGGCCTCCACCAGCAGCCCAGTGCGCAGCCGAGGACCGAGCCCAGGGCCATGGCGGCGTGGAGCGAGGGGCCGTCGAACCCGAACGCCAGGTAGAGCGGCGTCCAGTCCAGGATGGCGGCCAGCAGGGCGAGCCCGGCGAAGGTCCCAAGCAGGGAGAGCGCCAGCCGCTGCACCTGGTGGTGGAGCCGGTAGTGGCCGATCTCGTGGGCGGTGACCGCCTCCACCTCCTCGAGCGGGAGCCTGGCCAGCAGCGTGCCGTCGAGCAGGACCCGCGGGCGGAAGAGGCCGACCAGGCAGGCGTTGGCGTGGCCGGCGCGGCGCGCCCCGGGGACGACGTAGACGCCCCCGGTGCGGAAGCCGGCCGCGGTGGCGAGCGACTCGAGCCGCCCGGGGAGCGGACCGCCGGTGACCGGGCGGGCGCGGGAGAGGCGGGAGGCGGCCAGGGCCGGCCAGAGCACCTGCAGGGTGAGCTGGAGCGCCACCACGGCGGCGAAGGTCCAGAGCCACCAGGCCGGGCCGCCGTGGCGCATCAAGGCCCAGGTCGCGTAGAGCAGCGGCAGGCCGAGCAGGGCGGTGAGGGCCAGGCCGCGGGCCCGCTGCCGGAGGAAGCCCGGCAGGCGGACCTCCCCGAAGCCGAAGGGGGCCTCGACCGAGCGGGCGCGCCAGAAGGCGAAGGGCAGGTCGAGCAGGACCATCCCCAGGGCGGTCAGCGAGAGGAAGGCGACGAAGCGATTGGCGCCGTCGACCCCGGCGGCCGCCAGGCGGTGGTCGAGCCAGGGGAGGGCGCCGCCGAGCAGCAACCACCAGGCAGCGGCGCCGTCGAAGAGGGCGCGGACCAGGGCGTGGCGGTTGCAGGCCACCGCGTACCGGCGGGCCCGCTCGGCCACGCGGCGTGGCAGCAGCCCCTTGAGCGCGGGCGGGACCCCGCGGGCCCCGGAGGCCTCCCTCAGGTTGAGCGCGATGAGCCCGAGCTCGATGAGCTGAGCGAGCAGCAGGGCTCCGAGAAGCAGCGGTCGAACCAGAGAGTCCATCCTCTGAGGTGGGACCGATTTTTCCGGATTGTGACCGGAGCCCCGACGATTGCCCCCAACCCAGCGTCCGCCGGGCTGGCTTTCCCAAGGCGGATCAGGGGGCTGCACCCTGCACCGGGCCGGACAGCAGCCCGGCGCGCGCCTTGGCCAGGAGCACGCGGTGCACGCTCTCGTCGAGCCGCGGTCCCAGCTCGGGCCGCGACCTGACCAGCGCCACCAGCACGGCCCTCGGGTCGGGGTGGCCCGGCCACTCGCAGGGCGCGGTGGTGAGGAGCAGGTCGTTCCCGGCCAGGAAGGCCCGGCGCCAGAGCTCGGCGGCGTCGCCGCCGGTGGCCTCGAGGAGCGAGGGGACCGCGAGATCGTCGGTGACGGCGAGGAAGCCGGCCAGGTGGGCGCGGGCCACCAGCTCCGGCGAGAGGATGGCCGGGACTCCGCCGTAGGCGGTGAAGGCGATGTTGGCCAGCATGACCCCAGCCAGCGCGTCGCCGGCCGCCACGAAGGCCGCCTGGTGGCGGGCGATCTCCTGCGCCGAGCGGTCGACGAGGAGGAGCGCCCGGTCGCTCGAGCCGGCGGCCGGCCCGTAGCCCGGGTAGTGCTTGCCGATGGCGAGGACGCCGGCCGAGCCGAGGCCGCGGGCGAAGGCGCGGGCCAGCCGCGCCACCCGGACCGGGTCCTCGCCGAGGGAACGGCCGGTCTCGGCCATGAAGCCGGTCGAGGCCAGGTCGAGGACCGGGCCCAGGCTCATGTTGATGCCGAGTGAATGGAGATCCAGTCCGGCGCGCCGGCCCCAGGCCTCGGCCTCCCAGCCGCCCTCCTCGCCCATCTCGCGGGCCGTGGGGAAGGAGACCAGGGTGCGCAGCGCCTTGAGCCGGTTCAGGTCGCCGCCCTCGAGATCGACCGCCACCAGCAGCGGGAGGCCGGCGCGCCGCTGCAGGGAATCGACGCGGGCCCGCAGCGCCGATGGATCGCGCAGCGCCTTGCCGAGGAGGATGACGCCGCCCTGGTGGATGGCCCCTTCGCCGGGCGGGGCGAAGGCGATCACCAGCTGGGCCACCTTCTCCTCGAGCGAGAGGCGCGAGAGCAGCCGGCCGATCCCGGCCTCCGCGGCGGAGCGCTCGGGGGCGGCGGGGCCATCCACGGCGGGCGGCCCGGCGGGCGCGGGGGGCGGCGGCGCCGTGGCGCAGCCGAGCCAGGCCGCGGCCAGGGCGGCGGCGAGCCGGGCGGCGGAGCTGGTCCGGCTGGATGGAGCGGGGCAGGGCACTGGGGGGAGTCAATCCCGGGAAGGCTGGGGGAGCAAGCGATCTGCCATACAATCCCCGCATGGAGTCCCACCTCGTCCAGTTCGCCCGGCTGCTCCGGCGCAACGGCGTCCGCGTCTCGACCGCGGAGGTGAGCGACGCGGTCCAGGCCGCCGCGCTCACCGGGGTGGCCGAGCGGAGCGCGCTCCGCTCGGCGCTGCGGGCCACGCTGGTGAAGCGGGCCGCCGACGTGGCCACCTTCGAGGCGCTCTTCGACCTGCACTTCTCCGGGCTGGGCCGCGCCGTGGCGGCGGCCGAGCGCTCCCTGCTCGACCGCATCCGGGAGGCCGGGCTGCTCGACGGCGACGAGCTGGAGATGGTGATCCGGCAGCTGGGGCGGGCGGCGGCGCTGATGGGGCCGCTCGGGCAGGCCGTCCTCGGCGACGACCAGCTGGCGCTGCAGCGGCTGCTCCGCGCCGCGGCGCTCCGCATCGAGCTGCCGCTCCTGCTCGAGGCGCACGGCGGCTACGCGGCCCGGCGGCTCCTGCAGGCGGCCGGCGGCGACGGCCTCGCGGCCGACCTGTCCGCCGCGGAAGGGGCGCTGCGGCGGACCGGGATCGATCCGGCCAGGCTCGACGTCCTCTCCGGCGTGCTGCGGGAGGCCTTCGAGGCGGTTGAGCGGGCGGCCCGGGGCTTCGCCGAGGCCGAGCTGACGCAGCGGGCGCGGGCCGGGCGCGCCGACGCCCTGCCGGCGCCCGGGGCGGCGCCGTTCTCGCCCGCCGAGGCGCGGCGCGTGGAGCAGGCGGTGCGGCGGTTGGCGGAGCGGCTGCGGGCCCGGCTGCGCCGGCGGGAGCGGACCCGGCGGCGCGGCGCGCTGGCGGTGCGCCGGACGCTGCGGCGCAACCTGGCGCTCGACGGCGTGCCGGCCAGGCTCTGCTTCCGCGATCGGCGGCCGGATCGCCCCGACCTGGTGATCCTCTGCGACGTGTCGCAGTCGATGCGCCACGTCTCCCGCCTCATGCTCCTCTTCCTCGGTATCCTCCACGGGCGGGCCCGCAAGGCGCGCACCTTCATCTTCGTCTCCGAGCTGGGGGAGGTGACCGAGCAGCTGAAGCAGGCCGGGGAGCCGGCCCAGGCGGCCGAGCTGGCGGTCGGCTCCAGGGCCATCCCGCTGATGGGGAACTCCGACTACGGGCGGGCGCTGCGCCTCTTCCACCGCCACCACCTCGCCTCGGTGACCCGCCGGACCACGGTCATCGTCATCGGGGACGGCCGGACCAACTACGCCCCGCCGCAGGCCTGGGTGCTCGACGAGGTCCGGCGGCGGGCCCGACGCCTCCTCTGGATCTGCCCGGAGCCCCGTTCGCGCTGGGAGCACGGGGACGGCGAGATGGCGCGCTACGCCGCGGCCTGCGACCGGGTGGCGGTGGTGACCAGCCTCGCCGAGCTCGAGGGGCTGGCGGAGGCGCTGCTGCCGAGGGCGTGAGGCCCCCCCCTCGCGCCTTGACGCGCCCGTCCTCGTTCCATAGGTTGCCGCCGCCCGTGCCCAAGGTCTTCGTCCACACCATCGGTTGCCAGATGAACGAGTCCGACTCGGACCGGATGGTCGAGCTGCTGGGCCGCCACGACTGGGGGCGCGCCGCCAGCGCCGACGAGGCCGACCTGATCCTCCTCAACACCTGCGCCATCCGCGACCGGGCCGAGCAGAAGCTGCTCTCGGCGCTGGGTCGCTACCGGGCCGTGAAGGCCCGGCGGGGCGCCCTCATCGCGGTGGCCGGCTGCGTCGCCCAGCAGGAGAAGGAGCGGCTGCTCAAGCTGGTCCCCGCCATCGACTTCGTCTTCGGGCCCGACAACCTGGCGCGCCTGCCGGAGCTGCTGGCGCGCGCCGGGAGCGAGCGGTTCGCTGAGACCGGCTGGATGGACGCCGAGGAGTACCTCTTCCCGCGCGCCGACGCCGAGGCGGCGCGGGGGCGGGCCACCGCCTTCGTCACCGCCATGAAGGGCTGCGACAACGTCTGCGCCTTCTGCGTCGTGCCCCAGACTCGCGGCCGCGAGGTCTCGCGCCCCTTCACCGAGGTCGTCGCGGAGTGCGCCTCGCTGGCCGAGGTGGGGGTCCGCGAGGTGACGCTGCTGGGGCAGAACGTCAACTCCTACCGGGGCGGCTGCAGCTTCGCGGCGCTGCTGCGCCGGGTGGCGGCGGTGCCGGGGATCGCCCGGGTCCGCTTCGTCACCAGCCACCCCCACGACCTCTCCGACGAACTGGTGGCCGTCTTCCGGGACGAGCCCCGCGTCATGGGCCACTTCCACCTGCCGGTGCAGTCGGGGTCGGACCCGGTGCTGGCGAGGATGCGGCGCGACTACACCGTGGAGGAGTACCTGGCCCGCCACGACGCGCTGGTGGCGGCGCGGCCCGGCATCGCCATCACCACCGACTTCATCGTCGGCTTCCCCGGCGAGACCGAGGCCGAGTTCGAGGGCTCGATGGCGCTGCTGCGCCGGGCCCGCTTCGACAACACCTTCTCCTTCGTCTTCAGCCCCCGCGCCCACACGGTGGCCGAGCGGCGCATGGGGAGCGCCGCCGACTGGGCCGAGGTGCCGCGCGAGGTGGCGGTGAAGCGGCTGGAGCGGATGCTCACGGTGCAGGCCGGGATCACCCAGGCGCGGCTGCGCGCCGAGCTTGGGCGCGAGGTCGAGGTGCTGGTGGAGGGGACCGGGGACGACGGGGCGCGGCGCTTCGGACGGACCGCGGAGAACCGGCTGGTCCACCTCGCCGCCAGCGAGGCCGAGGCCCCCACCGGCGCGCTGGTGCGGGTCCGGCTGGTCCGCGCCGGACAGGCCTCGCTCAGCGGCGAGCTGCTGGGCCGGGCCGGAGCGGCCTCATGAGCAGCCGGGACCCGGGCGACGAGCCGCCGGAGGCGCCCCTCGAGGCGCCCCTGGAGGCGCCGCCCCCTCGCTGGTGGCTGGCCCTCTACTGGCTGCTGCCGGCCATCTCCTACGCGGCGTTCATCTTCTACCTCTCCAGCCAGCCCAACCCGCTGCCGGGGCTCTCGACGCGCTTCAGCGACAAGCTGCTCCACCTCGTCGAGTACGCCGCCTTCGGCGCGGTGGCCACCTGGGGGCTCTCCCACCTGGTCCGGCTGCCGCGCGCGGCGCGATGGGCGGCGCTGATCGGCTCGCTCTACGGCGCCACCGACGAGTTTCACCAGCGCTTCGTGCCGCACCGCTCCGCCGACGTGGCCGACTGGACCGCCGACACCGTGGGGGCCGCGCTGGGGGCGCTGCTGGCCTGGCTCGTCTTGCGACGCTGGAGGGCGCGGGCTAGCATCGGCCGCTGAATGGAGATCCTGTCGTTCGGCGGCCTGATCCCGCGCATCGATCCCTCGGTGTTCCTCGCCGCAGGGTGCGTCGTGGTCGGCGACGTCGAGCTCGGGGCCGGGGCCTCGGTCTGGTTCGGCGCCGTGGTCCGTGGCGACGTCAACTCCATCCGCATCGGGGCCCGCACCAACATCCAGGACCAGGCGGTGGTCCACGTCACCGGGGGAACCCACCCGACCCGCATCGGCGAGGACGTCACGGTGGGTCACCGGGCCATCCTGCACGGCTGCACCGTGAAGGACCGTTGCCTGATCGGCATCGGCGCCATCGTGCTCGACGGCGCCGTGGTGGGCGAGGAGGCGATGGTCGGGGCCGGGGCGCTGGTGCCCCCCGGCATGGTGGTCCCGCCCCGCGCCCTGGTGATGGGGGCCCCGGCCAGGATCAAGCGCACCCTGTCCGACGCCGACGTCGAGGGCCTGCGGGCCTCCGCGGCCCACTACGTCGAGTACGCGGCCCGCTACCGGGCCGAGGGGCGGACGCCGTGACCATCCTCGAGACGCTCCAGGCCTGCTCCCTCTTCAAGGAGTTCACCGAGACCGGGCTCCGCATCTTCGCCACCATCGCGGTGGAGAAGCGCGTCGAGGCCGGCGCGCCGCTCTTCGCCGAGGGGATGGCCGCGGAGTCGCTCTTCATCGTCGCGGTCGGGAAGGTCCGGGTCACCCAGAAGGACGCCAAGGGAGAGCGGGAGCTGGCGGTGCTGGGGCCCGGCGAGCACCTCGGTGCGCTCGGGCTGCTGGCCAAGAGCACGCGGCTGGTGTCGGCGGTGGCGGCCGTGCCCTGCGACGTCATCGAGCTGGCGCAGCGCGACTTCGCCCGGCTGCAGCCGCAGAAGCCGCAGGCCTGCCTGAAGCTGGCGCTGGCCATCGCCGCCGAGGTGGCGGGGCGGGCGGCCGAGTGCCGCGATCAGCTCCGCGAGCTCGGCACGCGTTCGCAGTAGCCATCGCGGCCCGGCGCGGGCGCTTCGCCGGCCCGGCGCGGGCTCATCTCAAGGCTGGACTCCGGCCGGGACTGCGGCGACTATCGACCGGCATGCTCCAGCGCCTCGTCGACCTGCTCTCGGGCCACGGCCTCCACGTCGGGTACGCCGCCGTCTTCGGCGTGCTGGTGCTCTGCGGCTTCGGGCTCCCCATGCCCGAGGACGTCGTGCTGGTGACCGGCGGCGTGCTGGCCTGGATGGGCAGCGACATGGAGGTGGTCACCTTCAGCAGCATGTTGCACCACCCCGGCCTGCACATCATGGTGCTGTTCGGCCTGGGCGGGATCCTGGTGGGCGACTCGGTCATCTTCTGGGCCGGGCGCAGGCTGGGGATGCACGTCGCCGAGATCCCGGCGCTGCGCCGCTTCCTCACCCCGGAGCGGCTGGCGCAGGCGGAGAAGCTGATCCGCCGGCGCGGCAACGTGGTGGTGATGATCGCCCGCTTCCTCCCCGGCCTGCGGGCCCCGACCTACTTCACGGTGGGCCACTCCAAGCTCCCATTCTGGGAGTTCCTGCTCTTCGACGGCGCCGCGGCGGCGGTCTCGGCCCCGCTCTGGGTCTGCCTCGGTTTCTACTTCGGCTCCAACATCGGCGAGGCGGCGCGCCACGCCGCCCGCTTCGGCAACTACATCCTGGCCGCGGTGCTGGTGCTGGTGGCCGGGCTCGGCATCCGCTGGTGGCTCAGGCGCCGGGGCGAGAAGGGTCTCCCGCTCCCCTGATGGTCACTCCCGGCCGGCGCCGGACCCGAAGAGCCGCTTCAGCCGCCCCAGCAGCCGGTCGGCCACGGGATCCTCCCCGGCGGCGTCGGGCGCCGCGGCCGGCGGGGTGCTGGCGGCCGGCGCGGGCACCGTGGCGTGGAGGCCGGTGCTGATGGAGGGGGCCCCGCTCCCGGTGCCGCCCTCGAGCCGGCGGTGGGCGCCGCCCGGTCCCGGGCTGGTGGAGAGCAGCACCGAGACCTGGCGCAGGGTGTTGAGCTCCCGGGCGGCGACGGTGAGCAGGCACTCGGCACCGAGCTCGAAGGTGACCGAGATCTTCACCATGCCCCGCGGGCCGGGGGGCAGGTCGGTGAGCGAGAGCGTCCCCAGGTACTCGCACTCAGTCGCCCGCCCGCTCTCCCCCTGCACCACCACCAGCTCGAACTCGGTCTGGCCGTCCCGGCTGGTGGAGAGGCCGTACTGCTTGCGGACCGGGAGGGCGGTGTTGCGGCCGATGATGGTCTTGACCGTGCCGTCGGGCAGGGCGATGCCGATCGAGATGGGGAGCACGTCGATCAGCACCACGCCCTCGGCGCTCTCCAGCGACTGCGCCAACAGCGCCGCGCCTAGCGCCACCGCCTCGTCGGGATGGACGGAGCGTGACGGGGCCTTGCAGAAGAACTCGGCCACCTTCTGGTGGACCAGGGGCATGCGCGACTGGCCCCCCACCAGGATCACCTCGTCGATGTCGTAGACCGTCAGCCCCTTGGAATCGAGCACCTCCCGGCAGACCTGGATGGTCCGGTCCACCAGCGGGCCGGCCAGCACCTCCACCTCGGCGCGGGTGAGCAGGGCCTCGAGGGTGACGGGGCGCCCCTCGTGCATGGCCAGGTAGGGGAGCTGGACCGGGAAGGAGGCCCGCTCGGAGAGGGCGCACTTGGCCCGCTCGGCGGCGTCGGCCAGGCGGGAGAAGGCGACGCGATCGCCGCTGAACTCGACGCCCACCTGGCTCTGGTACTCGCGCAGCAGGGTCTCGGTGATGCGGGCGTCGAAGTCCACGCCGCCGAGGAAGTTGTCCCCGCCCGTGGAGACCACCTCGTAGATGTTGTCCTGCAGCTCCAGCACCGAGGCGTCGAAGGTGCCGCCGCCGAGGTCGTAGACCAGCACCCGCTGCTGGAGGTGGCGGCCATAGGCGTAGGCCAGCGCGGCGGCCGTCGGCTCATTGAGGATCCGCTCCACCCGCAGCCCGGCCAGCGCGGCGGCGTGGCGGATCGCCTGGCGCTGCCGCTCGTTGTAGTAGGCCGGGACGGTGAGGACGGCGCGGTTGACCTCCTCGCCGAGGTGGTTCTGCGCCACCTCCTTCACCTCGCGGAGGATCAGCGCCGCCACCTGCTCGATGGCCACGGTGAGCGTGCCGAGCCGCACCGCGGCCAGCCCCTCGGCGTCGGCCACGATCTCGTAGGGGAACTTGCCGCGCATCTCCTCGGCTACGGCCGAGTCGAAGGGCCGGCCCAGCAGCCGCTTGGCCCCGTGGATGGTGCTGGCCGGGTTGGTGAGGAGCTGGGCCCGGGCCAGCTGGCCGACCACCAGGGACTGCCGCGAGGTGAGCGCCACGATGGAGGGGATGGTGCGGTACCCCTCCCGGGAGGGGATGACGTAGGGGCGGCCGTCGCGCACCACGGCCGCGCAGGAGTTGGTGGTGCCGAGGTCGATGCCGATGACGGCGCGCGAAGGGCGGGTGATGGGCACGGGCGCGGCCGGCAGCGGGATCTCGAAGGGGGCCGTGCCTTGCCGCAGCTGCTCGACGCGGTGCGGGCGGTCCAGCTCGGCCAGGGCCGGGACACCCAGGACCGGCGAGAGGGACGGCGAGGTGCCCGGCCAGGAGGACGGCGGCGGCGTGGCGGCGGGGCGCGTCAGCGTGGGCGGGGCGGCCTCCACCGGGCCCGGTGGGGTGAAGGCGGGCGGCGTCGTGAAGGCGGGGCGGCCGGGCGGCGACGGGGTCCCGGTCCGGGCCTCCCTCGTCGACACCACGAGCTCGACCAGCGCCCGCGAGGCGGCGTCGAGGCGGGTGAACTGGACCGCCATGCCGGGGACGCGCGGGGGCGTGGCCCCGAGGTCCTCGGTCTCCACCGACCGGACCACCCCCTCGCCGCGCAGCACCTTCTCGCCGCTGGCCAGGCGCAGCTCGAAGGCCACGGCGGTGCCCACCGGCTTGGGCTCGCGGGTGCGGATGAAGACCCCGCCGCGCGAGAGGTTGGGCGCGAAGCGGAGCTTGAAGTCCTCGATGGTCTGGTAGGCGAGGCGGACCAGCAGCCCCAGGGGCTTCCGGTCGCTGCCACGCCTGTCGCCCGGATCGCCGGTCACTGGGGGGCGGATATTGGTACGCCAGGGCGCATCCCGCAACCGGAAAGGCGAGTCGGGACGCGCTTCTTCCTCGCCTTGACCTCGGCCGGGTGGTGCGATATCCGTCCGCATGCTCAATCGCGACGATCTGAAGCTGGCGCTGACGTTCGACGATGTGCTGCTGCTCCCGGCGGAGTCCGACATCCTCCCGAAGTCGGTCGAGACCACGACCCGCCTGACCCGCAACATCACCATCAACATCCCCATCGTCTCGGCGGCCATGGACACGGTCACCGAGTCGCGCATGGCCATCGCCATGGCGCAGACCGGCGGGCTCG
>Ga0315271_10002358_pt1 | contig 11806 bp, 8 predicted proteins | sample C3_top_MG_FD_204664 | JGI IMG/M metagenome (GOLD analysis project Ga0315271, IMG submission 204664) | Sediment microbial communities from Yellowstone Lake, YNP, Wyoming, USA - C3_top | ecosystem: Environmental > Aquatic > Freshwater > Lake > Sediment | place: USA: Wyoming | collected 2017-08-01
ACGCGCCGGCGTACATGTCGCCGACCGACTTGCCGAGCTGGTCGGCCATGATGATCAGCACCAGCGACGGCGGGATGATCTGCGCCAGCGTGCCGGAGGCGGCGATGACGCCCGACGCGAAGCGCCGATCGTAGCCGTAACGGAGCATGATCGGCAGCGAGATGAGTCCCATCGAGATGACGGAGGCCGCGACCACGCCGGTGGTGGCAGCCAGCAGCGCGCCGACGAAGATCACCGCATACGCCAGGCCGCCGCGCACCGGCCCGAACAGCTGGCCGATGGTCTCGAGCAGGTCCTCGGCCATGCCGCTGCGCTCCAGGATCAATCCCATGAACGTGAAGAACGGGATCGCGAGCAGCGTGTCGTTGGACATCACGCCCCAGATCCGCTCGGGCAGCGCCTGGAACAGCGTGGCCTGCAAGAGCCCCAGCTCGATGCCGAGGAGTCCGAAGCCGATGCCGACGGCGCCCAGCGCGAACGCGACGGGATAGCCCAGCAGCATCACGACGATCAGCGACGCGAACATCAGCGGCGCCATGTTGGCGACGAGGAAGGCGGTCATGGCGTGTCCCCCCTCTGCCGCAGAATCTCTTCAGCCAGTTCCTCCTCGGCCGATTTTTCATGCTGTTTCTGGGCCGGATCGGGGATCAGCCCCTTGAGGAACGCGACGCGCTTGATCAGTTCCGACAGGCCCTGGATCACGAGCAGGAAGAACCCGATCGGCACCAGCAGCCGCGCCGGCCAGATGAGCAGGCCGCCGGCGTTGGTGGAGACTTCATGCCGCTGGTAGGCCTGGACAAACACGGGCCAGGACAGCCACATGATCGTCAGCGCCATCGGCATCAGGAAGAAGATCGTCCCGAGGATGTCGATCCACGCCTGCGCCTGCGGCGACAGGCGGCCGGCGATGACGTCGATGCGCACGTGCTGGTTGCGCAGCAGCGTGTAGCCGGCGCAGAAGAGGAACACCACCGAGAACAGGTACCACTGGATCTCGAGGAACGAGTTGGAACTGACGTTGAAGGCCTTGCGCACGACGGCGTTGGCGGCGCTGATGAGCACGGCGGCCAGGACCAGCCAGCTGACGGTCAGGCCGATGCGCTCGTTGAGCTTGTCTATGGCGCGGGACAGGGAGAGCAGGGCGTTCAAGCGTCCTCCGAAAGGCATGCGAGCGTTGCACGATTCCCGGACCAGGATCACCCGGGGACAATGCACGTTCGTCGATTCGGCGCGGGTGCCCTGGCGGGACCCAAGCGCAATGGTGGCAGGATTATAAGGGGTATAAAGGCAAATGCGCGGCCCGTTTGGCGCTTCCGGTGCCGTCCCGGATAACGTTGACGGCATGGGGCCATGCCGATGCTAAAATGGGCTTCCCCCGACGCACGCATTCCACGACGCCATGTTCACCCGCACCCGCACGCTTGCTGAAGCCGATCCCGAGCTGTGGAATGCCATCGCCGGAGAGAACAAGCGCCAGGAAGACCACATCGAGCTCATCGCGTCCGAGAACTACGCCAGTTCCGCGGTCATGGCGGCGCAGGGCTCGCAGCTGACGAACAAGTACGCCGAGGGCTATCCCGGCAAGCGCTATTACGGCGGCTGCGAATTCGTGGACATCGCCGAGCGCATCGCCATCGAGCGCGCGCTGAAGTTGTTCGGCGCCGAAGCGGCCAACGTGCAGCCCCATTCGGGCGCCCAGGCCAACCAGGCGGTGTTCTTCGCGGCACTGAAGCCGGGCGACACGATCCTAGGCATGAGCCTGCCGCACGGCGGGCACCTGACGCACGGCTCGCCGGTGAACATCTCCGGCAAGTGGTTCAACGTCATTCCCTACGGCCTCGACCCGGCAACCGAACTGATCGACTATGCGGCGGCCGAACGCCTGGCGCACGAACATCGGCCCAAGCTGATCATCGCCGGCGCCTCGGCCTACTCGCGCGTCATCGACTGGGCGCGGTTCCGCGCCATTGCCGACTCGGTGGGCGCGCTGCTGATGGTCGACATGGCGCACTATGCCGGGCTGATCGCCGCGGGGCTCTACCCCAGTCCCGTCGGAATCGCCGACTTCGTCACCAGCACGACGCACAAGACGCTGCGCGGTCCGCGCGGCGGGTTGATCCTGATGCGCGGCGAGCACGAGAAGGCGATCAACTCCGCCGTGTTCCCCGGGCTGCAGGGCGGACCGCTGATGCACGTGATCGCCGCCAAGGCCGTGGCGTTCGGCGAGGCGTTGCAGCACGACTTCAAGCTCTACCAGGAACACGTGCTGGAAAACGCGCGCGTGCTGGCGAGGGTGCTGCAGGACCGCGGCTTGCGCATCGTGTCGGGCGGCACCGACTCGCACCTGTTCCTGGTCGACCTGCGGGCCAAGAAGGTCACCGGCAAGGACGCGGAAGCCGCGCTGGGCCGCGCCCACATGACGGTCAACAAGAATTCGATTCCCGACGACCCCGAAAAGCCGTTCATCACGTCGGGAATCCGCCTGGGCAGCCCCGCGATCACCACGCGCGGATTCACCGAGATCGAATGCGAGGAGCTGGGGCATCTGATCGCGGACGTCCTCGATGCGCCGCTGGACGAGACGGTGACCGCCACGGCGCGCAAGGGCGTGGCCGCGCTGACGGCCCGCTTCCCGGTCTACCGCTGATCCCCGCCGCCCGACGATGAAGTGTCCGTTCTGCGGCAGTGTCGATACGCAGGTCATAGATTCGCGCGTATCCGAGCCCGGCGATTCCATTCGCCGCCGCCGTCGCTGCGTGGCCTGCCAGAAGCGGTTCACCACGTACGAGACCGTCGAGCTGAGGCTGCCGCAGGTCGTGAAGACCAACGGCAACCGCTCCGAATTCGATGCCGAGAAGATCCGCGTGGGTTTCCAGCGCGCGCTGCACAAGCGGCCGGTCCCCACCGATTACGTCGACGCGGCCATCGACCGCATCGTCCAGCAGGTACTGTCGCTGGGCGAGCGCGAGATCCCGTCGCGGCAGATCGGTGAGATGGTGATGCAGGAGCTGCACAAGCTCGACTCCGTCGCCTACATCCGCTTCGCCTCGGTGTATCGCGCGTTCCAGGACATCTCGGACTTTCGCGATGCGCTGAAGGAAGTCGAGGCGCCGCCCACTGCGCCGCGCCGCACGCGCCGTCCGTGACGTCCCGGCGGGCTCCGCCATGATCGGCTTCACCACGACGGACCGCGAACACATGGCGCGCGCGCTTGCGCTGGCCGCGCGCGGGCTCCACACGACTTCGCCCAACCCGCGCGTGGGCAGCGTCGTCGTCAAGAGCGGCGTCGTCATCGGCGAGGGATTCCACGTCCGGCCCGGCGAACCCCATGCGGAAGTCAACGCGCTCGCGGACGCGCGGGCGCGCGGGAACGACACGCGGGGCGCCACGCTTTACGTCACGCTCGAACCCTGCAACCGGCATGGGCGGACGCCGCCCTGCGTCGACGCGGTCATTGCGGCAGGCATCGCGCGCGTTGTGGCGGCGATGCGCGACCCCAATCCGGCGCAGGCCAACGGCGGCGAACGGCTGCGCGCCGCCGGCGTCGATATCGCGTTCGGGTTGCTGGAAGAAGATGCGCGCGAACTCAACATCGGCTTCGTTTCTGTGATGACCCGTGGGCGCCCGTGGGTGCGCGCGAAGCTCGCGGCCAGCCTCGATGGGCGGACCGCGCTCATCAGTGGGGAGAGCCAGTGGATCACGGGTCCGGAAGCACGCGCCGACGGCCATGCATGGCGTGCGCGCGCGTGCGCGTTGTTGACAGGCGTCGGCACGGTCCTGCAGGACGACCCGCAGTTGACGGTGCGTGCGATCGACACCCCGCGGCAGCCGTTGCGGATCGTCGTCGACCGGCATGGGCAGACACCTGCATCGGCGCGCGTGCTCGCCGACGGCAACGCCATGATCGTCACTGCCGGCGAGCGCAATGCCGCGTGGCCTTCGACGCTCGAGGTCCTCGCGTTGCCCGATGCCGACGGCCGCGTCGATCTCGCGGCGCTGATGCGCGCGCTGGCAGTGCGCGGTGTCAACGAGCTGCACGTCGAAGCGGGCGCCAAGCTCACCGGCGCGCTGCTCGAGGCCGGCCTCGTCGACGAGCTGCTGCTGTACGTGGCCCCGGCATTGATCGGCGACCCTGCGCGCGGCATGGCCGAGCGCCGCGCGCCGCTCCCGAGCCTTGCCGCCAGGACCCCACTCGCGTGGCACAGCGTCGAGCGCATCGGTGGCGATCTGCGCGTGATCGCGCGCGTACTCAATGCGGGAGCCGCCTGATGTTCACGGGAATCGTGCAGTCCGTTGGCCGGATCGCGAGCGTGGCCAAGCACGGCGACGGCGTGCGGCTGGCAATCGCCACCGGCCTGAACGAATCCGAAGGTGTAGCGATCGGCAACAGCGTCTGCGTCGGTGGCTGCTGCCTCACGGTGGTCGCGATGCACGGCACGACGATCGAGTTCGACGTCTCCGCCGAAACGCTTCGCTGCACCACCGGACTCGACCGCCCGGGCGAGGTGAACATCGAGCTCGCGCTGCGGCTCACCGACCGGCTGGGCGGGCATCTCACGACGGGACATGTCGACGGCGTGGGTACGGTCACCCGCTTCGCGGCCATCGAGGGCGATGCCTACGGCAGCTGGTTCCTGGAGATCGAAGCGCCTGCTGAATTGGCGCGGTTCATCGCGCCCAAGGGATCGATCGCGGTGGATGGAGTGAGCCTCACCGTCAATGACGTCGCCGGCGCGCGCTTCGCGGTCAACCTGATCCCGCATACGCTGGAAGTGACGACGTTGTCGCGGCTCGAATCGGGCGCGGCCGTCAACCTCGAGGTCGACGTCATCGCGCGCTATGTTGCTCGGCTGAACCAATTCCCGGCGTAACGGGCAGCCGAAAGCTGAACTCGAGGGAAAGAGGGAACGCAATCAGCCGCCGGTTGTTTTGCGCCGGCAGGAAGTAGATGTCGCGCAACGCCTCCAGAACGGCGGCGGAGAATTCCTCCGAGCCGTCGACCACCTGGACCTCCTCCGCTTTCCCCTGGGTATTGACGACGATCCAGACCACGACGGTTCCTTGCCGGCCCGCTGCGAGTGCCGTGGACGGATAGCGCACGGCGATGGGTTCGCGCAGCCGCACGGGCAGGTCGACCTCCACGGGAAATTCCGATATCTGCCGGCCGAGGAGGTCGCCCAGGCGATTGCGGTCCTCCAGCGTATGCGGCTGCACGAGTATGCCGCCGGGCACGCCATTGCCGAAGCGCATCGGCACGCCGGGCGACATTGCTTGAGTCGCTGCAGTCGGGGGCGACGCGGGCAAGGCGATGTCCGGTTCGCGCGTCGGCCCGGCGGTGGCGAGCACGGCCTCCGCGGCGGAAGCTTCAGCCGCGGGCGCGCTGAGCGTGGCGCTGATCGGGGTGGAACGATCGAAGGTGGTGTGAATCCCGCCGCCCTGCGGCGAATACGGCATGGCCACCATGGCGCCATGCAGCGCGACCGACAGCAGCGCCGCCCAGATGAGCGGCGCCGCCGCGGCGTCAGCGCCGGACCAACGGAAATTGTCGATGGCGCCCGTCATCGTGTTGCGCTCGTCGCCGCTGTCACGGCGCGCGGCCGCGGAATTGGGTCAGCCGCCCATCGCGCGACCGGCCGACCGCGAAGGTCGACCGGCCGTGGTGCAATGCGCGCGCCTATTCGCCGGTCAGCAGGCGCCAGGACATGCGGGCACCCGGTCCGCTGACCGCGTTCACGATGTCGAAGGGCACGGAGCTTCCGGCGCCTTCGGTTGACACGATGCCGCCAAGCGTCTGGCTGCCGTCGGACTGGATGCGGCCCGTCAGGATGGCACCGACACCGCCCGCCGCGATAGCGATCGAGGGCACGACGACGCCGCCGGATTCGAGCAGCGACGCGCCCCACGTGTAATCGCGGACATAGAGCGTCGCCGGCAGGTTGATGATGCACAGGTCCTGCGTCGTCTGCGTTCCGATGAAGGTCACCGCGTTGACGTCGGCTTCCACGTCGACGACGATGCGTTCCGAGACCGCACCGTTGGGCAGATCCTGGTACCAGCCGTTCGGTGCGCCACCGACGATCTTGCTCACGAGATCCACGTGGATCGGCTTCAGCGTGACCCGCGGCTGGATCGGCAGCCCGGCCGTAAGAATGGTTGTCAGCGTGCCGTCGCGGATGGCGTACATCGTCTGCTGCTGCTCCGGCGAAGGTGTCGTGAAATCGGAGCTGTCCAGCAGCCGGCCGGTGCCGATGAACACATAACGGTCGATGCCGTTGTTCAGGTCGATCTCGATCTGCGGCGCGGTGGTGACCGGCTGCACGATGCCGGACGGGTCGGTCAGTTGCGCGAACAGGACCGCCGGCGCGGTCTTGTACGAGTCCGCTGCCGAGACGTCGATGCGCCAGAAATTGCCCAGCAGGTCGCCACCGTAGATCTGCTCCGCGATCTGGTTGTTCTCGTCCTTGACGAACGCGTGGATCTGCGCGAGGCCGCTGGGATTGCCGGCCGTCCCCGCGCTGGTCGTGACCGTGGACAGCAGTACGCCGGTCTTGGCGTCCAGGAAGAACACCTTGCCGCGCCCGCTGACGTTGTTATAGCTGGCCGTGACGATCACCACCCAGCGTCCGGTCGGGTACGTGGAATCGCGTACCTTGACGATCACCGGCCGCCCGTAGGTGTACTTGATGTCCGCGTCCGTCCACTCCCACAGGACCTTGGCGGCGGCCGTCGACTCGTCGGTGACGCTGAACGGATCCGTCACGTCGAGCGCGTAGTAGCTGTTGCCGCCCTTGCCCAAGCCGCCGACGACGATGGTGTGCCACAGGCCCGTGCCGTTGCCGAAGTCGACATCGGCCACGCGCGGCGACGAATCGACATAGAAGTGGTGGTGGAAGATCGGCGCGCCGCCGTCCTGGTAAGTGAGCGCCTGGATCGCCGTGGTGTCCTCCGTAGCGACGTTGCCGGCGGTGCCGCGGAACAGCGCCTTGGGAATATACGCAAACAGTTCATTTCCGCCGCCCGCGGAAACCGGCCGCACCCCTCCTGCGTTGATCACGTGCACCATGCCATCGTTGGCCGGCGCGATTACGAAGGTGCCGCGCGAGGTCTTGGTGCCGGCGAGAGTCTTGGTGCCGCCGAAGGCCGTGTATCCCGGATCGGTCGTGTCGGTGTATCCAAGCGAGTCGGGGCTGACCACCACCGGCTGGGCGTTGGAGATGTCGCCCAGCGCGCCGAAGCGCCGGCGGAACTGGCCGAATTTGACGCCTTCGATGGTCACCGTGCCTGCCGGCGGAGCAGCGACGTTGTAGGTCGAGCCGCCGCGCAGGTAGGCGATCATCTTCTTCTGCTGCAGCGGGTCCGACGCCATCGACGCCAGCATGGCCGGCCCCGTCGGCGCCCCCGAGAGGTTGCCATAGACGAACGGCACGCCCGGTCCGGCGGTCTTGCCACCGCCTCCGGCGGTGTTGGCGAGCGTCACGACGCGGCGCTTGGACGGATTCATCCAGGGCTCGTCGCCGACAAACGCCGGGGCGATCTGCGCACCCAGTACCGTGGACGCCTGCCACCACGTCGTCACTTCCACGCCCGTGGTCGGGTTGATCTCGATCTTAAGGAGGTCGCCGGCCCAGCCCGGCTCGATCGTTGGCTTGTAAATGACGTTGTTCGTCGCATTGAGCACGGCGCCGTCGAAGGCCGCGGCGGAACGCGACTTGCGCGAATTCTGGATGCCCGCGAGGATGCCGCTCAGCCCCATGGCGACGTCCGACGGAGTCTTGGCGCTGACGAACTGGCCGCGCGCAATAACCGTCGCATGCCAGAGGTCGTCCACCGCCACGGCGCCCACACCGTTGCCCAGCGGATGGGTCGGGTTGTTGGGCTGCGTGAGGTCCGGCCACGACTGCGCGCCCCCGTACAGCGCTACCAGGGTTTCGGGCTGATTGGAGGCGTCCAGCACGCCCTCGGTACCGAAGGAAATGGCCGAGAAGGCGACGTGCGGCCACCATGCGACGTCATGCTCCCAGTCCAGGTCGCAGGCGATCGTCGGCGCGCCGGCACCACTCGGCGTACAGGTGCCCTTGCCGGTCCAGCTCGGCACGTCCTTCTTGGTGAAGGTCGGCCGCAGGTCGCGCGCCCAGTAATGCGCGGCGACGTCCGCCAGCGTATTGGCGACCGCCGGCGTGCCCTGCACATAGGGCTTGGGCCAGACGCCTCCCAGCTTGAGCGTGTTCAAGACCTGGTCAGGCCCGCCATCTCCCGGCGCGGTGACCGGCGGCAGCGTGGGCAGCGTGGCGTCCTTGTCGCCGACGGTCGTCGGCAGCCCCGCCTGGTTGGTGGTGCCGTCGGTGAACAGGATGTGATAGTTGTTGGTGCAGGTGATCGGCTTCAGGTTCGTGTCCAGCGGGATCGGATCCTTGGCCGAGGCCGGGATCGGATTGATGGCTGGGTCGAGGCCCGTCTGCGCCGCGGTTTCCACCAGCGTGCCGATGCGGATCATCGCGTCGATCGTCGGCGTCTTGAAGTTGTTGACCTTGATGCCGAACAGCGCCGCATACCAGGACGTGCGCTGCGCGAGCGTCCAGTCCGCCACGTCGACGTAGATGAGCGGCGTGCTGCCGCCGTACGGCGATTTTTCCTCGCCCAGGTTCTGGAAGCCGACGCGATAGTCGCCCAAAGGATTCGCCGTGGTGAGGTTGGCGAAGGAATTGGCGCTGGTCGTCTTGGCCGCGTTGAGGCGGGTGGCGTACATCGCGTACCAGTTGGCGTAGTTGACCTGTTCCGAATTGGAGGGGAAGGGGGCTCCGGACAGCCAGATCCGGCCTGCGGCGTCGGTGGTGGACGGCGTGTAGGCGGGAACCAGGATGCCGGTGACCGTTGCCGACGCGGCATAGAGATCGCGACGGTGAAACTGGCCGTACTTGACGTTCTTGTACTTGGTGAGGTCGTTCTTAAGTATTGGCTGGCCGGCGAATGGACCAGAAGGATATATGCATACGCCGGTACCGAAGCCGCGCCACTGGTCGTCGGCGACGTTGACACGGTTGTCGCAGAACTGCACCGAGTCGACCGTGTAGTAGTGCCGGGGAATGAGGATGGTGGTGCCGACCGTCGGGCAGCCGCTGGTGATCGCCTGGTTGAAGTTGCCCTTCTGGTTGAGCACGTAGCCTTTGGCCGTCGTCGCGCCGGTCTTGTTGGCGGCATAGACGTCGCCGATGGCATTCGTCCGCGGATACGAGAACAGGCCGCCGGGAGTGGCGGTCATGACCGCGTACGTCATGTTGTTGTGCCGGCACACGACGCCGGTGCCGTTGGCATCGGCGAGCATCGAGGTGTTGGGGACGTAGGTGAGGTTGGTGTTCGGGTCGAACATCAGCGCGGTGCACGTCGCCGTTACCTGGTTGTAGACGGGGTTGCCGCCCGTGCAGGAGGTGATCGTCCCGTTGGGGATGTTCGGGCATTCGGCGAGATCGCCGCCCGCGACGCCGTAGGGACCGGTGCACGCGGCACCCGAGGAACTGCAGTTACCGCCAGCCGGTTGGTAGGTGGCATTGCAAGTGCACGCCTGGCACTCCGGCACTCCGCCGGTACCCGGTGAAAAGGAATCCGAGCCGTTGACGCCCGGCGCGCAGAACAGCGCCTTGTCGTCCGTCTTGCAGTTGAGTGGGGCGGCGGTCGTGTAGACGCGCAGCGCCACCGTGGGATCGCAGGTCTTGGACTTCTTGTTGCAGGTCTGCACGGTGGGCGCGCCGGCGGCGACGGGGACACCGGCATTGCAGCTGCCGATCACTGCACCGCGCGGGTAGTAAGGCGACGTCGTGTCGCAGTAGAGGGTTTTGTTGCTCATCGTCTTGTAGAAATACTGGGCGCCGGTGCCGCCGCTCGACGACTGGTACGGATAGTTGTAATCGTCGCTGACCGCGGGCGCTCCCGACGCCGCCGATGCGTCGTACGCGGTGCCGTTGATCCGGCAGTACGCGCCGGTGCCCGCGGCGTACTGGCCCTGGACGGTGCCGATGTCGGTGATGGCGAGGTTGGTGCCCGCCGTGATGGGCCAGTCGGTGTTGCAATAAAGCGGCACGCTGACGCGCGTGCGTAGGTCGTCCTTGGTCGCCGCCGCGAACATGGCGAGGAACACGTCGCGCTGCACGGTGCCGTACATGCCGTTGGTCGTGCCCATGTTGCCGTTGGCGTCGGTCACGCCGCCGATGGTCACGGGCGTGCCATCCGCCTTGAGTGGAGGCGTGTAGGTGACAAACGGGTTGTACATCATCCGGTTGAAGTCGGACGTGAAGAACGGCGGTGACGAGAACGTGTTGTTGCCCTGCACCGTCGCGCTGCAGCCGGTCGTCGCGTTGCCGCCGCGGCAGTACGCCGACCCCGCCGAATACGTGATGGTGCCGGTGGCCGTCGCAACCGGCAAGCCGACGATGCTGATCGTGAAGGTGGTGCCCGTCGGAATGGTGACGATGACGAACTGGCCGTTGTACTCGGGCTGGTTGGCGCCCATGATGTTGACGTACTGCCCGACGAAGAGCGCCGCGGTGGAGGCGACCTGAACCGTGCCGACGGAACCCACCCGCGTGATCTTGGTCACCGCGACGTTGGTGATGGCGCCCACCACGAAGTCCGGGACGTAGTTGTATTGCATGCTCCCGGAGTCATCCATCGTGTAGAAGATGTTGGGCTTGGCGCCCACCTTCGCGGCGATCGGCTGGTCGGCCAGAGGCGTGAGCACGGCGTAGACGGGCTGCATCGTTTGCGCGGCGACGAGCGCCAGCGTGACGAAGGTGGTCAGTGCCCGGGAGAAAGCGCTGCGCCGAATGGTCGAGGTTCGCATGATGGACTCCGTACAGCCAGGGTTTTGGTTAGCGCAGGATCGCCTGCGCGTGCGAGACCGTGCTGGAATTGGGCAAGTCGACCCGCACCGTCACGCGAAAATTGGGAATCGGGGGAAGCGTCGGCCGCTTGTCCAGCGGCTTGTTGTCGGTGCCGCCGGGCGAAACCTTCGGGGGCAGCGTGTCGCAATTGGCGATCGTGGGTATGTACGGTGGCGGCGTCGCAGGCTTCGAGCACATGCGCTCGATCACCGCCCGCACCTCCATCTTGGTCTTTGCATCGACCGAAGCTGCCGGAAGTCCCGCACCGGAATAGGCGGCACTCATCGTGTTGTAGTCTCCGGTCAGGACCGCCGGAATGCCGTTGTTCGTTTCGCCCAGCTGCAGCGTCGCGTAATAGCCGAGGCCCGCCTGGTCGATGTTCTGCAGGATGGTCCTGGACCGGAACAGCTTGTCGATGGCGTCCTCGACCGCCTGGTTGACCGGGCCGGTGGAGCCCATCCGGAACGCAATGTTGCCGGCGACTCCGCTGGTCGTGTCGACCGAACGCACCAGCGCAATGCCGGCGATGCTGAGGAGCACCATGGAGATCAGCGCGACGAACAGCGCCACGCCGCGCTGGCGTTGCGGGAAATGAAATGGGTGGCGTCGGGTCATGGCGGCAGGGTCGCGGCGAAGATTGCGTTGCGAAGGGGAATGACGGTCTCGTAGGTGCGATAGCGCCAGTGGTCGCAGATCACCGCATTGGGGCAGGTCGCAGAGCCCGCCGGCACGCCGGCGGCCATGGGCACCTTCACGCGGCTCTGGCAGCTCGCGTTGTTGGCGGAACAGTTGAAGAGGTAGGGCTGCTGCCGCTTGGCGGCCAGCACCGGCGCCGACTCGTCCTTCAGCGTCTGGTCGCCGGGGTTGGTGAGCAGCCGCAGGTCGGGCTCGTCGCTGCGCACGACGACGCCGATGCGCACGGCGAGGATGCG
>Ga0315271_10002359_pt1 | contig 11805 bp, 15 predicted proteins | sample C3_top_MG_FD_204664 | JGI IMG/M metagenome (GOLD analysis project Ga0315271, IMG submission 204664) | Sediment microbial communities from Yellowstone Lake, YNP, Wyoming, USA - C3_top | ecosystem: Environmental > Aquatic > Freshwater > Lake > Sediment | place: USA: Wyoming | collected 2017-08-01
GACTATCGACATGTTCTCCGACTGCGGAGCCTTCTCGGTGTATGCCGGCTGCCTACCGGAACGATTCGATGAGGTGGTGCGACTGACCACCGAGGTACTTGAGACGGTGGCCCGCGATGGGATCACCGAGTCGGAGTGCCGGATCGCCAAGGGTTCGTTGCGCGGTGCGCTGGTGCTTGGGTTGGAGGATTCGGCGTCGCGGATGAACCGCCTCGGCCGCAGTGAGCTCAACTACGGCGAGTACCGCACCATCTCCGACACCCTGCAGCACATCGACGACGTCACCGTCGACGAGGTCAACGCGGTGGCCCGCAAGGTGCTCTCCGGACACTTCGGTGCCGCGGTCCTGGGCCCACATCGCTCAAAGCGCAGACTGCCGCGATCGCTCCGGAGTATCGCGGGTTAGCCGTTGCCCTTTCGCCTCGATGATCTGACCGCTCCCATTGTGGGAGCGCCGATGGCCGGTGGCCCCAGCACTCCAGCTCTGGCCGCCGCGGTGTCGAACGCCGGCGGGTTGGGCTTCCTGGCCGCCGGATACCTCACGCCGCAGCGCGTTGCCGAGTCCATCACCGCCGCCCGCGCCCTGACCGGCGGGCCGATTGGCGTCAATCTCTTTGTGCCGCAACCCTGTGTGGCCAGTGCCGATCAGCTTGACCGCTATCGGGAACTGCTGATGCCAGTGGCGCGGCACTATGGCGTCGAGCCGGGAGATCCGCACCTCGACGATGATGGTTGGCAGGAGAAACTCGACGTCGTAGCCGACGTCTCCCCGGCGGCGGTGTCGTTCACTTTCGGCTGCCCCGAGCCTGCGGTGCTGGCCCGTCTGCGCGGTCGCGGTGTGCTGACGATCGTCACGATTTCCAGTCCTGAGGAAGCTGCCCTCGCGGTCGACGCCGGTGCTGACGCACTGGTGGTTCAGGGCCCGGAGGCCGGCGGACACCGGAGCATTTTCGATCCAGGCGCAGAACCGCCGACTGCTCCGCTACTGACGTTATTGACGCGGACTGTTGCTCTGGGCGTGCCCGTGGTGGCCGCCGGCGGTCTGGGTAACGGTGCGGCGGTTCGCCGGGTACGCGACGCCGGTGCAGTAGCGGCACAGGTCGGTACCGCGCTGCTGCTGTGCGATGAGGCCGGCACCAGCGAGGTGCACCGCCGCGCGCTGCGCGACGATCGGCGCACCGACACCGTCGTGACCCGCGCCTTCTCCGGCCGCTATGCCCGCAGCCTGGTCAATGCGTTCACCGACCGATACAGCGCTGCCGCGCCGCCGGGGTATCCGCAGCTCAACCAAATGACCGCGCCAATCCGGGCGGCCGCTGGGGCAGCCGGTGATCCGCAGGCGGTCAATCTTTGGGCCGGCACTGCCTGGCGTGGCATCGGTGCAGGGCCGGCTGCGGACGTCGTCGCCGCGCTGGCCGTTGGGTAAGGCGAGTTACTCAGGTCAGGAGAGCAGGCTCGCCGGATCGGTGGCCGGCAGCTGCAGGGCCTCGCCAACGTGGTCATTGAGCAGCATGCCTTCGTGCGTCGACAGGCCCTTGGCCAATGCAGGATCGGCCTTGCACGCATCCCGCCAACCCTTATCGGCCAGCTTGAGCACATAGGGCATGGTGGCGTTGGTCAGCGCGAAGGTCGATGTGCGCGGAACTGCGCCGGGCATATTGGCGACGCAGTAGAACACCGAATCGTGGACCTTGAACGTCGGTTCGTCGTGCGTGGTGGGCTTGGAGTCCTCGAAGCAGCCGCCCTGATCGATCGCGATATCGACCAGCACCGAACCCGGCTTCATCTGCGCGACAGTCTCATTGGTGACCAGCTTGGGCGCTTTGGCGCCCGGCACCAGCACCGCACCGATCACCAGGTCGGCCTGTTTGACGGCGCTTTCCAGTTCCAGCCGTGACGAGTAGCGGGTCTCGATGGCGCCGCCGTACTCGGCGTCGATCTTGCGCAGTGCATTGACGTTGAGGTCGAACACTGTCACATGCGCCCCCATACCCCAGGCGACGGCGGCGGCGTTATCGCCGGCCATACCGCCGCCGATCACCACAACTACCGCCGGTGCCACCCCGGGAACCCCGCCCATCAGCACGCCGCGGCCGCCCTGGGTGCGCATCAGGTGGTAGGCGCCGACGTGGGCGGACAGCCGTCCGGCCACCTCGCTCATCGGCGCGAGAAGAGGGAGCGCCACCGACCCGTCCGATCCAGTGGTCTGCACGGTCTCGTAGGCGATGGAGGTGGTGCCCGACGCCAGCAGGGCATCGGTGCACGGACGCGACGCCGCCAGATGCAGGTAGGTGAAGAGCACCTGGCCCTTGCGCATCCGGCTGTACTCCGGCTCGATGGGCTCTTTGACCTTTAGCAGCAGGTCGGCCTCTGCCCACACTTCATCGGCGGTGTCGACCAACCGCGCACCGGCTGCGGCGAAGTCCGGGTCATGGATGGCCGACCCCTCGCCGGCACCGGACTGGACTAACACCTCATGGCCGCGGTGCACCAGTTCGGCAACACCGGCCGGCGTGATGGCGACGCGGTACTCGTTGTTCTTGATTTCGGTGGGGACGCCGACGCGCACGGGTGCTCCTTGATCGCGGATATAACACCATAAGTGTGAAGATATTTCGGGTTGACAGCAATCAGTTAGATGAAAATTCGCTAAAGTATTGATGTGCCCGAACAAAAATCGCGAAACCCGCTCAGCCCGGTGGCTAAACCGAAGGATATTCGGCCCGCCGATCTCGACGAGGTCGACCGCCGACTGCTGACACTCCTGCACGCCGATGCCCGGGCCTCCAACAGCGCCCTGGCCGATGCCGTCGGGATTGCGCCGTCTACCTGCCACGGCCGGGTGCGGCGATTGCAAGAACTCGGTGTCATCCGGGGCTTCCACGCCGAGATCGACCCCGCGGCCATTGGCCTGCCTCTGCAGGCGATGATCTCGGTGAGCCTGCAATCCGGTTCCCGTGGCAAGATCCGCACGTTCATTCAGCAGATCCGGCGCAAGCCGCAGGTGATCGACGTCTACTTCCTGGCTGGCGCCGACGACTTCCTCATCCACGTGGCCGCCCGTGACACCGACGACCTGAGGTCCTTCGTGGTCGACAACCTCAACGCCGACACCGACGTGGCCGGCACCCAGACGTCGCTGATCTTCGAGCATCTGCGCGGGGGAGTCCCGCTATAGCCGTTCGGGGGTCGCCCGCCGACTACGCTCACACCATGCGAGTCGGGGTCCTGGGTGCGGCGGGCAAGGTCGGTGTGGCGATGTGCGCCGCGGTGCGCGATGCCGCCGATCTTGAGTTGAGCGCCGAAGTCGATGCCGGTGACCCGCTGAGCTCGTTTACCGATTCGGCTACCGAGGTCGTCATCGACTTCACCCACCCCGACGCCGTCATGGGCAACCTGGAGTTCCTGATCAACAACGGCATCCACGCCGTCGTCGGCACCACCGGCTTCACCGACTCCCGCCTCGATCAGGTCCGAAGCTGGCTGATCGCCAGTCCGGCGACCGGTGTGCTGATCGCCCCGAACTTCGCCATCGGCGCGGTGCTGTCGATGCACTTCGCGCAAAAAGCTGCGCCGTACTTCGAATCGGCGGAGGTGATCGAACTGCACCACCCGCAGAAGGCCGACGCCCCTTCGGGCACCGCGACCCGCACGGCCCAACTCATCGCGGCGGCGCGAAAAGGCCTGCCGCCCAACCCCGATGCCACCAGCACCGGTCTGCCCGGTGCGCGTGGCGCCGACGTCGACGGCATCCCCGTGCACTCGATACGTCTCACCGGTTTGGTGGCCCACCAGGAGGTGTTGTTCGGCACCATGGGGGAGACGCTGACCATCCGTCACGACAGCCTCGACCGCACCTCGTTCGTGCCCGGCGTGCTGCTTGCCGTGCGGCAGATCGCGCAGCGGCCCGGACTGACCATCGGTCTTGAACCCCTGCTGGACCTGTGATCTCGCGCATCCAACTGCTGATCGCGTTCTTCTGTGTGGCGCTGCTGGTCTATTTCGCCATGCTGACCCGGACCGCCGTCGCACTGATCCGCACCGGTTCGCCAGCCGCCATCGCACTCGGTGTCGGCGTCCTGATCATGCCGGTGGTCGGCGCGTGGGTCCTGATGGCGACGCTGCGGGCCGGGATGGCTCATCAGCGGCTGGCCCGGCTTGCTGCGGAAGAGGGGATGGAACTCGACGTCACCGATCTTCCGCGGATGCCGTCGGGCCGGATCAACCGCGATGCCGCCGACGCGCTCTTCCAGACAACGCGGGCCGAACTCGACGCCGACCCAGATAACTGGCGGCGGTGGTACCGGCTGGCGCGGGCGTATGACTACGCCGGTGATCGCGGCCGTGCTCGCGAGACGATGCGTCGGGCCGTCGAACTGCAGGTAGTCAATCCGTGAGCACCCTGCTGATCGTGCACCACACACCGTCACCGGCGACCCGCGAACTCCTCGAAGCCGTCCTTGCCGGTACCCGCGACTCTGAGATCAGCGGCGTTGATGTCGTCGTGCGGCCCGCACTGGCGGCCACCGTCAGCGACGTGCTCGACGCCGACGGATACCTGTTCGGCACGCCTGCCAACTTCGGTTACATGTCCGGTGCGCTCAAACACTTCTTCGACACGGTCTATTACCCGGTTCTGGATTACGTGGCCTCTCGGCCCTACGGTTTGTGGGTGCACGGCAACAACGACACCGTCGGTGCGGTGTCGGCAGTCGAGCGGATCGCCACCGGCATGGCACTGGTCGCATCAGCGGAGGTGCTGCAGGTAGCCGGTCCTTTCGACGTCGCCGTGCGGCGCAAGGCATACGAGTTAGGCGGCACCCTGGCCGCCGTACTGATGAAATGAGGTGGGCATGTCCGTAATCGCCGATGTGGCGTTCGGGGCCGCGCCGATCGCCGGTGGCGTGCTGATGGGTGTGTTGGCGGGGACGATTAAGGGTCCCGACTATCGCGGGATGATCAAGGACGATCTGGAACTGCTCGAGAAGATTCCGCCCGAAGACGTCGAGTTGCGGGCCGCGCTGAAATCGAGCATCGATGTGCGGATCGCCGACCTGGTGGTCAGTACCGAGCGAACCCGTCAACTCCGCGATGCGGCGTCATCCTACAAGGGCAACTGGCGCGACGGCGTGTTGTTTTTGTGTGCTGCGCTGTTCACCTTCGTGTGGTGGAACGTGCCGCACGATCGAACCAATTGGTTGGTGACGCTGATCTTCCTCATCCTGCTCTCTGTCGTCCTCGGCCTGTATTCCGTGCGTGGCGTCGTACACGAGTTGAGGAGATCCCGCCGAAACGAGGACCTGCAAGAATCAGATGTCTAACGTCGCCGCGAAGAAATCGGCCATTGCCTGCCAGTGCTGTTCGGCCGCTGCCTCGTCATAGGGCCCATTGTCCGGCACCGCGAAGCCGTGCAACGCCGGATACCACTCGATGATGTGTTCGACGCCGGCTTCGGTCAGTGCGGCATCGAGGATCTCTGACTGCTCCGGGGTGTAGGACGCATCGTTCTGCGCGGCACCGATGTACACCGCGGCGGTGATCACCGGTGCCAGCAGATGCGGACTCTCGGAATCATCGGAGACCAGTCCGCCGCCGTGAAATGACATCGCCGCGGCCACCCGGTTCGGGACCCGCCCGGCGACCATCAGCGACGTGCGCCCGCCCATGCAATAGCCGCATGCGCCGAACCGCTGCCCGGAGACCTCTGGCCGAGCCGCCAGATAGTCGAAGAACGCACCCGCGTCGGCGGCCATCACCTCCGGGGTGATCGCCTTCATCATGGCGAACAACCGGTTGCGCTCGCCCGTATCACCGAAGACCCCGGCCATGTCGAATGGTGCCCAATCGCCACTGCGGTAGTACACGTCGGGGACTAGGACCGCGTAACCCAGCGCCGCCAGCCGGGCAGCCATCTCGCGGAATACCGGCCGGGCGCCGCCGGCGTCGGGGTACATCACGATCCCGGGCCACGGACCGAGCCCGTCCGGTGTGCACAGAGTGACCGGGCAGGTCCCGTCCGGCGTGGTGATTGAGTCGGCGATGGTCGGCATGGCAACGTTTCTACTCCCCGGGGCGACGTAAACTGACCTCCGTGCCCACCCCGACCCCGTACGAGGATCTGCTGCGACTGGTCCTGGAGTCCGGCACACCGAAATCCGACCGCACCGGCACCGGTACCCGCAGCGTCTTCGGCCACCAGTTGCGCTATGACCTGTCGGCCGGCTTCCCGCTGATCACCACCAAGAAGGTGCACCTGAAGTCGGTGGTCTACGAACTGCTGTGGTTCCTGCGTGGGGACTCCAACGTCGAGTGGCTGCAGCAACACGGTGTCAGCATTTGGGACGAATGGGCCTCTCCCACCGGCGACCTCGGGCCGGTCTACGGCGTGCAATGGCGATCCTGGCCAACACCGACCGGTGAGCACATCGACCAGATCAGCGCCGCACTGGAGCAGTTGCGCACTGATCCCGATTCGCGGCGAATCATCGTCTCGGCGTGGAACGTCGCCGACATTCCACGGATGGCGCTGGCGCCATGTCATGCCTTCTTCCAGTTCTATGTCGCCGACGGCAAGCTCAGCTGCCAGCTGTATCAGCGCAGCGCGGACCTGTTCCTCGGGGTGCCGTTCAACATCGCCAGTTACGCGCTACTGACCCACATGATGGCCGCGCAGGCAGGCCTAGAGGTGGGTGACTTCATCTGGACCGGTGGCGACTGCCACATCTATGACAACCACGTCGCGCAGGTCACCGAACAGCTCAGCCGCGACCCACGGCCGTACCCGGAACTTGTTCTAGCTCAGCGGGATTCGATCTTCGACTACGCCTACGACGATGTCGAGATCCGCAACTACGACCCGCACCCGGCCATCAAGGCCCCGGTCGCGGTCTAGGAAACACCCATGACCGTCGGCCTGATCTGGGCCCAGTCGACCTCCGGCGTGATCGGCCGCGACGGCGCCATCCCATGGCACCTGCCCGAGGATCTTGCCCGGTTCAAGACGCTGACCATGGGTCACACCGTGGTGATGGGCCGGCGCACCTGGGACTCGCTGCCGGCGCGCTTCCGCCCACTGCCCGGTCGGCGCAATGTCGTCCTCACCCGCAACAGCGGCTTTGACGCCCCCGGGGCTGAAGTCGTCGGCTCGATCGACGATGCCATCGACGATCAGACCTGGGTGATCGGCGGATCAGAGATCTACCACCTCGCGCTGCCCGCGGCCACCCGCTGCGAGGTCACCGAGGTGGAGATCCACTTGCGCCTCGAAGATGACGACGCACTGGCCCCGGTGCTCGACGAGTCCTGGATCGGGACCTCAGGTGACTGGCACGACAGCATCTCGGGTCTGCGCTACCGGTTCCACAGCTTCCAGCGGCCCTAATGTGGGCTCCCCGACCGCGACTTCACTGACCGCGGGTACGGACCATGCGGCGGATCATCAGCCCGTAGGGCACGGCATTGATCACCGCGAGTACCCCGGCCGCGACCCACTGTGCGGTGCGGGTCAGGCCCGCTGGATAGATGACACCCCCGACATAGTGCTCGATGAAGCCGCCGCTGTAGCCGTCCTCGCCGGCGGCATGGCGCAACGAGTTCTCCAGTGGCGTCAGCGGACAGACCCCGCCAGAGGTCTCGATCCACAATCCCCACGCCACGGCCGGCAGGTGCAGCACGGCTAACCAGGGCCAACGCCACACCGCGAGCGCACCGAAGACGACCCAGGCAAGAAACAGCGCGTGCACCACGAGCACTGCATCAGCGAGAAACCCCGGGAACACCATCCCATGCTGTCACCGATCCCGCTCCCACCCCGCGTCGCTGCGGACCCCGCAGATCCAGCGAGTAATCTAAATCCCCGTGAGCAGCAGCGGATTCGATGCCGGTGCCCGGTTGGGCACGGTTCTGACCGCGATGGCGACCCCCTTCACCGCCGATGGCACGGTGGATATCGATACCGCCTTCCGATTGGCCAACCGTCTCGTCGACTCCGGCTGCGACGGACTGGTGCTGTCCGGAACCACCGGCGAATCGCCGACCACCTCCGATGCCGAGAAGATCACCTTGCTGCGGACCGTGCTGGACGCCGTCGGCGACCGTGCCCGCGTCATCGCCGGCGCCGGTAGCTACGACACCGCGCACAGCGTGCACCTGGCCAAGGCCTGCGCTGCCGAGGGTGCCCATGGTCTGCTGGTGGTCACTCCGTATTACTCGCGGCCTCCGCAAAGCGGACTGGTGGCGCACTTCACCGCAGTTGCCGACGCGACTGAGTTGCCGATCGTGCTCTACGACATTCCGCCGCGGTCGTTGATCCCCATTGAGTGGGACACCTTGCGAACCCTGGCGCGCCATCCCAATATCGTTGCGGTTAAGGACGCCAAGGGCGATCTGAATGGCGCCGCCGCCGTGATGGCCGAGACCGGCCTGACCTACTACTCCGGAGATGACGCGCTGAACCTGCCCTGGCTTGCGATGGGTGCCGTCGGGTTCATCAGCGTCTGGGGCCACGTCGCGGCAAGGGAACTGCGCGACATGTTGACCGCGTTCAACTCCGGTGATCTCGCGACCGCACGCAAGATCGCGGTCACGCTCAGCCCGCTGGACGCCGCACAGTCTCGCCTCGGCGGAGTCACCCTCGCCAAGGCTGGCCTTCGGCTGCAGGGTTTTGATGCCGGTGATCCCCGGCTTCCGCAGATGCCTGCGACGGCTGCTCAGCTCGACGAGCTCGCTGCCGATATGCGCGCGGCAGCAGTGCTGCGGTGACCCAGCCGATGCTTGCGCCCCCACCGCTGGCCGCGGGTGCGCTGCGTGTCACCGCGCTGGGCGGCATCGGCGAAATCGGTCGCAATATGACCGTTTTCGAGCATCTGGGCCGGTTGCTCATCGTCGACTGTGGAGTGCTGTTCCCCGGGCACGACGAGCCGGGCGTCGACCTGATCCTGCCCGACATCCGCCATGTCGAAGACCGCCTCGACGACATCGAGGCGCTGGTGCTCACCCACGCGCACGAGGATCACATCGGCGCGATCCCGTTCCTGCTCAAGTTGCGCGGTGACATCCCGGTGGTCGGATCCAAGTTCACCCTCGCACTAGTCGCCGCGAAATGCCGGGAGCACCGCATCAAGCCGAAGTTCGTCGAAGTGGCTGAGGGACAACGCAGTACGCACGGGGTCTTCGAGTGCCAGTACTTCGCGGTCAACCATTCGATTCCCGACGCGTTGGCGATCGCGATCCACACCGGCGCCGGAACGGTGCTGCACACCGGAGACATCAAACTCGACCAACTTCCCCCCGACGGCCGACCCACCGACCTGCCCGGGATGTCGCGACTCGGCGACGCTGGCGTCGACCTCTTCCTCTGCGACTCCACCAACGCGGAGATCCCCGGCGTCGGGCCTTCGGAGAGTGAGGTCGGCCCGACGTTGCACCGGCTCATCCGGGGCGCCGACGGACGGCGGGTGATCGTGGCGTGCTTCGCGTCCAACGTCGACCGAGTCCAGCAGATCATCGACGCGGCCGTGGCGTTGGGCCGGCGAGTCTCCTTCGTTGGCCGCTCGATGGTTCGCAATATGGGTATTGCCAAGGAACTCGGCTTCCTCAATGTCGCCGATGACGACATCGTCGATATCGGCGCTGCCGAGATGATGGCACCCGACCGACTGGTGCTCATCACTACCGGAACCCAGGGTGAGCCGCTGTCGGCGCTGTCGCGGATGTCGCGCGGGGAACATCGCAGCATTTCGATCACCGACGAAGACCTGATCATCCTGTCTTCCTCGCTGATCCCCGGAAACGAAGAGGCCGTCTTCGGTGTCATCGACGCATTGTCGAAGATCGGCGCTCGGGTGGTCACCAATCAGCAAGCTCGCGTGCATGTTTCAGGCCACGCTTACGCCGGCGAACTGTTATTCCTCTACAACGCGGTACGGCCGCGCAATGTGATGCCGGTCCACGGCACCTGGCGGCACCTGCGCGCCAACGCCAAACTTGCGGTGAGTACCGGAGTGCTAGAGGACTCGATCATGCTCGCTGAGAACGGCGTCAGTGTGGATCTGATGTCGGGCATGGCGAAGATCGCGGGAGCGGTTCCGGTAGGCAAGGTGTTCATCGACGGTTTGGTCTCCGGCGATGTCGGTGAGGCGACTCTGGGGGAGAGGCTTGTCCTGAGTTCGGGATTCATTGCTGTAACGGTGGCGGTGCACCGCGGCACCTGCCGGATGGCGGCACCCCCGCATCTGTATTCGCGGGGTTTCTCCGAGGATCCCAAGGCGCTGGACTCGGTCACCCAGAAAGTTGTCGACGAACTGGAGTCTCTGGCTGCCAACAAGGTGACCGATCCGTTGCGGATCGCCCAGGCGGTGCGGCGAACGATCGGCAAATGGGTTGGCGAGGTCTACCGCCGCCAGCCGATGATCGTGCCCACAGTGCTGGAGATCTAGCGCTTGTTCACAAATCCGGCGTCCACCGGGAGTGCGACTCCGGTGACATAGCGGGCGGCGTCCGAGACCAGCCAGAAGACGGCGTTGGCGATGTCTTCAGGCTCCAGGGTCTGCACCGGAAGAGCGTTTGTCATATCCGGTCCGCCATATTCCAACTGGGCCATCCCCTCCAACCACGAACGGGTGAACTCATTGTCGATCATGGGTGTGTTGACCCCGGCCGGGTGCACCGAATTGACCCGGATGTTGTACGCGGCAAGGAAATTCGCGTAGGCCCGCATCAGGCCGACGACGCCATGTTTGGCCACGGTGTAGCCCAGCGAACCGCCCATCGGGGCGCCGATTCCGACCAGGCCGGCTACCGAACTGGTCAACACCACGGATCCGCCGTCGCCCTGTTTGATCAGCGGTCGCATCGCCACGTCCACGGTGTTGTAAACCCCGGTGAGGTTGACGTCGAGGACGTCCTGCCAGGCGTTCGCATCGGTCATCGGGGCGATCCCGGCATTGGCGATCACGATGTCGAGTCGGCCGAGTTCGGCGATGCCCTCGGCCAGTGCGGTCTTCAGGCCTGCCCGGTCGCGGACGTCGGCTTGCCGGGCGACAATCCGCGCTCCGGTGTCCTCGACGAGTTTGACTGTTGCGGCCAAATCGTCGGGGGTGGCCAGTGGGTAAGGCACGCTGGCGATCTGATCGCAGAGGTCGACCGCGATGATGTCGGCGCCCTCGGCAGCCAGCTTGACCGCGTGCGCACGGCCCTGACCGCGGGCCGCCCCGGTGATGAAGGCGACATGACCCTTAAGGGTGCCCTCTTGTGCGCGCATCGACTCAGGCGCGCAACTGGCCCTTGGCCGGGTTGCCGGCCGGCACAGGCTCAAGCATCTTGATGTCTGGTGCACCGGAGAGGTGCTCGCCGATCGCCCCGAACAGCACGCCGATGGCCGGCGCGGTGCCGTGGACCTTCAGAGCGTCGGCGTCGGCCCACTGCTCGATGAACACGAAAGTGTCACCGGTCTGGTGCAGTGAGTACAGCTCGCACCCGGGTTCGTCGTGCACGGCCTCAATCGCCGCCGTGCATGCTGAACGCACGACAGCGGTGGATTCCGGCTTGGCGGTGAACGACGCGACGACGACAACGGGCATGTGCTGGCTCCTCGGGTTAGATCGGGCTCCTCACCGTAGATTGTGACTGACCGACGAAAGGCCGCGGCATGGGACAACCTGAAGATCGCCGCTCGCTGTCCATGACGGTGCTGATGACACCCGACATGGCGAACTTCGCGGGCAAGGTTCACGGCGGCACGCTGCTGAAGTTCCTCGACCAAGTGGCCTACTCGTGCGCCAGCCGTTACGCGGGAGCCTATGCAGT
>Ga0315271_10002360_pt1 | contig 11803 bp, 9 predicted proteins | sample C3_top_MG_FD_204664 | JGI IMG/M metagenome (GOLD analysis project Ga0315271, IMG submission 204664) | Sediment microbial communities from Yellowstone Lake, YNP, Wyoming, USA - C3_top | ecosystem: Environmental > Aquatic > Freshwater > Lake > Sediment | place: USA: Wyoming | collected 2017-08-01
CATCCGCGCGCGGCTGGACGAGCGTCGCGCTGCCCTCGCCGGCGTGCGCGCGGACATCCGCAAGCTCGCGGCCAGCGCCGACACGAAGTCGCCCAAGCCCACCCCGACCGTGGAGCCTCCACAGCAGGGCGGAGGCGGGTCGGGGCCGTGGTGGCCGCTCATCCAGGCCGCCGCGTCGAGCAGCGGCGTGAGCGCCAGGGGCATGTACCGCCTGATGATGATCGAGTCGGGCGGGTCGGCCACCGCCGTGGGTCCCGGCGGGTACTACGGCCTGTTCCAGTACGCGCCCTCCACCTGGAAGGGAAGCTGGAACCCATGGCGGTCGACGAGCATCACCGACGGCGCGGCCCAGATCAAGGCCACCGCGCTCGCCCTCGGTCAGGGCTACGGCCACGCCTGGTGGGACCCCTCGTACACGTGGGCGTTCCAGCGCGACTGAGGCCTCCGGCGTCGCGCTCCCACGCGCGCCTCTGCACGTGCGACTTCATCCTTGCGGTGTTCGTTTTGCCGCCGTCTGCACACCGGGGTTGACGTCCGTCCAGAACGCGTTAGACTTCGTTCGGTTATGCTCGAAAGTGCTCGGATTCACATGGATCCGCGCACAGACCAAGACCGACCCGTGCATACACGGGGAGCGGCCGGGCGTCGTGGGACGTGAACAGTGGGAGCCTCCGGCGCAGGATGGTAGAAGCGGGTAGTTCAACGCCCGACCGCCTGGTCTTCAACGGCCGTCCGGATTCTCCGGGCGGTCGTTGCCGTCTGCCCCCCACGCTCCAGGCATGTGCGCTGCTGTGCGCTTGGCGCACCTCTGCGGCGGCCCGCGTCCGCCGGGGATCGCCCCGGATACGCTTGACACTTCGGTCGTCAGGTTTAGGATGTGTTCGACTTTGTTCGGTCTTGCCGGGCCGCAGACACGTACTGGGGGAACCACTGTGTCGTCAGAAGCCCCGGAAGTCCACGAGATGATCCCTGCGGAGCGTCGGGCCCGCATCGTCGACCTGGTGAAGGAACGGCGGGCGGTCCGTGTGTCGGCCCTCAGCGAGGATCTGGGTGTCTCGGGGATGACCATCCGCAGGGACCTCGAGCGTCTCGAGGCCGAGGGCGTCCTCGTGCGCACGCACGGCGGCGCGGTCCTCAAGCGCCACATGACCGAAGAGACCCTCTACGTGGAGCGCGAGAGCGCGAGCACGGAGGAGAAGCGGCGCATCGCCGAGGCGGCGGCCACCCTCATCGAGCCCGGCGACACCGTGTTCCTCAGCTCGGGCACCACGGCCGCCCAGGTCATCCGCCACATCGACCCCTCGCTCGAGGCGCGCGTCGTCACGCACAACGTCGGCGCCGTGCAGGAGGCCCGCGGCCTCCGTGTGGAGGTCGTGCTCGTCGGCGGGCTCTACCGGCCGCGCTCCAACGCGGTCAGCGGGCCGCTGGCGCTCGAGCAGATCGCCCGCTTCCACGCCGGCAAGATGCTCATCGGCGTGGACGGCTTCGACCTGGAAGAAGGAATGACCACGCCGACCATGAGCATGGCCAGCGTGGAGCGCGCGATGGTCGCCGCGACGCGCGGCGAGGTCATCGCGCTCGCCGACAACTCCAAGATCGGCGTGGTCGCCGACGTCGTCATCTGCGGGCTCGACGAGGTCGACACCGTGATGGTCGACGACGGCGTGGACCAGACCGTGCGCGACGAGCTCGTCAAACTGGGATTGAGGTGCGTCGTCGTCTGAGCGCCACGCGGCGCCGGACGACGCAGGCCGAAAGCGAGGGTGAGTGGACGTAGCGAAGGCGAACGACTTCTACGAGCTGGCCAAGCGGCTGGCGGCGGACGCGCAGTCTCTGCGAGACGCGCTCGAGATCGAGTTCCTCAGCGGCCAGCTGGCCGAAGTGGTGGCGACCGACTACGACCTCGGCGAGGTCCTGCGCGTCGAGCAGATCCTCGGTGGCTACACCAACCTCAGCTTCGCCGTGGTCGTCGCTGCCCCTGAGGGCGAGCGGCGGTACTTCGTGCGCAAGTACAACCGTCTGAACACCGAGCGCGAGGTGCTGTTCGAGCACGCGCTGGTCAATCACATCAGCGGCAAGGGCTTCCACATCGCCGCGCAGGTGTTTCCCAGCAAGCAGGGCGTCACGTACGTGAAGCGCGAAGAGGTCATCGACGGCGAGTCCGTCGGCCGGCTGTTCGCCGTCTACGAGATGCTCGAGGGCGAGGACAAGTACACCTGGATCAGCAACCGTCTGACCGACCGCGAGTTCGACAGCGGCGCCCGGGTGCTCGCGGAGTTCCACGCGCTGGCGCACGACTTCGACCCGGGCGACCTCGCCCGCGAGCAGCCGCCGATCATGGATTTCGTGGCCCAGTTTCCCGCCATCTTCGAGGGCTACGCGGCCCGGCAGCGGGGCACGGCGTTCGACGAGTACTACCTTGCGAAGCTGCCGGCGATCCTCGACGCAGTGCGTCGCGGCGCGGCCATTGGCGACGCCCTCGTGGGCATGCCCCGGGTCCCGGTCCACTGCGACTACCACCCCGGCAACCTCAAGTGGGTGGACGAGCAGGGCGTCGGGCTGTTCGACTTCGACTGGTCCAAGCTCGACTACCGGCTGTTCGACGTCGCGCAGGGCATCGCGTACTTCTGCAGCTCGTGGGAGGACCACGACGACGGCGACATCCGCCTCGACAAGGCGGCCATCTTCGTGCGCGCGTATCAGGATGAGGCGGCGAAGTTCGAGGTGCCCGGTCCGCTCAGCGCCGACGAGCTCGCGCTGCTGCCGCGTATGGTCGCCAACGCCAACCTCTACATCCTCAACTGGGACCTGATGGCGTACTACGACGACCCGGACTGCGACGTCGACGAGTACCTGGGTTACCTCAGCCATCAGGTCCGGTTCATGGAGTACATCGAAGACCACCAGGCAGAACTCGCCCACATCGCAGAGGAGGCATGACCGCATGAGGTATGTCGAACTGCTCACAGAAGCGGAGGTCAGGCGCACGCACGAGGCCTCGCTCGAAGTCCTCGAGACGGTGGGCATCCTCGCCCACTTCGCGCCCGCGCGCGAGGTCTTCAAGAAGCACGGCTGCAGCGTCGAAGGCGAGACCGTGCGCTTCCCCGCCGAGGTCGTGGAGAAGTACCGCAAGATGGCGCCGCCGAGCTTCACGTTCCGCGGCCGCGACCCCCGGTACGACCGCACCATCCCCGACGACGGCCCTATCGTCGTCACCGGCTCGTCGGCGCCCAACGTCGTCGACCCCGTCACGGGCGTCGAGCGGCGCGCGACTTCAGGCGACATCGCCAACATCGCGCACCTCATCAACGAGCTGCCCGGGTTCGACGTCTTCAGCATCTCCACGCTGGCCGACGACGCTCCCGAGGGGCAGTTCAGCCTGAGCCGGTTCTATCCGGCGCTCAAGAACTGCCTCAAGCCGGTCCGCAGCAACACACCCAACATGAACGACCTGCGCCAGGTCGTCGAGCTCGGCGAGCTCATCGCCGGCGGCAAGGAGGCCTACGCCGAGCGGCCGATCATCAACCATCACTACTGCCCGATGGTGAGCCCGCTGGCGATGGATGTGGACTCCACCGAGGCCGTCATGTGGCTCACCGAGCGCGGGCTGCCCGTGTACACCACCGTGGTGCCCAACGCCGGCCTCACCTCGCCGATGACGCTCATGGGCACGCTGGTCGTCGGCAACGCCGAGTTCCTCGCCATCACCGTGTTCCAGCAGATGGTCAAGGAAGGCACGCCGATCATCTACGCGAGCCTGCCCACCGTCGCCGACATGCGCACGGGCGCCTACGCCCCCGGCGCCGTGGAGACCGGCATCCTGCTCTCCGCGCAGGCGCAGCTGGCGCGCTTCTACGGCGTGCCTTCGGGCGGCTACATCGGCCTCACCAACGCGCACTCCAACGACGCCCAGGCCGGGTTCGAGACCGGCATGAACACCGTGCTCGGCGTCTCGGCCGGCGCGACCCTGCTCAACATGGGCGGCCTCTTCAGCTCGCTCATGGCTTTTGACTTCGGCAAGGCCGTCGTCGACAACGAGATCGCCCTGATGGACAAGCGCGTGTACCGCGGCCTCGAGTTCAGCGAGGAGAACCTCGCCCTCGAAGAGATCGCCGCTGTGGGGCCCGGCGGCAGCTACATGGGCCGCAAGCACACCAAGAGCCTCATGAAGACCACGGCCGTTCTGCCCAAGCTGGCGGCCCGCGACATGCGCCAGCAGTGGGAAGACGCCGGCCGGCCGGTCATCCACGACCGCGCCATGGCGGAGGCACGCAGCATCCTGGCGCAGCCCAACGGCGCGGTCTGGGGCGACGAGCTGGACGCGAGGATCAGGCAGCACTTCTCCGGCCTCGTCGTCGGGGACGCGACACCGCTGGAGGGCTGACAGACGACTGACTCCTGAGTATTCACACGTGACTTGCCGCCGGACCACGGCGGCGCGAGACGTTCAATCGGACCAAGGGGTGCATTCCATGGCGGACGCAGACCACTTCGACAAGCTCAAGCAGTCGATCATCGACCAGGACGAGGACCAGGTCCTCGACGCGGTCAATGCGGCATTGGCCGACGGCGTAGAGGCCAAGGCCATCATCGACCAGGGGCTCCTGCCGGGCCTCAACGTCATCGGCGAGCAGTTCGAGTGCGAGGACATCTTCCTCCCCGAGCTCATGCAGGCCGCTCTCGCCTTCCAGTCGGCGATGGTGATCCTCGAGCCCAAGATCAAGGAGCAGGGCGCCGAGGGGGAGAAGAAGGGCAAGGTCGTGCTCGGCACGGTGAAGGGCGACCTCCACTCGATCGGCAAGAACATCCTCAAGCTGCTGTACGAGACCTCCGGCTTCGAGGTGTGGGACCTGGGCATCGACGTCGACCTCTTCCAGTTCGTCGACAAGGCCAAGGAAGTCGACGCGGACATCATCGCCATGTCGGCGCTGCTCACCACCACGCTCGTCGGCCAGCGCGACGTCATCGACGCGCTCAAGGACGCGGGCCTGCGCGACAAGTACAAGGTCCTCGTCGGCGGCGGCGCGACCACCAAGGAGTGGGCCGACACCATCGGCGCCGACGGCTGGGCCGCGACGGCCTACGAGGCCGTGACGATCTCCGCCACGCTGGTCTCCTGACCCGGCCCGACGACCACCTGACGCAGAGGAGCACCACATGATCGACCTTATCGAGGTCTTCGACCGCGCCGAGACCGGCCCGCTCACCTCAGAGACCGACTACTACATGAAGCGTTACGTTCCCAAGCTCGCCGAGGTCATCGCGCGCCACAAGGTGAAGTGGGACAAGCAGACCATCATCAACCAGGACGACGGCCTCACCGACGCCGTGTTCGAGGCGGCCGTGGACCTCATCGCCGAGGCCGGCGCGTACTGCCCCGAGACCAACCGCGTGATGCAGTTCACGCGCGAGGAGATCGAAATCGCCAACCGCGAGTGCCCCAAGGCCAGCGTGTTCGGCGAGGGCCGCGAGCGCAAGACCATGTACGGGCGCCGTCCCGACACCACGGACGACCGTCCGTGGGTGCACGTCGGCGGCGGCATCTACACCACCGACGAGCAGATCTTCACGGACACCGTCGAGAAGATGGCGTCCTTCAACATCGTCGACTCCGTGTCCGTCCCGTCGATCCTGCACCTGCGCGGCCGGGACGCCCGCGTGCGCTCGCCGCAGGAGATCCTCGCGGCCTGCAAGACCGTGCGCCTGGCGCGTGAGGGCATCCGCCGCTCCGGCCGCGCCGGCATGCCGATCATCAACGGCATCTCGGCCGCCTCGCAGCCGGCGTCGATGTTCGCCGCCAGCTATCCGGACTTCGGCCTGCGCCCGAGCGACGGCTTCCTCATCGACTTCCTGAGCGAGATGGTGGTCGGCTACGAGGCGCTGCAGAAGGTCGCCTTCTACAACAGCCTCAGTGCCAACATCGGCTCCACCAGCACCCCGCTGTTCGGCGGCTACGCCGGCGGCGCCGAGGGCGTGGCCGTCACGGCCACCGCCTACATGATCATGGGCAACCTGATCTTCCGCGGCAGCTACCACTACAACGCCCCGCTGCACAGCAAGCTGCACCTGTCGTCCACCAAGCCGCTGATCTGGGCGATCGCCATGTCGAACGCCGCCGTCGGGCGCAACATGCAGTACCCGATGGTCAACCTGCCGTATCTGGGCGGTGGCTCCGGTACGAAGCAGTACCATTACGAAATGGCCTGCTATATGCTCGCCGTCGTGACCTCTGGTGGAAACGTCTTCTCTGGGCACCCCGCCATGGCCGTCCAATCGGACTCTCTGATCCCGGACGACCACAAGTTCCACGCGGAGATCGGCCTTGCCGCCTCCAAGCTCACGCGCGCGCAGGCCGAGCCTCTCGCGCAGAAGCTCTTCCCGCTCTTCGGCGACAAGCTCAAGGACCCGGACAAGGGCATGACGTTCCAGGAGGTCTACGACATGCAGACCAAGCGGATCGTCAACGCCGACTACCAGAAGGCCATGGACGAGGTCCGCGAGGAGCTCGCCGGCATGGGTCTCGAGGTGCCTGTTTCGTGAGCTCGCGTCTCCCACTACGCTGGTCCTTCAGCGCCATCCCCGCCCGCCTCACGGCGGCGGGGATGGCGCCCGCTGCAGCTGGGCGCGCGATGGGCGCCACACACGACTCTCCATCCGCGCGGCCTGGCAGCCGCACCTAACGAAAGGCACAGGGAATGGGAGAACAACACCAGCTCACGCCCGACGAGATCATCGCCCGCATCGACGACTGGAAAGGCCACGAGACGCGCTGGGAAGAGCTCGGCGGCGGCATCACCAACCACAACTACATCGTCTGGGTGGACGGCGGCTTCGAGAAGGGCGGCAAGAAGTACGTCATGCGTGTGCCCGGCATCGGCACCGACATGTTCATCGACCGTGACGTCGAGCGGGATTGCATGATCCAGGCGGCCAAGTGCGGGGTCGGCCCTGCCGTGGCGTACCAGCTCGACCCCGAGGGCGCGCTCGTCATCGACTTCGTAGACGGTGAGGTCATGCACCCCGAGACCATGGCCGGCCATCCCGACCGCCTCCGGCAGGCGGTCGAGACCGTCAAGGTGTTCCACCAGGGCGCCGTCTTCAAGAACGAGATCCAGCTCTTCGACATGATCCGCAAGTACACGCAGATCGCGAAGGACCTCAAGACGCCGTGGCCGGACTGGCTGCAGGCGATGCTGACGGCGATGGAAGACGTCGAGACGGCCACGCAGCGCAACCCCGAGCCGGCGGTCGCCTGCCACAACGACCTGCTCAGCGAGAACTTCATCATCGACGCCGACGGCAAGATGTGGATCATCGACTGGGAGTACGGCGGCATGGCCGACCCGTGGTTCGACCTCGGCGACTTCGTCATGGAGCACCCGTTCAGCCGTGACGAGGAGCGTCTCATCGTCGAGACCTACTGCGGCGAGATGGACGAGAGGTACTTCGGCCGGCTCATGCTCTACAAGGCGCTCTCCGGCGTGTGGTGGGGTGTGTGGGCCATGATTCAGCACACCGTCTCCCACATCGACTTCGACTACATGGAGTGGGGACGGGAGCGTGTCGCGCGCGCCGAGCGGGTCGTGGCCGATCCCGACTATCAGAAGTGGCTGGCTGCACAGTGACAAGTCGACCCGCGTACGCGGCGAAAGGAGGAACGGCGTGAAGGTAAGGCTCTTCTTCGCCACGGACGTCCATGGTTCGGAGGTCTGCTGGCGCAAGTTCATCAACTCGGCCGCGCACTACGAGGCCGACGTCCTGATCCTCGGCGGCGACATGACCGGCAAGGCCATCGTGCCGATCGTCCAGACGGCTCCCGAGCACTGGCGTTACCACATGCTCGACATCACCCACGAGCTCGAGGGCGCCGATGAGCTCGCCAAGGGCGAGCGCCTCATCAGGGATCACGGCTACTACCCCGTGACGCTCACGCCCGAGGAGCGCGACGAGTACACCAGCAACGAGGAGAAGCTCGAGGAGCTCTTCCACGAGTCGATGCGCAAGACCGTCGAGAGCTGGGTCGAGTGGGCGGACGCCAGGCTCGAAGGCAGCAAGACCATGTGCATCGTGTGCCCCGGCAACGACGACCGCGAGGACATCGACGAGATCCTGGCGACGTCCAGGCACATCATCGTCGGCGAGGGCAACGTGCTCGACCTCCCCGGGGGCTACCAGCTCGCCTCGAGCGGCTGGACCAACCTCACTCCGTGGGACACGCCGCGCGAAGAGGACGAGCCGAAGCTCAAGGAGCGCATCCTGGGCATCGTCAAGCAGGCGACGGTGCCGCCCGAGCGCCTCGTGTTCGGGCTCCACGCGCCGCCCTACGACACGCAACTCGACGTCGCCCCGAAGATCGACTGGGACACGCTCACCGTCCAGGGTCAGGACTCGGCGCACGTCGGCTCCACCGCAGTACGGGAGGTGATCGAAGAGGTCCAGCCCATCCTTTCGCTGCACGGGCACATCCACGAAAGCCGCGCCGCGGTGCGCATCGGCCGCACGCTGGCCATCAACCCCGGCAGTTCCTACACGGAAGGCATGGTCGCGGGCTGTGTCGTGGACCTCGATGGCAAGAGCAAGCTGAAGCGCTACAGGCTGACGTCCGGGTGAGGGTACCCGGCGGCAGGCAGGAGGGTCCCGGGCGCGCCCCAAGCGCCGCCCGGACGGCAACGACAAAAGGGGGACTCAGCTGATGGCGACTGACGCCGGCAAGCCAGCCGAGCAGACTCTGTTCGTCCGCAAGGCGAGCGGTCTGGTCAAAGGCTGGTCGACGGGAGACGGGTTCAGGTACTCGTTCTTCTCGACCAACATCTTCCTGGGGATCTGGGGATTCCTGTACGCCGTGTTCATCCCCGGCGGCAGTGTCTTCTGGTCCATCATCATCACTACGATCTTCGTGCTTCTCGAAGTGGTCGTGTACGCCGGCCTGATCTCGGCCATGCCGAGAGCCGGCGGCGACTACATCTGGCAATCACGCGTGTTCCACAGCTCGGTCGGCTTCGTGTTCGGGGCCACCGGCTGGTGGTTCATCCTGTGGCTCTGGATCCCGATCTACGCCGCACTGTGCGTGAACTCGTTCATCAAGCCGGTCCTGCGGATCCTCGGCGCCAACGGCGCCGCCGACTGGCTCACCACCGAGTGGGGCGTCTTTGTCGCCTCCCTGGCCACGATCGCTCTCGCAACGTACCTCGTGGCCGTCGGCATGAAGGCCTACGCCAACTTCCAGAAGTGGGCCCTCTGGATCGGCCTCGCCGGTCTCGCCGTCGGCGCCATCCTGCTCATCGTCACGTCGAAGGACACGTTCATCGCCTCCTTCAACCGTGAAATGCTCAGCCAGTTCGGCGCCAAGGATGCCTACGCGGCCACCATCAAGGGCGCCGGCGAAGGCATGCCGACGTCCATGTTCGCCGGCAACCTGACGGACACGTTCAAGCTCATCCCGGTCATGGCCTTCTGGCTCCTGTGGCCGGTGTGGTGCGCCACGCTGTACGGCGAAGTCCGCGGCGCCAAGGACTTCCGCAAGAACATCTACCAGATGGGCGGCGGCCTCCTCGCTGCCGTGGCCATCGTGCTCGTGTTCCTGGGCCTGGTCACCAAGACCATGGGCTGGGACTTCTTCGAGGCCAGCGCCAACGGCTACATGGGCGTCCTGTACGCGTACATCGATCCTGCCGCCGTCCCGGGTGCGGGCGAGTACCTCTCGCCGACCGCGATGACCGCCTGGATCGTCAACAACAGCGCGTTCCAGATCATCCTCATCGCCGCCATCTCCCTGATCGTGTTCGGGTGGTGGGGAACGGTGTTCCTGAGTTCGACGCGCATGATCTTCGCGTCGGCGTTCGACCGCATCCTGCCTGAGGGCGTCGCCAAGGTGACGTCCGGCGGCGTGCCGGTCAACGCTCTGCTGCTCATGGCCATCCCGTCGGTGATCGTGTCCGCGTTCTACGCGTTCTCGCCCAGCTTCGTGCAGCTCACCTACGACGCCACCCTGGTGATCGCCGCGATGTTCTTCGTCACTGGCCTCGCGTTCGTGTTCATGCCGATCCGCGCCAAGGCCATCTGGCAGAACTCGGCGCTGCCCAAGGGTCCGCTCCTGCCGATCATCGGTGTCATCTACGTGATCTTCATGGGCTTCAACCTCTGGCTCTGGCTCTACGACAAGACCAACGTCTACGGCGTGGGCTACAAGAACAAGAACTCCATGATCTTCATGGGCATCCTGTACGTGGCCGCGATCGTGATCTGGGTCATCGCGTACTTCGTGCGTAAGAACCAGGGCATGGAGCTTGAAGCCGTCGCCAAGGAGATCCCGGTCGAGTAGTCGCCGCAGGCGGACTACCGTCGTGAGGGCACGCAGTGCCCGCCGAAGCGACAGTGATGTAAGCAGACAAGACTGAAGACGGATCGACAGAAGCAGACAGTGGTAGACAAGGGGCGCCGGCGGCGGCCGCAGAGCCGCCGCCGGCGTCACCCACGAAGAAACAAGACAACGAAGCAGTACGTAAGGATCGCAGAACCCCCCCGGCACGGCCCGGGACTCATGCAGGCGACACAGTGGAGGGCCGTAGTGATATGACGAAGATTCTGACGAGAATGGGTGACAACTCGAACGTCGAGTTCACCCGGGATGAGCTCCGCCAGGAGTTCATCGACGGGTCGGAGTTCGCGGCCAAGAAGGCCAAGGTCCCGCCTCTGACCGAGAACGAGATCGACTGGCTGGTCGACGTGTTCGCGGCCCCGACGCGCATCTGGGGAGTGGAGCGTGGCCACGAGGTCGTCATGACCAAGGACGGGTGCGTCAACGCGCTGAACTCCTCGCAGATGTCCAGCGGCGTGGTCGCTCCCGTCAACCGCGAAGTCGGCGTGCGGCTCTTCGAGTCCATGCTCGGCTTCGACTCCATGGAGATCTCGCACAACGACTACTCGGTGAAGCCGCAGCGCTTCCTCAAGAAGCTCGAGATGCTCCATGTCGAGATCCTGCAGGAGACCACGATCTTCCCGCTGCTCTACGGGTTCATGCCGAACCTCGGCCTGTACTTCAAGACCGACGGTCCCTTCGAGAACCCCTACGACCTCATGCAGCAGGGCAAGATCAAGGAGTCGCAGGAGACGCAGGAGTTGGCCGGCGCCAAGTGTCTCGAAGACTGCATCGAGATGAGCGACTGCATGGTCGAGATGGGCGCCGACGGCATCGACTACGACACCGTGGCGTCCACCGGCGACGGTGAGTTCGCCGCGGTACTCAAGAGCACCGAGCACGTCGCCAAGGAGACCGGCATGCCGGTCGAGATCGGCATGTCGACCGAGATGGTGACCGGCATCCACGGCACCATCGAGTACAACGGCAAGAGGCTGGCCGGCATGTGGCCGCATCAGCAACTGCAGGTGTGCGAGGAGGCCGGCGTCTCGATCTTCGGCCCGGTCAGCACGACCAACACCAAGAAGTCCACGCCGTGGAACCTCGGCAAGGCGCTCGTCTTCGTCAAGTCGTGCACCGACATCGCCAAGGTGCCGATCCACCCGAACGTGGGCATGGGCGTCGGCGGCGTGCCGATGTTCGAGACCCCGGCGGTCGACGTCGTGACCCGCTGCAGCGCGGCCATGATCGAGATCGGCAAGGCCGACGGGTTGTAGGTGGGTACTGGCGACCCCGCCGGCATGCACATGGCGCATCTGTTGGCCTCGTCCATGGGCGGCATCAGGGCAGCGGGAGATCTCGTTGCTCGTATGCAGCTCAGCAAGAAGATGAGGATCGACGAAGCCAAGAAGTACGTTGCCGACAAGCTCCACGTGACCGCGCGGG
>Ga0315271_10002362_pt1 | contig 11800 bp, 4 predicted proteins | sample C3_top_MG_FD_204664 | JGI IMG/M metagenome (GOLD analysis project Ga0315271, IMG submission 204664) | Sediment microbial communities from Yellowstone Lake, YNP, Wyoming, USA - C3_top | ecosystem: Environmental > Aquatic > Freshwater > Lake > Sediment | place: USA: Wyoming | collected 2017-08-01
GGTGCACACCCGGTGCCGCTGGTGGCGGTATGCGCCACGAACGTATCCTGCTGCGTCCAGCGCACGGTGTCCCCGACATTGAGGACGACGTCTTTGGGGTTGAACGCGAAATTCGCGATGACCACGTCCACCGTTTTGACGACGTTAATGGTAAAGGCTTGATCCGCGACCCCGGCACTATTCGTCGCCCGCACCGTGACGGACTGTTTGCCCGATTGCGCCAGGGATGGCGTCCACGACACCACGCCGTTGCTCGCGTTCACGCTCATCCCGGCCGGCCCGCTGACCAGCGAGTAACCCGGCCGCGGATTGCCGCTGGCAATGATCTGGTAGCCATACGCGCTTCCGGCCGAAGCGGTGGTCACCGCCGTCGAGGTGATGGCCGGCAACGCCGGGCTGACCGTGTCGAGCCGCTCGACGGTGTCGAGCAACCCGCCGTGGACCGTGTTGTTTGCGCCGCCCATGACGTAAATGAAGCCGTCGCTGCCCCGCGTGGCGCCGGGGCTGCCGCGGACGATGAGCTGCTGGGGCGCGGAAAACCAGACCTGCAATCGCGGGTCAAACACCGAGCGGCCGGTGCCCACCAGGTACACCAGGCCATCGGCACCGAGCACCGCCGCCCCACCGTTCACCGGGCCGGTGAACTCCAGCGGCACATCCGCCAGTTGCGACCAGGTATCGCCGGCGATGTCGTAAGAGAAGACCGTTGTGGTGACCGTGCTATCGGTCGTATTGATGCCTCCAAAGACCAGCACATGTCCCAGGCCGTCATACACCGCCGTGGCCTCCCGGCGCGGTGAAGGCAGCGGCGCGAGCACGGTCCAGGTGTCGGTCAGCGCGTCGTAGCGTTCGACGCCCCGGCTGTCCGCGCCGGGCAAACCGATCCCGCCCCGGCCGCCGATGGCGTAGATGCGGCGCTGGTCGTCCGCCGCCAGCGCGAAGTCAGAAACGGCGAAATTCTTCGGCGCGATGGCCGCCACCGCCCCCGCCCCGGCAAGTGCGGTTTCATAAACATACCCGTTGGTTAGCGGAACGAGGCTGCCCACCGGGAGGCCGCCGAACACGATGATGCGGCCAAGCGCATCGATGCCCGCGCCCAGGCCCGCCGCGTCGTTGGTCAATCGGTGCATTTTCTCCCACACGGAAGCTCCCGGCGCCAGCGCATACACGAGGTCGAAGTTCCCCTCGAGCGGCAGACCGCCCAGCGAAAGCAACGTGCCGTTCGTCGCCGTCAGGCCGATTGACTTCTGGTGCGGCGCGGGCAGGGACAAGGTGTATTCCCACGTCTGCGCGCGGACGTTCGGCGCGAAAGTGAAAGCCAGGGCCGCAACCCCTACCAAAGCGAAAATGCGAGTCTTCATATTCATAAAAAATTCCGTGTTCAATTAAAATTCCCTGTTCATCTTTGATTGCCTAAATTATTCCAACATCCATGCCGACGATGCTCCTCTCCGGGAGAGGCACTGCTTATGAGAGGAATGAGCAAGTGTTTTGGTTCCCGGAAATCTTTGCCTCCTGCGGGCGGTCATTCGGAACACCGGGCGAGACTGCGCGGACGAGGAAGCCTTGAGCCTCCGTCCCGCGCCACTCCCGCGCGGACCCCGACTGGCACCGCACCCACCCCCAAACCCACCCATCACTCTGTTTCCACCCTGGAGCTGCGGATCGGACGCTGATTCCCCGGGCGGACATGGGTGGTAATGTTTGCTTTACTGAACAAAAAAAGAGCGTTCGGAGAGCAGACCCCTGCCCTCCGACCGCTTGCGAAACTAGCTTACTGCCGGATGCGGAACTGCGCCTGCTGCATCGTGGCGCTACCTCCCAGGGCCGAGGTGACGGTCACGGAGGTCGGCAGTGACGGACCCACCAACACGGTCTGGTAGAGGCCGCCCCCGAGGTTCTGCATGACGGTCGGAGTGATCGGGGCACCGCCCGCGGGAACCACCCCTGTCAGGGTCAGAACGAGTGTCGGACTGATGACGTTGTCCGTCGCGTTGACGGTCAAGCGGAACTTCCCGGTCCGATACTCCACCGAGGTGATGAGGACGAGGTCGGTAGCGGGGTTGACCGAGACGGTGGTCGAGGTCACCGGCGCACTCAAACCTCCGGCGTTCGCCACCTGGAGCACAAAGGTCAGCACGGCTGGCGGGCTGCCGCCCGGGACGGTCGGCGCGGTGAAGGTCGGGGTCAACGTGTTGCCCCCAGTCAGGACCACAGCCGGCCCGGTCGTCTGCGTCCAGGTGATCGTAAGCGCCTGCGCCGGGATGTTCGGATCCGAGGCGGTGCCCTGCAGGGTCGTGAGGACTGCGGAGTTAACTGTCTGCGCGGCTCCGGCGTTGGCGATGGGCGCCAGCAAGACCGCCGGATTCACCGTGATGGTCACCGAGGCGGTCGAACTCAGCAGGGCTGAGTTCTGCACCGTGAGCTGGAAGGTCAGGGTCTGGGCGGGCGATCCAAACGCAACGTGCGGCGCCGTGAAGTTCGGGAACGCCGTGTTGGCGCCGTTGAGCGTGACCGCGGTTCCGCCGGTCTGGGTCCAGGCGAAGGACAGGGTCAGTCCGTTGGGATCAGTGCTGCCACTGCCATTCAAGGCCACGAGCGCGTCGGAAGCCACCGTCTGAGCGGGACCGGCGTTGGCAACGGGCGGCAGCGCAGCTGCGGCCTGGACCGTGACGGTGGTCGTGTCGGGCAACGAGGCGTTAAACCCGTTGTTGACCGTGAGGCTAAAACTCAACACCACGTCCGGCGAACCCGGGAGGAGCGTCGGCGCGGTGAAAGTCGGGAGCGCCGAGGTTGCCCCAGTGAGCACCACCGCGGTACCGCCAACCTGGGTCCAGGCGTAAGTGAGCGTGTTGCCATTCGGATCGGAACTGCCGGCGCCGTTTAAGCTCACCGGGGTGGCCCCGGAATTCACTACCTGCGGCACTCCGGCGCGGGCAATGGGCGTTCCTGCCGTCGCCGGCGGGTTGACCGTGATGGTCACGGTGGATGCCGGTGAAACTCCGGCCGCGCTTGTTACCGTGAGATTGAAGGTCAGCACTGCGGGTGGCTGCCCAAACGGCACCAACGGCGTCGTGAAGGTCTTGATGGCGGCTGTGGCGCCGGGGGCGAGGGTGACCGTTGGTCCGCTGGCCTGCACCCAGTTAAAGGCAGTCAGGCCGACTCCATTGGGATCAAAGCTGGCACTTCCGTCCAGGGTCACCAAGGTGCTGGGGGCCACGGACTGGTTGGGGCCAGCGACGGCCACGGGAGGCAGCGGAGTTGGCGGTGTGCCGCCGCAGCTCGCTGGAATCACATCGCCGGGCCAGGGGTTGAGTTGCCCGACGATGTCGGTGCCCAAACCGCCTGCCAACGGTCCTGAGCCTTTGGCCAGGAAGGGGAAGGTGTCGAAGTTATTAGGCGGTACCGGGGTGCCAGGCACGTTTTCCGGGAAAAGATATTCCAGGATGGGGGCCTGGTATTGTCCATAGATAATCCCGTTTCCGTTGACAGGGTTACCACCGGCCGGTGTCCACCCTCCAACAACGACCGATCTGATCATGCGAGTGGGCGGCAGGAAAGATCCAGCGGCGGGCCCAGTCAGAACCTTGCCGGGAGGGCGGAAGCGCCAACGTCCCTGGACCGCGCCGCCACCGGCGGGGCCGGGATCGACGTCGATCGTGCCCCAGTTTCGATCGCTCACTGCTCCAGTGCTGCAATCCACGTCCATGCCCCATAGGGAAACGATCCGGCTGGAATCCGTGGAGAAACCCTCGAAGCGCGTGCGGGCCGTGGCTTCGCCCAGCCCGAGAGGCGTGACGCCGCCGACTCCGAGAAGAAACACATCGGTCGCGACATAGGCCGGTTGGGTTCCTGGCGCGGTGTTAAGGCCGATGCTGGCGATGATCGTGTGCGCAGAAATGTAGGTGGCCGCGGGGTCTGCCGGCATGGGTCCCACCGTCGGTTGAGCACCGTCCTTAACCAGTGTTCCGGCAAAGGTGACGTAGTCCCCGACTTCGAAGGGTGCCTCGAACATCGGGTCAGTATTGTCTCCGGCGGGGTCCGCAGCGACGGCCGGATTGCGCATGGTGTATCGCGTAAGATAGCCGTTAACCGCGGGAAAGCCTTGAGCCACGAACCCCGGGTTGCCAACCTTTGGCCGGTTCTTCTGAGGGCGCAACGGATCGTCGGGTCCACCAGCCACCGTCGGATCGGACGCCACGTCCGGCAAGCCCATGGGGTAGGCCGTTTCGGTTCGGATCGTCGGATTCTCCGAGTCGAGGGTGAAGCGGACGTCGGGCGATTGCCCTCGGCTGTACCTGCCCTTGCCGTTGAAAATGGGAGGATCATTGATCTGCACGCGGGCACCGGTGGCCGGGTTGCCAATTATTCCACCGACGCGCATCTCGCCTTTGGCGTAGTCAATGAAGTTGATGTATCCCGCGCCCGAGTTCAGCCCCTGCTGGGAGATGTCAATTAGCCCGGCGATGTACGTGTTCCCCACGCGGTTGCCTGCCACATGCACTTCGTAGCTGGCGAGCGGTGCCGGGATGTCGTTCAGAGCCATGCCCGATTTGGTCGGGCCATAAGGTGCCGGGGCCTGTTGGAAGATCTGCGCCCAACTGAGCTGGAAGGCGGGGAAGAGGACGAGGAGGTTGTCCGGCACGATGATCGTATGGCCGTTGACCTTCAGCGTGCCCCCGGCCAGGTTGCCGCCTGTGGGATTGAGCGTGGCCTCCTGGAGGAACCCGACGATGTCGAATTGCGAGCTGGCTGGCACCTGCGCCCGCGCGGGCGGAGCCCACAGGCACAGCGACAGCGTAATAACGCTGGCGGCGGTTTTTAGTGAATTTCTTTTCATAACTTTCTCTTTCTTCTGTTGGGTCGGCTGATGTTCGTTGGACTGTCGTTTGATCGACTGGTGTTGCTGTTGCTCTAATTCAATAATGTTGATCGTGGCACTTTCTGGGTTTTCTATAAATCGGGGTCGCCCCGAAAACTCCCTAGGAATAATTCGTAAATTTTCCCTGAAGCCCTTCCGATGGCCGGCCCTGAGGCCGGTGCCGGTGGTGTTGATGATGTCGTGTAACATGTCTGGCCTTTCGAGAGGTTGAAACAAGGTCGCATTCCTGTCGGAAATCCCCGGTTCAGGGCAGCTCCTGCACGCGGTAAAACCGCCGGGCCGCCGTCATGCTGACCGTTTTTGAGGCGGTGCGGCCGCTGGCCGTCACGTCGCCGCTGAGATCGGTCCAGTTGCCGGCGTTGAAATCCTCTTTGAACTGGACGCGATACCCCTTGCCGGAGGTCGAGGTCCAGGTGAGAGCCAGGTTGTTGCCTGCGATCGCCGAGTAAAACAAGGCCGGGTTCAGGGGGATAGGCGCGCTGCCGAAATTGATATCCTCTTCCGCCAGGGGGACGCGAACCTGCGCGCCGTTCCCGTCCAGGGTGATTCGATAGGTATCCATGATGACGCCGGTGTACGGGCCGCCGTCCCACACGACCAGGTCAAAGCTCAACGGATGTCGGGGCCCCAGGAAACTGAGGTCGAAGCCCATCCACAACGAGTCCGGCGCGACCCCGATGCAGAGGGCATGGCGCCGGTCGAGGGAGGCTCCAGACCAGCCCTGGTCCATGAAGCTGCTGAATCCCGCGCCGGCAAATGAGTCAGCCGCTTCGCTGTCCATGAAGACCTCCAGCGTATCGCAAAAGGTCAGGGCGTTGGTCGGCTCGCAGTAAACGCGCTGCGCCCAACTGCTGAGTTGCGCCTGCGCCGGGCTGGTCAGGCCGAACGAGAGGCTGCCAAGAAGCAACGCGATCGCCGAGTGTGTGAGCAGATTTCTTTTCATAAACTTGTCCTGTGTGTGTTTCGGTGTGGCACCGCACCAAGACCCCAAAAATTTCCCAATAAACTTATTCTCATGTTTATCGTAATGGTTCTTGATGCATGAGGATCATCCTCCACTGTGGGCGGCCATCTGTAAATCAGGGTTTGGCTGAAAGGCCGGTAGGACTTTTCCCTAATGGTGTGCCTTAGCGCGGCGCATCTTCAATGCGATGGAGACGTTGAGAATTACACCGGCACATGGATGGTCCGGCGCGATCGATAATAGCACCCGGGAGGGTGTGCCGGAGGGTTCCTCTAAGGCTGCAGCAAACCTTCGCTCGAAACGAATGGCAGAAAATTTGCCGGTTCTGGCACGCCCTCCGGGGTGCATCGGGATTCCGCGCTCTTATCCGGAGGTCGCCCCCCCTTCCCCCTGGCGACGTCCGGCTACCCGTCTGCCAACCCTCCGGGTTGGAATAACCCCGTGCGGGGTTTCTCTAGTCGGGGGGGCCAAGCTCCAGCCACCCGGGAATGGGAGTGATAATCAGATCACAGAAGCCTTATATATATATCACACCTGCTTCGCTCCTCCACGCTCATCACACAGATTGGCGGGCCAGCGCCCTGCCTTGCCGCCTCCAGGCCTTGGCCAGTTCCCTGAGGGTCTCCGCCTGCAACGCTTTCTCGATCATCGGAAAAACCATTTCCTCTTCAAAGTCGAAGTGCTGGCGCGAGGCCGCGAGCGCCGCGGCCAGCAAGCGCCGGGCCTCCTGCGGCTCGCCCGCCGCCTGGACCTGTTTGAGCCGGAGGTCGATTTCCTGGTGATCCTGGTGCAAACGATCGATCTCGCCCTGGTCCTGCAGGACATGATCCAGCGCGACATACACCAGGCTCGCCTCCGCTTCCGCATGGCGCTGGAGCATTCCCTCGACCAGGCCCGCCAGCCGCTTCACCTCCGCCAGCGCCCGGAGGTCCGGCAGAACGCGCTCGATCAGACCAAACACGGCTGAAAAAACGTCGTGCTCCACCACCAAAGCTTCGGTAATAGTGTTCATTCAGGTAACTTTTGCAGGCTTTGGCGGGAAGATCAACTGGTCATTTCCCAGTGCCAGTTGCCGGGGACGGGGACGACCGCGCTCCGGGCACCCGGGTGATTTCGGCGGACACCATCAAAATAGGGAGGCCAGAGGCAGCGTAGCCACCTCTGGCCTGTGTTGAACCTGTTCGCGTCCGGAGCGGGACGGAACTTCGCGGCGGCTATTGCGCCAGGGCGCGGTAGAACCGTGTCGGAGAGTCCTTCGCTGTCGCATCGACCGCTTCCACCAGGCCCGCGGGCGTGGCGGTGACCGTGCTCAGGATCGTCCAATCCAACAGATTGGTTGAGCCTTGAATCTGGTAGGAACGTCCCGGCAGGCCGGCCATGCTCAGCTTCGCGCCGACAGCAGCGATTTGGGAGACGTCGATCTGAAGGCGGTGCAGCGGGTTCTCCACCGTGACGGCCCCGTTCACAAAGCCTGCGGACAGCACTTCAGCGTCCACCGAGCCGATTTCGCGGAGGACCGGGTCGTTGCCGAAGGCTACGTCCAGATGTTCCTGGAGGGCGGGTTGGCGGATCTTCAGCGTCAGAACCAGCACTTGCTGGGTAGCGGCCGTGAACGCCTGGCCCGGCGGCATCCCGAGCAGCACTCCGAGCCGGCCGGCGGCCGCATTGTTTGTGTTGAAGATCGCCGCAGCCCCGGGGGCCAGGGCGTTGCCGGGACTCGCGGACACGAAGTCCATCGCCGCCGGGTCGAACGCCACGCTGAACGCGGCGGTGTTCTCATTCCCCAAGGCGACCAGTTCCACCGGCACCTGCACCGTCGCGCCCGCCCGGGCGCCGCTTCCGACGAGCCGGAGCAGGCGGCCCGAGCCACCGTCCTTGCTGGCGGAGTGAAGCTTCCCGCCAATCAGCGGTGCCGCGGACACAGTTGGCCCACCGGCTGGCTGGAGCGGATCCAGGCCCACCACATAGCGCCCGGCTTGCGTCCAGTCGGTGGCCGAGATGCGGCCATCGCCCGAGGTGCCACGCGGGGCGCAATCGGCCCGCATGAATTCGCCGGCATCGGCGATGGTGCTCAATCCCGCGACATACCGGCCAATGAGAGTCCAGTCCGTGGCGGTGACCCGCCCGTCGCCATTGGACCGCGGAGACACGTCGGCTTCGAAACCGGTGAACACGCTCACCGTGCCTCCGACGAAGTTGGCGGGAAGCACCTGCGCATCCACCGATCCCACTTCCATGGCCGCCGGCTGGGCGGTGAAGCTGACCGGAAGGTTCGTGTTGGCCAGGATAGCCGGGGACACGCGGAAGGTGAAGAGCGCAAGCTGCTGGATCCCGGCCGGGAACACCGCGCCCGTCGGCAACCCCGACAGCACTCCAAGAGACCCCGTGGGCGCCGGGTTGGTATTGACCACCAAAGTCGAGCCGGGCGCCATCGCGCTGCCCAGGGTGTTGCTCACATAGCTCAACAGCGTCGGGTCAAAGGCGAGGCTGAAGGCCACGGTATTCTCGTCGCCCAGGGCCGAGAGGTTCACCGCCACGTCCACCAGCGCGCCCGGTGAGCTGTTCGCGTCCGCCACCAGCACGGTGCGTTGGGTGACAACATTGGTCACCGTGAGGATCCCGTTCGCCAGCGTGACCGCGTAATTTCCCTGCCGGTTGTTGGGATCCACCAGGGCGGGGATAATCGGGTAAGTGCCCGGCACGCTGGCGGGCGTGGCGGCGCAATTGAAGGTGGCGGTGAGATTGTCGCCGTTTAGCACACCGGTGAGCGTGCCGGTGAACACGGGATTCGCCGTGCCAAAGCCCCGCGTCTTGCTGTCGGCCTGCGCAGTCAAGGGCACGGTGGTGACGGTCAGCGTGCCGTTGTTGCTGGTGACGGCGTAGTTGCCCAATTTGCTGCCTGGATCCGACAGCGCTGAGGTGATCGGATAGCCACCCACCGAACTGAGGGCGTTGGCCACCGTCGAAAAGCTGGCGGTGATATTGTCGCCGTTCTGCACACCCGTGAGCGTGCCGGTCAACGCCGGATTGGACGCGCCGTAGGGCCGGGACTGGTTGTCCGCCGTGACGATGAGCGCGGCCGGGGTGACGGTGAGCGTGCCGGCGTTGGTGGTGACGGTATAGTCGATCAGCCGGCCGCCAGGATCTGCCAGCGCGACGGTGATCGGGTAGCTGCCCACCGGACTATTGGTCACGGCCACCGTCGAGAAAGTGGCGGTGATGACGTCGCCGGCCTGCAGGCCGACGACACTGCCGGTCAGCGCCTGGTTGGTCGCGCCATACGTCCGGGTCTGGCTGTCGATATTCACCAACAGGGCAAACGGAGTGATGGTCAGGGTGCCGTTGGAGTAGCTCAGGGCGTAGTTATGGAGAGGCGCCAGGCCACTGGGGATGATCGGGTACTGGCCCACCGGGCTGTTGGTCTGGGCGATCGTGGCAAAGGCCGGGCTGCCGATGAGGATATTGGTCCCCTCACCATTGACAAAGCCGCTGTAGGTCGCGGTGAAGATCGGGTTGGTCTGCCCATAGGCGCGGCCGGCGTCGTCCGCCCTCACCAGCAACGGAACCTGGGTGACATCCAGGAGACCGGCGAAATATTGAATGGTGTAGTTGGGCGCGCTCTGGCCCGAAACGGTGATAGGATAGCCGCCCACCGGACTGTTGGTCGTGGCCGGGGTGCTGGCTATGAGCGGGCCGGTGACCACACTGGCGTTCTGGCCGTTGACAAAGCCGCTGTAGGTCACGCTGAACACCGGGTTGGTCGCGCCATACGGACGGGCCTTGTTGTCGGCCTGGCCGAGCAGGAGCGCCGGGGTGACCGTCAGCGCCCCGTTAACGGTCGTCAACGCGTAGTTGGACAGCTTGTTGCCCGGGTCCGACAGCGTGGAGGTGATCGGATAGCTGCCCACGGGGCTGTTGGCGTCGGCCACAGTCGAGAAGGTGGCGGTAATGGCGTCGCCGTTGGCGAGTCCAATCACGCTGCCCGTGAGCGCCGGGTTGGGCGCACCGTAGGTCCGGGTCTGGTTGTTCGCGGTGACGGTGAGGCCGGCCGGGTTGATGGCCAGGGTGCTGCTGGCGAAAGAGATCGAGTAATTGGCGGACGTCAGACCGCTGGGCACGATGAAATAGCTGCCCGGCGGCGTGGTGGCATCGATGGTCGCCACGGGGACATGGCTGGCGTCCTCGAAGCTGAAGCCCAAAGTTCCCGCCAGGCTGGCCGCGGTATCACCGTTGGTGAAACCGGTGTAGCTCACGGTGAACGTCGGGTTCGCGTCGCCGTAGAAACGGGTCTGGTTGTCGGCGGCGATCAACAGCGGGGGCGCACTCGGCACGCCGCCGAAGTTGATTTGGGCCTCCGTCAGGGGGATGACTGACAAAATCCCGCCAGCCCCATCCAAAGTGACTCGGTAAGCATTCACCAGCGTGCCTCCAAATGCGCCGCCGTCCCAGGCCACAAAGTCAAAGCTCACCGCGTGATCGGCGCCCGCGAAAGTTAGGTCGAAGGCCAAAGGGATGGGGGTGTCCGGACCCAACGGATTCAAAGGGTCGATGGGAACGCGCGGCGAGGTGCCGATACCGATCAGATGGCGGGCATCCAACAGGGCTCCAGACCAGCTTGAGTCGTCGAAGTTGCCGAGCCCGGGGGCGACAAACGAATCGGGCGGGGGGCTGTCCAGGAAGATCTCGATGGTATCAAAGAAGTTGGCCACGGGGTCAGTCGGCGTGTAGGAAAAGCCTTGCACGAAACTGCCGGTGAGCTGTGCCTGTGAGTTGTTGGCCAAGCCGAGCGCAAGCGCGCCAAACAGCAAGGCGATCAGACCGTTTTTGAGTAGTTGACGTTTCATAGATTTGAATTTTTCGCTGGTTTGCCCCGTAACCAAATTGCCGCCGCAGGGCCACAAACTAATGCAATCGCTCTTCATTTCGGAGCGCACTTTACTCCTTTTGCCGGTCGTTTGTGAATCGGTGTCACCCCGAAAGACTCGTAGGAATCTTTCCTACCCTTGCGCTTCGCCTGCGCTGAATCCCCAGTGAAACCGCGTTGTTGGCAGCGGCGCATCGAGCAGGAAGCCGGGAACCATTTGCCTCGCTCGCGCCTCTCACGGATAGGCCTTCCATTTTTGCCCCGCCCGTACCTGAGGGATTGCTTTGCATCGCGCAACCCGAGACGACGCTGGCGCGCGATGGAAGCCACATGTTGGATTGGGTGGCGGGAACCTTTTGCCTCGCTCGCGCCTCTCACCCGCAAGACGGCAAGGCTGGATCGCTTGTCTGGGATGCCCCTGGCGACAGTGGTGGGCGCCGGACAGTGCGGCGGATGGTTGACGAGCGACAGTCTTGCTGAGGACAGGCGAAGTCGCCCGAGTCCGTGGAAGTGTGACGGAACGGCCGGTGGTCTATCCGTGTCCGGGGTCAATTACAAGTATATATAATCGGCTGGCAAGGGAAGCGCGAGCCGCCGCTGTGCCGGCACCTTGCAGTGGCTGGAACGAGCCAGCGAGAAAGTCTTCCCCGGGCCGGCGACAACGGCACGCCGGTGGCGTGCGGTCCCGGTTTCCTGCGCCTTGTTCCGGCCCGTGCGGAGAGCTATTACGGACCCGTGTTCGCGCTGCTAACCGGATTCGCGGCTCCTCTTTTCTTACGAATTTCCCCGATTTGATTCTCGGACGACCCCCGATAGACCCGGCCGGCGGTTTCCGCGTAGGATAGGCCGCAGATGAAGGAAAGCTTGTCATGAGCGGCGAGAGACAAATGACGCGAAGTCCGAGGCAGCCGGCCCGGGACAACGCATCGGACCGGGGTGTCCGCACCTCCGTACGCACTTCCGTCTGGACGGCCGTAGCCATGGTGGGGTTGGTCCTGATGGCCGGGAGCCGATGCGCGCAGTCTCAGCCGGCGTTTCAACCGGTGATCTGTCCGGGCGGTTTTGCGGCGGCGGTGGATCCACTAATTCC
>Ga0315271_10002364_pt1 | contig 11789 bp, 7 predicted proteins | sample C3_top_MG_FD_204664 | JGI IMG/M metagenome (GOLD analysis project Ga0315271, IMG submission 204664) | Sediment microbial communities from Yellowstone Lake, YNP, Wyoming, USA - C3_top | ecosystem: Environmental > Aquatic > Freshwater > Lake > Sediment | place: USA: Wyoming | collected 2017-08-01
TCGCCCTGGAGGGGCTGGTCGGTACCGTCGTGGTCACCCTCTGCTGGCTCGTGATCCCAGTCGTGGCCGCCAACCGCCCCTTCGAGCCGGCGCACGCGCTGGGCCGCCTGCTGGCGTTCGAGCAGGGAACCTTGGCGGGCGTCGCCGCCTTTCCCTCCTTCCACGTCCTCTGGACCCTGATCGCGGCGCAGGCGCTGGCCAGCAATGCCGCGAACGGGAATCGATCGTGGAGCGTACTGGCGTGGAGCTGGGCGGGGCTCGTCACGCTCAGCTGCCTCACCACCGGCGCGCACAGCGTGATCGACGTGCTCGCGGCCGCGCTCGTGTTCGGACTCCTGCGCGACCTCCCCGCGACGTGGGCCGCCATCCGTGGCAGGACCGAGCGCCTGGCCAACTCGTGGCGCGAGTGGCGCTTCGGCCCGATCCGCGTCATCAACCACGGCCTCTGGGCGGCGCTGGCCGCCGGCACCGGGGTGCTTGTCTTTTCCGCAGCGGTGGGGCGCGAGCGGGCGCCCGCGATCATCGTGCTGGGCTTGGGCGTCCTGCTCGGCGCGGGGCTCTGGGCGCAGGCGCTGGAGGGCTCCTCGAAACTGCTCCGGCCCTTCGGCTGGTACGGGGGAATCGTGGGCGGCCTCGTCGGGGCGTTTCTCTGCCGGCTCGCCGGCATCCCGGTGCTCGCGCTGCTGGGCTCACTGGCAGTGGCGGCGCCCTGGATCCAGATCTTCGGCCGGATGCGCTGCCTGGTGCAGGGATGCTGTCACGGGGGACCCGCATCGGGGGACATCGGCATCACCTACCGGCATCACCGCTCGCGCGTCACCCAGCTGGCCAATCTCGCGGGCGTGCCGATTCACGCGACGCCGCTCTACTCGATCCTCACGAACGTCGTGATCGGCCTCGTGCTCCTCCGGCTCAAGATGCTCGGGACGCCGGACTCGGTCCTGCTGGGGAGCTACCTGATCCTGAGCGGGTGCGCGCGCTTCGTCGAGGAGTCCTACCGGGCCGAGCCGCAGACGCCGATCGTAAGCGGGCTCCGGATCTACCAGTGGATGGCGGTGCTGTCGGTGCTGGGCGGGATCGCATGCACGATGCTGCCGGCGGAGCCCGCGCGGCGGGGCTTCGAGGCTCCGACCGGCACGATGGTCCTCGTCGCGGTGGTCATGGCCCTGCTGTACGGAGCGGCGATGGGACTCGACTTTCCGGGCTCGAACCGCCGCTTCTCCCGGCTGGCGGCGGCGGACTAGGACAGAGAGAGGAATCAGGATGATCTTGATCGTCGGCGCGACCGGCCACCTGGGCCGCCACGTCACGCGGCTGCTGGTCGCCCAGGGACAGGCGGTCCGCGCGATGACGCGTGATCCCGACCGTGCGGGCGCGCTCCAGGCCGCCGGCTCCGAGGTCGTGCGCGGTGATCTGCGGGACGCGGAGTCGCTCCGAGCGGCGATGCGTGGCGTGCGGGCGGTCGTCTCCGCGTCGCATGCCATGCTCGGCGCCTGGGGGAACTCGAGCAGCCGGGTAGACGACGACGGGCAGCGCGCCCTCATCGACACCGCAAGGGGCGCCGGGGTCGGCCACTTCATCTTCACCTCGGTCCTCGGTGCGTCGCCCAGTCATCCGGTGGATTTCTGGCGTACGAAGGCGCGGATCGAGCGATACCTCGGAGCGAGCGGGATCCCGTACACGATTATCAGGCCGAGCGCGTTCATGGAAGTCCACGCGTACGAACTCATCGGCAAGGCAGTCGTGACGGGCAAGAGGGTCATGCTCTTCGGCCCGGGCAACAATCCGAAGAACTTCGTGGCGGCCGCGGACGTGGCGGCGCTCGTCGTGCGCGCCCTCGACGACTCGCGATTGCGCGGAGAGACGATCGAGATCGGCGGGCCGGACAATCTCACCAGCCGGCAGGTCGTGGCGGTGTTCGAGAGAGTGGCGGGCAAGAGGGCGATGGTCGTCCATCTTCCGCTGTCGGTGCTGCGCGCCGTGTCGCGAGTGGCGCGGCCGCTCCACCCCGGAGTGAGCCGGATCCTGCGGGCGGCCATCGAGGGAGAAACCACGGACCAGACGTTCGACCCGACACCGCTGCTGGCCCGGTTGTCGCTGGAGCTCACCCGCCTCGAGGACTGGGCGCGAACTCGCTAGGACCGGGCAGGAGTCGTGATGCCCGGGTCGCTCAGGTCCGGAAAGCCTCCCGCGCCAGCCGGCTCCGGAAGCGTGACCAGGCCGGTCGCGCGCGCCAGCAGCTGCAGCACGGGTCGGGAGTCCCGGATTGCATCGAAACACGGGTCGTGGCTGAGCTGCCGGGCGTCAGCCCATCCGAAGCGGACGGCCGCGCCCAGCGCCTCGAGTGCCTGGTCAGCCCCGTTTCGACACGCATGGGTCGCGGCGAGCTCGTAGTAGGCTTCAGGCCGTGAACAGCCTGGGGCACTGGTCCAGAGGAATCGAGGCTGGTCTTCCAGCATGGTCACGGCCTCGGCGAGGAGCAGCTCCGACGCGTCACGGGCGCCGCGATGCCATGCCATGCGGGCAAGCCCAAGCTTCGCGTTGACCCAGTGGGACCCGATGCCCAGCCGGTGGTCGTGTGCCTCCGCGATCCGACATGCGTCCTCGAAGTCCCGCCCTGCGTTGCCGTAGTCCGCCTCGCGCTCCGCGACGCGCCCCCGATTGAACATCGCCCAGGCGGTCATCATCTCCGCGTACACGTGGTCCATGCCGGAATATTTCGCGATGGCCTGATCCAGCAGGATGAAGGCGTCGCCCGTCTCGCCGGCGTGGGCGTGGAGCACCGCGCGTTCCACCAAGGCGCCGAGAAAGAGGTGCCCGGATCCGGCCAGCTCCAATTCGACCGCTTCCTCGATCAGGAACGTGGCGTGCGCATGCTGTCCGCGAAGCATGTACAGCCAGCCTGCGATCATGTCCGCGGGATGAAACGAAGGATTGATGGCCCGGCAGCGCAGCAGCGGCAAGACGGACCGCGCCATGTCCTCCAGGCTTCCGGTGGACACCCCGCGCGAGACAAGCGAGAGCCCCAGCAGGTACCATCCCATGAACGCGCCCGGATCTCGTTCCAGTGAGGCCCGGGCGGCCTCGACCGCCTCGTCATACCGGTGCTGCTGCGTGTACATGTAGGAGAGGAACGCGTAAGGCTCTCCAAGGGCGGGGTCGAGCTGCAGGGCGCGCTGGAGCGCGTGGACGCCTTCGTCAAGGTCGGCGGCGCTGCCCGACGAGATGTACTTCGGCATCAGGAGGCTGCCGAGCCCCGCCCACGCGAGCGCGTAGTCCGGGTCGATGTCGATGGCCTGTCGGAAGTACTGGGAGGCCGCCCGGGCGCTTTCCTTCCCGAACACCAGGAAGGCCTGCTTGCCGCGCGCATACAGTTCGTAGGCGCTGAGCCGCACTGTCTCGGGTTTCGCGATCTGCTCGGCCTCCTGGCTCGTGAGCTCGACACGGAGGATCTCGGCCAGCTGGATGACGATCCGGTCCTGCAGCTCGAAGACGTCCTCGATGCTTCCGTCGATCTTGTCGACGCCGAACGTCTCTCCCGTTTCGACATCGCTGAACTGCGGCGTCAGGCGGAGTCGCGTGCCGGACTTCTGGAACGCGCCCCACACGACCCAGCGGGCGCCGACCGACCTGCCCAGCCGGCGGGCCGTCTCCGCCTCGATGGCGCCTGCGCTTGCCGCGGCAGACACCTTCTGGCGTGCCTGCGCATCTCCGCCGACCACTCGGATCCCGCGAATCTTCCTGAGGTCGACGCTGATCGTCTCGGCGATCCCGCCGGAGAGCCAGTCCACCTCAGGCGATCTGGCGATGTTCGTGAAATCGAGTACGCAGACCCTCTGCCTCGCGTCAGGATCCCTCTCGACGACTCGCGGCTGCCCGCCTCCGGCCGATGGGTGCCCGGCGGCGTTGGCCGCGGCCTCGAGGATGGACGCGAAGGCAGCGGCCGACTCGAACCGGTCTCGAGGATCCTTCGCCAGCATGCGTCTCACCGCGAGCACGACGTCATCCGACACCTGACCTCGGGCCGCAACCAGCCTGGGTGGCGGCTTCGTGACGTGCTGGGCCATCGTCGCCATCGCGTTCTGGCCGGAAAACGGCGGGCTTCCGGAAAGGAGCTCGTGGGTAATGCACCCCAGCGCGTAGAGATCGCTCCGCCCGTCGATCTCGCGTTCACCGCTCGCCTGCTCGGGACTCATGTAGGCCGGCGTCCCGAGCGTCACTCCCGCCGACGTGAGCGTCTCGAGCCCCTTGCCTGGCGTCGGCCTCGCCACCCCGAAATCCGCGAGGAGCGCATGGCCCCCCGAGAGGAGGATGTTCTCCGGCTTGACGTCGCGATGCACGACGCCTTGTCCGTGCGCGTAGTCGAGGGCGTCGCCGATCTGCCGGACGACGCCGGCCGTTGCGGCCAGCGTGAGCGATACCTCCCGTCGCAGCCGGTCGCGGAGGGATTCGCCGTCCACGAACGGCATCACGAAGAACAGGACACCGTCTGCGTCGCCCGAATCGAACAGCGGGAGGATATGGGGGTGCTGGAGTCGTGCGAGGGTCCGGATTTCGCGGGCAAAGCGGTCGGCCCCAATCGCGGCCGAGAGTGCGGGGAGCAGGACCTTGATCGCGACTCGTCGGTCGTGCTTGAGGTCGTCGGCGAGGTAGACCGTCGCCATGCCGCCGCGACCGATCTCGCGGCGAATGGCGTACCGACCGGAAAGCCTCGGCGCGAGCGCTTCGACCTCCGACTTGGACCAGTCAGTTGACACGGCCACCGCCCTTCCGATGCGGCAACATACGGCGTGGTGGGGGGAAGGGCCAGCACGCGCGCCGTCTCGCGCGCTACACGACAAAGGCCGGCAGATGTCTGCCGGCCCTTGTCGTGCTGGATCTGCGAGTGCCTCAGGGCGTGCGGGTCGCCGTCCAGTGGCTGTTCTGCACCACGCTGTCCGTGGCGGCGATCATCGTCACCGCCGTGCCGGTCCAGGCGTTGCCTGCGGCGCGGCCCACCGCGATCCACTTCATCTGCGGGCTGCCCGCGGGCGCCCCGGCCGGCATGAACGGCGCGGACGACCAGACGACGCTGTCCGCCGAGAGCACGCCCGTGAAGGCCACGGAGTCGGTCGGGGCCTTCGCGTCCATCAGCTTGCCCGAAAGGGCGCCGGCCGAGTCGGCGGTCGCGATGGAAGTCCAGGTGCTGAGCACCGAATCGGTGCCGTTCGCCATGGTGGTGCCCGCGTAGGAGCCGACGACTTCGGCGGCCGTGAGGGCGGCGGGCGCGGCGGCAGCGGCGGGCGCCGGGGCTTCCTTTGAGCTGCTGCAGGCCCAAAGCACAAGGGGAAGGAGCAGGAGCTTACGCATAGTTCCTCGGAGAAGTAGGGACGTGGCGGGACGGATGCCGGGACAAGAATACACCTTCCGCGCGGCGTTGCAAGCTGAAGCGGCCCGCCGGGCCGCTCAGCCCCCGGAGCGCCGACGGCTGGAGTATCGGCGCAGGAGCGCCGCCAGCAGAATCCCCGCAAGGAGGAAGAGCCACGTGGCCCACCGCGCCGGCCCGGGCCTCGCCCTCTCCGTGCCCGGGCGGAGCGCGTCGGCGCCCGGGAGCGACCGGCTCCCGGGCGCCGTCGCCATCCACGCGCGGAGCACCACGGCATCGACATCCGTGGCGGCGTAGGCACCGGTGTCCGCCGGCGCCTTGGCCGGCTTCCCCAGCCGGCGGAGCGCCCAGAGCGGCAGCAGGTCGCTTGCGGCGCCGCTGGACGCGGGGCTGACGGCGAGGCGGCTCCAGGTGGTGTCCGCCCCGCCCTTCCGCCCGCTCCGCGACAGCACATCGGCAACAAGCCAGTCCTCCAGCCGCTCGTCGACATCGGCGTCGTAGGGTTTCCCCGCGCCCAGCCGCTCGGGCCAGAGCCGGGCCGCCGCGATCAGCGCGCTGGCCTCCTCCCACCGCGCGCGCGCGATCGCGTCGACCGCGAGCATCAGCTTGGCCTGACGGTAGAGCACATGCCCGTCGCGCGCCCCCTCATAGGGCAGGAGTTCCAGCCCGCCGAGGACCGAGTCTGCCGCCCGGTATTCGTCCGCCGCCACGAGCGCCCTCGCGAGGGTCAGGCCGAGGATGTAATTGGCGGGAAACCGCGAGGCGGACGCCCGCGCGACCCGGACCGCGCCGCTCGAGTCGCCCATCGTCAGCAGCCGCTCCGTCAGCAGCTTGCCGTAGCGCCACTCCGCACTGTCGAGCGCGGCGGCGCGCTCGAGGTCCTGCTGCGCCAGGGGCGCGGGACGTCCGGGGAGTGCCGCCCGCGCCGCGTAGAAGGGCGCGTAGTCCGGCTGGCCGCCGAGGGCGGTGAACAGCGAATCGGCGTCAGACAGGCGCCCGATCCCCCAGTACGTGAGGGCGAGGTAGTAGCGCGGCTTCCAGTCCTGGGTCTGCGTCGTGGCCCACTGGAGCGGCGGCACCATTGCGGGGCGGAAGGGGAAGACGAGGCGCGGCGACATCGCGGCGGCGCGTGAGATGAGTCGGTCGGCACTGGCCGCACCCGCGTCGTTCAGCAGATACGCCCGCCAGTAGAGCGCCTCGGGCTCGTCGCCCGCCGCCTCGAGCACGCGCCCCGCGACGTCCGCGTCGCCCACATCCACATACCACGCGGCAAGCTCCAGCAGCACCTGTTCCGGGAGTTCGCTCCGGATGCCGGCGGCGAGCCTGGCTGGGAGCGCCGGGTCGTGTTGCTCGAGCAGCCGCTCGAGCCGCGCCTGGTGGCTGAGCGGGTCGGCGGCCTCGAGCCGCGCGAGCCACCGCGCCTGCGCAGGTCCGTCGTCGCGATGCCGGGCCGCCACGACATTCACCGCCAGCGCGTCGAGGTTGTCGGGTTCGGCCTGGAGCGCCTTGTCCGCGAACCCGGCCGCGGCGCCGGGGTCACCGGCGGCCAGCGACATTCGGGCCAGCTCGGTCCACGCCGCGCCGCGGTACTCGGGCGAGAGTGCCGCGACCTCGAAGCCATCCTTCGCGTCGGCCAGCCGGCCGAGCCGGCGGTTGGCGAGGCCGTAGTAGTAATTACCGGCCCCATCGTAGGTGTCCACACTCAACGCGGTCGCCGCGAACTGCCGGGCCGCCGCGTAGTCCGCGCTCCGGATCGCGAGCATGGCGCGGTCGGCGAGCGCGGGCACGAAGTACGGCTCCTGCGCGAGGGCGCTGTCGAGGTAGACCGTCGCCTGCAGGTAGTCGCGCTGCCGCAGCCATTCCTTGCCGCGCAGGTAGAGCCCGTACCCGGACTCCCAGTCGAAGTCCGCCGGCGCATCGAGCGGCCGGGCCAGGTCGCCCGTCTTCGGGGCAAGTCGGTACTCGAGCCGGTCGCTGCCCACGGTGACGCGCAGGCTGTCCTGCACCTCTCCCTTCACCGGCACGGTGTCGACGAAGACCTCGAGCGGCCGGCGCACCACGAAGCGGCGATAGAGGCGGCGCGAGCCCGCGTACACGCTGAGGGTGTCCGCCAGCGGCTCCACGGGCGAGAGCGCGATGACGAGGCGGTCGCCGAGGGGCGTCACGTTCATCGCGCCGAGCCGGCTCGCCGCGACGATGCCGCCGATCCCCGCGACCGGATACCAGTACTCGGTCCACCGGTCCGCGGTGCCCGGCGCGAAGCCGCGGTGCTTGAACGGCGTGAAGGTGCTCTGCTCGGCCGACTGGTTGAACAGGCGACCCGACTGCACCTCGGCGTACTGGCCATCGGAGTCGGTGAGGAGCTGCTCCCAGATCATCCCCTGCCGGGAGAGGCCCCAGATCCAGATCTTCTTGCCGGCCTTCTCGTCGCGCGGCGCGTAGCGCACCATCCCGAAATCGTCGTCGTGCCAATACGCCCCGACGAAGTCGGTCTCCCGGCCGAAGACGTGGTACGACTTGTACCCGCCGAAGTCGTTGTGCTCGTACCAGGAGAGGTCGCGGCCCGCGGTGTCGATCGGCCAGGGGGCGTGCTCTCCGACGTGGCCCAGGTAGCTCGTGCCCGGGTAGACGAACTGGAGGTTGCCGCGCACCGGGATGCCGGCGTTCATCCACGAGTAGTAGGGCTGTTCCAGCTCGGAGGCGTTGTACCAGAAGGAGGTGGTGCTGAACGCCGCGTCGTCCCGGCCGAGACGGATCTCGAGCCGCCACGGCGTGCGGGTGAGCAGGTCGAGCGCGCCGATGATGCAGCTCACGCTGCCGTCGGGGTTGGTGCGCGTCACGTAGTCGACCGGCGTCGCGACGTTCGGCGTATGGCCGATGATGCCGTAGTTGGCCTCGATGCCGCCACTGGTCCACGGGCCGCGCATCGCGATGTCGCGGAACTTCACCACCTGGTTGAAATAGATGAACGAGCGGCCGGTCCGCTTGTCGACGGCGTTCCAGATCTTGCCGCCGATTTCCGGCAGGATCATCACCCGGAGGTAGGCGTTCTCGAGCTCGACCACCTTCCACGTGTGCGGCTCCGCGCGGGCGGCGAAGCCGTCGAAGCGGAAGTAGGGATAGATCCGGCCGACGACCGGGATCGGGTTCGGATCGTTGAAGGGATAGGTGGGGAAGATCCGCTCGTATTCGCGCACCTCGGCGCGCGGTGCCTGGGCGGCGAGCGGCGCCGCACTGCAGGCGACCGCAAGGGCGAGACGGACGACGGCGTGTCGGATTCGCATCATCGGAGGTTATCCCGCCCCTCCCGATACGCAAACGAGGAGGGGCTCCCCACTACAAGGACCCATCTTGACGCCTGCCCCGCCCTCGACATACATTCGGCCATACCGAATAAACACCGAAAGAGGGCGACATGCCGCCTGCTCCCCCGCCGCCACCCCGGCCACCGTATGCGTCCCAGCGTTCCAACCCGTTGACCTACCAGCACATCCGGGTCTGCCCCGAATGCGCCGGACCGGTCACCCATAACTCCGGGTGCGTCACCTGCACGGCCTGCGGATGGGGGCGATGCGGCTGATGGGCGCTCAGCTCTCCCTCCTGCCTTCCGGCCCCCCGGCTCCGCTGACCATCCTCGGCGAAGCCGACAGTCGCGACGTCACCTTCGAGGCCGTGCCCACCCGTTCGGTGCTCAACAGCCCCGCGGCCACGCACATGCCGTTCTGGTCCATCAATCCGTATATCGGCTGCGAATTCGGCTGCACCTATTGCTACGCCCGCGACACCCACCGCTGGACCATGGAACGCCAGGGCGGCGGCGACTTCGAGTCCTTCGAAAACCGGATCCTCGTGAAGATCGACGCGCCCGCCATCCTCCGCCGTACGCTCGATCCCGCGCGCATCGACGGCGCGCCCATCGTCATCGGCACCGCCACCGATCCCTACCAGCCGGCCGAACGCCGGTTCCGCATCACCCGCGGGCTGCTCGAGTCGTTTCTCCCGCACCGCGGGCTCCACCTCGGCATCATCACCAAGTCGCCGCTCATCACCCGCGACACCGAGCTCCTGGTCCGGCTCGCCGAGCGGCACACCGTGAGCATTCACATCTCGCTCGCCGCGCTCGAGGGGCGGCTCGTCCGGCGGATCGAGGCGCGCTCCCCCGCCCCGCACGCGCGGCTCCGTGCACTCAGTCGCCTGGCCGCCGCCGGCCTCGACGTCGGCCTCCTCGTGGCCCCCATCATCCCCGGCGTCACCGACGGCCGGGATCAACTGACCGCGCTCTTCCGCGCGGCGAAGGAAGCTGGTGCCCGTCGCGTGGCCGGGGAGGCGCTCCGACTCGGCCCCGCGGCGCGGCGCCACTTCCTTCCGCACCTCGCGCGCGAGTTTCCCGACCTCGCCGCGCGCTACGACCGCCGCTACGGACAGCGCCAGACCGCGGGACAGGACTACACGGCGGCCCTCGCCCGGCGCCTCGACGTGATCCGCCGGGAACTCGGGCTCGAGGGGGGCAAGGGGTTGTGACCCGTGCCGTCCTCTTCATCGATCCGCCCGCCTTCTGCACCACCGTGGAGGCGCTCGTGGCCCCCGCCCTCCGCGGGCGGCCGCTCGTGGTGGCGGCCCCCGGCGCCGACCGCGCCACCGTGCTTGCCCTCTCCGCCGAGGCGGAGGCCGCGGGCATCACGCGCGGCATGCCGGTGCGCCAGGCCCGGAAACGCTGCCCCGACCTGGTGTTCCTGCCGCCCAACCCGAAGCTCTACGCCCGCGCCTCCGCCGCGCTGCACGATATTTTCCGCCGCTACGCGCCGATCATCGAGCCCCGCGGCTACGGTCACGCCTATCTCGACGTCACCGGCACCGGCGCCCTCTTCGGCCCGCCGGTGGACGTGGCCCTCCGCATCCACCGCGAGGCGCGGAGCGGCATCCGCCTTCCCGTCACCGTGGGCGTCGGCGCCAACAAGCTGGTGACCTCCGTCGCCGCCGGACAGCACGACACCGACCGGAGCAGCAGTCGCGACGCCGTCGTCCCCGTGCCCGAAGGGAGCGAGGCCGCCTTCCTCTCCCCGCACCGAGTGTCGCTCCTCCCCGACATTGACGAACGGATCCGCGAGCGGCTCGACGACTACCAGCTCGACCTCATCGGCGCCGTGGCCGCCGTGGGCGCCCCCGCGCTCGGCCAGGTCTTCGGACGCGCCGGCGCCGAGCTCCACGCCAAGGCACGCGGCATCGACCCCCGCCCGGTACTCCCCCCCACCGTCCGGCGGGAGTTCCGCGCCGCCCATACCCTTGCCACCGACACCAACGACCTCGGCGTGCTCCTTGCACTCCTCCGCCGGCTCACCGAACGCCTCGGCGCCAGCCTCCGCGCCCGGCACCTCGTGACCCGCCGGCTCCGGCTTGACCTGGCCTACACCGACTACAGCACCAGCCGCCGCATCATGACCCTGCCCGGCGCCGCCCTCGACGTGGCCCTCCTCGACGCCGCCCGCCGCGCCTTTACGCTCGCCAATACCAGGCGCATCGCCGTTCGCACCGTGGCCCTCGCGGCGGAACAGCTGGCGGAAGTGGAAGTGCAGATGGAACTCTTTGAGGCGGGGCGGACGGACCGCGGGGCAGACGGGCAGCGGGGCAGCGGGACGGAAGAGCGGCATGACATGATTCAGGCCGCGATCGACCAGATTCGGAGTCGCTGGGGTGTACCAGGCATCGCGCGGGGTACAGTACGACGACACGACGAGGGAGGCCGGGGATCGTCGGCGAAGGCACCACCACAGGGGAGCGGGGTGGGAGGGTTCGGTGCTGCCGGAGCCGACGACCACGGCCGACCCTTTGACCGCAACTAATCGAGAGGATCTCATGGCAGCATCGTACTGCGCAGCGGCCCCGGGCCACGAATGGCACGGCCCCTATCACGACACCGAATACGGCGTGCCGCTCACCAACGAGTCGGCGCTCTTCGAACGGCTGGTACTGGAGATCAACCAGGCCGGGTTGAGCTGGCTCACGATCCTCAAGAAGCGCGACGCCTTCCGGACGGCGTACAGCGGCTTCGACGTCGAAACGGTGTCTCGCTACGGCGCACGGGACACCAGGCGCCTCCTGGCCGACGCCGGCATCATCCGCAACCGGCTCAAGGTCGAGGCCGCCATCCACAACGCGCGGCAGCTCCTGGCGCTCAGGACGTCCCACGGCGGATTTGCCGCCTGGCTCGACGCGCACCACCCACTCACAAAGCCGGAATGGGTCACGCTCTTCAAGCAGACCTTTCGCTTTACCGGCGGCGAGATCACCGGCGAGTTTCTCCTCAGCACCGGTTACCTCCCCGGCGCCCACGAGCCGGGCTGCCCCGCGTACCAGCGGATCCTGGCGATGAATCCACCGTGGAAGCGCACGACGTAACGACACCTCGCTACACGGAGCGTTGAGG
>Ga0315271_10002365_pt1 | contig 11788 bp, 7 predicted proteins | sample C3_top_MG_FD_204664 | JGI IMG/M metagenome (GOLD analysis project Ga0315271, IMG submission 204664) | Sediment microbial communities from Yellowstone Lake, YNP, Wyoming, USA - C3_top | ecosystem: Environmental > Aquatic > Freshwater > Lake > Sediment | place: USA: Wyoming | collected 2017-08-01
TTCGCGCTGCTGCTCATCGTCATCGGCGTGCTGGTTCTCTGGCAGAATCACGCGCAACTCTGACCTCATGTACTTCCAGCGCTTCTACGACACGCCGCTCGCGCAGGCGAGCTACCTCATCGGATGCCAGGCGACGGGTGAAGCCGTCGTCATCGACGCCAACCGGGACCTTGCGCAGTACATCGAGGCCGCCGAGCGCGAGCACCTCCGCATCACGCACGTGACCGAGACCCACATCCACGCCGACTTCGTATCGGGGAGCCGCGAACTCGCGCAGGCCACCGGCGCCCGTTTGTTGCTCTCGGCGGAGGGCGGCCGCGACTGGCAGTACACCTTCGCAACGCAGGCCGGGGCCACGCTGCTGCGTCACGGCCACGCGTTCCGGGTCGGCAACATCCGCCTCGACGTGGTGCACACGCCGGGGCATACGCCCGAGCACCTCTGCTTCGTCGTCACCGACGGCGCGGCCGCCACCGAGCCCATGGGCATCGTGTCGGGCGACTTCGTCTTTGTTGGCGACGTCGGCCGTCCCGACCTGCTCGAGAAGGCCGCCAAGCAGACCGGCACCATGGAGGCGGCGGCGCGCACGCTCTACGCCTCGCTCGCCAGGTTCCGCGCGCTCCCCGATTTCCTGCAGGTCTGGCCGGGGCACGGCGCCGGCTCGGCGTGCGGCAAGGCGCTCGGCGCCGTCCCGGCCAGCACGGTGGGCTACGAAAAGCGCTTCAACTGGGGACTCGCGGCAATGACCGAGGACCAGTTCGTGCAGCGCGTCCTCGACGGCCAGCCTGAGCCGCCGGCGTACTTCGCGCAGATGAAGCGCATCAACAAGGAAGGGCCGGCGCTCCTGCACGGCTTCCGCCGACCTGAGCGGCTGCCGGCCACGCGGCTGCGCGACCTCCTCGACGGCGGACAGGTCGTCGTGGACACGCGCACCGCGGCGGCCTTCGCTGCCGCGCACGTGCCGGGCACGATCAACATCCCGCTGAGCAAGTCATTCAGCACGTGGGCGGGATCGCTGCTGCCGTACGACAGCGACCTGTACCTGATAGTCGAGGACGAGGGGCGGGCGCTCGACGAGGCCGTGCGCGAACTCGCGATGATCGGGCTCGACCGCGTGGCCGGGGCGTTCGGCCACGACGCCATCGCGGCATGGGCCGATGTTGACGCCACACAGAAGATCGCGCAAACCACCATCACCGAGTTGCGCGATGTGCTTCTCCCGCGCGGCGTCGCCGTCATAGACGTGCGCAACCAGTCGGAGTGGGACGCCGGCCACCTCCCCGGGGCCCGTCACATCCAGCTTGGCGCGCTCGAGGCGCGACTGAACGAAGTCCCGCGCGACGGCGTTGTCGTGGTGCACTGCCAGCATGGAGGACGCTCGGCCATTGCCGCCTCGCTGCTCGCGGCCCGCGGCTTTTCCTCCATCATCAACCTGCAGGGCGGGTACTCGGCGTGGACCAGCGCCGGGTTTCCCGTGGTCCGAGACGGAGCCTCCCGATGAGTTTTCATGATCGCGCCGTGTTTCCCCGCGGCTTCCGCTGTGCCAGCCGCAACGTCGGCCTCAAGCCCGAGGCGCGTGACCTCACGCTCTTTGCGAGCGACGTGGATGCCGCGGCCGCCGCGGTCTTCACGCGCAACCAGTTTCCCGGCGCACCCATCACCCTCGGCCGCGAGACCATCAAGGGCGGCGTGCTCCGCGCGATCATTGCCAACAGCAAGGTGAGCAACGTCGCCACCGGCGAGCGCGGTGTGCAGAATGCTCGCCGCATGGCCGCGGCCGCGGCTGCGGAACTTGGCACCGATGCCGGCAGGGTGCTCGTCAGCTCCACCGGGGTCATTGGCGTGCAGCTGCCGGTGGAGAAGATCGAGACCGGCGTGCGTGGCATGGCCGGCGACCTGCAAGGCGATCCGCTCGTCGGCGCCGAGGGAATCATGACCACCGACACGCACCCCAAAGCGCTGTCGGCGTCGGTCGGCGAGGCGACCATCACGTGGGTGGCCAAGGGCTCGGGAATGATCGAGCCCAACATGGCGACCATGCTCGCCTACATCTTCACCGATGCCGCGCTCGATGCCGCCACGCTCGACCGGCTGCTGCGGCGCGCCGTGGATGTCTCGTTCAACATGCTGTCGGTGGATACCGACACCAGCACGTCCGACACCTGCGCGATTATGGCGAACGGTCTGGCCGGTCAGGTGGATGAACAGGCGTTTCTCGACACGCTCGTGGCCGGCTGCGTGCGCATGACCGAGATCCTCGCCCGCGATGGCGAGGGGGCCGCGCACCTGCTGCGCGTGACGGTCACCAATGCCGCCACCGACGTCGACGCGCGCACCGTGGCCAAGTCGCTCGTGAACTCACCGCTCATCAAGACCATGGTGCACGGCGCCGACCCCAATGTGGGCCGCATCCTGATGGCCGTGGGCAAGTGCACCGACGTCACCATCAACACCTCTGCCACCAACGCCTGGGTCAACGGCTACCAGGTGGTGGCCAACGGCGCGCGCCTCGAGTTCGATGATGCGGTGGTGCGCGCCGCGCTCAGCGTCGAGATCGTGGACCTCGAAGTGTCGTTGGGTGCCGGCAGCGCGTCGGCGCGCGCCTACGGTTGCGACCTGACGCACGGTTACATCGACGAGAACGCCGCGTACTACTCCAGCTGACCGCTTGCCAACGCCGGACGTGGTTAGTGGGGCAGAGTCTCGTCGTAGTGCGCCACGTCGCTCAACCGCACGGCGTGCCCGACCAGGTACGGCACCGCCGTGACCACGACATTCGGCCGGAACAGGAACGCCGTGCGGATGAACAACGACGTCTTGTTGTGGAGCAGGTGCTCCCACCAGTGTCGCGGGACGATTTCCGGCACGACGATGGTCACGAGGTCCGTCTCGCCTCGCTCCGCGAGCCCGCTGACGTAATCGACCATCGGGCGCAGGATCGACCGGAAGGGTGACGGAATCACCACGAGCGGCACGCCGATATCCCACTCCTCCCATTCCTTCACCATGCGGGCGGTGGACGTTGCGTCGACCTCCACGTAAATCGCGCGCACGTCCTCGGAAATCGTGGTGGCGTACACCAGCGCGCCCGCCGTCGGCTTTGAGATGCCGTTCACCGGCACGATGACCGTGTGGTGCAGGAACATCAGCGGGCTGTGCCCGGTGTATGCCAGCTCGGCCGAGAATGCCGCGTAGTGCTTGTGGATCGTCCGCAGCACCAGGATGATCGTCGGGATGATCAGCACCACAATCCATGCGCCGGCCGAGAACTTGGTGACCACCTGGACCACCGACACGACCGCGGTAGCCGCGGCGCCGACGCCGTTCAGCCACGCCTTCCATTTCCAGCCCGGCTCGCGGCACTTGAACCAGTGCACCACCATGCCCGCCTGCGATAGCGTGAAGCAGACGAACACGCCGATGGCGTACAGCGGAATCAGCGCGCTCGTGTCGCCCCTGAAGATCCGAACGAGGAGCATCGCCATGAGCGCCAGCACGATGATGCCGTTCGAAAAAGCCAGGCGATCGCCGCGCGCGGCGAACTGGCGCGGCATGTACCCGTCGTCGGCCAGGATGCTTGCCAGCCGCGGGAAGTCGGCAAACGCCGTGTTGGCGGCGAGCACCAAGACCGCAAACGTCGCGTACTGCAGCGCGTAGTACAGCGCCCCGCCGCCGAATACGTGCCGTCCAATTTGCGACAGCACCGTCTCGCTGGTGCTCGGCATCACACCGTAATGGCGCGCCAGGTAGCTCGTCCCGATGAAGAAGAAGGCCAGGATGCCGGCCATCCAGCCGAGCGTGGTGGCCGCATTCCGCGAACTCGGCGAGCGAAATGCAGTGACACCGTTGGAAATGGCCTCGGTTCCCGTCATCGCCACGCAGCCTTCGGCAAAGGCGCGGAGGACCAGGAACGTGAGCGCAAATCCCGTGGGCCACGACATGCCATGCTGCGCCGCCGACAGGGGATCGATCTTCGCCTGGCCAACGACCGGCGCTAGCTCGTGGCCCATGAAGCCGCGCGCCACGCCGAAGCCGATCAGTGCCACCATCAGGACGATGAAGATGTACGTCGGCACGCTGAACGCGATGCCCGATTCTCGCACGCCGCGCAGGTTCACGAGCATCAGCACCACGATGGCCGCGATGCACAGGCCGATGGTGTGCGGGCTCAGCCAGCCGTACGCCGACGTGATGGCGGCGACGCCGCTGGAGATCGACACCGACACCGTGAGGATATAATCGGTGAGCAGCGCGGCGGCGGCGATGAGCCCCGGTGAGGTGCCGAGGTTGTCCTTCGCCACCGTGTACGAGCCGCCGCCTTTCGGGTACGCGAAGATCGTCTGGCGGTACGAGACGGCCACCAGCACCAGCAGGCCGACGATGACGGCGGAGATCGGGATGACGTAGTTCAGGGCCGCCGCGCCAAGCACGGCGAGCACCAGCAGCGTCTGTTCAGTGGCGTACGCCACCGATGAAATGGCGTCGGACGAGAGGACGGCAAGCGCCGTCTTCTTGTTCAGTCGTTCGTGTTCCAGGCGGTCGGAAGCGAGGGGCTGGCCGAACAGGACGCGTTTGAAATGGACGTACGGCGAGGACATGACGTATCGATACGTCCACCTTCACAAAGAGCGCGTGAAGAGCCGTAAAGAAGGCATGAAGAATTCGTAAAGACCGGGAACTCGCCCCGAACCGGGCAACCTCGCCTTACTCGGCGTCCGGTGTTGGCTCCGCGTCGCCCGCCGCCGGCACGTCGAAGACAAATGACGACCCGCCGTCCTCGCGCGGCTCATACCGCAGTCGCCCGCCCTGCGCTTCCGCGAGTCCGCGGGCGATCGACAAGCCGAGCCCCGTACCGCCCACGTCCGCGGGGGTGCCCCGGGGCCGGTAGAACGGCTCGAAGATCCGGTCACGCTCCGCTTCCGGCACGCCCGGTCCGCGGTCCTGAACCTCGAGCGACAGCCACGCGCCGTCACGCCGCGCACGAATCGTGATCGGCTCGCCCGGCGGAGAGTACTTGGCGGCGTTCTCGATCAGGTTCACCATCACCCGCAGCGACTCGGTGAACGCAAACTGGCCGGTCAGGAGTTCTGCGACGTCAATGATGACCAGCCGGTCCCGCAGGATGCTGCGCGCCTGTCGAAGTGCGGCGCCAAGCAGGTCGTCGACCGTCTCCACCACCGTCCCAGGGCGCACGGCGCCCGCCTGAATGCGGGACAGCTCGAGCATGTCGCCGATCAGCACGTTGAGCCGGTCGGCCTCCAGTTCAATGTCTGTCGCGGAACTCGGATCGGCGCCCTCCGCGATCTCGTGGGCAATGCCCTTGATGCTCGTCAGCGGCGTACGCAAGTCGTGCGACACGGACGTCAGCAGGGCGTTTCGCAGTGCCTCAACGCGGCGCTCCGCCTCGGCGTGCTCCGCCGCCGCGGTCAGCCGCACTCGCTCAACGCCCAGCGCGGCGTAGTACGCCAGCGCGTCGAGCAGCCGGCGCCGTTCCGGTGTCAGGGCGAGCCCGTCCGGATCGGCGATCCGCAGCACCCCGACGGTGACGTCCCGGACCCGCAGCGCCACGGCCACTTCCGTTGCCTCGGCAGCGTGCGGGGCAGCCGATTCCGCGGAAACGAGGCGTGCAATGTCCTCCCGCCCTTCGAAGACCTCGCATTCCGCCACGTGGAGCGTCGCACGAATCACGTCCACGATGGCCCGAAGCCCGTCCTGCGCATTGGGCGCGTTCAGGGTCTCCGCGCCAAGGGTCGCCAGCCGGTCGATCTCCTCGGCGCGTTGCCGCGCTTCTTCCGCCTCGGCATTGGCGCGGTACAGCAACTGCGCTGCCACCACGCTGGTGATGAGGAACGTCACCAGCACCAGCCAGTCGAGCGGATTGGCAATCGTGAGCTTCGAATACGGCGGAAGGAAGAAGAAGTTGAAGGTCACAAACGCGGCGCCGGCCACGGCAAGCCCGAGGGCACGGCCGCCGGCGCTGCTCGCACCCAGGACAACCAGCAGGAAGAGCAACGCGACGTGCGCTTCGCCCAGATATGGACGTACCGTGACCATGCCGGCGGTCACCGCCGAGAGCGCGGCGAATGCGCCGATCCAGCGCCACCAGACTCTGGATGACCGGGGTCGTGCCGGCCGCGCGTCCTCAGTCATCGCTCGGCGCGTCCGGTTCGAATCGGTAGCCGACACCCGGTTCCGTCTGCAGGAACCGCGGGCGCATCGGGTCCAATTCGATCTTCCGTCTCAGGTGGCCCACGTACACGCGCAGGTACTGCTGGGCGTCGCCCTCCGAGTTGCCCCAGACCGCCGTGAACAGCTGGCGGTGCGTCAGCGTCTTGCGCGGGTTGCTCACGAACGTGCGCAGGAGGGCCCACTCGGTGGGTGTGAGATGCACCAGCGCGCTGTCGCGCTCCACGCGCCGCAACGCGAGGTCCACCGTCAGGTTGCCGATCTGCAGCCGTTCGTCCGGCGGCGTCTTGTCGGCCAGTTGTCGCGCGCGCCGAAGCTGCGCGCGTGCCCGAGCAAGCAACTCGACGGTGCTGAACGGTTTCGTCATGTAGTCGTCAGCGCCTGCGTCGAGCAGCGCCGCCTTCTCCGTATCCTCGTGGCGGGCCGAAAGCACGATGATGGGCGACTGGGTCCAGCGCCGGATCTCGCGGCAGACCGCGAGGCCGGTCAGGTCGGGCAGTCCGAGATCGAGCACGATGAGCGACGGCAGCTCCGACGCCGCGAGGTCGATTCCCTCTCGGCCGCTTGCCGCTTCGAGCACGCGGACGACAGGCCTCACATCGTCGTCCGAGCTCGCAAACGCGTCGCTCTTCATCGCGTTGCGAACCACCCGCCGGATCTGCGGTTCATCATCGATCACGAGCACGGCGAGTGGTGGCGCGGTCATCGCTGCGGCAGTCGTGGGTGAAATGTGGCGGTTGGCCTCTCCTTCACGCTGGCGACGACTGCCGCACAGGGGAAGGGGGAAAGCGCCCACCCGGTGATTTTCACGTCCTCTTTATGTCCAGCGGCAGTCTCTTCATGCGAGTTTCACGACTTGCACCGCATTGTGTGTCCACGTATGCCGCGATCATGGAACTCCGATCCCGAGCGAGCGCTCGACGCCGCTCGCGAACTGCTCGACAGGTGGGCCCGGCAGCCCGTGTCGCGCTGGCTGGCCCTCGCGGCCGGTCTCGAGGCGGACATCGACGCGCGCGCCGCGGCTGAAGGTGTGCTGGGCGCCGTCGTCCCAGCGTGCGTCTCGTCCTTCGACGAATGGGTGGTCCGTGACCTTGCCGACACCGCCTGGCAGATGGCCCCACGTGACATCTCCAGAATTTCCGAGGCCGATGCGCGGCGTGCGCGTCACCTCGTGGAGCGCATGGCCCTCGCGCACCTGGTGCGCGATACGCTGGACGATGCCGACTTCACGGCGCTCACGGCACACCGCGTTGCGTGAGGCAGAATAGCGCGCTGAACTGGTCGCATTGCCCGCCATCAATGATATGTTTGTATCCATGTCATTGATGGCTCCGTTCACACCGCGCGCCGCGTGATCGTCCGCCGCGTCGCTACCGTGGAAACCGCGTGCAGATGACGCGAGAATCGAGATGAACCGCGAGGCAGCGCCGGGGCTGCTTCACGAGTTCTTCACGCGCGCGGCCCGTGAGGGGCCGCACCGCGTGGCCATCGACATTCCTCCGGGACGCCTGCGCCCAACGCGGCACCGCACCACCTACGGCGACCTGGATCACGCCTCCAACGCGCTCGCCCACCGGCTTGCGGCGTTCGTGCAGGGCGAGTGCATCGTCGCCATCCTGCTGCCGCGCGCCTCGGCGCACCTCTACGAAGCGCAGCTCGGCGTCATGAAGGCCGGCGCGGCCTACACCTGCTTCGACCTCGCTTTCCCCGACGAGCGACTGCGCGACACCATCGCCGACGCGCAACCGGTGGCGCTGCTCACCGATGCCGTCGGCCGGGCGCGCGCGCTCGAGGTCGGATTTGCCGCCAACCGCATCATTGACGTCGTCGAGGCCCACCGCGAGGGCGGCAACCACGCCCCCGTGGCCACGCCCGCCTGGCTCACGCCGCGCAGCCTCGCGTATGTCATCTACACCTCCGGAACCACCGGCCGCCCCAAGGGCGTGATGATCGAGCATGCCTCCATCTGCAACCTCGTGCAGTCGGACCGCGAGCTCTTTGCCCTCACGCCCGACGATCGGTGCGTGCAGGCGTCGTCCGCGGCGTACGACTCGTCCGTCGAGGAGACCTGGCTCGCCTTCGCCGCCGGCGGCACCCTCGTCGTCATGGACGAGGAGACCGCACGGCTGGGACCCGACCTCGTGAGCTGGCTGCGCCACGAGAAGGTCACCGTCTTCTGTCCGCCGCCCACGCTGCTGCGCACCACGGGCTGTGAGGATCCGGGGCGCGAACTCCCCGACCTCAACCTCATCTACGTCGGCGGCGAGGCGCTCCCACAGGATGTCGCCGACCGCTGGGCTGTCGCCTGCGCGCTCGTCAACGGCTACGGTCCCACCGAGTGCACCGTCACCACGGTGCGCACGCGCATCGCGGCGGGAAAGCCGGTCACCATCGGCACGCCCATCGTGAACGTGCAGGCCTGGATCGTTGACGACCACCTGCAGCCGCTCCCCGACGGCGAGCAGGGCGAGCTCGTCCTCGGCGGCGTCGCCCTCGGCCGCGGCTACTGGAACCAGCCCGAGCTGACCGCCGATCGTTTTCCGCACCACCCGCAACTTGGTCGCATCTATCGCACCGGCGACATCGCGCAGCGCGAGCCCGACGGGACGATCCTCTATTTCGGCCGCGGCGACGCGCAGGTGAAGCTGCGCGGCTATCGCGTCGAGTTGGGCGCCATCGAGTCGGCGCTCGTCGCGTGCGACGGCGTGCGCCAGGCCGCCTGCACGGTGCAGGAAGCCAACGGACGCCAGACGCTTGTCGCCTTCATCGTGCCCGAGGTCATGGTACCGGTCCCCGGCGTCACGGAACTGCAGCAGGCACTGCGCAACACGCTCCCCGAGTACATGGTGCCGGCGCGCATCGCCACCATCGAGGAGCTGCCGACTTCGCTCAGCGGCAAGCTCGACCGCAAGGCGCTGCCGGTTTTGAATGGCGATTCCCCCGTCGCAAATGGCGATGGCCCGGCGCCCAGTGATGCCGTTGAGCTCGCCATTGCCCGGGCCGCGCAGGCCGTGTTGCGCCTCGCGTTCATGCCCGGCACCACCGACGATTTCTTCACTGCCCTTGGCGGTGACTCGCTGAGCGCCGCCGAGCTGATCACGAAGCTTCGCGACGAGCCGGCCACCAATACGCTCGACGTCCGCGACGTGTACGAGGGACGCACCATCGCGGTGCTCGCACAGCGTGCCCGCGATCGTTCGACCAGCACCGCCGCTGCACCTGGGGTCCACGTCGCGCGCGAGGAACTGCCCGTCGTGCGCGCTACGCTGCTGCAGGCGGCGTCGCTGCTTCGCACGCTGTTCGTGTCGTCGCTGCTGCTCTGGCTCGCCGCGTTCCATGTCCTGCCGCCCATCGTGAAGGCGGTCGGGCTCGTCCCCACGGTCTTTCTTGCCGTGCCAATCGGCCTGCTGTTCCTGCTCGCGTGGTCACCAATTGCGGTGACGCTCGCCGTCATGAATAAGCGCGCGCTCATCGGCAAGTACACGCCCATGCGCGCCCGGGTCTGGGGCGTGTTCTACCTGCGCCATTGGGCCGTGCAGCAATCGGTGAAGTCCATCCCGTGGGGGCTGCTGGAAGGCACGCAACTTCAAGTCATGGCGCTGCGTGCGCTGGGCGCGCGCATCGGCAAGCGCGTGCACATCCACCGCGGCGTTAACCTCACCCGCGGCGGATGGGACCTGCTCGACATCGGCGACGACGTCACGCTCTCGCAGGACGCCGCGCTGCGCATCGCCGAACTCGACGATGCCCATCTCGTGATCGCGCCCGTTACGCTGGGCAGCGGCGTGACCGTCGACGTGCACGCCGGCGTCGGTGGCGATTGTGTACTCGAGGACAATGCCTTCCTCGCGGCCAACGCCTCGCTGCCGCGCGGCGCCCGAGTGCCCGCCGGTGAACGCTGGGACGGACTGCCCGCCACGCGCGCCGGAACAGCCCCCGACGAACCGTCACGCGACCGCACGCGTGATCTCTCGCCGCTGGCGTACGACGTGCGCCTCTTGCTCGCCCGCCTCGCGCTGTCGCTGACACTTGCGCTGCCACTCGGCGTCTTCGTCTGGCTCGCCGCGCGCCACTATGTCATCAATGCGGACCTCGCCATCGCCTGGCTGCTGAGCCCGCGGCTCGACTGGCGCATCGTCGCTGGCGTGGCCCTGCTCCAGGTGCTCGCGGTGCCGTCACGCCTCGTGCTCGACGCGCTCGCCTGCCGCGCCATGGGGCGCGTACGCGATGGCGTGCACGCGCGCTGGAGTGCCGGCTACCTGCGCATCTGGCTCAAGCCCATGCTCGTGGACGGCGCCACCCGCTGGCTGTATGGCTCGCTCTTCTGGCCGTATTGGCTGCGCCTCGCCGGCATGACGGTGGGCCGGGACTGCGAAATCAGCAGCCTCATCGACACCGTGCCCGAGACCGTCACCATCGGCTCCAAGAACTTCTTCGCCGACGGCATCTACGTCGGCGGTGCGCAGGTGCATCGCGGCGCCGTCACGGTGGCGCACACCACCTTCGGCAGCAGCACCTTCCTCGGCAACGGCGTCATCGTCCCCGGCGGGTCACAGATGCCGGACGACGTGTTGCTCGGCATCTGCACGCTCGCCGATCCGGCACGAATGCACTCGGGCACCGCCTGGTTCGGGCATCCCGCCTTCGAGTTGCCGCATCGTGAGGTCGTCGATTTTGACGCCGCCTTCACGTTCGACCCCACGCCCCTGCGCTACGCCACGCGCCTGTTCTGGGAATTCTCGCGCTTCGTGGTTCCGGCGCTGCCCGTGCTGGTGATGATCCTCTGGTTCAAGGCCATCGCCTCGCTCTCGGACATGTCGCTCCTGCTCTTCGTCCCGGTGGCTCTGCCGTTCGTGACCCTCGCGGCCGGCACGCTCTTCGCGCTGCTCGTCGTCGTCTTCAAGTGGGGCCTGCTCGGCCGGGTGAAGCCCGCCATGCATCCGCTCTGGTCGTCGTGGGCCAGCCGCTGGGACCTCGTCTGCCTGGCCTGGAACGTCTGCGCCGGTGGCATCGTGTCGCATCTGGACGGCACCCTGATGCTCAACGCGCTGCTCCGCCTCACCGGCGTGCACATCGGCAAGCGCGTCGTGCTCGGCACGGGCTTCGCCGAGGATCTGCCCGACCCCGACATGCTGACCTTCGAGGACGGCGCCACGGTGGACTGCATGTTCCAGGCGCACACGTTCGAGGACCGCGTGCTCAAGATGGACCGCATCGCCATTCGTGCGGGTGCGACCGTCGGCAGCAACGCCGTGCTCCTCTACGGCTCCGACATCGGCGCCAACGCCCGCGTCGCCCCGCATAGCGTGGTGATGAAGCACGAGCACCTGCGCCCCGGCGTCCTCTACGCCGGCTTCCCCACCCGCCCCATCAGCGATCCAACAAGCTGGTAGCTGCAGCTGAAGTACGAAGCGCCCTGGCCAAAAGGCCCGGGCGCTCTGTTGTACTCTGTAGTTCTCTGTAGTTCTCTGTAGTTCTCTGTAGTTCTCTGTAGTTCTCTGTAGTTCCGAGAGGCGCCGGTCGGAATCGAACCGACGAATGGGAGATTTGCAGTCTCCTGCCTTACCACTTGGCTACGGCGCCTTGAGAGGCGAAAACTAGC
>Ga0315271_10002366_pt1 | contig 11787 bp, 10 predicted proteins | sample C3_top_MG_FD_204664 | JGI IMG/M metagenome (GOLD analysis project Ga0315271, IMG submission 204664) | Sediment microbial communities from Yellowstone Lake, YNP, Wyoming, USA - C3_top | ecosystem: Environmental > Aquatic > Freshwater > Lake > Sediment | place: USA: Wyoming | collected 2017-08-01
GGTGGGTGCCGATGCCGATGATGTCGATGCCCTCGTCGGTGATCTCACCGACGATGGCGCAGATCTTGGTCGTGCCGATGTCGAGGCCGACCAGGACGTCTCCGCTCTTCGCCATGAATGTTCCTCCAGGCGGAAGGCGCGCCGCGCCCACGCCGATTCGCTGCGTCAGGGCCCTCTCGGACCCCGCCCATCCACCACGCCCGTCCGCCCCTTGACCCGCACGGCAACCCAGTCCGGGTGCCGCCGGTTGTCGAGGTGGATCACCTCGCCCTGCACGCCGTCCGTCTCCAGCCGTGCCAGCAGCACGTCCAGCCGCTCCAGCTTCCGCGGCAGGTCTCCCTGCCCGAGCCGGATCTCCATCCCTTCGTCGCCTGCGTAGATCGTGGTCCCCAGCACCGGGTCGAGGTGCACCTCGGAGACCGGGGCGCGCCGCTCCAGGCCGGCCTCGCGCCAGCGGCCCAGCAGGCCGAGCGCGCTCCGCAGCCGCAGCTCCTCACCGCCCTCGTCGCCCCGGGTCTCGAAGGCCTCTCGCGTGAGCCCGGTCACGACCGGGAGGTCGAGCCCGTCGCCGGGGGCGGCCCGCTTGAAGACCTGCCCGGTGGTGTCGACGAGGTAGAGGCCGCCCAGGTCGACCAGCGCCGCGGCCTGCCGCTCGGTGACCACCACCTCGAGGGCGGGCGGGAGCCGCCGGTGGATCTCCACGGTGGCGACCCAGGGGTCGCGGCGCAGGGCCCGGGCCATCAGCTCGGTGTCGCAGAGGAGCAGGTGGTCGCCCGGCCGGACCGGGGAGAGCTCGGCCAGCGCCGCGGCGTTGAGCTGGGAGAGGCCGGAGTAGCGGATCTCGCGGAGGCGGAGCAGGTCGCCGCGCACGCCGTAGCGCCAGGTGGCCCAGCCCGCCCCGGCGATGGCGGCCAGGGTGATGACGGTGGGGAGCAGGAGCGCGACGGCGCGCCGGAGACGGTCGACCGCCTCCCCTGGCTTCTTCACCGTCGTCCGCCGGTTTCTACCCCGCGCCACCCGCCGCCCCCGTCCCGGAGAGCAGCCGCGCTGCCGGCCGCTTCCGGGCGCTATCGCCCAGTGGCTCACCTTGCCGCAGAACCCCTCCCTGTAAAGTTTTCGCCCCCGGCCACAGGTTCGCCGTCGCCGGCCGGATCATGCCGCGACGTGTCACTGCGCCGAGCCCTCCTGGCGGACGGAACTTGCCGGGCCAAGAAGGGTCGATATCGGGTACCTTGGAACCGTCCAGCGATCCGAAACGGAGCCCGTCGACATGCGCCTTCCCGCCGCCACCCCCGCCATCCTCGCCATGCTCCTGATGGCCGCGGTCCCCGCCGGCGCCGTCGAGAACCGCCTGGCGCCGCTGCCCAAGGACCAGGCCACCGTGGTCCACGGGCCTTATGAGCAGGGCGCCTGCGACACCTGCCACGAGCGCGCCGACGCGAAGAACCCCGGCGCCGCCCGCGTCACCAACGACACCTGCCTGGCCTGCCATGACGACTTCGCCGGCAAGGCGCCGGTCAAGGTCGGCAAGGGGAAGTCACACCCGCAGGGGAAGGGCAGCTGCAACGGCTGCCACAACCCGCACAACTCCCGGAAGCCGAAGCTGCTCCTCGAGGCGCCGACGGAATGGACTCGATGACGATGCGGCCCATGCGCTCCACCTGGCTCCTCCCGCTGGCGGCGATGCTCCTCGCGGGCCCGGCCTCGGCGGCGCCGCTCAAGACCGAGGTGATCAAGAAGGCGACCCGGCGCGGCTTCGCCGTGGCGCCGCTGCCTCCCGGACCGAACGTCAAGTGGTCCCACAGCCCCTTCGAGGCCGGCGACTGCTCCATCTGCCATGACCGGAACGACCGCGCCAACCCGGGCCCCATCTCGATGGGCATCAACGAGACCTGCTACGGCTGCCACGAGGAGTTCCAGGCCATCATGGCCCGCAAGTACAAGCACGTGCCGGCCGTCGAGACCTGCACCAACTGCCACAACCCGCACAACTCCACCGAGCGCAAGCTGCTGGGCGCCGAGATGGTGGAGATGTGCACCAACTGCCACAAGGGCATCAAGGACCAGATCGTCAACGCCAAGGTCCGGCACGACGCCATCACCACCGGCGAGAAGTGCTCCAACTGCCACAACCCGCACGCCGCCAACATCGAGAAGCTGCTGATCCAGCTCCCCTTCGACCTCTGCGTCACCTGCCACTCCAAGGACGGCATGATCGCGGGCGACGGGAAGCCCATGACCAACTTCAAGGCCTGGCTCACCGACAACAAGGTCTGGCACGAGCCGGTCAAGGCCAAGGACTGCTCGGCCTGCCATCGCACCCACGGCGGGAACAACTTCCGCCTGCTGGTGGCGCCGTACCCCGCGGCCTTCTACGCCCCCTACGAGAACAAGGCCTACGCGCTCTGCTACGGCTGCCACAACGACAAGGTGGTCTCGGTCCCGGAGACCACCACCCTGACCGGCTTCCGCGACGGCTCGCGCAACCTCCACTACGTCCACGTGCACAAGGAGCGCGGCCGCACCTGCCGCGCTTGCCACGAGGTCCACGCCTCCAAGCAGGACCACCACATCCGCGAAGAGGTGCCCTACGGGCCCAAGGCCTGGAAGCTGAAGATCAACTACACGCGGCTGCCCAACGGCGGGTCCTGCGCCAAGACCTGCCACGAGACCAAGGCCTACAACAACAAGACGCTCACCAGCTCCGCGCCGAAGAAGTAGGTCGACGTGTCCTCGGCGCGCCAGCTCTTCGCCTGGTGGATGGCCGGGGCGCTGGCCGGCGCGGGGCTGCCGGTGGTGGCCCGCGCCTTCTCCAACGTCGCCATCGGCGACCGGCTCGCCAACCCCAGGCTCCCCCGCCTGGGCGGCGGCGCCGCCGAGCTGCTGTCGGGCAGCGCCACCGTCAGCCTCTTCGTCTTCTTCCGGCCCGAGCAGGACCGCTCGCTCGAGGCCCTCAAGACCCTGGCCCGGCTGCAGCAGGAGTTCGCCGGCAAGCCGGTCCGCGTGGTGGCGGTGGTCTCCGACGGCTGGCCCGAGGAGGCGGTGCAGGCCCTGGTGCGGGAGGCCGGCTTCGGCGCCCCGGTGCTGGTCGACGCCGGCGACGCCCTCTACGGCGCGCTGGGCGTTCGGCTCCACCCGGTGGTCGGGCTCTGCGATCGGCAGCAGCGGCTGGCCGCCTACGAACCCTTCCGCCAGGTCAACTTCGCCGAGATCATCCGCGGGCGCATCCGCGTCATGCTCGGCGAGGCGACCGCGGCCGAGATGGCCCGGGTGCTGGAGCCGGAGAAGGCCACCACCGGCTCGCCCGCGGCCGAGGCCAGGCGGTACTTCAACCTGGCCCGCATGCTCTGGACCAGGAAGAACGCCGGAAAGGCGCTCGAGGCGGTGAAGCGCAGCCTCGCCATCGCACCCACCGCCCCGGCCTGGGCGCTGCAGGGCCAGATCCTCGCCGCGGGCGGGGACTGCCGGGCCGCCACGCCCCTCTTCGAGCAGGCCTTGAAGATCGATCCCACCGAGCCCGTCGCCATCGAGGGGCTGAAGGGCTGCGCCCGCTGACGCGGCCCGCCCACCACCGAGAGGACTTCATGCGTCGCTGCCTCGCCATCACACTCTTCGCCGCGCTGGCCGGCCTCGCCGCCGCGCCCTTCATGGCCCACGCCCACGCCGACGTCGGGACCCAGGTGGCCCAGGCGGAGTTCTCCGCCGCGAGCGGGGAGAAGGTGCGCCTCGTCGATCCCCGCGCCAGGGTGAGCGTGCTGGTCTTCGTGAAGGCGGGGCAGGACCGCTCCATCGACGCCCTCAAGGCCATGGCACGCTGCGAGAAGGAGCTGGCCGGCAGGCCGGTCCGGTTCATCGGGGTGGTGCCGCCCGACACCACGCCCGAGGAGGCCAGGGCGCTGGCCAGCAGCACCGGGGTGAAGATGCCGCTGGTCTTCGACGCCGGCGACGCCCTCTACAACCACCTCAGCGTCCGGCTCCACCCGGTCATCTTCCTGCTCGACGCCAAGGCCAAGGTGGCCGACTTCGAGCAGTACCGGCAGATCGACTACTGCGAGGTGGTGACCGCTCACATCCGCTTCCTGCTCGGTGAGATCGACCAGGCCGCGCTCGACAGGATCGAGGCGCCGGCGCGCGGCTCCATGCCGGGCGACGACGCCAAGGACGTCTCCAACCGCGATGTCAACCTCGGCCGCAAGCAGCTCAAGATCGGGCAGTACGACAAGGCGGCCGCCAGCGCCAACAAGGCCCTCGGGGTCTCACCCAACGCCGGGGCCTTCGCGCTGCTCGGCGAGATCGCCGCGGCGAGGGGCGACTGCCGGGCCGCCGTGAAGCAGTTCGACCAGGCGCTCAGGATCGATCCGGCCGAACCGCACGCCCTGGCGGGCAGGAAGGCCTGCGCCGGGAAGTAGCCGGAGGCCCATTTTTTTCACCATCCACCTCATTGGGGTGCGAACATTCGCCGCGCCATGAACGCTCCCCTCCGCCTCGCACTGGTCACGGCCTCGCTGGTCCTGGCCGCGCCGTTCTCCGCCCACGCCCACGCCGAGGTCGGGACGCTGGTGGAGAACGTGGAGCTGCGGACCATCACCGGCGGCAAGGAGCGGCTGCTCTCGGCCAAGGCCAAGGCCAACGTCTTCGTCTTCTTCCGCACCGGCCAGGAGCGCTCCCTCGACGCCCTCAAGATGCTGGCCACCTGCGAGAAGGAGATGGCCGGCAAGTCGGTCCACTGGGTCGGGCTGGTCTCCTCCTCCGAGGTCGCCGCCGACGTGCAGGCGCTGGTGAACCAGACCGGCATCGCCATGCCGGTGCTCATCGACGAGGACGACAAGGTCTACGGGGCGCTCGGCATCCGGCTCCACCCCATGGTCGGGATCGCCGACGGCAAGTTCAGGCTGGCCGCCGTCGAGATGTACCGGCAGATCGACTACTGCGACATCGTCAAGGGGCGCATCAAGGTGCTGCTGGGCGAGATGGACGCCGCCGGGATGGAGAAGGTGCTCAACCCGGCCCGGGGGACCATGCCGGGCGAGGACATCCGCGACGTGGCCCGCCGCGACGTCAACCTCGGGCGCAAGCAGCTCCAGATCAAGCAGTACGACAAGGCGCTGGTGAGCGCCAACAAGGCGCTGGAGAAGGCCCCCATGGCCTCGGCCTTCGCCCTCATCGGCGACGTCCACGCGGCGCGGGGCGCCTGCGCCGCCGCCCTCAAGCAGTACGACCAGGCCCTCAAGCTCGATCCGGCGGAGAAGCACGCCCTGGCCGGCAAGGCCGCCTGCACGGGCAAGTAGCCGGGGCCGGACCACTCGACCCGCGGTCCGCGTCCAGCGGCATGCCTCACGGTGACGGCCCGGGCCTGCCGCCTCAGCCTGGGGCCCGGGGCGTCTTCGTCCGTGGCGCGTGCGGCGGGTGGCACTCCACGCAGGTGTCGGTGACCTTCGTCCCCCGGTGGGCCGCCAGCTGCCGCGGCGCGTCGGGCGCGTGGCAGCGCGCGCAGAGGGGGGCGCCGGTCCGCTCGAGCAGGTGGGGTCCCGAGGCGGCGTGGGGGGAGTGGCACTCGAAGCAGTTCTCGCGCTTGACGGGGGCGTGCGCCCACGGCGCCGCGGGCAGGCCGGCGAAGTCGTGGCAGTCGGCGCATGGAGCGATCCCACGCGCCTTGAGCTCGGCCGGCGCCGGCTTCGGCCCGGGCGGTGCGTGGCAGGCGTCGCAGGCCCCGGCCTCGAAGGGCTGGTGGCGCCCGGGGCGCAGCAGCTTCCTGGCCTGGCCGGCGTGCACCACGTGGCAGCCGCCGCAGGCCGAGGGGCCGACGTCGAAGCCGCCGTGGCGGGCCGCCAGGCCGCCGCTCGCGAGGTCGTGACAGTCGGCGCAGAGCGCCGGGACGGTCTTGCGCAGGAGCTTCTCCACCGCCGAGCCGTGTCCCTGGTGGCAGCTGAGGCACCCCTCGGCCACCGGCGGGTGGACGGTGGCGCCGGGCTTCTCCAGCGCCTCCTTCAGGTCGCCGTGGCAGTCGAGGCAGAGCGCCCGCTGCGGCTGGCGCAGCAGCTTCGGCTGCGCGGAGCCGTGCGGGTCGTGGCAGTCGGCGCACGGGCCGTCGGCGAAGGGCGGGTGGACCGAGGTGGCGCGTGCGTAGGTCTTGCGCGTGCCGATGTGGCAGGCGACGCAGACGGCGGCGCCGTCGGCGGCCAGCGAGGCCCGCCCGCCGGAGTGGGGCAGGTGGCAGGTGAGGCAGTCGCCGCCGCGGAACGGGCCGTGGAGCCGCCGCCCGGGACGCATGACCTCGGGCGTGCCGTGGCATGGCACGCAGAGCTGCCCGATGGGCCGGGCCAGGAGCCGCCGCTGGTCGGAGAGGTGGGGGCCATGGCACGCGAGGCAGTCGCCCTTCGGCTGCGGCCGGTGGACGTAGCTGTCCTTCCTCCAGCCTGGCTTCTGCTCTCCATGGCACCCCAGGCAGAGTGGCTCGGCCGCCTGGGTGACCAGGTGGGCGCCGCCGCCGTGGGGATCGTGGCAGGCCTCGCAGCGTCCCTCCCGGACCGGGGCGTGGGCGTCGGCGCGCTGGCCCCACTCGGCCACCTGCGGGTGGCAGTCGCCGCAGCGCTTCCCGGGTGGGTGCTTGAGCAGGCCCGCCTCGCCGCTGGCGTGCGGGACGTGGCAGGCGGTGCACTGGCCGAAGGCGGCCGGCATGTGCGGCGCCCGCCGCAGCTTCTCGCCGATGGCGGCGTGGCAGCCGAGGCAGAGTGGCCGCTCGCCCTGGAGGAGCAGCGCAGGGCGGTCGCCGGCGTGGGGGGTGTGGCAGGCGGTGCAGCGCCCCTCGCGGACCGGGGCGTGGACGACCGGCGCCTGCAGCGCCCGCTCGAGGCCGTCGTGGCAGTCCAGGCAGAGGGCCGGTGGCGCCTTCCGGCGCTCGAACGGCTTGCCCGAGCCGGGTTCGACGTGGCAGCCGGAGCAGTCGGCGGCCACCGGGTGCGCGGCCACGCGGAGCAGGCTGGCGGTGCCGGCGTGGACGCGGTGGCAGTCGGCGCAGCGAGCCGTGTCCACCGGGTAGCCGCCGTGGCGCTTCTGCAGGTCGGCGTGGCAGCGCAGGCAGAGCCCCGGGACGGAAGCGAGGAGGAGCCGCTGCTCGCTGGAGCCGTGCGGCGAGTGGCAGGAGGTGCAGCGGACCTGGCCGGCCGGCGCCTTGCCGTGGGCCACCTCGAAGGCCTTGTCGGCGTGGCAGCCCTGGCAGGCGGCCCGCTGGCCGGTGGCGCCGCCGGCGCGGGCGGGTGCGGCCGGCGCCCCGGCGCCGCCGCTGGCGTGCGGCTGGTGGCAGGCGGTGCAGGCCTGGCCGGCGCGGAAGGGGGCGTGGACCGTCGCCTGGCTCCTGCTGGCGAGGACCATGGAGGCGTGGCATCCCAGGCACGGGTTGCTCACGGTCTCGGCCTGGTCGATGGCCACCTTCGGCGACCCCGGCTGGCCAAGGAGGGCACAGCCGGCGAGCGCCAGCGTCGCGGCGGCGCCAAGCCAAGGGGAGGCGGTGCGAAGGTGATACGACAAGGTTGTCCCGCGGGTGGAGAGTGACGACCGAGTTGGGTAGGTTGCCAATGCGGGGCGCGTGAGTCAACGCGACGTCGCGCCCCGCTTCAGCGACCTCCCGGCCGCTGGGCCCGCCGTGCGCGCCTCGCGGGTTGCCGCCGGTTGGCAACCCGATCACGCCGTCGAGTAGGATGCCAGCTCCTTGTGAAAGGCTTGGATGGGCCGGTTCCAGCTGTTCATGGCCGAGTTGAGGCGCCGCCGCGTGTTCCGCGCGCTGGTGGTCTGGGGCATCGTCGCCTTCACGGTGCTCCAGGTCTACGAGCCGGTCATGCACGGGCTCCACCTGCCGGAGTGGACGCTCAGTTTCGTGGTGGTCGCCCTCGGGCTCGGCTTCCCCGTCACCGCCGCGCTGGCCTGGGTCTTCGACCTCAAGGCAGGAGGGATCGAGCGGACGCCGCCGGTCGCGCCGGCGGACCAGGCCTCGTCGACGAGTCCGGGAGCCCGCCGGGCCCGACTGGTGCTGCTCCTCCTCGGGCTCGGCGGCGCGGCGGCCGCTCCGGGCCTGGTCTACTTCTTCGCCTGGCCGGGCGCTGGCCACGCCCCCGGCCGGGGTTCCGTCGCGCCCGCGGCTCAGACCGATGCCTCCATCGCCGTCCTGCCGCTCGTGAACATGAGCTCGGACAAGGAGCAGGAGTACTTCTCGGACGGCCTGACCGAGGAGCTCCTCAACCTGCTGGCCAAGGTGCCGGGGCTGCGCGTGGCCTCCAGGACCTCAGCCTTCGCCTTCAAGGGCAAGAACGTGAAGATGAGCGAGATCGGCCGCGAGCTGGGCGTCGCCACCGTGCTGGAGGGGAGCGTGCGCAGGTCGGGGGAACAGATCCGCATCACCACGCAGCTCATCAGCGCCAGCGACGGCTACCACCTCTGGTCGGAGACCTACGACCGCAAGATCACCGACGTCTTCGCCGTGCAGGACGAGATCGCGGCGGCGGTGGTCAGCGCGCTCAAGCTCAGGCTGCTCAAGCCCGCCGGACAGCGCGAGCGCCGCACCGAGAGCGTCGAGGCCCACGATCTCTACCTGCGGGGGCTCTACTTCTGGAACCTCCGCTCCGGGGAGTCCCTGCTCCGGGCCGCGGACTACTTCAGGGCGGCCATCAAGGCGGACCCCGGTTACGCCCTGGCCCAGGTCGGCTTGGCCGACGCCATCGAGATCCGCACCGCCTACGTCTGGGTTCGCGGCGAGGCGCTCAGGGAGCAGGCCAAGGCGGCCGCGCTCCGCGCCCTGGAGCTCGACCCGGAACTCGGAGAGGCGCACGCCACGCTGGGGATGATCCTGACGGACGAGTTCGACCGGTCGGGAGCCATCGGTCAGTACCGACAGGCCATCGCCCTTCGGCCGGACTACGCGACCGCCCGGCACTGGTACGCCATGGTGCTCGCCGACTCGGGGCGGGCCGACGAGGCGCGCCGGGAGATCGAACACGCGCTCCGGCTCGAGCCCACCTCACGCATCATCACCACCAACGCCGGCCGGGCCGCCATGCTGGCCCGCGACTACGCCCGCGCCGAGGTGCTCTACCGGGCGGCGCTCGACCTGGCACCCGACTTCGAGTACGCGTGGAGCGAGCTCGCCGTCCTGTATGCACTGGAGGGCAAGCGGGCCGAGGCGCTGGCGGCGATCGCGAAGGTCTCGCCGGACGGAGGGCACCGGCACACGCGCGCCGTCGTCTTCGCCCGGGCCGGTCGCCGCCAAGAGGCGGAGCGGGTGGCCCGGAAGCTGGAGGACCTATCGCACAAGGAGTACGTCCCGGCCGCGGTGCTGGCCCCGGTCTGGGCCGCGCTGGGCGATCGGGACAAGACCTTCGCCGCCCTCCGGCGCGCCTGCAGCGAACGAGAGGGCGCATGGGGACCCTCCGTGAAGGTGGACCCCATCTACGACGAGCTCCGGTCCGACCCGCGCCTCGGCGAGATCCTCGACTGCATGCAGCTGCGCTGAACGGCCCCGGGGCGGCACAGCGGCTCACTCGGCTCGCCGCCCACCAACTCCCATCGCTGGCTGCGCGTCTTCGACTTCACGGCCGCCGGGGCGACCGGCTCCGAGCGACCGGCCTGGCGTGGTCCAGGTCGGTCGACGAGCCTCAGCAAGAGAGCTGGCGCTGACCCCGCCGTCTCCATAGGGGGATCTCGTCGCCCGAGAGCTGCGGCCGCTGGCCTTCGCCCAGCCTCCCCGTGGCGAGCGGCCACGCTGCCGAAAGGGGCTCACCTGCACGCCGGCCGACCAGGCCGCCAGCGCCTGCGCCTGCTGGCTCGGCCTCACCAGCATGAGCGGATACTGCACCTCGCTCTGCACGACCGGCGCTGGGAGTTGCCCGACCGGCTTTACCTGCGATCCGGAGCGCCCCACCTCATTCCCCGGCCTGGCCTCGGGACTGAACGGCATCTGCACCAAGAACTGCGCCAGCAACCCGGACTGCAGCGGGCTGGGAAGCCTCTGCATCCAGGATGGCGGCGGGATCCCGATGACCTGCGTCCCCTGCTGACCTCTCGGGGGTACACCTCATCCAACCCGCCGAGAGGCGCGGCCGCCGCTCCCGGCTCAGCTCTTCAGCGCCGCCCCGTCGAGGAGCCGCTCGCAGAGCTCGGGGAAGGGGATGCCGTTCCCGGCCGCGATCTTGGGCACCAGCGAGGAGGCGGTCATCCCCGGCAGGGTGTTGACCTCGAGGATGTACGCGACGCCGTCGGCGGCGAGGATGAAGTCGGTCCGGGTGACGCCCGCGCAGCCGAGGGCGCGGTGGGCCAGCTCGGCCGCCTCCATCAGCTTGCGGGTGTCGGGCTCGGAGATCCGCGCCGGGTAGAAGTACTGCGTGGTGCCGGCAGTGTACTTGGCGGCGTAGTCGTAGAACTCGTTGGCCGGGACCACTTCGATGACGCCCATGGCCCTGCCGTCGAGCACCGCCACCTGCACCTCCTTGCCCTTGACGTACTTCTCCACGATGACGTCGCCCTTCCAGCGGGCCGCCTCGACGCAGGCGGCGCCGAGGTGGGTCGGATCCTTCACCAGGGTGACGCCGACGCTGGAGCCCTCGCAGGACGGCTTCACCACCACCGGGAAGGTGAAGGGGAAGTCCTTGCCGTGGAGCGCCGCGGCCCGCTCCGGCGGGAAGACGCGGTAGTCGGCCACGTCGAGCCCGACGCTCCGGAAGAGCAGCTTGGAGAGCACCTTGTCCATGCCGACCGCCGAGGCCAGCACCCCCGAGCCGGTGTAGGGGATGCCGAGCGACTCGAGCAGCCCCTGGATCGAGCCGTCCTCGCCGTAGCGGCCGTGGAGGGCGACGAAGGCCACCTCGGCCCCGGTGGCCCGCAGCCGCTCGGCCACGTCGAGCCCGACGTCGATGAGGGTCACGTCGAGGCCGCGGGAGGAGAGCGCCTCGGCGCAGGCCGCGCCCGTCTTGAGCGACACCTCGCGCTCCGAGGAGCGCCCGCCGTGCAACACCGCCACCTTCCTGCCGGTCCACTTGCCCATGATCCCTCCCCCTCCCTTCATACCTCGCCGGGCTCGAACTGGCCGAGCGGCCTCACCTCGGTCTCGAGCCGCAGCCCGAACTGCTCCTCGACGCGGGCCCGGGCCAGCCTCACCAGCCCGAGCACGTCGCGCGCCGTGGCGGCGCCGAGGTTGACGATGAAGTTGGCGTGCAGGTCGGAGAACATGGCCCCGCCGAGGCGGTGCCCCTTGAGCCCCACCGCCTCGATGAGCTGGCCGGCGAAGCGGCCGGGCGGGTTCCAGAAGGTCGACCCGAAGCTGGGCTGGGCGAGCGGCTGGGTGCGGCGCCGGGTGGCCACGTCGGCCTCCATGGCGGCGCGGCTGGCGGCCACGTCGCCGGGGTGCAGCCGGCACTCGACCCGCGTCACCAGCGCGCCGGCCGGCAGCTCGCAGTGCCGGTAGGCGAGCCGCAGCGAGGCGGCCTCGACGAAGTCGGCCCCGTCGGCGGTGGCCAGCTCGACGCGGGAGAGGACCTGCTTCATCTCGCCGAGCCGGGTGCCGGCGTTCATGGCGGTGGCGCCGCCCAGGGTGCCGGGGATGCCGGCGCTGAACTCGGCCCCCACCAGGCCGAGGGCGTGGCCGCGGGCGGCCAGCCGGGCGATGGGGGCGCCGGCCGAGAGCAGCAGCGTCTCCCCCTCGCAGCGCTCCTCGCCGAAGTCGGCGGGGAGCTGGACCACCACGCCGCGGACGCCGGCGTCGGCCACCAGGGTGTTGGCGCCTCCGCCCAGGATCGACAGCGG
>Ga0315271_10002367_pt1 | contig 11785 bp, 9 predicted proteins | sample C3_top_MG_FD_204664 | JGI IMG/M metagenome (GOLD analysis project Ga0315271, IMG submission 204664) | Sediment microbial communities from Yellowstone Lake, YNP, Wyoming, USA - C3_top | ecosystem: Environmental > Aquatic > Freshwater > Lake > Sediment | place: USA: Wyoming | collected 2017-08-01
GCCGGGTCGATCCCGAGCGCTGCGAGCATCTCGCCCGACCAGTCGCGCGCGGCCAGGTCGAACAGGATCGTCCCCGAGCCGTCCGCCTTGTCCATCGCGTGGACGCCGGTGAGCCGCAGGCGGACATAGTCCTTGGGCAGCAGGACGTGCGCGGCGCGCTCCCAATTGGCGGGCTCGTGGGCCCGCACCCAGGCGAGCTTGGGTGCGGTGAAGCCCGTCAGCGCATCGTTGCCGGTGACCTCCACGAGATGCTCGAGCCCGCCCATCGCCGCCCGGATGGCGTCGCACTCGGCCTGCGTCCGCCCGTCGTTCCACAGGATGGCCGGGCGGATGACCTCGTCGGCCGCGTCGAGCAGCACGAGGCCGTGCATCTGCCCTGTGAGCCCGACCGCCTCGACGTCGCCGCCGGTGAGCCCCGCCGACGCGAGCGCCCGCGGGATGGCGTCCTGCGCGGCTGTCCACCAGAGCGCAGGGTCCTGCTCGGACCACAGCGGCGCGGGCACATCGAACCCGTACTCCGATGAGGCGATCCCGACAACCGAGCCCGCCTCGTCGACGAGGATGGCCTTGGTCGCGGTGGTCGAGACGTCGATCCCGAGGACGACGCCCATCGCGTCAGCCCCTCCGCCCGGCGGACCAGACGCTGCGGTTGACGACGTTCTCGAGCCGCTCCTGGCCGCCCGAGCGCGGGGCCGGGTCGACCTCGCCGGCCGCGACCCTCGCCTCGAGGTCCGCGAGGCTCAGGCCCCCGCCGAGGATCGCCGCGCCGAGGTCCCCGCCCCAGCCCGCGTAGCGCTCCTCGACGCCCGCGGCGAGGTCGCCGCGCTCGACGAGGTCCGCCGCCGCGAGGAGCGCCTGCGCGAGCGTGTCGAGCCCGCCGACGTGGGCGTGGAACAGGTCGGTGCGGTCGGTGCTCTGGCGCCGGAGCTTGGCGTCGAAGTTGAACCCGCCGGGCGCGATCCCGCCGGCGCGGATGACCTCGTACAGCGGCATGACCAGGTCGTCCACCGAGTTCGGGAACTGGTCGGTGTCCCAGCCCACCTGCGGGTCGCCCCGGTTGGCGTCGATGGACCCGAGCATCCCGTGCGCGGCCGCGTACGCGACCTCGTGGTGGAACGAGTAGCCCGCGAGCGTGGCGTGGTTCGCCTCGATGTTGGCCCTGTACTCGCCCTCGAGGCCGTGGCGGACGAGGAACCCGTGGACCGCGGCCGTGTCGTGGTCGTACTGGTGCCTCGCGGGCTCCATGGGCTTGGGCTCGATGAGCAGCTGCCCGGCGAACCCGATCCTGTGCTTGTGCTCGGCGACCAGGCGCAGGAACCGGGCGTACTGCTCGCCCTCGCGCCGCAGGTCGGTGTTGAGCAGGGTGTCGTAGCCCTCGCGGCCGCCCCACAGGACGTAGTTCTCGCCGCCCAGGCGCTGGGTCACCTCGAGCATGTGCTTGACCTGCGCCGCGGCGTAGGCGAACACCTCGGGGTCGGGGTTGGTGGCCGCGCCGCCCTGGTACCGCGGGTGGCTGAACAGGTTGGCGGTGCCCCACAGGAGCCGCACGCCGGTCTGGGCCTGGTACTCCCCCGCCTCGTCCGCGAGCGCGTCCAGGTTGGCGCGGAACTGCGCGAAGGAGCCGCCCTCGGGCGCCACGTCGCGGTCGTGGAAGCAGTAGTACGGGATGCCGAGCTTGGCGAAGAACTCGAACGCGGCGGCGAGCCGCATGCGGGCGCCGGCCATCTCGTCGGCGTCCTCGAGCCAGGGGCGGTCCATCGTCCCGACGCCGAACATGTCGCGGCCGTCCCAGCTGAACGAGTGCCAGAAGCACGCGCCGGGGCGCAGCCACTCCTGCATCGTCCTGCCGAGGACGACCCGCCCCGGCTGCCAGACCTTGAACTCGAGGGGGTCTGTCGAGTCGGGGCCGCCGTACCGGATCGGCTCGGTCACCTCGGTGAAGAACGGCTGGGTCATGCTTCTGTCTCCCGCGAGTCTATGCGCGGCGAGTTCCACGTTCGTGGCCGGGCTGGCCACGCGTCTCGACTCGACGGGCGATACATGGAACTCAACACCGCGAAGGCTTCCGAGTTCTCGGGCGCCCGGGTGCCTGCCATCACGGCGACGTGGGCCGACGAGCGGCCCGTATTGGTCTCCGTCATGGTGAGGTGGGTCGGCCGGCGGTACGGATCAGCCGGCCAGCAGCCGACGGGCTAGGCCCACGGCCGCGCCCGCGTCGGGGGCGTGCCCGTCTGCGCCGATCTGGGCCGCGAACTCCGGCGTCGTGGGCGCCCCGCCGATCACGACCCTGGCGCCGGAGCCCGATGTGTGAACCGCCTCGACCGCGGCCCGCATGTTCGGCATGGTGGTGGTGAGCAGCGCGGACAGGCCAACGATGTGGGCGCGGTGCTCCACCGCCGCCTCGGCGAACTTCGCGGCCGGGACGTTGACGCCCAGGTCTACGACCTCGAACCCGGCGCCCTTCCACATCATGCCCACAAGGTTCTTGCCGATGTCGTGGAGGTCGCCCTCGACCGTGCCCACGATGGCGGTGAACTCCGGGGTGACGCCCGCGGCGACGAGCGCCGGCTCGAGGATCGCGGCGCCCGCCTTCATCGCCCGGGCGGCGATGAGCATCTCGGGGACGAAGATCTCCCCGTCCTGGAACCTCCTCCCGATGACGTCCATGGCGGCGGTCATCGCGCCCAGGACCTGCTCAGGGGCCACCCCGTCGTCGAGCGCAGCCTGGGTGAGTTCCGTAGCGGCGGCGCGGTTACCGGCCTCCACGGCGGCGGTGAGGGCGGCGAGGTCGGCCATCGAAGTGAGTCTCCTATTACTGGGCCGGTCGGTGACGAATGCTCATTTGTTGTACGATACAACATATTCGCCTCGGCTACTACGCATTCGTGCGACGGAGTGGGATTCAGGAGGGTGCGGCGCTGCCAAGGATCGAGTCACAGCGAGCCGAAGGCGACCTCGCCGTCCTCGGAGATCCGCCGGACCGGGCCGGACCCGTGGTACACCACCGCAAGAAGTCGGGTCGTGACGCTTGCAAGCGGGCCGAGTCGCATTGCCGACCCGTTTGCGATCGCATCGGACAGCCCGTTGTCCGGCCAGCTGGTCCACGGCTCCAGCGCACAGTTGTAGTGGCGGCCGTACCAGGGATACCCGGGCATGCCTCCCCAGACCTGCCAGTACCAGAGGTACGGGAACTGGGCGGCATCCCATCGCAAGCCGAAGCCGACACCACGAGATGTGCTCGTGATCCCGTACCAGCCCTCATCGAAGCCGGAAAGGCAGACCCAGCCAGACGTGCCGCTTGAGGGCGGTGGGACCCGACTGAGATCTCGCGTTCCACCGGACTCCAGTGGGGCGTCTGGCCACGCGAAGTCAGCGCCGAACTGGAGGTCACTCGACGGCAGCGGAGCAGCCCGCCGGGTGGTGGCCCGGGCAGCGGGGACGTAGATCCGGCAGGTGTCGTCAAGAAATGGCGGGCCGAACGCCGGGTGGTGGCCCCACATGAGTTCGGCCTCTTCGGGCGCTTCGTTCGTGAGCCGCTCGGTGATCTCAAGGACGGCCCTACCCCGTCGGAGCGTGAGCTCCTTCTCGAGCCGGAATGGCGTTCGCACGGTCGACACGGAAAGCCTGACGGTTACCACCTCAGGCGTATCGACGAGCACCGCAACATCCCAGGGCAGGTTCATGACCTCGCCATGGAACGGGATCGGCGCCCCCTTGTAGGTGACGCCGGGGCCCCCATTTGGCAGGCACTCCTGCCAACCCCCCTCATATGCGTCACACAGGTTCGTCTGGTCCGCAGCTGCCGACCGGGTGACCGGCGCTGCTGGTCGAAGGCCCAGCGCGCTGTGCCACATGAAGTCGGTGTCGGTGACCTTGTCGAGAAAGGACACGATGTCCGAGCCCTTGTCGACCAAGAGCTCGACCCGTATGCACTCGTTCTCGAGGGCGATCGTGCGGTAGCCAAGGGCAACGTACTCAGTCAGCCTGGCACCGTAGTGGTGGCGGCTCATCGTCTGGTAGCGCCTCCTCGCGCGTTGCCTGCTGCGTAGTCACGGGCTCGAGGCTGATGGCCCCGTCGCGTGGGCGTCCTCGGTGCAACCGGATCCACGATGGTGGGGTCGGCGAGGAGGGTTTCGAAGGCGAGCTCGCCGGCGCCGTGCAACGGAGCATCGAGCCCGAACTGTCCGGGCAGGATCGCGAGACGCTCGCGGGTGGCCTGAAGGGCCCTACGGTCGAGCTCGTCCCAGATCACCCGATCAACGAGGGGTGCCAGGCGGGCGTAGAAGCCGCCGAGCACGACGACGCTCGGATTGAAGGTGTTGACGAGGCCCGCCAGTCCGATGCCGAGCCAGTGCCCCACGATGTCGACGGCCGCTCTCGATCGGGGCTCGTTTGCGGCCGCCGCCTCGAACACGTGACTGACTGCGCGACGCGAGTTGCCGGTCACCGGGATCCCGGCTGCGCGGAGGAGGGCGCTCTCGCCGACTTCGGTCTCCCAGCAGCCGAAGGCGCCGCAGGCACACTGGATACCGGCGGGGTTGATCATGGTGTGCCCCACTTCACCGGCATAGCCGCCGATGCCGATCAGCGGCCGCCCGTCCACGATGATCCCTCCGCCCAGGCCGACTTCCCCGGACAGGTAGATCATGTTGTCGTGCCCTCGCGCGGCGCCGCGGAGATGCTCGACGAGACCACCCAAGTCTGCCTCGTTGCCCACGCTGACATTAGTGGCGGCGCCCAGGCCGAGTCCCGCACGGACCAGGTCGCCCAGTGGCACGTCCGTCCAGCCAAGGTTGGGACCAAGGCGAACAAGACCGTCGCGCGCGCGAACCACGCCAGCCACGGCAACGCCAACGCCCACGACCCGAGATCGGTCGGTATCCACCATGACCTCGTTGGCCGTCTGGATGAGGAGCGCCACCGTCTCCTCTGGACCGAACTCCCTTGAGTCGCACGGGATGCGGCGGGATCGAAGGACCGCACCACCGAGCGCCACCACCGCTGCTGCAAGCGAGTCCACGCTGATGTCGAGTGCGAGGGTCACGTAGGTGTCCGAGCGGACACTGACGACGTTGGAAGGTCGGCCAGGCTGGCCGCTCGCGGCCACCTGCTGCTCCCTGACCAGCTGGCGGCCTTCGAGCTGTCCAACCAGGGACCCGATCGTCGTTCGATTCAGCCCGGTCAGCGCGACGAGGTCAGATCGAGACTGCGGGCCGACGCTGTGGACATGACGCAGGACAAGCGCCAGGTTGCCGCGTCCGACACGCTCGCTGTTGAACCCGACTCGCGAGGGCATGGCACGTCCTTGGCGCACGAGGTTCGCGTGGATCTATTTTGGTAGAACATACAACAATTGGGGACGCGATCGGCCTACGCCTTAGCTGGCTCCATAGACACCGACTTCCTGCAGCGTCTCCCACATCGCCACGATGTTCGCGGGCGGGACGTTGGCCTGGATGTTGTGAACCGTGTTGAAGACGAAGCCTCCGCCGGGCATGAGGTCGGTCACCCGGCGCCGGACTTCGTCCCGGACCTCCTGGGTGGTGCCGTCCCCCAGCACGTGCTGCGTGTCCACGCCGCCGCCCCAGAACACCAGGTCGCGGCCGTACTCCCGCTTGAGGTCGGCGGAATCCATGCCCGTGGCGCTCACCTGCACGGGGTTCAGGATGTCCACGCCGGCGTCGATCAGGTCCGGGATGGCGTTGCGGACGGACCCGCACGAGTGGAAGAAGATCTTGGCGTTGCTGCGCCGGTGGATGAGCTCGAACAGCCGAGCGTGGCGGGGCTTGACGAGGCGACGGTACGTGTCCAGCGAGAACAGGAGCCCGTTCTGGCCGGAGAAGTCGTCGGCTGTCGAGGCAACGTCGATCAGGTCGCCGATCTCGTCGATCATCCGGTCCCAGTAGGCCATCTGAAGCTCGAGCGTCTGCTCGAGGAACGCCTCGGCGAGCGTCTGGTCTGCCGCGAGATCGGCGAAGTAGTCGAGGAAGCCGCGCGTCCAGGCGAAGACCTCGAGGATCCCCGCCGACATGCTCCCGACAACGACGGCCCGCCCAGAGTCGCGGACCGCCTGGGCTGCCGCCCGCAAGCCGACGAACCGCAGCGGATCGAGCGGGTCCGGCCAGGCATGGGCGCGCACATCGGCAGGTGTGATCCCATCACCGGCCAGGGGGAACTCGTACATGTCGTAGTAGAAGCCGCCCTTCTTGGGCATCTTCCAGCCGATCCCGAACTCGTCGTGGAAGTACGTGTGGTCCCCGCCGTCCTTGACCTCGATCTGGAAGGTCGCGGACGACCGCGGCGAGACGCCCTGCGCGTCCACGCCGAGGCGGACCATCACGTCCTCGTCGACCTGGGCGATCTGCTGGGTCACGTCCACCAGGACGGGCTCGCGGTCCGGCAGCCCGAGCTCTCTGACGAGCCCGCGATACGCCTTCACGCTGATCCCCGTCACGACGGTGCTCCCGAGATCGAACGGGACGCGATCGGGCTCACGATGGTTGAGGCTGGCGAGCACTCGTTCCCGGGAATTCACGGCTTCTCCTGCAGTGGTGGCGTGGTCGGGCGAGGGGCTGGGCGGGCGCCGACGCGCCGTGATCGTTGCGCCTTCACGCTGAGGCCGCGATGCCGGTCGCCAGCTCCATGACCTGGTGCTCGGTGGCCGTCGGGCCGTCCAGGACACCACGCACACGGCCCTCGTGCATCACCACGATCCGGTCGCTCATGGACAGGATCTCCGGCAGCTCGGAGGAGATCAGGATGATCCCCAGCCCGTCCGCCGCGAGGTCGCGCATCAGTTGGTAGATGTCGGCCTTCGCCCCGACGTCGACGCCGTGCGTCGGCTCGTCGAGGATGAGCAGCTCCGGCCCGATCGCGAGCCAGCGCGCCAAGACCGTCTTCTGCTGGTTGCCGCCGCTCAGGCTGCGCACCGGAGCGTCGATGGACGCCAGCTTGATCGAGAGCTTGCCCGCGAACGAGTCGGCGAGGCCGGCCTGGTCGGCGTGGTTCACGATGCCCCGCCGAGATCGCTGCGGGAGGCTGGCCACGCCGATGTTGAAGCGGATGGGCATGTCCATGAACAGCGCGAGCCGCTTGCGCTCCTCGGGCACCATCCCGATGCCCTTCGCGACGGCCTTCTGGGGCGAGTCGAGGCGAACCGGTACGCCCTTGAACAGGATCTCGCCTCCATCGAAGCGGTCCGCACCGAAGATGGCGCGAGCTGTCTCGCTGCGCCCGGCGCCGACCAGCCCCGCGAAGCCCAGGATCTCGCCCCGATGGACGCTGAAACTGATGTCGTGCAGCGGCGGGGACGAGGCGCGTCGAAGGTTGCGGACCTCGAGCAGCGGCTCGCCCAGCGCGCGGGGCGGCCGGCGGTGCACGCGGGCCAGCTCGCGTCCGACCATCATCCCGACGACGCTGGTCACCGTCGCCTGGTCGCTCGTGACCGTGCCGACGTAGGCGCCGTCGCGGAACACCGTGATCCGGTCGGAGATGCGGAGGACCTCTTCGATGCGGTGGGACACGAAAATGATCCCGACGCCCCGCTCCTTGAGGCGGGCGATCACGTCGAAGAGCCGCTCCGTCTCGTGCTCGGTCAGGGAGGCGTTCGGCTCATCCATGATGATCAGGCGTGCGTCCGCGGCCAGGGCCTTGGCGATCTCGACCAGCTGCCGCTGCGAGATGCCGAGCGAGCTCACCACGGTGGCTGGCGAGATGTCCAGCCCGACCTCGTCGAGCACGTTGCGCGTCGATACGGCCAGCGCCCGCCAGTTGATGAGTCCATACCGGGACCGCATGCGGCCCATGTGGACGTTCTCCATGACCGTCAGGGCCGGGATCGTCGTGAGCTCCTGGTGGATGATCGCGATGCCCGCGCGCTGCGACTCGCCGGGGTTGGCGAACGTGACGTCCTTGCCCTCGAGAACGATGCGGCCGGAATCGCGGGCGATGACCCCGCCGAGGATGTTGATGAGCGTCGTCTTGCCTGCGCCGTTCTCACCGACGACGGCATGGACCTCACCCCTGAGGACCTCGAGATTGATGCCTCGAAGGGCGTGGACCCCGCCGAAGTGCTTCGAGACGTCCTCGACGCTCAGCAGCAGTCGCTGGTCGGTCGTCATGTCTGGGTTCCGGCCTATCAAGGGATCGGCCCTGGCCCCGGAGGAGAAGGGGGCCAGGGCGATCGTCTGGGCTACTTGGACGGCGACGGGGAAGCCGCAGGACCCGTCCAGAAGCTGCTGATGTTGTCCTTGGTCACGAAGTCCGACTTCGTCAGGAGCCGGCCGCACGGGGGCTGGGCGCCGCCGACGATCAGGTTGTAGAGCCGGATCGCCGGATCGTGGCCCTGGGCGTACGGATCCTGGCCGATGGTGCCGGTGATGACGCCCTTCTGGACGTAGGCCATCGTCTCGTCGACGAAGTCGAAGGAGACGATCTTGATCGTCCCGCCCTTGCCCGCCTCGTCCACCGCCTTCGCGGCGCCGAAGGGCCCACCGGCGGTGACGTAGATGCCAGCGAGGTCGGGGTTCGCGGTCATGAAGGCCTGCGCCTCGGAGTAGGCCGCGTCGGCCTGGTCCTTGTTCTCGACCGCGGGAAGGACCGTGATCCCCGGGTAGCTCGCCTTGATGGTGTCCTCGAACCCCTTGCGCCGCAGCTCATGCGCCTCGACGGAGAAGAGGCCGGTGATGATGGCGACCTTGCCCTTGCCACCGACGGCATCGCCCATCGCCTTGCCCGCCGCCTGGCCCTGCTTGTAGAGGTCCGCGCCGACGAAGAACGACCGGTCGTTGGCCGTCGAGGTCTCCGAGTTGAACGTCGCAACCTTGATGCCGGCGGCGACGGCCTTGTTGATGAACGGCACGATCCCGGCATCGCCAGCGATGGTGGCAATGGCGTCGTACTGCTGCACGACTGCGGCGTCGATCGCGGTCCCGAAGTTGACGCTGCCGTGGGTGTCGCCAGCCGGAACAATCCAGTCTGCCTTCGATCCGAGGGCCTGCAGCTCGGTGTTCGCCTTTGCTGCGCCTTCCTTGACGGGGATCCAGAACGGATTGTTCTCGAGGCCCAGCACGGCGATCTTGAGCGGCTTGGCTGCCTTCGTGGTGACCGGCGTGACGGTTGCCTCATCAGGCGGGGTGCACGCGGAGTCGAACGCGGGCGCGGAGGCGGCCGGAGCGGTGGAGGCAGCCGGGGACCCGGGGGCGACCGAGGCGGCGGGGGCGGACGCGGACGGCGACGACCCTGACGAGCACGCTCCCAGGATCAGTGTCAGGCCCATCGAAACGGCGATTAGGCGGTGCACCTTCATGCTTGACTCCTCTTGCCTTCTATGCCTTGCGCGGCGAAGTGGTTGACACGTGGGCGACTGTGGGGCCGGCAGGTTCCGGCGCAGACGAGCTCGGGACACTTGATCGACGCCAACAAACCGGTCTCTTAGCCCTCCTCCTTCCTCCGGAGTCGGTCGAGTGACACCGCCACGATGATCACGACACCGATGCTGATGGTCTGGAGGTAGCTCGGGAGGCCGAGGAGCACGAAGGCATTGCGGAGCACGGCCATGATCGCCGCGCCGATGACCGCGCCGTAGACCGTCCCTTCGCCGCCGGCAAGGCTTGCCCCGCCGATCACGGCGGCAGCGATGACATCGAGTTCCGCGCCCGTGCCCGCGTCGGTCAGCGCGTTCGACAGCAGGCCGGCGGTCATGATCCCGGCGTACGCCGCTAGGAGACCCGTCAGCGTGTAGCAGAACAGCCTCACGCGGTTGACGTTGACGCCGGACAGCCGGGCAGCCCGCTCGTTGCTGCCCACGCCGTAGATCTGGCGGCCGAGCACCGTGTTCTTCAAGAACAGCGTGGCCAGCAGCACGAAGGCGAACATCTGGATGACCGGGAACGGGACCGGGCCGATGTAGCCCCCGCCGATGAAGGCGATCAGGTCGCTCTTGACCGGGATGTTGCTCGCCACCGAGCTCACGAGCCCGCTCGCAAACAGGTAGGTCAACCCCCGGGCGATGCTCATCATCCCAAGGGTCGCGATGAACGGATTCACCTTGATGCGAGTGATCAGGAGCCCGTTCACGGCGCCGAGGAAAGCACCGAAGGCGAGGCCGACGGCGATCCCCAGCGCGGGGTGGATCCCCAGCTGGACCATTGCGCGCGCCGCGAGCATCGTCGACACCGCGAGGACAGACCCGACCGACAAGTCGATCCCGCCCGACACGATGACCATGGTCATCCCGACGGCCATGATGCTGATCGTCGACATGTTGCGCAGAACGTTGAAGATGTTCTGCGGCTCCAGGAAGTACGGGCTCGCGATCGCCAAGCCTGCCACGAGGACCAGGAGGGCCACGAGGACGCCGGATTCGCGAGCCTTGAAGAGACTCCGCAGCGGTGCAGGCACGCCGACCCTGCCAGGCGAGCTGCCGGCGTTGCTGGCCAACCTCATCTCCTCTCGTGCTCCGGCCTAATCAAAGCGGTAGCCCTTCACGGGCAACTGTTGAAGCCAGGACACACTGCTGGTTTGTTGGATACTACGACAATATATTCAGGGATCCCCGCAGGTTGTGCTCCCGCCCGATTGGCATGAATTGTCGGGCCATTCGGCCCGTTGCAGATTTGATGCATCGGTGGATCCGATCGCCAGCATCTCGAGCACACGAACGACGTGCGAGTCCGGCCGTGGCCTTCGGCAGCGGGCCATGCGTGTTCGTTGTAGTGAGTGACGAATTGTTCGATCGGTCGCCGACCGGTCGGGCCAACAATGGGCAGAGTGCCTGCGGCGCACCGCCGCAGCCTCGCGTGGCGTGTCGTGGCGACAAGCGGCTCCGACCACGCGGGCCACCATCCACGCCCGCCCCCGGCCGGTGCGCATGACTCTCGCGGGGATGTTCGCTTGACACCCCCGGAATCTGACGGCGCGGAGCGCCCGAGGAGCGGTCGAAACGCCGGCCCCTGAACGTGAGTCGGGGGCCAAGCGCTGGCACCTGACCCGACGGCTTGACGGTTATCTCTGGATCAGGGGGTTCTAGGTTCGAATCCTAGCGCGCCAGCCAACTCCCCCTATCTCCCGGACCGGGCGCGAGCATGCCCGTCAGCCAATGGTCGAGCCCGTGCGCTCCCAGACATAGACGTCGCCGCAGCCTGGGCAGATGAAGGACCACCGCTCCCGACGGGGCGAGCAAGCCTGGACCACGTCCGGCGTGCGGTCGCGCACCGCGGCCATGATCCCGTTCGGGTGCCGGTGCTGGACGCGGGGGAACTCGCGTGCGTGGCTCGCCATGTCGATGATCCAGTCTGCCACCCCGACCGCCTTCCGCTCCCGTGCGTGATAGAACGCGTGTTCTATTATGCCACCGGACGGGCCGCCGGGAAGCGCCATGCGCCTCAGGCGCCGGGCCGCTCCGGCAGTCGCTCGTACAGCCGCTGCGCCCAGAGGAACCCGAGCGCCGAGATCCCCACGCACCAGGCGACCGCGATGACCCCGCTGCCACCGATGGGCGTGCCCATCAGCAGGCCCCGGAGGGTCTCGGTGATCGGCGTGAACGGCTGGTGCTCCGCAAACCACGCGAGCGGTCCCGGCATGGACGAGGTGGGGACGAAGCCCGAGCCGAGGAACGGGAGGAGCGTCAGGAACATGGGCGAGTTGCTGGCGGTCTCGACGCTGTTCGCGGCCAGGCCGAGCGCGACCGACAGCACGCTCACCGCGACCGCCGCGAGCGCGAGCAGGCCGGTTGCGGCGAGCCACGCCACAGGTCCCGTCGTGGGCCGGAACCCGATGGCGAGCG
>Ga0315271_10002368_pt1 | contig 11784 bp, 5 predicted proteins | sample C3_top_MG_FD_204664 | JGI IMG/M metagenome (GOLD analysis project Ga0315271, IMG submission 204664) | Sediment microbial communities from Yellowstone Lake, YNP, Wyoming, USA - C3_top | ecosystem: Environmental > Aquatic > Freshwater > Lake > Sediment | place: USA: Wyoming | collected 2017-08-01
GCCTACCGCGTAGGTGCAGCAGGCGACTCGGGATTCGCTTACAGCGGCGTGCTCTGGGTCGACATCCCTGCCTTGACACCGCCGCCGCCCCCGATCCAGATCTGGAGTGGGGGAACGGTCACGGTCCACACTTCGTCCGTGACGCTCGATTGGCCCATCAATCCAATCGTGACCGGAGACGTCCGGATCGAGCGGCGTGTCTCCGACGGGATCTACGGGTCGATCGCCTCCGTGCACCTCGTCGGCGACGGGCACGTTCATCTCGTCGACGAGACCGTCCTGCGGGGCGCGAGCTACGTCTATCGCGCGGGAGTGCCATCCGACACGGGATGGGTCTGGAGCGGTGAGCTCACGGCGAACGTTCCCGCGGTATCCGTGTCGCCGCCGCCGGTTCAGGTCTGGGGCAAGGGAGCGGTTTCAGTCGACTCGACGTCCGTGGCTCTCGACTGGTTCATCGATCCCGCAATGACCGGATATGCGCGGGTCGAGCGGCGCGTCCCGGACGGGATTTACGGGTCGATCGCCTCCGTGCATCTTGCAGGCGATGGGCATGTCCACCTCGTCGACGAGGCGGTCCTCCGGGGAATGAATTACGTCTATCGCGCGGGGGTGCCATCCGACACGGGGTGGGTCTGGAGCGAGGAACTCAGCGCGAACATTCCTGCGGATTCGTCCCCGACGCCTCCGGCTCACTATGCGCTCGCGTTCGTCCAGGGTGCGTCCGTCATCGCGCGGGCATCCATCGAGGTGGAGTTCACGGTCCCCACAGCGGGCACCGCGAGCATCGAGGCATTCGACGTGACGGGTCGGCGAGTCGCGGTTTCCCGGCTCGACACGACCGGGGCCGGCGCCTACACTGCTCCGCTCACTGGCGGCGGAAGTCTCAAGCCGGGGATCTATTTCCTGCGACTGACGCAGGGCGCCTTGCGTGCTCAAAGTCGGGTGATCGTCCTCGGATCTCGCTGAGCCGTGGACGAATGGGGCTTCACCCCGGCGCCCACCTGGAGCGGTCCATGGATTCCCGGACACGAATGGCATTCGGATTGCTGGTTCTCTCGCAGGCCGTCCACTCCATCGAGGAGTATGTCTCCCGGCTGTTCGACGTGTTTGCCCTGACCCGGTTCGTCAGCGGGTTGATCAGCCGGGACCTGGCGACGATCAACATTACGTTCCCCGATTCGGCTGTTGGCGTGAGCATCCCCGCCCGGTAGGCCGGTCTGCAACCCAACCCCGGAGCATTCAGACGCGCTCTGGGCGCCATGAGCTGCCTTCAGAGACCCAAGAGGTCGTTGAACCGCAACGCCGGCCTCCCCGGCGCCAGACAGAGAGTTCGATACGAGTAAAGGAAGGGGAGGCATATGTGGCTGTCCACGGTCCTCTGATCCAGGGCCGCCGGCCGAGGGAATGAATACCAAACCTCCGCCGTCGCACGATCTTGCACCCGCACCTCCTTCACCAGCCGCTGGAGGAGGTGTTTCTCTTGCGCGTTGATCCAATCCTGTTCCGCGCATCAACCTGGCGCACGGCAAGGCCGAAAGGTGCTCGGGCCGGGGTAAGCTCGCAGGGGCGCGGAGGGGAATTCTGATCCCAGGCACCGGGCAAAGCACGTTGCACGGCACAGGGACTTGGACTAGTGTTTTCGCCACTTTGCACGTCGCACGTGGCTGAGCGGTCCATGGGAAAGCCTCCCGGCCGCAGCCCCGGGCCGTTCCCCGACGACGCCGCTCCTCCCGGCGTCCGTCCAAACGTCGCCGCTTCGGCGCACACCGTGAGGAGCATCCCCGATGTTCACGCAAAGCCCTGCCGCATCGAGATCCGCGTGGCCCGCCTTCCTGCTCGCGGGGACCATTTTGGCAATGGTGAGCGCGCCGGCCACGGCGGACTTCGCCCCGACCACGCCGACGTTCCAGCTGAAGTGGGGCACGGCCGGCTCCGATCCGGGGGCGTTCAGCCTCCCGTTCGGCGTGGCGACCGATGCGCTGGGCAACGTGTACGTGCTCGAGCGGGGAAACAGCCGCGTGCAGAAGTTCGACTACCTGGGCCGCTATGTCACGCAGTGGGGCACGGGCGGATCCGGCGCGGGGCAGTTCAACACTCCGTCCTTCATCGCCACGGATCCCTCTGGAAACGTGTACGTCACCGATTCGGGGAACAACCGGGTGCAGAAGTTCAACGGCACGGGCGGTTTCCTTGCCCAGTGGGGCTCGCCGGGCTCGGCAAACGGGCAGTTCAACAATCCCTATGCGATCGCCGTCGATGCGTCGGGGTCCGTGTACGTGACGGAGTACAACGGGAACCGGGTGCAGAAGTTCACGAGCGCGGGGGTGTACGCCACCAAGTGGGGATCCGCGGGCAGCGGGCAGGGCCAGTTCACCAATCCGACCGGGATCGCCGCGGACGCCAAGGGAAACGTGTTCGTCGTGGACCAGAACAATCGGCTCCAGAAATTCACAAACACGGGAACGTTCCTGGCGACGTTCGGCTCCGCCGGCTCGGGCGACGGTCAGCTGGCCAACGCGAACGGGATCGCCACCGACGCCGTGGGCAACCTCTACGTGGCGGAGTACGGCAACCAGCGGGTGCAGAAGTTCTCCAACGACGGCACCTTCCTGACGAAGTGGGGAACGGCGGGCTCCGGCGACGGGCAATTCAACCACCCCGTCGGGATCGCGGTGGACGCGGCAGGGAACGTCTACGTCGGGGAGCTCGACAACGCGCGCGTCCAGAAATTCAGCGGCGCGGGGGCGTCCGTCTCCGAGCTGCTGCCACCGTATCTCACCCAGTGGGGCTCGGCCGGGAGCGGCAACGGGCAGTTCGTCCATCCCGCTTCCCTGACCACGGACGCGGCGGGGTACGTCTACCTCGCGGACCTCAGCAACAACCGGATCCAGAAGTTCACCGGCAGCGGCGCTTATGTCTCCCAGTGGGGTTCCGTCGGCAGTGGCAACGGAGAATTTGCGTCTCCCGCGGGCATTGCCATGGACGCGGGCGGCAACGTCTACGTCGCGGATTTCGGCAACGACCGCATTCAGAAGTTCACCAGCACGGGCTCGTATCTCACCCAGTGGGGCTCCTCCGGTGCTGGCAACGGGCAGTTCTCGGGTCCCACGGCCATTGCCACGGACATGACCGGCAACGTGTTCGTCGCGGAGTCCTACAACAACCGCATCCAGAAGTTCACAAGCAGTGGCACGTATCTCTCCCAGTGGGGCACATTCGGCACTGGCAATGGACAGTTCTCGAACCCCGCGGCGGTTGCCACGGACGCAGCCGGCAATGTGTACGTCGCGGACTACTACAACAACCGCATCCAGAAGTTCACCAGCGGCGGCACGTATCTCACCCAGTGGGGTTCACCCGGCAGTGGCAACGGGCAGTTCGCGAGTCCTTCGGGCGTTGCCACGGACGCGGCCGGCAACGTGTACGTCTCGGAGTTCTACAACGATCGCATCCAGAAGTTTTCAAGCGACGGCGCGTATCTCACGCAGTGGGGCGCAACCGGCAGTGGCAATGGGCAGTTCCAGAATGCCACGGGAGTAGCCACGGACGCGGCCGGCAACGTCTACGTCCTGGAGTTCGGCAACAAGCGCATCCAGAAGTTCTGTCTCAGGCCGCAGATCGCGCTGGTCTCCGATGTCGGCAACGATCAGGGCAAGCAGGTGCGCCTGAGAATCCTGCGCACGTCCGCCGATGCCGCGGGCTCCGGGGGCCTGATTACAGGATACGGAATCTATCGCCAGGCGGATCCGCTTCCCGCCGCGGCCGTCGCGCTCGCCCTCGCCGAGAACTCCGGGGGCTCCGGGAACGCGGCGACGACCGGCATCGCCGGAGTGCAACTCGCGGGCTGGGAGCAGGTCGCCACGATCGCCGCGCGCGGCGACGCCGAGTACCTCGCGGTGGTTCCGACACTCGCCAACTCCAACTCCTCGAGCCTGTACTACACCGCGTTCATGGTGAGCGCCATGACCGCGGATCCCCTCACCTACTTAGACTCCGCTCCGCAGTACGGCTACTCCGTGGACAACCTCTCCCCGCCCGCGCCCAGCCAGCTCCTGGCGGTGTACGGCGGGGGGGCGACGTCCCTGCACTGGGGCGTGAGCAGCGCGTCGGACTTCGCGACGTTCAAACTGTACCGGGGCACGAGCGCCGATTTCACGCCGGGGGCGGGAAACCTGGTGACCGCCACGACCGATACCGGCTACGTGGACAACGGCCCGGCGGGAGGCTGGTACAAGCTCTCGGCGGTGGACCTGAATGGCAACGAGAGCCTGTATGCCGTCGTCGGTCCGGGCCAGACCGTGAGCGTGCCGACCAACGCACCGCTGGCGTTCGCGCTCGAGGGGGCGCGTCCGAATCCCGCGACGGGGCACGAGCTGGCCGTGCGCTTCACGCTGCCGGTGGCCGGCGCCGCGCGACTCGAGCTGGTGGATGTGGCGGGCCGGATCGTGCGCGCGCGCGAGGTGGGGTCGCTGGGGGCGGGACAGCACGTCGTGAACCTGGCGGAGGGGGCCCGGATTCGCCCGGGCATGTACTTCCTGCTACTCACGCAGGGGGCCAACCGCAAGACGGTGCGCGTCACGGTGCTCGAATAGGGTCGGGGTAATCCCGTTCTTCGGGCCGGAGATCACGACGGCAGCCTCGCGGGTGATCCGCTACCGAACGCCGGAGCATTTGCGCTTATCGGAGCCGCCTGCATTCGCACGTAGGCTCACTAAGTCATTGAGCCGCAATGCAGCCTCTCCCATCGGCCCCAGGCAGAGAGTTCGATACGAGTAAAGGAAGGGGAGCCAGCGTGCAACGCCAGCGCCTCCTCCACCCAAGGGCGGGGGAGGCTTTTCGTTTGGGCAGGTTCACCCTGACGTTGGCCCCTTTTCTAGACAGATCTCAGCCAGAGAGAGCGCCGTTTTCGATGGCCCGTGCCTCCTGACGTTGGCGGACGAACTCGTTCGGCGTCAGGGGGCCGACCTTCCGGCTTCCGGGGTGGGCCGGGCCTGCCCTCAGTTCTGATGAGCCAATCCCGACCCGAATGTTGCTTCTCCCACTGTTACGGGCGGATCTCCCGCCCCTGAGCGGCCCATTCGAAGCCGTCCTCCGTCCCCCCACTGCCCGGAGAAGCCCATGTCCCTGCGTCCCATGTTCGTCTGCGCGACCGTTCCCGCCCTCGTGGCGTTGGCCGTCGTGTCGCGGCCGGCCGCGGCCGGCTGGCCAATCTTCCCCGGACTCAACGTGCCCCTGTGCCAGGCCGGTGGCGGGCAGCGCTACCCGAACGCGGTCACGGACGGCAAGGGCGGCGCGATCGTCGCGTGGGACGACCAGCGGGGCGGGCCGCGGGACATCTATGCGCAACGCGTGACCGCCACGGGTTCGGTGCGGTGGGCCTGGGACGGCGTGGCGATCTGCTCGGCGACGAACGAGCAGTACGAGCCGAAGCTCCTCGCAGACGGCGTGGGCGGCGCGATCATGGTGTGGGCCGACTACCGGAACGGCGCCGACTACGACATCTACGCGCAGCGGGTCGACTCGTCGGGCGCGAGCAAGTGGGCGGCGAACGGCGTCGCGATCTGCGTGGCCACGGGCTTTCAATCCCATCCCGCGATCGTGTCGGACGGCTCGGGCGGCGCGATCATCGCCTGGGACGACGCTCGTTCCGGCAACACTCGCATCTTCGCTCAGCGCGTGAACGCCAGCGGCGCGCCCCAGTGGGTGGCGAACGGCGTGGTGCTCACGACCCAGACCGGCGGCCAGGATCGTCCGCTCGCCGTCCCGAGTGGCGCCGGGGGCGCGCTCGTGATCTGGGAGGACAACCGAAACGGCCGGCCCGACCTCTATGGCCAGCGCATCCAGTCCACCGGGGCGCTGGATCCGGCCTGGCCGGCCGCGGGCCGCGCGATCGACCTGATCGGGAACTACCAGATCGATTATACGATGGGCGTCGACGGCGGCGGCGGCGCGTACGTCGCCTGGGCGCAGCTCACCAGCGGAACGCGGGACGTCTTCCTGCACCACGTCTTCGTTTCGAGCGCGCTCGATCCGGCCTGGCCGTCCGGCGGTATCAAGCTCGTCACCGACTTCTACGACCAGTCCTCGCCGGCGCTGCTCCCCGACGGAGCGGGCGGCGTGCTCGTGAGCTGGGACGACGCCCGCGGCTCGAGCCGGGACATCTACGCCCAGCACGTTCTGGTCACGGGAGCGTTCGATCCAGCGTGGCCTGCGACGGGCGTCCCGCTGTGCCAGGCGGCGGGGGAGCAGGAAGATCCGCTCATGGTCACCGACGGCGCGGGCGGCGTGATCGTCACCTGGCACGACATCACCGACATCGAGGCCGACCTCTACGCCCAGCACCTGAAGAGCACCGGCGTCGTGGATCCGCTGTGGCCGACCGACGGTCGCGCGATCTCGACCGCGGGCCTGCGCCAGGTCACTCCGACGATTGTCGCGGACGGCGTGGGCGGCGCGGTGCTCGCGTGGGAGGACGGCCGCAACGGCACGGGCGACTTCGGCGATTTCGACATCTTCTCGCAGGGCCTGAAGGCCAACGGCCAGCTCGGCGACGAGCCGGTCGGGGTGTCTGGCGCGGGCTCGATCGCGCTTGCGCTCAAATCCCCGAGCCCGAACCCCGCGCGCACGGGAGCGATGGTCGTGCGCTTCTCGCTCCCGACGTCGGCGTCCGCGACGCTCGATCTGTTCGACGTCGCCGGCCGGCGCGTGGTCTCACGCGAGGTCGGGGCTCTCGGCGAGGGCGCGCACGTTGTCGATCTCGCTGCCGACCGTCACCCCGCTCCTGGCGTATACTTCCTCCGCCTCTCGCAGCAGGGGCAGGGCGAGCGCCGGCAACGCGTCGTGGTTCTCGACTGATGGCTCCCCGGCCGTCGAATCAGTCCGCCCTCCTTTCCCACCGGAGCCATGCCATGAAGACGCTGCTGTTCACACTCGCGCTTGTCGGCGCCGCGGGGGCAGCTCGCGCGGCGACCTCTCCGTCAACCTACGCGGCGGACGCATCCGTCGGCGTCGGCTCCCCGAACCAGCCCGACGGCGTTCTGCCGGCCGAGCAGCCCTACCTGCGCTTCGTCCCGCCGACCTCCGTCCTCGCGGTCACGCCGCCGGCGCAGCTGCTGAGCGGCGACCCGCCGCGGCCGCGCGTCCTCAACACGTACGTCGTGACCACCGACGCCGACACCGGCAACGCGTCGCTGCGCGCCATGATCGCGGCGGCGAACGCCAGCGCTGGGCTCGACCAGATCTCGTTCAACATCCCCGGCGGAGGCGTGCGCTCGATCAAACCCACGACCCAGCTGCCGACGATCACCGACCCGGTCGTGATCGACGGCACGACGCAGCCCGGCTTCGTCGCCGCCCCGCTGATCGAGATCGACGGCTCGCTGATCGCGAACGCGAACGGCCTCTACATCACCGCCGGGAACACGACGATCCGCGGCCTGATCATCAACCGCTTCAAGTCGACCGGCGGGGCGGGCTTCGGGATCTTGATCGACGTCGGCAGTGGGAACACGATCGAGGGTAACTGGGTCGGCATCAACTCCGCCGGCACCGCCGCCGCCGGCAACGCCGGCAACGGGATCGCGATCTTCGGCACGTCGGGCGCGAACATCGTCGGCGGCCTGACGCCGCAGGCTTCGAACCTGGTCTCGGGCAACGGCAGCACGGGGATCGCGTGCGCGACCGGCAACGTGGGCGGGAACATCATTCGCGGGAACTGGGTCGGGCTCAACGCCGCGGGCACGGCCGTGGTCGCGAACAGCGGCAACGGCATCTTCACGAACGCGCCAAACTGCATTATCGGCGGCACGCTCGCCGGGTCGCGCAACATCGTCTCCGGAAGCACCCTGCCCAACGTGTTCATCGGAACGGCTGCGAACGCGACAACGATCCAGGGCAACTGGATCGGCACGGACGCGACCGGCACGCTCGACTTCGGCAGCGTCCAGAACGGGATCAACCTCGACCACGTGAGCAACACGATCATCGGCGGCAACACGACGGCTGCGCGGAATGTGATCGCGGGGAACGAGTTTCCGAACATCTACGTGCTCGGCCCGTCGACCAACACGAAGATCCAGGGCAACTACCTCGGCACGGACGTGACGGGGACGATTGCCCTGGGCGACGGCAACGCGGTCGTGATCGACAAGTCGTCGAACAACCAGCTCGGCGGCCCGAACCCCGGCGAGGGAAACCTGATCTCGGGCCAGATGCCTAACACGGCGGTCGTGATTCTGAACGCGGGCGCGACCGGGAACACCGTCCGCGGAAACAGGATCGGCACGAACGCCGCGGGGACGGCGGCGATCCCGAACTTCAAGGGCATCCTCGTCAACGGCGCGGCGAACAACGTGATCGGCGGGACGACCCCCGGCGACCGGAACCTGATCTCGGGCAACGAGACCTACGGGATCGAGTTCCGCGGCGCGAACAACTCGCGCGCCTCGGGGAACTACATCGGCACCGACGTGACCGGCACGCTCGACCTGGGGAACAAGCTGCACGGCGTCGTCGTAATCGCCTCGGCCGACACGATCGGCGGGACGGGCCAGGAGTACGCGAACTGGATCGCGTTCAACGGGCGGACCGGCGTCTACGACTCGACCGGCACGGGCAACCTGATCCGCTTCAACAAGCTGTGGGAGAACAAGGCGCTCGGCATCGACCTCTACCCGCGCGGAATCGTGGCGAACGACACGCTCGACGGCGACACGGGGGCGAACAGCGGGCAGAACTTCCCGACCTGGGACTCGACGTCGGTGCTCTCCGGCACGACGAAGATCTACGGACACCTGCTCGGCAAGGTGAGCACCGGGTACACGCTCGACTTCTACGCGTCGGCCGCGCCCGACACGGCGCACTTCGGCGAAGGCAAGGAATACCTCGGAACGCTCACCGCCTTCACCAATGCCCAGGGGCGCCTGGATTTCGTGTTCGATCCCGGGCTCCTCATCCCCGACGATCTGTTCATGGCGGCCACGGCGACCGACGGCTTCGGGAACACGTCCGAGTTCTCACCCACGCTGTGCCTGGCGGACCACGACAAGGACGGCATCCCCGACTGCTACGAGACGGCCGGCTGGCCGGTCGACGCCAACAGCGACGGGATCTATGACCTCGACTTGCAGGCGCTCGGCGCCGATCCGAACTACGTCGACATCTTCGTCGAGATCGACGCCATGTCGGGGTACTGGCCGCCGCCGGCCGCGGTCGCGATGGTGCAGCAGGCGTTCGCGAACCTGCCGGCGTCGTACCTCAACGCGGCTCCGAACGTTCAGGGTGTGCGCCTGTGGCCGCAGTTCTCGGACACGAGCCTGGCCGTGCAGGATTTTCCGGGCGACTACTGGCCCCAGTTCCAGGCGGTGAAGAAGAGCATGTTCGGGACCACCGCCGAACGCTTCAGCGGGAACTCGCGCTGGCTGCTCGAGGCCAAGCGGATGTTCTACCGCTACGGGCTGTGGGGCCGCACCGTCGGTCCCTGGACGGACGGGATCGACCCCACGTTTTCCGGAACGGCCGAGGGATTCGAGGGCGACGGTGGGGACGACTTCATGATCACGTTCGGAAGCACCGGCCCGAACGGATGGAACCACACGCGCGACGTGCGCAACCACGCCGGGACGTTCATGCACGAGCTCGGACACACGCTCGGCCTCCGCCACGGAGGCGTCGATCACATTCGCTACAAGCCGAACTACTACAGCGTCATGAACTACACGTGGCAGACGCCGAAGACCTGGCAGAAGGCGGGCACGTGGCGGCTGGACTATTCCCGCGCGGCGCTCCCCACGCTCAACGAGGCCAATCTCGACGAGAACGCCGGACTGGGTGCCCCTCCGGGCGTGTGGCCCCCGACCGCGATGCCGTTCACGGACCCGTTCGGGTTCGACGCGTGGGCGATGTTAAGCCCGGGGGCGAAGGCCGACTGGACGCAGAACAACAACTACAGCGAGGTCGGGCAGGCGGTCGACCTCAACCTCATCGGCGAGCCGCCCAACGTGACCAGCCCCAATGAATCCCTGGTCGGCTCCGACGACTGGGCGAACCTGGTCGTGAACTTCCGCCGGAGCGCGAACTACAAGCCCCTCGGAGCGTCGTTGAAGTCGCTCCCCACGCGGGGAACCGAGGCGGCTAATCCCGGCGAACTCACGCCTGAGATCAACAATCGCCTGGACCGCATTCCGCCGCCGAAGCCGAAGGGCGTGTTCGTCATGGACGGCAAGCGCGATCCCAACTCGATGCTCATCGGATCGAATGCGGGTCTCAACTTCTATGCCGCGCTCCAGCCGGGGGGCCTCGGCACGCAGCTCTACTTCGCGGTCGACGGCGCGACGGCCGGTCGCGATCAGGTCGTGTTCGTGTCCAAGACGCCGGGGGCGCTGCGCGCGGCGCCGCTCGGCAAGGCAGGACAGGTCGCAGGATGGGCGGCGCTGCTCGATCGCGCGGGGACAGCTCCGGCATCCGAGTGGCGGGATGACACCGACACCCCGTTCGAGCAGATCGTCACCGATTCGGCGGGCACGTTCCTCGAGGGCGTCGTCCACCTCGACCTTCTGCTCGGCGAGCAGGCCACGTCGTGCGCGGTGGCGCTAGCGTCCTACGCCAGCGGCGCGGGCGGAGCGCTGCTCGGGCAGGTGCCCGCGGGCGACGGCGACGGCGATCTCGAGGTGGGCGAGTGGATCACGCTCTCGACCTCGAACGTCGGCGTGCCCGGGGCGTTCGTGACGCCGGGGAGCGGCGCGATCGCGCTCTCGAACGCGCTGCCGAACCCGGCGCGCGGACCGGCGTACGTGAGGCTGACGCTGCCGCGCGCCGCCGACGTCGCGGTCACGGTGCACGACGTCGCCGGACGCACGGTGGCGACGCTCGCGCGCGGCCCCATGACGGCTGGCACGCACGAGCTGGTGTGGAACCACGCGGATTCGGAAGGCCGGCGCACGCCGCCGGGCGTGTACTTTATCGTGGCCCGGTCCGCGGGCGAGATGCGGTCGACGCGGGTGGTCGTGCTCGACTAGGAGACGCCGAGCGCGCGGCGTTCGGATCCCCGCTCGCCAGCTCCTGGCGGGCGTGGATGCCGCGCAGGATCGATTCGGCGATCGCGAGCGCGCCTCGTGCGCAGTCCCGATCGCCGCGATCGAGCAGGACGCCGGCCAGGTTCGTGAGCGTCGCGGCCTCGTAGTGGACGTCGCCCACCTCGCGGTGGATCGCGAGTGCGCGCTCGTAGCCGGCACGGGCCGTCTCGACATCGCCGCGTCGCTCGTCGAGGCGCGCGAGGTTGGCCAGCACGATGCCCTCGACCCGGCGGTCCCCGAGTTCGCGCTGAATCGCGAGCGTCATACCGAAGTATTCGCGCGCGACGCGGAACGCCTCTTCGGCATGTTCCCGGGCTTCCGCCGCGCGTCCCTGATCGGTGCGGAGGCTGCCGAGGTTCAAGTGCGCAATCCCCGAGGTCACGAGCGGCCGCGACCGATTCCTCCCAGGCGGCGCGCGCCTCTTCGGTCCGCCCCACCTCATGTTGCAGCATGGCGGGGCCATCGAGCGCGGCGCAGAGCGCGTGGCGGTCGCCTGCGGCCCGCGCGGCCGCGACGGCGGTTTCGAGGTCGGCGGCGGCCTCGTCCATCCTCTCGAGCGCCCGACAGGCCTTGCGCTGGCTGACGCGGTAGCTCTCGTGCGTCCACGTCGCCAGGGCGCGCCGACCCCGTGGAACTTCCGCTTCCAGCGATAGAACGTCGTCTCCGTGATGCCGAGCTCGTGGCACATCTCCGCACGGCAATCCCAATGTCC
>Ga0315271_10002369_pt1 | contig 11783 bp, 8 predicted proteins | sample C3_top_MG_FD_204664 | JGI IMG/M metagenome (GOLD analysis project Ga0315271, IMG submission 204664) | Sediment microbial communities from Yellowstone Lake, YNP, Wyoming, USA - C3_top | ecosystem: Environmental > Aquatic > Freshwater > Lake > Sediment | place: USA: Wyoming | collected 2017-08-01
TCCGCGGAGCGGGAGGTGTCGCTCATGTCCGGCAACGGCGTGCTCGCGGCATTGCGCGAGAAGGGCGTGGACGCGCATCCCTTCGACCCGCTGACGCGCGACATCTTCGAACTGAAGCGCGACGGTTTCGCGCGCGTGTTCATCGCGCTGCACGGACGCTTCGGCGAGGACGGCACCGTGCAGGGCGCGCTGGAGACGCTGGGCATTCCATATACCGGCAGCGGCGTGATGGCTTCGGCGCTGGCCGTGGACAAGTGGCGCACCAAGCTGGTCTGGCTGGCCAGCGGCATCCCCACGCCGAAATACCGGATGGTCGACGCGCGGACCGACTGGATGGGCGTCGTCGCGGAACTGGGGCTGCCGCTGATCGTGAAGCCGGCGCGCGAAGGCTCGACGATCGGCATCACCAAGGTCGCGAAGATCGACCACGACGAGATGGCGCTCGCCTATGCGGAGGCGGCGAAGCACGACAGCCTCGTTCTCGTCGAGGAATTCGTCACCGGCGCCGAGCTCACGGCGTCGATCGTGAACGGCCGCGCGCTGCCGCTGATCCGCATCGAGGCCCCGCAGGGCTGGTACGACTACCACAGCAAGTATTTCTCCGACGAGACGAAGTACCACTGCCCGGCCGGGCTGCCGGAGGCGAAGGAGCAGGAAATCCGCGCGATGGCGATGCAGGCGTTCGACATCGTCGGCTGCAGTGGCTGGGGACGCCTGGACCTCATCCTGCGCGACGACGGCACGTTCTCGTTCCTCGAAGTCAACACGTCGCCGGGAATGACTGCTCACAGCCTCGTCCCGATGGCAGCAAAGCAGGCGGGGATGTCGTATCCGGATCTGTGCGTGGAAATATTGAAGGGCGCCCATGTGGGATGACGCGAAGCAGCTGAACGCGATCGCCGCCACGCTGGCGGTCCTCGTGGCGGCCGCGATGCTGTGGGCCGGCATCTCCTGGGTCGTCCGCCAGCCGGCATTCGCCTGGCAGGAGGTGGTCGTGCGCGATCCGCTCACGCGCGCAAACGCGGCCCACCTGGAGGCCGTCGTCCGCGAGGAGTTGGCCGGCACCTTCTTCACGATGGACCTGAATCGCGCGCAGCGTGCGCTGGCCCAGGTTCCGTGGGTCCGCAGCGTCTCGCTGCGCCGGCAGTGGCCGCATCGCCTCGAAGTGGAGGTGGAGGAACACGCGCCGCTCGCGCGCTGGAACGACGCGGCGCTGGTCAACACCCGCGGCGAAGTGTTCAGCGCCGAAGCGAAGGACGAGCTGCCGCAGTTCCAGGGGCCGGAGGGCCGCGCCGCCGAGATGACGGCGCAGTACCGCGCGTGGTCCGTGCGCCTCGCGCCGCTCGCGATGGCCGTGAGGACGCTCAAGCTGTCGGCGCGCGGGAGCTGGCACATCGAGGCGACCGGTCCGCAGGGGCCGCTGACGCTGGAATTGGGGCGCGACGACGCGGATGCGCGCCTCACGCGCTTCGTGGCGGCACAGCCGCGGACGCTGGGCGTGCTGGCGCGGGCCGGCACGCGCGTCGATTACGTCGACCTGCGGTACCGGAACGGCTTCGCGGCGCGCGTGCCGCAGTTCCGGGAAAAAGCGGTCAAGCCGCACGCATAAGAGAGGCCAAGGGAAAAACGCATGGTGAAGGACAGCAAGAACCTGGTGGTGGGCCTCGACATCGGCACGTCGAAGATCGTCGCGATCGTTGCCGAGGTCACGCCGGAGGGCGAACTCAACGTGATCGGCATGGGCACGCAGCCGTCGCGCGGACTGAAGAAGGGTGTCGTGGTCAACATCGAGGCGACGATGGCGTCGATCCAGCGCGTGCTCGAGGAGGCCGAGCTGATGGCCGACTGCCAGATCAAGTCGGTCTACACCGGCATCGCCGGCAGCCACATCCGCTGCTACACGTCGCACGGCATGGTCGCGATCAAGGAGAAGGAAGTCACGCAGGCGGACATCGACCGCGTCGTGGAGACCGCGAAGGCCATCCCGATTCCCAACGACCAGCAGATCCTGCATATCGTGCCCCAGGGATTCACGATCGATGGCCAGGAAGACGTGCGCGAGCCGCTGGGCATGAGCGGCGTGCGCCTCGAGGTCGACGTGCACATCGTCACCGGCGCGGTGTCGGCCGTCGAGAACGTCACCAAGTGCATCCGCCGCTGCGGCCTCGAAGTGCTCGACGTGGTGCTGCAGCCGCTCGCATCCGCGCGGGCCGTGCTGTCCGAGGACGAGAAGGACCTGGGCGTATGCCTGATCGACATCGGCGGCGGCACGTCGGACATTGCCGTCTACGCCGGCGGCGCGATCCGCCACACCGCGGTCATTCCGATCGCAGGCGACCAGGTGACCAACGATATCGCGATGACGCTGCGCACGCCGACCAAGGAGGCCGAGGAGCTGAAGGTCCGCTACGGCTGCGCGCTGCGGCAGCTTGCCGACCCGAACGACATCATCGAGGTGCCCGGCGTCGGCGAGCGCGGTCCGCGCAAGCTGTCGCGACCGATGCTGGCCGAGGTCATCGAGCCGCGCATCGAGGAGCTCTTCCAGTTCGTGCAGTCGGAAGTGCGCCGCAGCGGTTTCGAGGAAATGATCTCCTCCGGCGTCGTGATCACCGGCGGATCGGCGCAGCTGCAGGGGATCACCGAGCTGGGCGAAGAGGTGTTCCACATGCCGGTGCGCGTCGGCACGCCGCTGTACATGGGCGGGCTGGCCGACGTCGTGCGCAGTCCGCGCTACGCAACCGCGGTCGGTCTGCTGCTCGAAGGCCGCGACCAGTTCGTGCGCGGCGAAGTGGCGCGTGCACAGGTGGCGGGAATCGGCGGCGTCGCCGAACGGATGAAGCTGTGGTTCAAGGCCAATTTTTGAAGAACGTACACAAGTGGAAAAAGCGGCACGGGAAATTCGTTTGCAACTTGGTCAACTTTTGCAGCAATGACAGGAGAAAGGGAACACACCATGTTTGAAATCATCGACCAGTCGCCGCAGGAAGGCGCAATCATCAAGGTCATCGGCGTCGGCGGCTGCGGCGGAAACGCCGTGGAACACATGATCGAGCGTGGCCTGTCGGGCGTGGAGTTCATCTGCGCGAACACCGACGCGCAGGCGCTGCGGCGCTCGACCGCGCGCACGCAGCTGCAATTGGGCTCGACGCTGACGCGGGGCCTGGGCGCGGGCGCCAAGCCGGAAATCGGTCGCGACGCGGCGATGGAAGACCGCGACCGCATCGCCGAGATGATCACCGGCGCCGACATGCTGTTCATCACGGCCGGAATGGGTGGCGGCACCGGAACCGGCGCCGCGCCGGTCATCGCGGACATCGCGAAGAGCCTGGGCATCCTGACGGTCGCCGTCGTCACGCGCCCGTTCCGCTTCGAAGGCAAGCGGCAGAAGGTCGCGCAGGCGGGGATCGACGAGCTGCAGAAGAAGGTCGACTCGCTGATCATCATCCCCAACGACAAGCTGATCGACGTGCTGGGCGAGGAGGTCGTGCTGCTCGCGGCCTACGCCGCCGCCAACGACGTGCTGCATGGCGCCGTGTCCGGCATCGCCGAGGTCATCAACAACGCCGGCCTGGTCAACGTCGACTTCGCCGACGTGCGCACGGTGATGGGCGAGGTCGGGATGGCGATGATGGGCTCGGCGACGGCCTCCGGCGAGGATCGCGGGCGCGTCGCGGCCGAGCAGGCGGTGAAGAGCCCGCTGCTCGAGGACGTGAATCTCGCGGGCGCGCGCGGCGTGCTGGTGAACGTCACGGCGTCGCAGGGCATGAAAATGCGCGAGTACTACGCGGTGATGAACACGATCAAGGAGTTCACCGCGGAGGACGCGATGGTGATCGTGGGCACGGTGATCGACGACACGATGGGCGAGGACCTGCGCGTCACGATGATCGCCACGGGCCTGGGCGGCGCGGCCATCGCGAAGCGGGAGCCCAGGATGGTGATCAACAACGAGGTCGTCGCGCGCACGGGCACCGACGGCATCGGCGTGCAGGTGGGCACGCAGATGGTCGAGACGATCGACTACGACCGGCTGGAGGCGCCGGCGGTGATCCGCAAGGGCCGCAGCACGCCTTCCGCCGGCGGTTCGTCGTCCTTCGATGCGTCGGACATCCCGGCCTTCCTGCGCAAGCAGGCTGACTGAACCTGCCGCCTTCGCGGGGAGTCGAAAGCGGGGACGAGGGCGGCGTCCCCGTCGCCCGCGCAAGCGACTTTCCCCTGGCGCGGGCTCAAGTGCTATAATGGAAAGCTAACTCATTGAACCAAAGCGCTATTCTTCAAAATTCCCGTCCGGATTCGCCATGCTGAAGCAACGCACACTGAAAGCGGCGACCAAGACCACGGGCGTGGGCCTGCACACCGGCGCGCGCGTCGAACTGGGCCTGCGTCCGGCGCCGGTCGACACCGGGATCGTGTTCAACCGCACTGACCTTCCGCATCCGGTCGCCATACCGGCGCAGGCGGCGAACGTCGGCGACACGCGACTTTCGTCGACGCTGCGACAGGGCGGCACCAGCGTCTCGACGGTCGAGCACCTGATGTCGGCGCTGGCGGGTGTGGGCATCGACAACCTTTACGTGGATGTAGCGGGACCCGAGATTCCAATCATGGATGGCAGCGCGGGCCCGTTCGTGTTCCTGCTCCAGTCGGCGGGCATCGTCGAACAGCAGGCCAACAAGCGCTATGTCCGCGTGCTCGCGCCGGTCGAAGTCAAAGACGGCGACAAGTGGGCGCGCTTCGAGCCGTTCGACGGGTTCAAGCTCGATTTCACGATCGACTTTCCGCATCCGGTGTTCGGCTCGGAAAACCGGCAGGTGGTCGTCGATTTCGCCGAGAACTCCTACGCCAAGGAGATCGCGCGCGCGCGCACGTTCGGTTTCATGCAGGACGTCGAGGCGATGCGCGCCGCGGGGCTGGGGTTGGGCGGCAGCCTGCAGAACGCGATCGTGCTGGATGAATTCAAGGTGCTGAACAGCGAGGGCCTGCGCTACGACAACGAGTTCGTGCGCCACAAGGTGCTCGATGCCATCGGCGACATCTATCTTCTCGGCCACGCGCTGATCGGCCAGTACACGGCCTACAAATCGGGGCATGGCCTCAACAACCTGCTCGCGCGCGCGCTGCTCGCGCGGCCGGAGGCGTTCGAGATCGTCACGTTCAAGGACGAGGCGAAGGTGCCGACGGCGTTCCAGGACTGGGCCTTCCAGCCGGCGTGATCCTCGTCCGGTTCCTGCTGTTCCTGGCGCTCGCCACCATCGTCGTCGCGGCGATTCTCTACCTGTTCAAGAAGGACAGACGCTACCTGCGCTTCATCGTCCAGGTCGTCAAGTACACGATCTACCTGCTGGCCGGCGTGCTCGTGTTCTACGCGTTCGACCGGATGCTCCTCACCGTCTAGCGGCGGCGCGCCTCATGTCTTACAACCGTCTCACAACCGCCTTGCCAGTTTCTGCACGGCGGCCTTGAGCGGACCCTCTGGGAGGCTCTCAGCCAGCCGGTGCAACGGGGCGGGATCAACCTTTATTCTTTGAATTTTCAAGGGTTTCGCATCCTGAGGGGCGTCGCCACGAACTTGCACGCGGACCCTTATTTCAGTAAAGTTACGCCCTTCCCGCGCAAGTTCCCCCAGGATGGTCGGCAAACGCTGACGTACCACCGCCGCGACTGTTCCGGTGCTGGTCGCAAGCGTCAGGGTGGCATTGGCGACTTCGGCGACGCGCACGCGTTCGGCGAGCGCCCGGGGAAGGTGCCGGCGCACCGCAGTCGTCAGTTCGGCCTCGGCCCGCGCCCGCAGATGCCACGCAGCGATGGTGGCGTCCGCGGCAAGGATCCGGGCCAGCGGCTGCGGGGAGGCGGGTTTGGTCACAGCCGGGCTAGCGGGTCTGATGTTCGGGTGAGTGTCTAGTGCGGCGGCGGTCAAACGCCCGGCGCGATGGTTAAGACGGAGGGTACGCGATTGAACATCATCCTGGTCACCGGCGCCACGGCGCGCGCGCGCACCCTGACGCTGGACTGGCGGCACTGGGCCGTGGGCGGGTTTTCGCTGTTCGTGGTGTTCCTCGCGTTCACGTTCATGTTCAACTTCGTGACGCTGAAGTGGGCGGCAGCCGTCAAGCACCCTTTGCTGCAGTCGCTGGTCCTTGCCGACCAGCGCGAGGAAGCCGCGCGCGGCGAGGAGCGGGTGCAGGGCCATCTCAACGCGATGGCGTTGCGGCTGGGCGACCTGCAGGCGCAGATGATGCGCCTCGATGGCCTCAGTGAACGCCTGGCCAAGACGGCCGGTCTCAAGCCGCAGGAGCTGCCGTCGTTGCCCGCGGGCACGGCGCCCGGTCGAGGCGGTGCCGTGTCGTCGCTGCCGTCGCGCAACCTTTCGGTCAAGGAGTTCTCCGACCTGGTCGACAAGCTGGCGCGCCAGGTCGACGAGCGATCCGACCAGTTGTCGGTGTTGGAGGCGCTGCTCGTGGCGGACTCGGCCAATCGCAAGTTCCTGCCGTCGAAGTATCCGATCATCGACGGCTGGTATTCGTCGAACTTCGGCTACCGGATCGACCCCTTCACCGGCCAGAACTCGATGCACGAAGGCATCGACTTTCCGGCGGAAACCGGGACGCCCATCGTGGCCGCCGCCAGCGGCAAGGTCTCGGTCGCTGAGTGGCACCCCCAGTATGGTAAAATGCTTGAGATCGACCATGGCAACGGACTGGTCTCGCGCTATGCGCACGCGTCGCAGCTGCTGGTCAAGGAAGGCGACCTGGTCGTGGCGGGGCAGCGCATCGCGGTCGTCGGCACCACCGGCCGGTCCACAGGGCCGCATCTGCATTTCGAGGTTCGGCTGAACGGCACACCGCAGAATCCGGCCCGGTTCCTGCAGGCGCCAGGCTGAACCCACGACAATTCACGAGTCCGAATGGCAAAAATGGTGGTGTCAAGTGAGGGGTGAGCTAGTTCTCACCCCTTGTTATTTGTCCTTTCCGGCGACACATGTGTCCATCGAGCCGGTCTCCAATCCCAAATGATCTCCAACATCCTCACCCGCATTTTCGGCAGCCGTAACGAGCGCCTGCTCAAGCAGTACGGACAGGTGGTCCGGGAGATCAACGCGCTGGAGCCTTCGATCTCGGCGCTGTCCGACGAGGCGCTCAAGGGTAAGACCGCCGAGCTCAAAGCCCGCGTCGCCAACGGCGAGGAGCTCGATGCTGTTCTGCCGGAGGCGTTCGCCGTCGTCCGCGAGGCCGGCAAGCGGGCGCTGTCGATGCGCCATTTCGACGTGCAGCTGATGGGCGGCATGGCGCTGCACAACGGCAAGATCTCCGAAATGCGCACCGGCGAAGGCAAGACGCTCGTCGCCACGCTGCCGGCCTATCTCAACGCGCTCTCCGGCAAAGGCGTCCACGTCGTCACCGTCAACGACTACCTGGCCCAGCGCGACGCCGACTGGATGGGACGCATCTACCGGTTCCTGGGTTTGACGGTCGGCGTCAACCTGTCGCAGATGGACCACGCGGACAAGCAGGTCGCGTACAACGCCGACATCACCTACGGCACCAACAACGAATACGGCTTCGACTACCTGCGCGACAACATGGTGTTCGCGCCGACGGAGCGGGTGCAGCGCGCGCTCAACTATGCGATCGTCGACGAGGTCGACTCGATCCTGATCGACGAGGCGCGCACGCCGCTCATCATCTCCGGCCAGGCCGACGACAACGTCGACATGTACTACCGGCTGAACGAGCTGGTGCCGAAGCTGACAAGGCAGACCGAGGAAAACGGGTCCGGCGATTTCTGGGTGGACGAGAAGGCGCACACGGTGCTGCTGTCCGAGGTGGGCCACGAGCACATCGAGGCCATCCTGGGCCAGGCCGGACTGATCCCGGCGGGCTCCAGCCTCTACGACGCGCACAACATTTCGCTGGTGCACCATCTGTACGCCGCGCTGCGCGCGCATTCGCTGTTCCACCGCGACCAGAACTACGTCGTGCAGAACGGCGAAGTCATCATCGTCGACGAATTCACCGGCCGCCTGATGTCCGGCCGCCGCTGGTCCGACGGCCTGCATCAGGCCGTCGAGGCGAAGGAAGGCGTCAACATCCAGCGCGAGAACCAGACGCTGGCCTCGATCACGTTCCAGAATTATTTCCGCATGTACGGCAAGCTGGCCGGCATGACCGGCACGGCCGACACCGAAGCCTTCGAGTTCCAGCAGATCTATCACCTGGAAACGGTCGTCATCCCGACGCACCAGCCGATGGTGCGCAAGGACGAGAACGACCTGGTGTTCCGCACGTTCAAGGAAAAGGTCGACGCGATCACCGGCGACATCAAGGACTGCTACGCGCGCGGCCAGCCGGTGCTGGTCGGCACCACGTCGATCGAGAATTCGGAACTCTTGTCGGGCTTCCTCGAGAAGGAGAAGCTGCCGCACCAGGTGCTGAACGCCAAGCAGCACGCCCGCGAGGCCGAGATCATCGCGCAGGCCGGCAAGACCGGCGCCATCACCATCGCCACCAACATGGCCGGGCGCGGCACCGACATCGTGCTGGGCGGAACGCTCGAGCCGCTGATCCTCAAGATCCGCGACGACGAGATGCTGTCGCCGGAGGACAAGGACAGCCAGATCAAGACGATGCGCGCCGAGTGGCAGGTGCGCCACAACGACGTCGTCAAGGCGGGCGGCCTGCACATCGTCGGCACGGAACGCCACGAGTCGCGGCGGATCGACAACCAGCTGCGCGGACGCGCGGGCCGGCAGGGCGACCCCGGCAGCTCGCGCTTCTATCTTTCGCTCGAGGACCCGCTGCTGCGCATCTTCGGCGGCGAGCGCCTGGGCACGATCATGACCAAGCTCAAGATGCCCGAAGGCGAGCCCATCGAGCATCCGATCGTCAACCGGTCCATCGCCAAGGCGCAGAACCGGGTGGAGTCGCGCAATTTCGACATCCGCAAGCAGCTGCTGGAATACGACGACGTATCCAACGACCAGCGCCGCGTGATCTACCAGCAGCGCAACGAATTGCTCGAGGGCGACGACATCGCGGATACGATCCGCAACATGGTGCGCGGCCAGGTGGAGGACACGGCCAAGCTGCACGTGCCGCCGGAATCGGTCGAGGAACAGTGGGACGTGCCGGCGCTGACCAGCGTTCTCGCCGGCGAATACCAGATCGACGCGCCGGTCGCGCAGTGGATGAAGGACGACGCCGAGCTCACCGACGAGGCGGTTCGCGAGCGGATCGTCGACCTCGCCGAGGCGTCTTGGCGCGAGCGCGAATCCAGCGTCGGGCCGGAACTCATGCGGCAGTTCGAGCGCAGCCTGATGCTGCAGACGCTCGACCACCATTGGCGTGACCACCTCGCGGCGCTGGATCATCTGCGCCAGGGCATCCACCTGCGCGGCTATGCGCAGAAGAATCCCAAGCAGGAGTACAAGCGCGAGGCCTTCGAGCTCTTCTCCGACATGCTCGACCGGATCAAGCAGGACGTGGTCAAGGTCGTCCTGACGGTCACCGTGCGCTCGGAACAGGATGTGCAGGCGGTCGAGGAGGCGGCGCCCGTCTCCAACGTGCAGTACCAGCACGCCGGCTACGACGAGGCGCTCGCGGCCCCGCCCGAGTCCGAGGCATCCGCCCCGCCGCCGTTCACCCGCGCCGGCGACAAGGTCGGACGCAACGACCTGTGCCCGTGCGGCTCCGGCAAGAAATACAAGCACTGCCACGGCCGGATCTGACGTCCCGCGTCGGGGCGGGAAAACAGGGCTGCGGTAGAATTCCGCAGCCCTCGTCATTTCCGCCGGAAACCAAGCGATGCCCGTCAATTACACGCCGCCCACCGCCGAATCGCTGCTGCCTGTGCCGGGGGTGACGCTTGGGGCGACCGCGGCATCGATCAAGAAGTGGACGCGCGACGACGTGCTGCTCGTCCTCTGCGAGCCCGGCACCGTGGCAGCCGGTGTCTTCACGCAGAACCGGTTCTGCGCTGCGCCGGTCATCGTCTGCCGCGATCACCTCGCACGGCAGCACGCGGCCGGCAGCAGCTTCCGCGCGCTGGTCGTCAATGCCGGCAACGCGAACGCGGGCACCGGCGAGCGGGGATTGACCGATGCGCGGGCCGAATGCGTCGCGGTGGCGCGACTCTTAGGCTGCGCGCCGGAAGAAGTCCTGCCGTTTTCCACCGGCGTGATCATGGAGCCGCTGCCGGTCGAGAAGATCATCACGGGGTTGCCGGCGGCGCGCGCGGCGGCACGCGCGGACGGCTGGCACGCGGCAGCGCGCGCCATCATGACGACGGACACGGTGCCCAAGGCCGCGTCCCGCCGCGTCGACGTCGATGGCGTCCCCGTCACCGTCACGGGAATCGCGAAGGGCGCGGGGATGATCCATCCCGACATGGCGACGATGCTGTCGTTCATGGCCACCGATGCGCCGATCGCCGCGCCGTTGCTGGCTGGAATCGCGCGGGAAGTTGCCGACGTCTCGTTCAACGGCGCGACGGTCGATGGCGACACGTCCACCAACGACAGTTTCGTCCTCGCGGCGACGGGCAAGGCGGCGATTGCGCCGATCACGGATGCCGGCGACCCGCGCCTTGTGCCGCTCCGCGCCGCGATCGAATCCGTCGCCGTCGCGCTGGCGCAGGCCATCGTCCGCGACGGCGAAGGTGCGACCAAGTTCATCGCGATCCGCGTCGAAGGCGGCAGGTCGGTGGAAGAGTGCAGGCGGATCGCGTTCGGCATCGCCCACTCGCCGCTGGTCAAGACCGCGTTCTTCGCATCCGACCCCAACCTCGGGCGCATCGTGTGCGCGATCGGCAACACGGCGACCGCCGACACCGATACGGCCGGCATCTCGTTCTGGCTGGACGACGTGCTGGTGGTCGACAAGGGCGGCCGTGCGGCGAGCTACCGCGAGGAAGACGGCCAGCGCGTCATGAAGCAGCAGGAGATCGGCGTCCGCGTGGAACTCTCGCGCGGCAGGTCCGCGGCCACCGTGTGGACGTGCGATTTCTCCCACGACTACGTTTCCATCAACGCGGACTACCGCTCCTGATGGCCTCCCGCCAGGACGATCTCGCTCAATTGATCGCGCGCGCCGAAGGCGTCCTCGTGCGCGTAGAGGCGCTGCTGCCGCCGGTCGTGCCCGACCCGGACTGGCGCCGCGTCACGGCCGCGCGCTGGCGCAAGCAGGGCGGGCGCAGCTACCTGCAGGGCGTCGCGCATCCGCACTCGATCAGGCTCGACGATCTCGTCGCCGTCGACGAGCAGAAGCGCGCCATCGACCGCAACACGAAGCACTTCGTAGCCGGGCTGCCCGCCAACAACGTGCTGCTGACGGGGTCGCGCGGTACAGGCAAGTCGTCGCTGGTCAAGGCGATGCTCGCGAAATACGCGGCGCGCGGCCTGCGCGTCATCGAGGTGGAGAAGGGCGATCTTACCGACCTGCCCGACATCGCCGACCGTGTTGCGGGCCGCCCCGAGCGGTTCATCATCTTCTGCGACGACCTGACGTTCGACGCGGGCGAGTCGGGTTATCGCGCGCTGAAGGTGATGCTCGACGGTTCCATCGCCGGCGGCGCCGCCAACGTGCTGATCTACGCGACGTCGAACCGCCGCCATATGCTGCCCGAGTACTTCAGCGAGAATTTGGAGACGAAGCACGTCGGGGACGAGGTTCACCCCGGCGAATCGGTCGAGGAAAAGATCTCGCTGTCGGAGCGCTTCGGGCTGTGGATCTCGTTCTATCCGTTCGGACAGGACGATTACCTCGCCGCCGTCGCAGGCTGGCTCGCCC
>Ga0315271_10002370_pt1 | contig 11783 bp, 7 predicted proteins | sample C3_top_MG_FD_204664 | JGI IMG/M metagenome (GOLD analysis project Ga0315271, IMG submission 204664) | Sediment microbial communities from Yellowstone Lake, YNP, Wyoming, USA - C3_top | ecosystem: Environmental > Aquatic > Freshwater > Lake > Sediment | place: USA: Wyoming | collected 2017-08-01
CGAAGGAGCTGGCGGACGCTGCCAGCTCGAACCCGGAACACGCCGTCGCGCTGCAAAAGCCCGACCTCGCCGCCTTCGCGAGCGCAAAGGCGGAATTGGAGTCTTTCAAGCGCGAGATGGCGGAGCTCGAAGCCGAACTGCAGGCGGAGGCCGACACGGCGCGGGTGGACGTCGAGGCACTGGCCGCGAGCGGCGAGTCGATGGCCGACATGAACCTCGCCGGCCTCGACCTGTCGAAACTCGACCTTGGCCGCAGCGACATGTCCGGCGTCAGCGCCATCGGCGTGAACTTCAGCGGGTCGGACCTCGCGGGCGCCTGCTTGCGGAACGCCGACCTGACCGAGTCGAACCTCGAAGGAGCCGATCTCAGCGGCGCGATTCTCGACGGCGCCGACCTGACGCGGGCGAAACTGGCGGGGGCGAAGCTGACCGGTGCATCGATGATTGCAGCCCGGCTGGCGGGCCTGGAACTCGCTGGGGCCGACCTATCCGGATGTGTCGCGAGCGAGGCGGACTTCTCTGGTTCCAACCTCGCCGGCGCGATCCTGCAAGGCGACTTCACCGAGGCCGGGTTCGAACGCTGCAAGCTGGCGGACGCGCAGATGGCCGGCGGCGTGTTTGCGCGGGCCAGGTTCCGGGGAGCGGTGGCACCGGGAATCGACTGCTCGGACGCTGACCTCCGCGGTCTGCAGGCCGACGAAGGCGCGGACTTTTCGGGCGCCCGGCTCACCGGGGCTGATGCGACGAACGGGATCTTCGACGGGTCGAACATGGATGGCGCGGATTTCACCCAGGCCAAGCTCGCCGGGGCGCAACTGGAAGGCACCTTCCTGCGTGGAGCGAATTTCGACCGGGCGGACCTGACCGGCGCGATGCTCGACGGCGCGAACATGCAAGGCGCGATCGCCACCAACGCGAACTTCCTGCGGGCCTCCTTCGAAGGGACCGACGTGACGCGCGCGACCTTCGAGGGTTCGAATCTCTACGAGGCCGGTCTCTGGCTGGCGAAGCCCGGACAGACGGTGATTCGCGGCGCCAACCTCAAGGGAACGCTTTGGGATGGCGCGAAGTAGGACCATGACGGAAGACGAACTGCAGCAACGGCTGATCGACCGGGCATCGCTCGAGAAAGAGCACGTGCAGAAACTCGTCCTCCGAGGTCGAACGCTGCCGCGGGCGAACCTGCGCGCGTCGATCCTGGAGGACCCGGACTTCTCGGGCGCGAACCTGGAGGCCGCCGACTTGCGGGAGGCGAACCTCGTCACCGCGAACTTACGCTCCGCTCGCTTCGACCGCGCGCAAGGGAATCGCTGCTCCTTTGTCGAGTGCCAGGCGGACGGCGCGTCGTTCGCTTCCGCCGATCTCGGTGGCACGGCCTGGCTCGGCTCGAACCTCGCCGGCGCTGGATTCGCCGGCGCGACGCTCAACGGCGCCGCGTTCCTCAACTGCCAATTGGAGGGCGCGGACCTCTCGAACGCGTCCCTGGTTGAGGCCGCGATCTTCGACTGCACGCTCAAGGGCGCGAACTTCTCCGGCGCGGATCTTGGTGACGCCCTCTTCACGAGGGCCGCGTTTGGCGGAACGAACCTGGACGGTACCGTGCTGCGCGGCACGACCTTCGACGGCTGCAACTTCGCCGGCGCCGACCTGTCTGCTGTCCAAATTGCGGAGGCCGACTTCTCGGGCGTCAGCCTCGTTGGCGTCTTGGGGCTTCCGCAGGATTGCCACGGAGTCGATTTCAGCGGCGCCGACCTGACGGGGCTGGTGCTGGCCGGGAAGGACCTGCGCGGGTGCGATTTCACGGGCGCCATCCTCGTCGAAGCCGACTTGGCCGACGCCAACATCGCCGGGGCCGATTTCTCCGACGCGAATCTCACGCGGACTCGGTTGAACGGCGCCAACGCCACGGAGGCGGGGTTCGCCGGGGCGAACCTGGCCGGCGCGATGCTCGCCGGAGCCGACCTCTCGGATGCGGATATGTCACGCGCGGACCTCACCGGGGCCGACGTGAACGGCGCGAAGTTCGTGCGCGCTCGCCTGGACGAGGCGACGCTCGCGGATGTTGCGTGGGGCGACGCGGTGCTGACCGGCGCGAGCCTGAGCAACGCCCATGTGGACGCGGCGGCGCTCTGCCTGCTGCCGTTCGAGTCGGTGGGGCTTACCGGGATCTCGTTCGAAGGCGCCGACCTTTCGAGCCGCACCCTCGACGGCTGCGCGTTCGAAGGGTGCGACTTGCGCAACGCGCGGCTGACGGGCGCGCATCTCGAGGGCGCCGACTTCAACGGCGCAGACCTGTCCGGCGCGGACCTGAGCGACATCACCAGCGACCATCGCACCGATTTCTCCGGTGCGAATCTGAGCGGCGCCACGTTCGACCGCGCGCGAATCGTCGGCACGATCTTCAACGGCGCCACGCTGGACGAGGCCTCCTTCACCGGTGCCCAGGTGCGCGGCGTCAATTTCGACGGCGTGGACCTGTCCAAGGCCGTGTTCAAGGAGAGCCGGCTTCTCGACTGCGACCTGACCGGGACGAAGCTCGCGGGCAAGGACTTGAGCGGGTGCGACTTCTCGGGCAGCGACTTCGCGCGCGCCGACCTGACGGGAACCAATCTCAGCAGCTGTGCCTTGCGCGGCAGCATGTTCCGCGACGCGACGCTCTCGGGCGCGGATCTTCGCGGCGCGCGCGGCGAGTTCGCCGATTTCGCCGGCGCGAACCTGGACGGGGCGCAGGCGGCAGGGGCCTCGTTCCCTCGGTCCGATTGGGCGAAGGCCAGCTTGTCGGGAGCGAACTGCACCGGCTGCGACTTGACGGAGGCGCGATTCGTCAAAGCCGTGGCAGCCACCGCGATATTCGACCGTGCGACGTTCGTCTACGCCGACTTTTCCTACGCGGATTTGAGCGGGGCGAGTTTCAAAGAAGCCGATCTCAGCAGCTCGAACATGCACGCCATTCGCGCCGAGTCTGCCAGGTGGGACGGCGCCAGGACCGGGGACGCTCGAGGCACCGACCCGGACCGCCTTGCCGCGGAATCCTGGCAACCACCAGCTTGATGAGAGGGACGGGATGCTAGCGACAGTGGACACGAAGACGATTGACGCGGCGACCACCTACCTGGGCCCCGCCCGCGTGCTGGGCATCGGCGGAGGCCGCGCCAAGATCGCGGTGAACAACGCCGAGGTGTGGGCCGTCGTGGCGCTCAACGGGCTCTACCAGCCGGCGGTCGGCGACCTGGTGCTGGCCATTGCCGGTGGCCGCGACTGGTATGTGATCGGCGTGATCGACGGCCACGGCATGACGGCACTGACCGCGCCCGGGGACATCGCCATTCGGGCGCCGCGCGGACGCATCCAGTTGACGGCCGCCAAGGGCGTCACCCTGAGGAGCCCCGAGGTCACCGTCCAGGCCGGGCGGCTCGAACTCAACGCCCGGTCGGTGTTCGAGCGGTTCACGGACGCGACCCGGTGGGTCAGGGACGCGTTCCACCTGCGCGCGGGCCGGCTGCGCAGCCAGGTGGAGGGCGACTACGACCTGAGGGCCGACCGGATCACCGAGGTCGCCGAGAACGCCGTGAAGATCGACGGCAGCAAGATCCACCTGGGATAGGAGAGGCGATGAGCATCTTCCCGGCGAGCACCAAGGGCGGGGGCCAGTGCTTCGCGTTTCCCGACGTCTGCAAGACGCCGGCGCCGCCGGCGCCGTTCGCGCCGATTCCCTATCCGAACATCGCCATGTGCAACCAGGCCGACGGCGGCAGTTGCTCGAGCAAGGTGAAGATCAGCGGGCAGCCCAGCGTGGTGAAGGGCACCGAGATCACCATGTCGAGCGGCGACGAGGGAGGCACCGCCGGGGGCGGCATGGTGTCGAGCAAGTTCAAGGGGCCGGCCCAGTTCAAGAAGGGCAGCAGCAAGGTGAAGTGCGAGGGCAAGGAACTGTGCCACCTCACCTCGATGCTCGGTCAGAACGGCGGCTCGAACGCGAATATTCCGCCCGGCGCCCAGATCGCGCCGAGCCAGACGAAAGTGATCATCATGCCGTGACGGGCGGCGTGGCCCGCGGGGCCGCATTCCGGCGGCGAACACCACGCAGGCCGAGTGATACAATTGCGGCCGCACGTCAAGGGTCGCGCTCTGCGCGCGTGCTGGGGCCATGTCCAACCTGCCTTCCCGCATCGGCCGCTACGAGATCAACTCCCTCATCGGCAAGGGGGGCATGGGCGCGGTCTACCTGGCCCGCGACACGAATCCCAACGTCAACCGCCTCGTCGCCCTGAAACTGCTGAGCGGCACGCTCGACTCGCACCTTCGCGCCCGCTTCGTGCGTGAGGCCCGCGTCCTCGCCGCCCTCGACCACCCGGCCATCGTCCGCATCTTCGACTCCGGCGAGTTCGAGGGCGCGCCGTACATCGTCATGGAGTACGTGCGCGGCGAGACGCTGGCCGAGATCATCAAGCGCAAGGCGCCGATGACGGTCGGCCAGAAGCTGAAGATCATGGTCGAGCTCTGCTCGGGGCTCGCCCAGGCGCACGAGGCCGGCGTCATCCACCGCGACATCAAGCCGGCCAACCTCGTCGTCGATCAGTCGGGCCGGCTGAAGATCCTCGACTTCGGCATCGCGCGCGTCGCCGAGGGCACCCTCTTCGGCGCGTCGATGACGATGGTGAACATGCAGATCGGGACGCCGGGCTACATGTCGCCCGAGCAGCTCGAGGGCGGGGAAATCGATAGCCGCACCGACATCTTCGCCGCCGGCGCCCTCTGCTACGCGCTGCTGTCGTACCGCGAGGCGTTCACGGGAGCCAATCCCCAGGACATCGAGACGGCCGTCCTCGACTCGACGCCGGCGCCGCTCTCGTCGCTGGTGCCGGGCCTCGACCCGAAGCTCGAGGCCATCGTCAACAAGGCGCTCGCCAAGAATCCTCGCGACCGCTTCCAGGACGCGACCTCCATGGAGCAGGCGTTCGAGCGCCAGCGCTGGGTCGAAGAGTCGCTGGAGCAGAAAGCGGCGCCGCCCACGCAGATGACAGAGGCCACGCCGAAGACCGTGGCGACGACAGTCGCGCCGACGGTGGCGAAGACGGCGGTTGCGCCCACGGGACCCGAGGGCGGGCAGAAACGGCCCGACACCGGGCAGAAGGCCTCGCGCGCCGGAGCCGCCTACCAGCGCGCCGTCGCCGTCTACAACCAGGGGGGCTTCGACGCGGCGCGCCGCTTCCTGATGGAGGCGCTCGCCGAAGACCCGACCCACCGCGAGTCGCGCGCGCTGCTGGAGCGGATGGCCGCGCCCCGGCGGCCCCAGCCGCCGCCTCCGCCGCCTCCACCGCAGTTCCCGTCGGACGACTTCGACCCGGACGCGACGCTCGTCACCGTGCTCGGCGGTGCGGGGCGCCCGCCCTCCCCGCCTCCGTTCGCCGCGCCGCCGCCGCCGCTCCAGCCCGCGGCGCCCACCATCATCAGCACCGCGCCCGCGCCGCCGCTCGCGTCGGCGAGGCCGGCGGTGAAGGCCGCGGCCAGGTGGACGAAGCACGGCAAGAGCCTGCAGATGGCTGGCATCGCCGCCGGCGTGGTCGTCGTCATCGCCGCCGTTGCGCTGCTCGCCATCTACCTGTGGCCGAGCGGCCCGCAGTTGCGCATCACGCGCCCGACGGGCGGCACCGTCTGGGCCGAGGGCATCACCTGCGGCACCAGGGACAACGACTGCACGACCAACGTCAAGCAGGGGGAGTGGGTCGAGCTGCGCGCCGAGCAGGACGACGGGTACGTGTTCGTCGGGTTCGAGGGCGACTGCAGCAAGAGCGGGCGCGTGCAAATGACGCGCGCGAGCACCTGCAAGGCGGTCTTCAGCGCGCTGCCGAAGGAGTCGGCGAAGGGCACCTTCACGCTCACCGTCATCCGCCCGACCAGCGGCATGGTCGTGGGCCCCGGCGGAATTCGCTGCGGCTCGGTGGACAGCGCGTGCATCGTCCAGTACCCCGAGGGCACGGAAGTCACGCTCGCCGCCTACGCCGACCTCAACTTCTCGTTCCGCGGCTTCACGGGCGACTGCGGCGCGAACGGCACCACCACGATGAGCGCGGCGCGCACATGCGCGGCGACCTTCGTCGCAGAGCAGAAAGGGGCGAGCCCTTCGGCGGCGGCCGCCGCCGGCCCGCGCACGCCTACCGCGCGCACGCCATCGCGCGGGGCCACCGGGTCGGGGAACCCGGTGGACGCGCTGCTGCCCAGCCTGCCTGCGTCCGGGAACGCGGATCCGACGGCACCGAAGGCCGACATCAAGGATCGTGTGGCGGTGCCGCTCTCGCCCGACGAACTGGCGAAAAAGGACATCCTCAAGCTTCTCGAGGAGTACCGGGACGCGTACGAGCGGCTCGACCCGGCCGGCGTGCAGCGCACCTACCCGACGGCGCCAATGAAGAGCCTCAACGCCACCTTCAATACTTACAAGACGCTCAAGTTCGAGCTCGACGGGCCGCTGGAGATCCTGGAGATCGATGCCGGGCGCGGGATTGCGCGCGTCAAGGGCAAGTACAAACTCAAGCCCGAGCCGAAGGCGGGGTCGCTCAAGCCGTATCAGCGCGAAGAGACCTTCAGCCTGGAACAGCGGAATGGCGTCTGGTTGATCCGCGACTGGGCCTTCAAGCTGATCAAGTAGCCCATGCCGTCAGCCAGCCGCCCGCTCCACGGCCTCGGCCGCTTTGCACACGCCGGCTTGGCCGTGCTTCGAGCCACGGTTTCGCGCCCGGCCGCCCCGCTCAAGATCAACTTCTGCCTGACCTACTGGTGCCAGTACCGCTGCAAGACGTGCAACATCTGGCAGCGAAAGCCCAGCGACGAGCTGACCACTGCCGAGGTGTGCGCGTTCGTGCGCGAGAACCCCCACATCAACTGGGTGGATCTCACCGGCGGCGAGATCTTCCTGCGGCCCGACATCGACGAGATCTTCGAGGCCGTCGTCACCGGGTGGACGCGCCTGGCGATCCTGCACTTCGCGACCAACGGTTTCCTCACCGACCGCATCGTCCCCAGCGTGGAGAAGATTGCGGGCCGGGGCCCGGCGACAACGATCATCACCGTGTCGCTCGACGGCGACGAGAAGACCAACGACGAGATCCGCGGGATCAAGGGCGGCTTCAAGCGGCAGATCGAGACATTCAAGAGGCTGCGCCGGATCCCGGGCGTGACGGTGGTGTTCGGCGTGACGCTGTCGTCGCACAACGTGGGCCGCTTCGCCGAGACGTTCGCGGCGTGCGCGCGCGAGGTGCCGGGGCTGACGCCGCAGGACATGCACCTGAACGTGGCACAGGTCTCGGGCCACTACTACGGCAACGAAGCGGCGGGGGCGGTGCGGCCCGACCCGGCGCAGATCCGCGCTGAGCTGGGCGAATACCGTCGAATCAGGGGCGCGTCGCGCTCGCCGGAGCAGCTGCTCGAGACGACCTACCTTCGTTATCTCGAGACGTTTCTGAAGACCGGCACGACGCCGATGCCGTGCCACGCCCTCCGTTCGAGCTGCTTCATCGACCCGTGGGGCGTGGTGTACCCGTGCATCACCTACGACAAGCCGATCGGCCGGCTACGCGACACGGGCATGCGCCTCGACCCGATCTGGAACTCGCCCGGGGCGCGTGAGCTGCAGCGCGAGATCTGGGAAGGCCGCTGCCCGCAGTGCTGGACTGCCTGCGAGGCATATCAGAGTATTCTCGGCAACGTGATGGCCCTGCGTTGGCACGGCCCGCAAGGAGCGAGCCGATGAACGTCACCTGCTTCACCGACGCCTCGGTGCACACGCACCTCGACCACGCGGCGGCGCGGCACATCGCGACGGACGTGTGCCTCGTGATCGCCGCCAAGCAGGAGGCGCCCACGATCGGCGACGTGATCCGGCGCGCGCGCGACTTCGCGGGCGACATCCTCGTCGTCGTCGGGCGATCGACCGACGGCACCGGGGAGATCGCCGTGCGCGGCGGCGCGCGGGTGGTGCCGGACGGCGGCAAGGGGAAGGGCGAAGCGATCCGCTGCGCCATCCCGCTGATCCAGGCGCCGATCACCGTGTTTCTCGATGCCGACGGCTCGCACGACCCCGAGGACATCCCGCTGCTCGTCGAGCCGATCGCCGCCGGCGACGCCGACCACGTCTCGGCCTCGCGGCTCCGGGGCGGCTCGAGCGAGCTGCACGGCGGGTTCGACGAGTTCTTCCGGCTGGCCGGCAGCTCGTTCATCACCGCGTGCATCAACTGGCGCTTCAAGTGCCGGCTGAGCGAAAGCCAGAACGGCTTCCGCGCGATCAGGACCAGCGTGCTGCGGCAGTTGAACCTGCGCGAGAACACGACGACGATCGAGCAGGAGATGATCATGAAGACGCTGCGCGGCGGATGGCGCATGGCGGAGGTCCCCAGCCACGAGCACAGCCGGGCCTTCGGCTCGTCGCACATCAGCGTCTGGCGCAGCTCGCCGCGGTATGTGTACTCGCTGGTGAAGAACCTGTTCTCGTGAGAAACGCTGTGAATGTACTCGGCTTGTGGGACGGGCACGACTCGGGCGCCGCGCTGCTGCAGGATGGCGCGGTGCGGTTCGCGATCAACGAAGAGCGGCTCACGCGCCGCAAGCTCGAGATCCGCTTTCCCTCGAGGTCGATTGCCGCCTGCCTCGACCACGCGGGCCTGTCGCCGTCGAGCATCGACGTGGTCGCGGTTTCCACGTCCGATCCGGCGAAGGCGCTGGGCCGCGTGTGGCCCGGCAGCAAGGAGCGCTACTACGCCGTGCGCCGCCGGAAGTCCAGGCCGGGGCCGCTCTCGGGGCTCACGCGCACGGTGAAGTACCGCATGACGGAGTGGGCGCCGGGGCCGATCTCGCGGGCGGTCAGCCGCCGCATGCTGCGCGCGGAGCTTGCTGAACGCGGCTTGTCGCGCGCCGCCCTGTCGCTGGTCGATCACCACGAGGCGCACGCGGCCGGCGCCGCCTGGGCGTCGGGCTTTCCGTCGTGCGCGGTGCTCACGATCGACGGCCTCGGCGACGGGCTTTCCGCGACCATCTCCGCCTTCCGCGACGGCCGCCTCGAGCGCGTGGCCGCCTCGCCGGCGCGGCATTCCCTGGGCGTGTTCTTCGAGCACGTCACGGGACTGCTGAACATGCGGGAGCTCGAGGACGAGGGAAAGGTGATGGCGCTGGCAGACTACGCCGCGCCGATCCCCGACGACCAGAACCCGCTGTTCGACCTCATCCGCGTTCGGGACGGCGTGATTGAGACCGCGCGTCCCGGGCACGCGCTCCGTCCGCTCCTCGCCCGGATCCAGTGGCAGTACGCCAACGAGCAGTTCGCCTACGTGTCGCAGCGGGTGGTGGAGCACACCTGCCTCGCGCTCGCGCGCGACGCCCTCCGGCTCACGGGGCTCTCCCGTATCGCGCTCGCGGGCGGCGTCGTGTCGAATGTCAAGGCGACGCGCCGCATCAGGCTGCTGCCCGAGGTCGACGACATCTACATCTATCCGCACATGGGCGATGGCGGGCTCGCGCTCGGCTCGGCCGTCGTCGCGAGCGTGCAGGCAGGTCAGCGCCCCGATCTCGATTTCACCCGCCTCGATCTCGGCCCCGAGTTCGACGTCGCGTCGATCGACCGCGCGCTGGCCGACGCCGGCCTGCCGGCGCGCCGCGTGGCCGACCTTCCCGCGCGCGTAGCCGACATTCTCGCGGAAGGCCGCGTGGCGATGTGGTTCCAGGGGCGCATGGAGTACGGCCCGCGCGCGCTCGGTCATCGCAGCGTCCTCGCCCGGCCGGATCGGCGCGACCTGCGCGACCGGTTGAACCTCGCGCTCAAGCGGCGCGTGTGGTACCAGCCGTTCTGCCCGAGCATGCTCGAGAGCGAAGGGCGGCGCGTGCTCGCCGACTGGACCGGCCCGCGCAACCGCAACATGACGATGGCCTACGAGGTGGCCACGTGTCACCGGGAGCAGTTGGCGGGCGTGATGAGCGTGGACGGCACCTGCCGCCCGCAGTTCGTCCCCGACGACGATCCCGGCCTGTACGCGAGCGTGCTTCGCGAGGCGCGGCTGCGGTGGGGCGTGGGGGCGGTGCTCAACACCAGCTACAACATCCACGGCGAGCCGCTGGTCTGCTCGCCGGCGGAAGCGGTCGATGTGTTCATCCGCTCGGGTGCCGACGCCCTGGCGATCGGGCCGTACCTGGTGGAGCGTCAGCCGTGACGAGGGTGCAGGAGGGACGGGAGCGACAGCGAGAGGAGGGACAGCGACAGGAGCGACAGGCGGGACGCCTGTCCTACTGGCTGGCGGCGGCCTGGTTCGCGTTGACGCTCGTGGTGCTCCGGTGGATCGTCCGCACCCCGGTGCCGGTGTTGCGCGAGCAGTTGAAGTGGCTGCAGTTCTGGTCGCTCGAAGCCTGCCTGGTGCTCGCCTCGGTGCTCGGCCTGATCGTCCTGCGCCGCGCGGCCAGGAAGTTGACGCGCCGCGACGGCCTGGCACTGCTCCTGTTCGCCCTCGCGGCGCTCGTGCTCACGCAGGCGGTCGCGCCCCGCACCAACCGCATCTACTACGACGAACACATCTACCAGGGCATCGGCCAGAACATGGCTGACCTCCGGCTGGCGCAGGTCTGCAACGAGGGGAGCGTCGAGTACGGGCGGCTGCAGTGCTTCTCGGCCGAGTACAACAAGCAGCCCTACGCCTGGCCGCACCTGCTCAGCGTCGCCTACCGCGTCGCTGGCGTCCACGAGTCGGTCGCGTTCGCGATCAACGCCGCGGTGATGGCGCTCTCCGTGTGCGCACTCTACCTGCTGGTTCTCGCGCTGTTCGAGGACCGGACCGCCGCGTTCTTCGCCGCGCTGCTGCTGCTGCTCACGCCGGAACAGATCCTCTGGTCGGCCACGGCCGCCGCCGAGCCGTCTGCCGCACTTGCCTGCACCCTCGCGGTGCTCGCCGCCGCGTGGTTCTGCCGATCCGGAGACGGCGTCTCGCTCGCCGCCACCGCGGCACTCTCCGCGTACGCGGTGCAATTCCGTCCCGAGTCGCTGCTGATACTCCCGGTGGTCGCGCTGGTGCTCTGGCAGCGCCGTGGCGAGTGGGACCGGCCCCGCTCCTGGTGGGCCCTGTGGCTCGCGTGCGCCCTGCTCGCCGTCCACGCGGCGCATCTCTACGCGGTCAGGAACGAAGCCTGGGGCACCACCGCGGAGCGGCTGTCGCTCACCTACCTGTGGGCGAACCTGCCGATCAACCTTCGCTTCTACCTGGCCGACTGGCGGTATCCCGCCGCGTTCACGCTCCTGGCGATCGTCGGCGCCGCCACCCGCGAACGGGCGATCGCGCGGCTGGCGGTGGCCGCCTGGTTCCTCGCCTTCTTCGGCATCTACCTGCTCTTCTACGCCGGCAGCTACAACTACGGCGCCGACGTGCGCTACTCGCTGATGACCTACGCGCCACTCGCCGTGCTCGGCGGCCTCGGGTCGGCGCGCCTCGCCACGTGGGCGCGGGGATGGTCGCCCCACGGGGTCCGCCCCACCCCGGTCCTGGCCGCCGGCATCGCCTTCGTGTTCCTGTGGTACGCGCCGCTCGTCCGCGCCACGACCGAGGAGGCGTGGGCAGCCCGGGCCGACGTCCGCTTCGCACAGACGTTGATCCCCGCGCTGCGCGGCAATTCCTACGTCATCGCCCAGAACCCCGCGATCTTCCAGCTTGGCGGCGTGAACGCGGGCCAGATGTCGCGCATCGTGGCCGACCCGGGGTATCTCGACGCGCTATCCCAGCAGTATTCGGGTCGCGTCTACCTCCATTGGAACT
>Ga0315271_10002371_pt1 | contig 11782 bp, 12 predicted proteins | sample C3_top_MG_FD_204664 | JGI IMG/M metagenome (GOLD analysis project Ga0315271, IMG submission 204664) | Sediment microbial communities from Yellowstone Lake, YNP, Wyoming, USA - C3_top | ecosystem: Environmental > Aquatic > Freshwater > Lake > Sediment | place: USA: Wyoming | collected 2017-08-01
GAGGAGGTGGCCCGCATCGAGACCCGCCGCCTCACCGGCGGCACCTTCCACCACGTCGCCCACCTGGTGCTGCGCGAGCACGCCGCTGCGCTCGGCTACGCCCGCGGCTACTCGATCCTCGACCGCGAGGATGCCGACGACGTGATGTCGGCGGCGGTGGCCGACTGCGGGCTGGCGGTCGGGGCCCGCCGCTTCCCCAAGGCCGACGTGCTGGTCGACCTCTGCTCGATGGCCGTCAACACCCAGACCCCGCTGGCCGAGGTGGTGGCGACGCGCCGGCCCCAGTTCATCCCGCTCACCGAGGAGGTGCTGCGGGTGGCGAGGCGCTTCGCAGAGCGCAAGCGCGAGCTCAACGCCATGGACTTCGACGACCTGCTGCTCAACTGGAAGGTGCTGCTGGCCGAGCACGAGCCGGTGCGGCGGGCGCTGGGCGGGAAGTACCGCCACCTGCTGGTCGACGAGTACCAGGACACCAACCGGCTGCAGGGCGACATCATCGACTTGCTGGCCCAGGACCACCAGGACCTCTGCGTGGTCGGCGACGACGCCCAGAGCATCTACGGCTTCCGCGGCGCCCACTTCGCCAACATCCTCGAGTTCGAGAAGCGCTACCCCACGGCGAGGCGCTTCGCCCTGACCGTCAACTATCGATCGACGCCGCAGATCCTCTCCCTGGCCAACGCCTCGATCGCCTGCAACCTGAAGCAGTTCGAGAAGGAGCTCAGCAGCGTGCGCCCGGATGGCCCGCTGCCGGCGTTGGTGCCCTGCCGCGACCTCTTCCAGCAGGCCGCCTTCACGGCCCAGCGGGTGCTGGAGCTGCGCGACGAGGGCGTGCCGCTCCCCGAGATCGCCGTGCTCTACCGGGCCCACCACCACTCGATGGAGATCCAGTTCGAGCTGGCGCGGCGCGGCATCCCCTTCGTGGTCCGCTCGGGCGTGCGCTTCTTCGAGGCGGCCCACGTCAAGGACGTGCTGGCCCACCTCCGTTTCGTGCGGAACCCGGGGGACGAGCTCGCGCTCAAGCGCTGCCTCAAGGTGACGCCGGGCGTCGGCACGGCCACGGCCCAGGCGGTCTGGGCCACGCTGCAGGCCCGCCGTCGCGGTGGCGGCGCGGTGGACGACCTGCGCGCCCCCGACGTGCTGGCCCAGGTGCCGGGCAAGGGGAGGCCGGGCTACCTGGCGCTGGTCGAGGTGCTGCGGCGCATCGCCGCCCGGCCCACCTGCGACCTGCCGGGTGAGTCGATCGAGGCGGTGCTGGCCGGCGGCTACGAGGAGTACCTGCGTGCCGAGTTCATGAACGCGGAGTCGAGGCTGGAGGACCTGCGCCAGCTGGCCGAGTACGCGCGGGGCTGGGCCGACACCGAGACCTTCCTGGCCGAGATCGCGCTGCTCTCCGAGCTGACCGCCGAGACGGTGAGCGAGGGGGGCGAGCCGGACGAGAAGATGGTCCTCTCCAGCGTCCACCAGGCCAAGGGGCTGGAGTGGCGGGCCGTCTTCGTGGTCTGGCTGGCCGACGGCCGCTTCCCCAGCGCCCAGGCGCTCAAGGACCGCGACGGCGAGGAGGAGGAGCGGCGCCTCTTCTACGTGGCCTGCACCCGCGCCAAGGACGAGCTCTACCTGACCTACCCGGTGATGGCGGCGCCGCGCGACCGCGAGCGGGTGGTGATGAAGGCCTCGCGCTTCCTCGAGGAGCTGCCGGCCGAGCCGCCGCTCTGCGACCGCTGGCAGCTCGACGACGGCGGCGCGCCGCCTCCCTTGCCGGAGGCGCCGGCCAGCCCGGTCCTCGGCGCCGCCGCGGCCGCCCGCAGCCTGCCTTCGCTCTTCGGCGAGCCGGGGCCGGAGGAGGGCCAGGGCCAAGGTGGCGGGGCCGGCCAAGGCGAAGGCGGCGACGTGCCCTTCTAGGCGCCTGTCGCCGAGGCTTGGCACGGCCGGTTTGGCGAGGGGCCGGCCGATCCATGCTAGCGTCCCAGCATGGCGGCACCCCGCGAGAAGGCCATCATCGGCATCGATCTCGGCACCACCAACGCCTGCGTGGCCCACGTCCGCAGCCGGATCCCGCGGGTGGTGCCGACCGATCGCGGCAACCTGATCCTGCCGAGCGTGGTGGCGCTGAGCGAGCGCGGCGACATCCTGGTCGGCGCGGTGGCCAAGGACCAGCTGGTCGTCAATCCCAAGAACACCATCTACGGCGCCAAGCGGCTCATCGGCCGCAAGTGGAACTCGCGGGTGGTCCAGGAGCTGCGCAGCTACTACAGCTACGACATCGTCGAGGGGCCCAGCGGCGAGGCGGCGGTCCTGCTCGGCGGCAAGGTCTACACGCTGCCGCAGATCAGCGGGCTGGTGCTGGCGCACCTGAAGAAGATCGCCGAGGCCTTCCTGCAGAAGACCATCCCCGAGGCGGTCATCTCGGTGCCGGCCTACTACTCCGACGCCCAGCGCCAGGCGGTGCGCGAGGCCGGCAAGCTGGCCGGCTTCGAGGTGAAGCGGATCGTCAACGAGCCGACGGCGGCGGCGCTGGCCTACGGCTTCTCGCGCGGGCTGGACCAGAAGATCCTGGTCTACGACCTGGGCGGCGGGACGTTCGACGTCTCGGTGCTGCAGCTCAACGGCAACGTCTTCGAGGTGCTGGCCACCGGCGGCGACACCTTCCTCGGCGGCGTCGACTTCGACAACCGCATCATCGACTTCGTGCTCGAGGAGTTCTGGCGGGCGCACCGCATCGACCTGGCCGACTCGCCCATCGCCATGCAGCGGGTCAAGAACGGCGCCGAGGCGGCCAAGATCGACCTCTCGCTCATCCCCAACACGGTCATCGACCTGCCCTTCATCGAGGAGAAGAAGGGCAAGCCGCTCGACGTGCGGGTGCCGCTCTCCCGCCACAGGCTCAACGAGCTCTCGCTCGACCTGGTGGAGCGGACCTTCCAGCTCTGCGACCAGGTGCTGGGGGAGAAGGGGCTGAGCCCGGAGGACATCGACGAGGTGATCCTGGTGGGCGGCCAGAGCCGCATGCCGCTGGTGCAGGAGCTGATCAGGTCCCACTTCGGCAAGTCGGCGCGCAAGGGGGTCCACCCTGACGAGTGCGTGGCGCTGGGGGCGGCGCTGCTGGGCGACTCGCTCGACTCCATCGACTCGGTGACGCTGGTCGACGTGCTCTCCATGCCCATCGGCATCGCCACCCCGACCAGCCAGTTCCGGCGGGTGCTGGAGAAGAACACCACCATCCCCTCGAGCCGATCCTTCCGGCTGCCGCCACCGCGCGAGCCCGGACAGCCCATCGAGATCGACATCTACCAGGGCACCTCCGACCAGATCGTCGACAACGAGTTCCTCGGCTCGATCCGGCTGCCGGCGGCCGCCACAGGGCGGCGCATCGACTTCAAGCTCGACGAGGAGTGCCTGCTCAAGGTGAGCTTCGACGACCCGGAGAAGGGGATGACCGAGCTGCAGATCGCCACCCGCGACACGCCCGATGCGCTCCGCATGGCGCTCGAGGCGGCCGCCGCGGCGCGCGGCGGGTCCGAGGGGGCGGCGAGGCGTCCGGGGGGGGAGAAGAAGGGCGGGCTCTTCGGCTGGCTCTCCCGCGGCTGAGGCGCGCGGGGCGTACCCGGAGTGCGTGGCCCGGCCGGTCCGCCAGGCCTTCGGCGGCAGCGTTGACACCGAATGGGCTCGACGGCATACTCCGCGCCCTCGAAGCAGCCGGGCGCTTAGCTCAGCGGTAGAGCATCGCCTTCACACGGCGAGGGTCGTAGGTTCGAAACCTACAGCGCCCATACAGGAACGGGCCGGGAACTCCTGGAGAAATCCACGGGGCCCGGCCCTTCCTCTTGGTGGGCCTGGGTGTGGGGTTGCAGCCGGATAACGAGTTGGCCAACCATGGCGCCCTGCGGGCCTGCAGCGAGGCGCTCGACCGCCGGGGCGGCCTTCGGGCCCCGGGAGGCGCTGGAAGACCGCCGCCAAGGCTCACTCGGTTGGCTGGGCGGCCGGTGAACCCCACCCGCAGCCACGCCAGGTGCGGCGCCAGGTCAACTCACCCGCGGAGGTCGCTCGGCCGCACGCACTCCGGCCTCCCAGGCTTCGACCTGGCTCCCGAAGGTGGCTGGCAAGGGCTCGCCGTCCACGCTCACGGCCCAGCGACCGGTGGCCACGCAGGTGACGGCCAGGGAGTGCGCAAGGGCCATGAAGAGCTCGGGGCGCGCAAGCGCGGTCTCGCGTGGTACGCGCCATCTTCCTGACTTCATGGACGCCACCCCCTGGTGCCAGCTTGAGCCCCTGGCTCGGCCCTTTGCCCCGTGGGCGGTGACACCTCCGCCTTGAGTCGCAGTCCTTCCGCCAGCTCGGAGCCGATGCGCGTGTCGAGGATGAGGTCGTCTCTCGCCTCGGCGAGCCGCTCGACGACGCGGAACGGGAGGTTCCCTTGCGAGATTATCACGCGGCCGTCGAGGGGCGTGAAGGGAGGCGTGAGCGGCCCTGCCGCTCGCACCAGCTCCCACTGGACCTCGACCCTCATGACTCGAGGGTAGGCGTTTCCACGAGGCGTCGATAGTCACGGAAGCACGGGATGCGTGTGAGTGCGCTGCCTTCCTACATGAGGGCTAGGGCTGCGACACCTTGGCGTGCACCGCCTGCTCGACCACGACCGGCCTCTCGCCCCGGGCCGCGGCCTCAGCGTCACGTCGCGCGCCTGGCAGCGCCTTCGCAAGGAGCCACAGCTCCAGCTTCAGCCCGGGGTCGACAGGGTGACCAGCCGCCAGGCTGTTGAGCGCCCTGGTGATGCGCTCGCGAAAGCGGGAAACCAGATCGTTGAACTCGACGACCTGCCTGCGGCTGTCGAGGTCGTCGATGGCTTCCGCAAGAGGTTCGACCGCCCGTGCCAAGGCCTTCAGTTCGTCGATGTTCACGACGGGAAGATAGACGCCAACAGGGAGGCACTGAAAGTCCCTGTACTACGGGATGCGTGGCTGTGGGATGACCCCCTACCTCCGTGCCGCTCGCTTCCGATCCGCTCCCGCCCAGGCGGCGCGGACGAGCCCCCAGAGAAGCAGCAGCAGGACCATGGCGAGCAGCGCGTAGAAGGCGCCTCCGATCGCGGTCACCTGGGGCAGGCCGCACCAGAGAAGGGCGTCGTAGCCGCTCACCTGGGTGGCGACGATCGACCAGCCGAGCAGGAGGAGGCAGGCCAGCTCCACCCAGGCGAAGCCCTTGCGCACCCGCTGGAAGAGCGGGCCGCCGGCGGCGAGGCGATCCGGGGAGCCGGTGGGGGATCCAGGCATGGCGCCGATTGGGCCAGCGGACCGGGAGATGGTCAAGTCGCGGCGAGATCAACGCGCGGCCCGCTTCACACCGCGCGGCCCGACGGACCTCTCCTCGCAGCCTTCGCCGAAGGCCCGCCGCGCCGAGAGGCGGTGGTGCCGATCGCAGAGCTGGCGAAGGTTCTCCACCGTCGTGGTGCCGGGGAGGCCATGTGAGAGGCCGGCCTGGGCCGCCCTGAGCCTCTGGAGGAAGCGGCGGCCGACGGTGGTGCCGAGCCGGCTCAGCTCGCCAGTGGGCGGGTCGACGTCGTCCCGGCGCGGCTCGAGCTGGCCACCGAGACCCTCCTCGAACCTTGCGTCGGGGCCACCAGTAGCCGGCCCCGCCGCGGACATGCCCCGCCGCGATCGAGCCCCCGCCGCGACCGCCCATTTGCCCTCGTACCCTCGCCCGACCTACCTTGCCGGCGTGCCCCGCCCCATCGCCGTGCTCTTCGACCTCGACGGCACGCTCGTCGACACCGTCCCCTTCATCCTGGCCGCGGTCCGCCACGCATTCGAGGGCCAGCCGCGCCGCCCCACTGACGCCGAGTGGATCGCCGGCATCGGCACGCCGCTCCGCACCCAGTTGCTGCAGTTCGCCTCCTCGCCCGAGCTGGCCGACCAGCTCTTCCAGCGCTACCGGGCCTACTGGCTCCAGCACCACGACGCCGCCACCCACCTCTTCCCGGGCGCCGCCGAGACGGTCCGGGCGCTCAAGGCCGCCGGCCACCCCATCGGCGTCGTCACCGCCAAGATCGAGGCGGGCGCCGAGCGGACGCTGCGCCACGTCGGGCTGCGCGACCAGGTCGACCTGATCGTGGCGGCCGACACGGTGGAGCGCTCGAAGCCCGACCCCATGCCGGTGCGCCACGCCCTCGAGCGGCTCGACCGGCCCCCTTCCGAGGCGGTGATGATCGGCGACTCGCCGCACGACCTGGCGTCCGGCCGGGGGGCCAGGACCGCCACGGTCGGCGTCTGCTGGGGCGCCGCCACCCGCGAGGCGCTGGCCCCGCTGGCCGACCACCTGGTCACCAGGATGGACGAGCTGGTCCCGCTGATCACCAGGCTCCAGCTCCGACTGGCGCGCTGACGGTGCGGAGTCCAGGCCCCGGCGCCCGAGCTCCCGGCTGGACCGGGCGCCGCGCCCTGCTATCCTCCCGCCTCAATGCGAGTCGCCTACCTCGGACCCCCCGGCACCTTCAGCGAAGAGGCCGTCAGTCGCTGTGACCTCGCCGCCGGGTCGGAGCCGCTCCCCTGCGCCTCCTTCCAGGCCGCCTGGGACGCGGTGCTGGCCGGGGAGGCCGACGCCGCCCTGCTGCCGGTGGAGAACTCGATCGAGGGGGCCATCGGCACCACGCTCGATCTCCTCGTCCACCGGGCTGGCCTGCTGATCAGGCGCGAGGTGCTCCTCCCGGTCCAGCAGCACCTGCTGGCCCCGGCCGGGACGAGACTTGGCGAGGTGACCCGCGTCCTCTCCCACCCGCAGCCCATCGGCCAGTGCACCCGCTTCCTGCGCGAGCGGCTCCCGGCGGCGCGGCTCGAGCCGACCATCTCCACCGCCGACGCCGCCATCCAGGTGGGAAAGGGGCTGCCCGGGGCCGCCGCCATCGGTGCCCGGGCCGCGGCGGCCCGCTACGGCCTCGCCATCATCGCCGAGGGTATCCAGGACTCGGACGAGAACACCACCCGTTTCCTGCTGGTGGCGCGGGGCGACGAGCCCCCCACCGGGAGGGACAAGACCAGCATCGCCTTCACGCATGACCGCGACCGGCCGGGCGGACTCTACGAGGTGATGGGCGAGTTCGCCTCGCGGGGCATCAACCTCTCCAAGATCGAGAGCCGCCCCATGAAGCAGGCGCTGGGCCACTACGTCTTCTTCATCGACTTCGAGGGGCACCGCCTCGACGCGCCCTGTGCCGCCGCGCTCGAAGGCGTGCGGCGCCGGGTCCACCAGCTCCATGTGCTCGGCTCCTACCCGCGCGCCTCGCTCGGGTAGAGCACCCCCGCCAGCGCGGCCAGGTGGTCGGCGCTGGCGCCGCAGCAGCCACCCACCAGGCGGGCGCCGGCGGCGACGGCCGGCGCGACGGCCTGGGCGAACTTCGCTGGAGGCATGGTCGCCCCAGGGAGGCCGGGGCTCGGCTTGGCGATGAAGGGGACGGGCAGGGTGGTCCGCGCCCAGGCAGAGAGCGCCGTGAGCGCCGGTCCGGCCGGCACGCAGTTGACCCCGACCGCCACCACGCGCCCGTCACCGGCGCCGCGTCCGGTGAAGCGCGCCGCGCGGGTGAGCAGCGCCTCGCCCCGCGTCCCGTCCGGCGCGAACCAGCGTCCGTCGCGCTCCAGCATCGTGAAGGTGAGCGCCACCGGCAGGCCGACCGCCACCGCAGCGGCCAGCGCACCCGAGGCCTCGCGCCAGTCGTACTGGCTCTCCAGCCAGATGAGGTCGGCCCCGGCCTCGGCAAGCGCCTCGACGGGCCGCTGGAACGGGGCGCGGAGGCTCGCCGCGGACGGTGCCGTCCCGCCAGGGTGCGCCAGCCCGACCGGGCCGAGGGCGCCGGCCACCCGGGCGCCGGGGGCGGCCTCCCGGGCCAGGGCAACCGCCGCGGCGCAGAGGCGTGGGGCGGAGGTGCCGAGCCGGGCGGTGGCGAGGCGGGGCGAGGCGACGTTGAAGGTGCAGGTGAGGAGCAGGCTGGCGCCCGCCGCTGCGTGGGCGGCGTGGATGGCGGCGACAAGCTCGGGACGCTCCAGCAGCCAGCGCTCCGGAAGGTCGCCCGAAGGGAGTCCAGCCGCCTGGAGGGCCGTCCCCATGGCGCCGTCGATCAGGATCGGGCCGATGCGTGGGTCGAGGTTCATGGCGGGTTCACTGGGCCCTGGTCGCCCGGGCGCGGTCGGATGGGGCTGCGAATGGACGGCATGGCCCGGCGATTCTACAATCGACAGACCGCCCCCGCGATGGCTGGGGCCGCCCCAAGGCCGGGGCGACGACGAGGGGGCTGTCGATGCGCCGGAAGATCAGGGTGGTCGGGGCGATGATCGAGCAGGACGGGCGCTACCTGATCACGCAGCGACCGGAAAAGGCCTCGCTGCCGCTCCTCTGGGAGTTCCCCGGCGGCCGGGTCGAACCGGGTGAGACCGACCAGGCGGCGCTGTCGCGCGAGGTGGCCGAGGTGGTGGGCCTCGTGGTCGAACCGGGCGACCGGGTCATTCACGTCGAGCACGCCTACGAGGCCTACGACATCGACTTCTGCGTCTACCGCTGCCGGCTGGTCTCCGGGACGCCGCGCCACGAGCGGATCAACGACCACCGCTGGGTGCTGCCGCAGGAGCTGGACACCTACCAGTTCCCGCCGGCCGACGAGAAGTCGATCGCGCTGCTGCTCGGGCTCTGAAGCCCTCCGTCGAGGTCGCCACCCGGACACGCGGCCCCATTCGGGCAGGTCCCCCGACCAGGGAATAGATCGGCCGGCTCGACGGTCCTAGATGGCGCATACCGATCGACACCATCGAGTCAGAGGAGTTCCATGCGCCGCTACCTGCTCAGCTTCCTCGTCGCCTCCACCTTCGTCGCCGCCCTGGTGGCCTGCACCGGCCGGGATCGCGCCGGCGCCGAGCAGCCGGCCCGCGCCGGGAACACCCTCTTCAAGGAGGCCTCGATCACCGTGCCGGCCGCGCCCGAGGCGCCGGTTCCGGGTAGCACCTCACTCGCCCCGCTCATCGAGCGGCTCAAGCCGGCGGTGGTCAACATCTCCACCACCACCGTGACCAAGCACCCGCGCGGCCTTCGCCGCGGCCAGATCCCCGACGGGATGGAGCGCTTCTTCGGCCTCCCCCCGGGTGCGGGCGAGGCGCCCGACGAGCTGCGCGGCCAGGGGCTCGGCTCCGGCTTCATCCTCAATGACGAGGGGTACATCCTCACCAACCACCACGTCATCAAGGACGCCACCGACATCCGCGTGAAGCTGGCCGACGACCGCGAGTACTCCGCCAAGGTGATCGGCAAGGACCCGCTCACCGACGTGGCGCTCATCAAGCTCAGCTCGCCCCCCAAGGACCTGCCGACCGTGGTGCTGGGCGACTCCGACGCGCTCCGGCAGGGCGACTTCGTGCTGGCGCTCGGCTCGCCGTTCGGCCTGTCTGGCACCGCCACCCTGGGGATCATCTCCGCCAAGCACCGCGGTGGGGTCGGCACCGGCAGCCCCTACGACGACTTCCTCCAGACCGACGCCGCCATCAACCCCGGCAACTCGGGCGGGCCGCTCTTCAACCTCCGCGGCGAGGTGGTCGGGATCAACACCGCCATCATCTCGCCGCAGATCGGGCAGGGGATCGGCTTCGCCGTTCCCGTCAACCTGGCCAAGTCGCTGCTGCCCCAGCTCAAGAGCGGCGGCAAGGTGGTGCGTGGCTACGTCGGCGTGTCGCTCTCCGAGCTGACGCCCGACCTGGCGGCGGCCTTTGGCCTGCCGGCCGGGACCAAGGGGGCGCTCATCCAGCAGGTCATGCCGAAGACGCCGGCCGAGAAGGCCGGCCTCGAGCCGGGCGACGTGGTCACCTCCCTCGACGGCAAGCCGGTCGAGTCCTCCTCCGGGCTTTCGCGGGCGGTGGCCCTGGTTCCGCCCGGGCAGAGCCTCAAGCTCGGGCTGGTGCGCAAGGGCTCCCCGAAGACCGTGAGCCTCACCGTGGCGCAGCGCCCCGACGACGAGGCCTCGATCGGGCGAGAGGACTGGGAGGAGGGAGAGGCGAGCGCCGAGGGGAGCAAGAGCCCCAAGCTCGGCTTCAAGGTGGCGCCGCTCAACCCGGAGGCCGCCCGCGAGCTGAAGTTGCCGCCCGGCTCGACCGGCGTGGTGGTGACCGATCTCGTCGAGGGCGGGCCGGCCGAGCAGGCCGGCGTGGCCCGCGGCGACCTGATCCTCGAGGTCAACCGGCAGCCGGTGAGCAAGCCCGGCGACCTGGTCGCGCTGGTCGGGAAGCTGAAGGACGGCGACATGGCGCTGCTCCGGGTCAAGCGCGGGCCGAACCACGCTTACGTGGCGGTCCCGGTGGGCGGGCGCAAGTAGCCGATCCAGGGAGGTAGGGCGAGGTCGGTCAAGGTCGGTTTCTTGCCTACATCTCCCTACCGATCTAGCCTCCCTTCGAACGAGGGAGGCCCGCATGCTCTGGCGCACCAAACCGACAGAAACGAACCCGAGCCCCGAGCGCCGCTCCATGGCGCGGCTCGACAAGGTGTTCTCTGTCTGGATCGAAGGGGAGTACGGCGAGGTCCTCGGCATCGCCCGGAACATCTCGCCGGGTGGCCTCTTCGTGGAGACCCCGATGACCGAGCCGATCGGCGCCGAGGTGCGGGTCAACTTCTCCACCGACGGCGGCGGTATCGTGGCGGTGGGAGAGGTGCGCTACGTCTGCCACCTGGTGGGGCGCAAGGCGCCGGGCAGCGACGGGCCGGACGTGCCGGTCGGGGTGCAGGGGATGGGGATCCGCTTCATCCGCTTCGAGGCGGCCAGCGCCCCATCCGAATCGCTCCACTGAGCCGAACGGAGCGTCTCCCCGTGGCGCCGGGGCGGTTCCCGTGTTACCCGGAACCACGCCATGCTCGCCATCGAGACCCACGGCCTCACCAGGTACTTCGACGGGAAGGCGGCCGTCCAGGATCTCTCGCTGGTGGTGGAGGAGGGGGCCTTCTACGGCTTCCTCGGCCCCAACGGGGCCGGCAAGTCGACCACCATGAAGCTGCTCACCGGCCTGCTGGCCCCCACCAGCGGCAGGTCGAGCGTGCTCGGGCACGACCTCGCCGACCCGAAGGCGGCGCTGGCGGTGCGGCGGATGGTCGGCGTGGTGCCCGATGGCCTCTCGCTCTTCGAGCGGCTCACCGGGCTGGAGCAGCTCCGCCTGCACGGGCAGCTCTACGGGCTGGCGCGGGCCGAGGCGGCGCGGCGGGCCGAGGAGCTGCTCGTCGCCATGGAGCTGACCGGCGACGCCGGGAAGCTGGTCGGCGACTACAGCCACGGCATGAAGAAGAAGCTGGCGCTGGCCGGCGCGCTCATCCACGGGCCGAGGCTGCTCTTCCTCGACGAGCCGTTCGAGGGGATCGACGCGGTGGCGGTGAGCGGCATCCGGCGCATGCTGCAGCAGCTGGTGCAGGGCGGGCAGATGACCATCTTCCTCACCAGCCACGTGCTGGAGGTGGTGGAGCGGCTGGTCACCCACGTCGGCATCATCCAGCGCGGCCAGCTGGTGGCGCAGGGGACGCTGGAGGCGCTGCGCGGCGCCGGGACGCTCGAGGAGGTCTTCATCCGGACCATCGGCGAGGACGTCAAGGAGCGTCGACTCTCCTGGCTGAGCGAGCCGGGGGAGACGGGCGAGTGACCGCGATCCGCGATACCCCGCTGGCCGCCTTCACCGAGCTCCGACTCCGGCTCACCTGGCGCCGGCTGCTGGGGCGGCGCGGCGTCGGCGAGCTGGTGGCCAAGGTGATCGCCTACCTGCTGCTTCTGCCCATCGGC
>Ga0315271_10002372_pt1 | contig 11778 bp, 11 predicted proteins | sample C3_top_MG_FD_204664 | JGI IMG/M metagenome (GOLD analysis project Ga0315271, IMG submission 204664) | Sediment microbial communities from Yellowstone Lake, YNP, Wyoming, USA - C3_top | ecosystem: Environmental > Aquatic > Freshwater > Lake > Sediment | place: USA: Wyoming | collected 2017-08-01
GAGCGCGGACGGCCATGAATGGACGATGGCCGGCTATGCGACCGACTTTGTCGAAAAAATGTGGCCGCTCAACTACGGCCACAACGCGGGAAAAAAATACGACTACCCGAGCGAGGGGCGCTACCCGGTGGCCGCCCCCGCCAACGGTTATCTTTGGAACCGCGCCGCCGAGGCCGGGGTGAGCTACCGCACCTATGGCGAATTCACCCGCGACGGCGAGGGCACGGCCGACAAGCCTGCGCGCCCCTCGCTGCCGGTGCTCCGCGGGCACGTGGATGAGCCCTATCCGTCGTGGAGCACGGACATCCCGGACGCCCGGCGCGCCGACCGCTTCGCCGCCGTGCTGGCGGAGTGCGAGCGCACCGGGGAGATGCCGCGCCTGCAAGTCGTGCAGCTCCCCGGCGACCACACCGCGGGCGGCAGCGCCGGCCAGCGCACCCCGACCGCCATGGTGGCCGAAAACGACCTCGCGCTCGGCCGCCTCGTGGAAAGCGTGAGCCACTCGAAATTCTGGGCGGACACGGTGATCCTTGTGCTGGAGGACGACGCGCAAAACGGCCCGGACCACGTGGACGCGCACCGGATCCCCGCGCTGGTCATCAGCCCGTGGACCAAGCGCGGGGCCGTCGACTCCACGCTTTACTCGACGACCAGCATGCTGCGCACCATCGAGCTCATCCTCGGGTTGCAGCCGATGTCGCAGTACGACGCCGCGGCCGCGCCCATGTGGGCTTCGTTCCAGAATCAGCCGGAGCTCGCTCCCTTTGTCGCGCGTCCCGCCCGGGTGGATGTCAAGGCGCTGAACCCGCGAAGCGGATGGGCGGCGCGGGCATCGCGGCACATGGACTTCACCCAGCCGGACCGGGTGGACGACCTGGCGCTCAACGAGGTGATCTGGCGCTCCGTCCGCGGCGAAACGGACCCGGTGCCCGCACCCGTGCGGGCGGCTTTTTTCAAGGCGCATCCCGCGCCGGGCGCCGACCGGGATGACGATTGACCGGGGGCGCCCCGTTCAGCCGGCCGGCGGATCCGGCGCCGGGCCGCTGCGGTGGGCCCAGAGGTTGTCGGCGGTGTAGAGGGCGAGGCCGCACCAGATGAAGGCGAAGGCGGCGGCGCGCTCCAGGGAAAAAGCCTCGCGGAACACCCAGACGCCGAGGATGAATTGCACCGTGGGGGCGATGTATTGGAGCAGCCCCAGGGTCGCGAGCCGGATGCGCCGGGCGCCGTAGGCGAAGAGCAGCAGCGGCACCGCCGTGACCACCCCCACGCTCGCCAGCAGCAGGTGCTCGGGGACGCTCACCCGGCCGAACGCGCCGGCGCCGGTGTGGTGCTGCCAGAGCAGGAAGGCGACCGCGAACGGGGCCAGCAGGAGCGTCTCCAGGCCGAGGCCGGTCAGCGGGCCCAGCGGGGATTTTTTCCGCAGCAGCCCGTAGGCGCCGAAGGTGGCCGCCAGCGTGAGGGCGATCCAGGGCAGCCGGCCCACCCGCAGGAGCAGCAGCGCGACCCCGAACGCCGCGCAGGCGATGGCCGCCCATTGCACCGGCCGCAGCCGCTCGTGCAGCACCAGGCGGCCGAGCGCCACGTTGACCAGCGGCACGAGGAAATACCCCAGGCTCGTCTCGAGCACGTGGCCGTGGTTCACCCCCCAGACGTACACCAGCCAGTTGACCGTCAGCAGGACGCCGCTCAGCGCGTGCCACCGGACCGCCGGGCGCGAGCCGAGCGCCGCGCGCAGCTCGGCAAACCCGGCGCCCGCCGCCATCAGGCCGAGCACAAACGCCAGGGACCACACATGCCGGTGCGCAATGAGCTCGGTGGCGTCAATGTCGGCGAGCTGCCGCCAGTAGAGCGGAAACAGTCCCCAGAAAAAATAACACGCCGCCGCGGCCAGCGCCCCGCGCCCGGCGCCCGGGCTGGAGCCGCGGTTCATTTCTCGGCCGCGTGCGTGTAGCCGAAGCGGTCGTTGAATTCGTCGATCGCCTGCTGGCGCGCCAGGTCGGGCCGCAGGCCCAGCGCCATCAGCTGGGCGCCGCGCTGCTCAATCCACCGCTGCTTGAAGCCTTCCTCGACCTCGCTGGCGATGGCCGGGTTATCATCGGGATTCTTGGGCTTTTTCGTCTTGTGCGAGCAGGCGGCGAGCAGTGCGAGGGGCAGGACGAGGATAAAAAGGAGCGGACGTTTCATGGGGGAGGCTGATTGTTTGCAGGTTATTATGGCAGGATAAGACCGCGAGGGAATCTTTTTGGTTTCGCGCCCGGCCTAATATTCGTTTTTGCTGCCCCGACATGAGCGACGAGACTCCGCCCCCCCCGTTGCGCCTGCGGCCCCGCCAGTCCCCCGAAACCGGGGGGCCGCCGGCCGCGGCGCCGGACGCCGCCGCCGGGGCGGAGGAGGGGAAGCTGCGGCTCAGGCCCAAACTTGCCGGAACCGTCCCGGACAAGGCAGCCCCAGCCTCCGTGGAATCCGCGCCGGACCCGGGTTCGCCGGCCGTGGAGCGGGTCCGTCTCAAGCCCAAGCTAAACGTGGTGCCTGAGGAGGCCGCGGCGCCGGAGGCCCTGCCCACCGAGCGGGAGATCGAGGCTCTTGCACCCCCTCCGGCACCTGAGCCGGAGGAAGGGAAGATCAAACTCAAGATCAAGCTTCCCGGTGCCGCCGCCGCGGCGTCCGCCGCACCGGCGGGGGAGACGGAAGCCACGATTCCGCCGACCGTCCCGCCGTCGCCGCCCCCTTTTTCCGAGGTGCTGCCGCCCCCGCCCGAGGACGAGGAAACCGGGGATGGAACGGTGCCGCCGATGCTGGCAACGGTTTCACCGCCGCCACGGGTGCCGCCGCCCCCGCCCACCACGGGAACGTCGCCCCCGGGACTGGTCAAGCGACCGCGCTTGTCCCCCGCCATGCTCGCCGCCGAGCACCGCAAGCGGATGTGGAGATATGCGCTGGTCGCGGTTTTTGGGGTGCTGCTGGCTGGAGCGGTGATCGGTGGCGCTTATCTGAAACTCGCCGAACCGCTTCCGCCCCCCAACCTGCCCACCCGAGCCAATCTCCTGCCGGCTCGGGAGCCTTTGGTGGTAACGCCTCCTCCGGCTAAGCCTGAGGCCGCGCCTGCATCCAGCAAGATGGCGGTCGCCAAGCCTGGTGAAACGGGCTCCGCCATGCGGGTCGACAGCACGGCCACGGTCGAACTGACCCCGGGAGTCTTGGCCACGACCGAGTCGGTGAAGGCCGTGCCCAATGCGAGCTCGGCTTTCCGCACGTTTGTGGCCAATGCGCGCATCAGCGGCGTGTACCAGGGCACGCCGCAACGGGCCTTCATCAACGGCCGGTTGGTGCGCTCCGGGGAGATGATCGACTCATCGCTGGAAATTTATTTCGACGGCGTCGATCTCGCCAACCGGAGCATCATCTTCAAGGACTCGATCGGGGCGACGGTGTCGCGCCGCTACTGAGCCCGTTCGGGTTCAGGCCGCCGGCGCCGGTTCCACCGTCCAGCGGCGGCGGCCGGTCAGGGTGAGCGGCGGCTGGCCCGGCAACCGGACGGCGGCGGTCACGCCGCGCGGCAGGCGCAGTTCGACATCCACGCCCGCGGTCCCGCGCCGCCAGGTGCTGGTGATGGGTCCCCGGGGAGTCGGGATGGTGGCGCCACCCGACTCGCCGATGAACACCGGGGCAAATTCCACCCGCCGCCATTGCGGCGCGGCCTGGCGCACGCCCCCGATGATCTGCATGAGATGGAACAGCGGATGGGCCGACCACGCATGCGAATGGCTGGCTGCGAATCCGAAGTGCTGGCCGAAGACCTCGAACGTGGAACCGTACGCGATCATCGGCTTCCAGCGCGGCCGGAGATGCGCCACGACGGCGGCGCCGTGTCCGCGCGCGCTCAGCACGGAGTAGACGTAGGTAATCCAGTACGCGCTGGGCTTGGCGGCGTGGCCGGAGTCGTCCGCCAGGTAATCGAGCAGGAACCGCTCCATCACCGGGGCGGATTCGGGCGCGAGCCCGGCCATCAGCGCGAGGGTCTGGGCGTGCGGCGAGGTGCTGGGCAGGATTTTCCCCTTGGCATCAAAACCATCGCGCAACAACCCGCGCCGGTCGAGCAGGGCGCGCAAATGGCCGCGCAACCGGCGGGCCCAGCGCTCGCAGCGCCCGGCGGCGGCCCGGTCGCGGGTCAGCCGGTGCATCGCGGCGAGCCGTTCCAGCGCGAGCACGAGCCAGAGGTTGTAGACGCTCGAGGCGCCATCCTTGGGCAGGTCCGTCCAGTCGAGGAACAGCCAGTAGCGCGGATCGTAGGTGACGAGGCCGTCCCTGCCGGTGTGCGCCTCGAAGTAGGCGAGGGCGCGCTCGACGGTGGCGCGGTGGGCGCGGAACGGCCCGAGGTCGCCGGTCTGCCAGTAGTAGTCCCACTGCGTCAGCATCCAGATCAGCGTGAAGTCCGGCAGCACGCAGTTATGCCCCATCGTAGGCGCGTGGCCGTACGTGACGCCGTCTGCCGTGGTCTGGCTGCCGATCTGGTAAATGCCGCGGCGGAAGAGCCGCGCATCCCCGCTCAGGTGAAACGTGTTCCACGCCTGCACGCGGGCGTCGCCCCACCACTGCGCCTGCTCGCGCCACGGCGTGTCGACGTAGGCGTCGAGCATGCAGTTCTGCTGCGACCACGCGCACGTCTCCCAGATCTGCTCGAGCGTCCGGTCGGAGCTGGAGAAGCTGCCGCGGCGCTCCAGCGGGTAGCCGGTGCGGCGGAGGCAGGGTGCGATGTGCAACGGGACGGTGGAGTTGCGCACCACGATCATCACATGTCGGAACCCAACCAGGTGATAGAACATGTGCTCCGTGCGACCCGGCCGGCAGGTGACCCGGTTCGCGAACGCCACGCGGCTGCCGTCGGGAAACTTCAGCAGCGGCTCCAGCTTTTCCGGGTCGATGACCTCGGTATAGACCAGGTCGACCACCTCGCCGCCGCGGGCGCCGCCGATCGACAGCGAATAATTGCCGACCACGGGCTTGCCCACGTCGATCAGGTAGCTGCGGAAACGCCCCGGGCCCGTCGCCGGGATCTCGAGCCCGGCGGCGAACAGCCCGGCGGGGGCGCCGGGGTCCGCCGGCGCGTCCAGCGCCACCGCCACCGGCGTGTGCGTGTGGTCCTCGGTCTGGCGCAGCAGGTAGAGGTTGCGCGACTCCTGCCAATCGACCGCGCATTCGCCCTCGCCCGTGCCGATCACCCGGCCCGGCCGCCAAGCCTCCTCCAGCAGCTGCGGGATGCCGCGCGGCTCGAGCCCGGCCCACGGGAGGACGCCCGGCGCCTGGGTCTTCGGCGCGTCCCACGCGCGGTCGTCGAAGTCGGAGTTCATCCAGTCGGGCGGGCCGGCGCGGGCGTCAAAGTGCTCCTGGGTGAAAAGCTGGAGGCTGGTCTGCACCATGTCGCGCCGGATGCCCGGCTGGCGGAGGCATTTCCAGCTGGCGTCGGTCTGCACGCGCACCCGGCCCCACCGGGCGGCGACGAGCAGGCCGGCGTAGCCCGCGGACAGGTATTGGAAATTGCTGTACCCGGGGTTGTAGGCGCGCACGGCGAGGACGTTCCGGCCGGGCACGAGCCAGCGCGCGAGGTCGATCTCGTCGTAGGGCCAGTGCGCCTGGAAGCCGCGCGCCGGGCCGCGCCCGACGAACGCGCCGTTCACGTAGAGGTGATAGGACTGGTCGGCCGTGATGAACAGCGGCGCCCGCCGCGGCACCCGCTCAAGGGAGAAATCGCGGCGGAACAGCACGTAGCAGTTGTGCAGGTCCCAGCGGGGGTCGTCGGGCCAGATCCATTCGGCGCGGGCGAAAATCTTCGCCTCGCGCGTGTGGGCGGGGATGAGGCTGGTCATGGGGCGGTGTGCACCGACTAGAGCACGGCGCGACCGCGGGGGTCGAGCCCGGAGGTGGCGCGCTCAGCGTTGCAGCGCGGCGTCGCGGATGGCGCGGATCAGCGCGGGATCGGTGGCCACGGCCAGCACGCCGTTCACGACAAACTGGATGCCCACGCACAGGATGAGGAACCCCATGATCTTGCTGAAGGCGTTCATGCCGTTGACGCCGACGACCGTCACGATCTTGCCCGAGAGCCGCAGGGTCGCGTAGGTGAGGGCCGCGACGATGAGGATGCCGAGGATGATGGCAAAATAGTCGACCCAGTGCCCGGCGAGCGAGGTGAAGCCGAGCGTGACCGCGATTGAGCCGGGCCCGCTCAGCATGGGCATGGCCAGCGGCGAGAACGAGATGTCGCGCTTGGCGCGCGCCGCCTCCCGGGCGCGGTCATCGTCGGCCTTGCTGCTCGGCGCGGCGACGAGCATCGCCGAGCCAATGCCGGCCAGCAGCAGGCCGCCGGCGATGCGCAGGCCGGGGATGGAGATGCCGAAGAACTCCATGATGAACGTCCCGCCGATCAGGAAGCTCACGAGGATCGCGACCATGTACACGCAGGCCATGCGGAGCTGCTGCAGCCGGCGCGCCTGCGTGTCGCCCTCGGTGATGGCGAGGAACGTCGGCGCCGCGGCGAGCGGGTTGATCACCGGCAGGAGCGCGATGACCGTGCCGAGGATGAGCTGCCAAAAGTGTGAAACGGTGAGCATGGACGGACAGCGAGGGAGGCAGGAAACATGTGGAGAGGCAAAGCCGGATGCGCCCGCTTACCAGACCTCGACCGGGCCCTTCGGCACCGGAATCGCCTCACGCTCGGTCGCGGCCGGTGCGCCCGGCTCGCGCATGAACGAAGCGACCATCGGGCCCGGCTGGTACTTGGGCAGCAGCTCGCCCGAGGCGTCGCAGAACGGGGCGCGCCACGTGATGTACTCGGCGAGCGCCGCCTCGAAGTCGGCGCGCGAGGCGATGGTGATGATGCGCCGCTTGAAGTCCTTCGCGGGGCCGAACCGCTTGGCGTACCACGGCGCGACCTTGCGGAAGAGTTTGGCGCCGTTCTCCTCGCCGTAAAACGCCACGTAGCGCTCGAAGTGCCGCCGCATCACGCGCACCCGTTCCGCGAAGCCGGGCTCGGGCGTGAGCTCGCCGGTGCGCAGGTACTGCTCCGTCCGGCGGAAAATCCACGGGTCGTAGAACGCGCCGCGGCCGATGCTCACGCCGGCGCAGCCGGTCTCGTCGAGCATGTGCCGGGCGGCCTCGGGCGTGGTCACGTCGCCGTTGCCGATGACCGGGATCACGCGGACGGCGGCCACCACCGCGCGGATGCCGGCCAGGTTGACCGTTCCGCTGAAGCCCTGCGCGCGGGTGCGGCCGTGCACGAAGATGGCGGCGACGCCCGTGTCCTCGAGCACGCGCGCGAGGTCGGGCGCCGTGAGGTTGTCGTCATCCCAGCCGAGCCGCATCTTGGCGGTCACGGGGATTTTCACGGCGTCGATCATCCCGCGGACGAGGGCGGCGGTCTTGGCGAGCTCGGTCATCATCGCGGAGCCGCCGCCGATCTTGACGACCTTGCGGACCGGGCAGCCCATGTTGATGTCGACGGCCTGCGCGCCGAGTTCCTGGCACCGGACGGCGGCGTCGCGCATCTCCTCCGGCACGCTGCCGAACAGCTGGATGGCGAGCGGCCGGTCGGCGGGCGAGGTGGCGGCGAGCTTCAGCGCGGTGGGGTTGCGCTCGAGGAGCGAGCGGGCGTTGACGAGGTCGGTCGTGGCCCAGCCGAGGCCCCCGAGTTCGCGCACGGTCTCGCGCATGGGCAGGTTGGTGTAACCCGCCAGCGGCGAGAGAAAGAGGTTCGACGAGAGCTCGTACGGCCCGAGGCGCATGTCCCGCCAAGATGCGCCCGGTCCCACCAAGCGCAACCCTCTGCCACTGTGACCTGACGGGCTGCGCTTTCAGAGGGACACGTCCCGCCCGGTGCGCAGCTCGGTGAGCCAATGCAGCATCCGCAGCGTGAGTTCGGCGTCCGGCAAGCGGCGGCGCCCCGTGAGGAAGTCGCTGAGCCTTTGCGGCGGAATCCCGAGGTAACGGGCCAGACGGGCCTTGGCTCCATAAGGCCGCAGGGCCCCGCGAAGCAGGGTCGCGCAGAGATTCCACAGCGGCGATTCAACACCGGGACGGCGGGTGCGGTAGGCGGCGGACCGGCGGGTCTGCAGCGCGGCATGGACGTGGCGGGCGCCGGTGCCCGCCGCAACGGCCAGTGCCTCGCTGAGTTCCAGCCATCGCTGGAGGGCGGGATGAACCGGGATCATGCCGGCGAGGTAACCCAATAGGTTATGACGCCCCAAGCGGGTTGCTGTAATTTATCGGTAACGCTGGCGGGCTAGCGCGCGGCCACGGCGGCCTTCATCCGGTGGAGCGCCGCGCTGAGCGTGGCGCGGGTGCAGCCGAAATTGAGCCGGACATAGCGGCCCTTGGGCGCGCCGAAGGGGACGCCGTCACTCAGGCCGACGCCGTGTTTTTCAAAATGGGCGGCGGGGTCGGCGAGGCCGAGGGCGGTGACGTTGAGCCACGCGAGGTAGGTCGCCTCGATGGGCGCCTCGACCCTGACGCCGGGCAGCTCGCGCGCGAGAAACCCGAGCAGGTAGTCGCGGTTGCCGCGCAGGTAGGCGAGCAGCGCCTGGCGCCAGTCCTCGCTGTCGCGGTAGGCGGCCTCGCACGCGACATAGCCGAAGGGGTTGACCTCGGCGACGATGCCGGCGGTGGCGCGGACGAACCGGGCGCGCAGGCCGGCGTCGGGAATGATCGCGAGCGACGCGCCGAGCCCGGGGACGTTGTAGGTCTTGCTCGGCGCCATGAAGGTGAGCGTGCGCGCCGCGATTTCCGGCGAAAGGGTGGCGGTCGGAAGGTGCGGCAGGGCCGGGTCGAGGATGAGGTCGCAATGGATCTCGTCGGAACAGAGCAGCAGCCCGTGCCGCAGGCAGAACGCGGCAATTTGCTCGAGCTCGTCGCGGCGCCAGACGCGGGCGAGGGGATTGTGCGGGTTGCAGAGATAAAACAGTTTGGTCCGCGGGGTGACGGCGCGCTCGAGCGCGGCCCAGTCGATTTCCCAGCGCGCCGCGGCGGCGTTGAGCGCGACCGGCACCGGGACCGGGACGCGGCCGGAGTTTTTCGGCGCGGTCATGAAGGGCGGGTAGACCGGCGTGAGCGTGAGCACTTCCTCGCCCGGCGCCGCGAAGGCCTGCGCGGTCACATTGAGCCCGACGACGAGCCCCGGCAGCCACACCAGCCACGCCGGGTCGATGCGCCAGCCGTAGCGCGCAGCGAACGCGTTGACGACGGCGTCGGTCGTGGACTTCACCGGCCGGGCGTAGCCGAACACCCCGTGGGTCGCGCGCGCCTGGAGCGCGGCGATGACGGCGGGAGGCGACTTGAAGTCCATGTCGGCGACCCAGAGGGGCAGCACATCGCGGCCGGCGTACTTCTGCCATTTTTGCGAGTCGGTGCCCGCGCGTGGCACGGGCGTGTCAAAGTCGAAGATCATGCGTGGGAGGACGGGCAGTGAACCATGGATACCCCGGCTGGGCACGGACTTTTTGAGGCATAAGCTGACGTCCGGGCGCCGCACCCAGCCATATTCCAACCGCCGGCTCAGGGCTGGTCCGCAGGGATGGTGAGTCCCTTGTGCGTGAACTGGACCGGCTCCAGGAGCAGGCTCGGATTGTCGGCGTTCTGCTTCAGGAGTTGCTGGACCGCTGCGGAGTTGGGAGCGTTCGGCGGGATGATCCGGGTGCTGACGGGCGTGACGGTGAGCACCGCGCCATCGGCCGAAAGCTGCCACATGAAATAGGCGAACCTCCGGTCGGACGTCTCGATGTCCTGCACGGAGACGTACGGGACCTTGTCGACATCCGAATGATAGGCGCGATAGAGGTCACCGTTGTAGGAGATGATGTAGATGAAGCTGTCCAGCTGGCGCACCTTCATCTCGTCCGGCTTCGGGCCGTCCTTGCGCTTGGTCACCCAGGTGCCGAGGAGCTTTGACTCGACCCGCCGGGTCGGACTGCCGGTGATGGGCACATCGTAGTTGCAGCTGCCGAGAAGCAGGCAACCGGCGGCGAGCAGGAGGGTCGGGGATAATCTCGATTTCATTGGCGGCATTTTACTCCAGCCGCGGCCAAATGCCACGCCGGACTTGGCGCATCCCGCCGCGGCCGCGCAAAAAAGGGCGGGTCCATTCCTTTTGCTTTTGCGGTGGGAAGGGGAGGATGCGAGGGTCGGCCCATGAACCCGGCGATATTTCCCTTTCTCCTGATCGGCCTGTTCGCGGTGATGATCGGGCTGGCGGGCTGGGTGACGGCCCGGCAAAGCCGGCTCACTCACGAAAACGTCCGCCAGCTGGCCGCGAGCCTTGGGTTACAGTTCGCCGACGATCCGCCGACCTTCGGCCTGTTTTACCCCGAGGCACGGGCGAGCGGGCAACTCCGCGGGAAATACTTCGAGCTGTTTCCTTTTTCGACCGGCTCGGGAAAATCCCGCGTGCAATGGAGTGCAATCTCGGCAACGACTGCCACGTCGACCGGCCTGACGTTTCACCTGCGGCGGCAGGACACTGGCACGAAGATCATGCAGCTGTTTGGCGCGAAAGAGATCACGGTGGGCGACGCGGAGTTTGACGCCGCGTGGTTCATCCAGACCAACCAGCCGGAATTTTTTCGGGAGGCGCTGCTGCCGGAGCTACGCGCGAAAATCACCTCCCTCATGTCCGAATCCGGTGTGCGACCCCGCGGCATGGAGTTCAAGCTGGAACAGTCTGTGGTGCGCTACGCGGAGATCGGAAGTTTTTCCGACGACACCCGCTGTCGGCGCTGCGAGCGTGCGGCGGACATCGTGTGCGACCTGGCCGACGTGGCGGAGGTGTTCGCCGAGCAGCAACTCGGCCGGTAAGCCTTCACCGATGACATCTCCCACTCACGCCGGACCGGTGCTGCTGTTCGACGGCGAGTGCGGGCTGTGCAACCGGATTGTGCGGCTGCTGCTGCGGCTTGACCGCGGGGAGCGGCTCCGGTTCGCCCGCCTGCAGGGCGACGCCGGGCAGGCGTATTTGCGCGCGCACGGATTGCCGGCGGCGGATTTCGACAGCCTGGTGTTCGTGCCCGACTGGTCCCGCCGCGAACAGCAGGACTTCCGGCTGCGGACGGACGGCGTGATCGCCGCCCTGCGAGAGTGCGGCGGACCGGGCCGGATGCTCGCGGCGGTGCTCGCGCTGTTGCCGGCGGCGTGGCGCGACGCGGGCTACCGGCTGGTGGCGCGGTGGCGCTACCGCATTTTCGGTGCGTGGCGGCCGCGCCCGCTCGCCCGGCCCGAATGGCGGGAGCGGTTCCTCGGGTAGGGGCGCAGGCTTGCGCCGCCTACTTGATCACACCGCCGCCCGGCTCCTTGACGAGCACGGAGAGCAGGACGGACATCGCGAGCACCCCGCCGATGACGCCGAGCGACATGGCGGTGGTGATGTCCACCCAGGGCTCGATCAGCATCTTCACGCCGATGAAGACCAGGATGATGGCGAGGCCGACCTTGAGGTAGCGGAAGAGCTGCATGACACCGTGGAGGGCGAAATAGAGCGAGCGCAGCCCCAGGATGGCGAAGATGTTGGAGGTGAGCGCGACAAAGCCGTCGCCGGTGATGGCGAGCACGGCGGGCAGCGAGTCGAGGGCGAAGACGAGATCGGTCGTCTCGATCACGATCAGCACGATGAAGAGCGGGGTGGCCATGCGCCGTCCCTCGAAGCGGGTGAAAAAGTGGCCGTGCTCGTTGTGCGGCGCGACCGGGAAGAACCGGCGGTAGAGCCGCACCGCGAGGTTGTGGACCGGGTATTCCGCCTCG
>Ga0315271_10002373_pt1 | contig 11777 bp, 12 predicted proteins | sample C3_top_MG_FD_204664 | JGI IMG/M metagenome (GOLD analysis project Ga0315271, IMG submission 204664) | Sediment microbial communities from Yellowstone Lake, YNP, Wyoming, USA - C3_top | ecosystem: Environmental > Aquatic > Freshwater > Lake > Sediment | place: USA: Wyoming | collected 2017-08-01
CGCGCACACGGTCCTTGGCATCGGCGCCACCGACGACCGCTGCCCGCACATGGCCGCACCACTGTCCGCCGGTGACCTCGACGGGTGCGTGGTGGCCTGCCCGCTCCACAGCGGGCGCTTCGACCTTGAGACGGGCGAGGCCATCACGATGCCGACGACCGGAGGGCTCCGGCCCGACGGCACGTTCGTGCCCGCCTGGACGCCGCCGGGCCGCGAGGAGAAGCCCGATCCGCCCGGGAAGAAGAGCGAGGCGCGACGCCTGACCCGCGTTCGGCGGATCCGTTACTACCCGGTGCGCATCGTGGACGGGGTCATCGAGGTGGCCGTCCCGGGCTGAGGCGGTACGGGAGCCGCTATGCGCCGGGGATCTCCGGCCTGTCGATCCCGTTCGCCTCGGCATACGCCGTCACGATCCGGACCGCCTCGCCGGGGTCGTCCGTCACCAGCAGCAGGTCGAGATCGGACTCGGCGATGGTGCCGGCCGGGAGCTGGACCTCGCGCATCCAGGCGATCAGGCCGTCCCAGTACGCATGCCCCATCAGCACCACGGGGAAGTTCCGGATCTAGCCGGTCTGGATCAGCGTCAGCGCCTCGAACAGCTCGTCGAGCGTGCCAAACCCGCCGGGCATGATCACGAACGCGTCCGCGTACTTGACGAACATCGTCTTGCGCGCGAAGAAGTAGTGGAACTCCACCGAGAGGTCCACGTACGGGTTGAGGTGCTGCTCGTGGGGCAGCTCCACGTTGCACCCGATCGACAGTCCGCCAGCCTCGTGGGCGCCCCGGTTGGCCGCCTCCATCGCCCCCGGGCCACCGCCGGTGATGACGGCGAACCCGGCCTTCGCGAGCTCCCCGCCCACCCTGCGTGCCAGCTCGTACTCCGGCGAATCCTCGGGCTCCCGGGCGGAACCGAACACGGCAACCGCGCGCCCCACGCCGGCCAGGGCCTCGAACCCCTCCACGAACTCGGACAGGATCCGAAGGGCGCGCCAGGTATCCGTCTCGAGGAACGCGGGGCGACCCCTGGCCGGACCGAGCAGCCGCTCGTCCTCGGTGGGACGGTGTCCGCCGAGACGATCTTCCGTCCCGGGCCGCATGGAGACACGTCCCCGGCGCATGGTGCGCGGCGACGGCCGGTGCTGATCGGGGTCGTGGTCGGTCATGGCATGGACAGCATGCCACCGCCGGGATGGGCCGTCACCGTCGCGATGCGCAGCATGGGCCCTACCTCGGCTTCGCGAGCCAGGCCTTCCAGGTGGTCTCGTCCTTGCCAGCCGTCACCTCGTCGCCGTAGCGGACCAGGGGCAGCCGGAACAGGCGGACGTCCGCCAGCAGTCGGCTGGTGATCCCGGCCGTGTCGGTCGAGAGGTACGCGAGGCCCTGCTCCCTGTAGGCCCGGCCCTCGGTGTCGAGCAGGGCCGCCGCGCCCAGCCGGTCCGTGAACCGCCGGAGCTCGCCAGGCGCGATCGGCTTCTTGCGCAGGTCCACGAAGTGCACCACGATCCGCCGCTCGCGGAAGAAGCGGAGCGTGCCCCGGGTCGCGTTGTCGTTCTCGAGCCCGAACACCTGGATGTTCGGCATCTTCTTGGTGGGCACGTTGCCGAGCGGTGCAGGCACGAGGTCAGGCCTCCACGGGCTCCAGGGCGATCACCGGGATGTGGCGGTGCGTGCGCTTCGCGTAGAGCTCGTAGCCGGGGTAGCCGCGCGCAGCAATCGCCCACAGGCGCGATCGCTCCTCCCCCTCGGTCTCGCGGGCGACCACCGCCCGCTCCTCCCGGCCCACCAGCACGTGCGCACCCGGATGCGCACGAAGGTTCCCGACCCAGGCGGGCTCGTGGTCACCGCCCGCGTTGGATCCGATCACCACGAGGCTTCCGCCGTCCTCGAACGCATAGAGCGGGATCTCCCGGCGCTTCCCGGTCTTGCGGCCCACCGTGATGACGATCACGTTCAGCACACCAAGGTTGCGGCCGAACAGCCATCGCCCGCCGGTCAGGCGGTAGAGGTGCGGGTGGAGCCGGGTGACGGGCCGGCTGACCGCGATGATGCCCATCAGCCGGTAGAAGGCGGCGGAGTGTCGCGTCGTCATGGGAGCGCAGGGTAGCGCGCGGGCCGCGTACCATGGGAGGTCAGGAGGTTCCGCGTGACAGTCTGGTTCACCGTCCAGCTCGACGACCGCCCCGGGGCGCTGGCGCAGGTCGCCCAGGCGCTCGCCGATCGTGGCGTCAACATCACCGGCATCGTCGGCGTGGCCGAGGACACGGACGGCGCCCTGATGCTCACCACCAGCGATGCCACGGCCACCCGCGAGGCGTTCACCGCGATCGGGGTCGCGTTCGAGGAGCACGACCCGACGAGCGGCGCCGAGCCCACGGGCATGTCGATCTCGGACATCGTCGCCGCACGCTCCGGCTGAGCATGCCGCGCCGCCATTCCCAGCCCCTGCCGCCGGCGGTCGCCGTCCGCCTGGAGCTCGTCGACGACCCGCGGGCGATCGCCGTGATCGCCGGCGCCGTGGCCGACGCGGGCGGTCGCGTCCGGACGCTGTCCACCGTGCGCCGGGTCGCCCACCCGGAGGCAGAGCCCGGCACTCCCGCCAGCGTCGAGGTGGAGCTCGAGGTCGAGGACGCGGACGAGCGGGCGCTGGTCGCCGCGCTCGAGCCGCTGCGCGAGGTGCTCGCGATCCACCGCACCCGGCCCCTCGGCAAGGTCTTCGGCAAGCGCGTGATCGTGGTCGGCGGCGGCGCACAGGTTGCCCAGGTGGCGCTCGGTGCCGTCACCGAGGCCGACCGCCACAACCTCCGCGGCGAGCGGATCTCGGTGGACACGATCCCGCTCGTGGGCGAGGACAACATCGCCTTTGCCGTGCGCGCGGTGGCCGACCTGCCGCGCGCCAGGATGCTGGTCCTGGCCGGGTCGATCATGGGTGGCGACATCAGCGTGGCCGCCGACGAGCTGCGCGCGGTCGGCATCCCGATCATCGCCCTCAACATGGTCGGTTCCATCACCGAGCACGTGGACCTCGTGGTGAGCGATCCCGTCCAGGCCGGCACGATGGCGGTGATGGCCGTCGCCGACACCGCGACCTTCGACCTCGCGCGGCAGACCGGCCGCCGGTACTGACGGAGGGACGGGCGATGCGGCGAGCGCACGACGCGGGACACCCCGTCCCGACCCGCATGCCGGCACTGGTCCTCGCCGCGCTCGTCCTTGCCGCACTGATCCTCGCCGCCTGCGGTGGGGCACCCCCGCCGGCCGCCATCGCCCCCACGCCAAGCCCCAGCCCGACGCCGACCCTGAATCCGGACGAGGTGGCCGCCGCGGCTGCCCTGGCCGCCTTTGGGGAGCTGGCGACCCGTGACGACCTGTCGTTCCACCTCGCACAGGTGGCATCGGCGTCAGCCTCCGGATCCACCCTGATGGACGTCAGCTACGAGCTCGACGTCAGCGACGGCGACTTCGCCGGTACCGCCAGGGCCGGAGGCACGACGATCCAGCTCGTGTACGTGGACGGGATCACCTGGGCGAAGTCGTCGGGCAAGCCGTGGAAGAAGAGCGCCGCGATGACGCCGGACAGCGTGGCCGACATCCTCGCCCCCTGGAAGTATCTGGGTCCGATCGAGGACCTGGAGTTCGTCGCCCGCGATCCTGCCAACCCCGATCGCCTCGAGTACCGCAGCACCAGCGACATCCCGTACCAGACGGCGGACATGGAGCGCCAGGGCATGCAGGGCACAATCGACTCGCTGTCCCTGTTCCTGGCGCCCGATGGAACACCGATCGAGTTCCGGTTGCACGCGATCGCCGCCTACACGTCCGGCGCGCTGGCCGAGCGCAAGGTCGACATCCAGACCGCCGTCGACATCTCAAGGTTCGGTGAGCCGACCACCATCAAGCCGCCGAAGAAGTAGGCGGTATGCGGATCGCGACCTGGAACGTCAACTCGCTCAAGGCCCGCCAGGAGGCGGTCGAGAACTGGCTTGCGCGGGCGGAGCCGGACGTCCTGCTGATCCAGGAGACGAAGCTCTCCGATGCCGACGCACCGGTGATGCCGTTCCGGATGCTGGGCTACGAGATGGCCCATCACGGCGAGGGCCGCTGGAACGGGGTCGCGATCCTGAGCCGGGTCGGGATCGACGACGTGGTCGTGAACTTCGGCGACGGCCCCGTGCGGGATTCGTCAGCCGGGGCGTCCGTCTCGCTGTCGGAGGACGATTTCGATCCCTTGGGCGAAGCCCGCATGGTGTCTGCCGTCTGCGGCGGCGTCCGCGTGGTCAGCCTGTACGCGCCAAACGGCCGCGAGGTCGGCTCCCCGTTCTTCGAGGGCAAGCTCCGCTGGTTCGATCGGCTGTCGCGCTGGCTTGCGGAGACGCGCACGCCGGACGAGGCGCTGGTCCTGGGCGGGGACTACAACGTCACCCCGGCCGACATCGACGTCTGGAGCCCGGCGCGGGCGCACGGCGGCACGCACGTCTCCGAGCTGGAGCGCGAGGCGCTTGCGCGGCTGCGGGCGTGGGGCCTCGTCGACACGTATCGCGAGCACCGGCCGGAGCCCGGCAGGTTCTCGTGGTGGGACTACCGGGCCGGCATGTTCCACCGCAACGAGGGCATGCGGATCGACCTGCTGTACGCGACCCGTCCTGTCGCGGAGCGGGTGGTCTGGACCGAGATCGACCGCGAGGCGCGCAAGGGGCCGCCGACGCCGTCGGACCACACCCCCGTGGTCATCGACCTCGGCGCGCCGGGCAAGGCATTCGACCCCGGCTGGACGGGCGCGATCGAGCGGATCGCCGCAAGGACGAAGCCCCGCCCCTGAGGGTCAGTGGCCGGCGAGCGCCTCCGCGATCGCCGCGACGTGCGCCGGCAGCGTCCCGCAGCAGCCACCGATGATCGTGGCGCCGGCATCGGCGGCCCGGCGCGCATAGCCGGCCGCCTCGGCGGGCGTGGCGGGGTACGTCGTGTCGCCGTCGCCCGTCACGACCGGGATGCCGGCGTTGGCCTTGGCGACCAGGTGGAGCCCGGGGGCCGCGGCCGCCATCGCCGCCATCACCTGCTCCACGGGCGCAAAGCCGTCGCCGCAGTTCGCCCCGATGCCAGCCGCCCCGTGCTCGGCGAGCGTGGCCGCCACCGCGTCGGGCCAGTTCCCGAACATCGTCCGGCCGTTCGGTGCAAAGGTCATCGTCGCCACGATCGGCAGGCCGGGAGCTCCTTCCCGGGCACCGTCCACGGCTGCGGTTGCCTCGCCCAGGTCCATCATCGTCTCGATCCAGAGGACGGTCGCGCCCGCCTCGGCCACCGCCGCCGCCTGCTCGGCGTAGGCAGCGCGGATGGCTCCCGGGTCCAGCAGGCCGTACGGCATGAGCAGCCCACCCGTGGGGCCCATCGATGCGGCGATGATCGTGTCCGGACCGGCGCCGGCCCGTGCGGCGGCCACCGCGGACCGGCAGACCTCGACCGTCCGGCCCGCGATCTCGGAACCCTCCAGGCGCAGGTGGTTGGCACCGAAGGTGGAGGTCAGCACCAGCTGCGCGCCGGCGGCCACGTGGGCGCGGTGCACCTCGGTCACCGCGCTGGCGCCCTCCGGCGTCAGGAGCCATGCCTCCGGCGCCTCGCCGATCGGCATGCCGTGGGTGAACAGCATCGTGCCCATGGCGCCGTCGGCGACCAGGGGGCGGGCAAGGGCAGAGGGACGCGGCAGCTCGTTCATGCCGCGACAATAGCGCGGGATGCCCTCCGTGGCGACCGCGCGTCGGGAGGCGCCCGCCGGCGGCGGGAAGCGTCAGCCGGCAGCGGCGCGGTCCCGAGCAACCTCAGCCGGCCGCGGCCACCGGCAGCGGCGCGGTCCCCCACTCCAGCTCCAGCGCAGCCTCGGTCACGAGCGTCCCGGCCTCGCCCCGGAGCATGGTCCCGGCATCCGCGAGCGAGCCGATCGCGGCAAATCCGGCGTTGGCCCGGACGAAGCGGCAGGCCGCCTCGACCTTCGGTCCCATCGAGCCTGCCGCAAACGTGTGCTCCGCGAGGCTGTCGGGCGAGGCCCTGTGGATCGGCCACGCCTGCGGTGTTCCCCAGTCCCCGTAGACCGCGTCCACGTCGGTGAGCATCAGGAAGGCGTCGGCGTGCAGGGACGTCGCGAGCAGCGCACCGGCGAAGTCCTTGTCGATGACGGCCTCGACTCCGGCATAGCCGCCCTCCGGCGACGCTTCCACGGGAATGCCGCCCCCGCCGGCGCAGACGACGATGACCCGTTCGCGGACGAGCAGGCGGATGACGCCGATCTCGAGGATCTCCTTGGGGTCCGGCGACGGCACCACGCGCCGCCACTTGCTGCCGTCGGGCGCGATCGTCCACGACTTCTCGACGGCGTGGCGCTCGGCCTCCTCGCGCTCGTAGATGGGTCCGATCGGCTTGCTCGGGTGGTCGAACGCGGGGTCCGCCGGGTCCACGGCGATCCGGGTCAGGAGCGTGGCCATCGGGCGGCCGGGCGGCAGCAGGTTGCCAAGCTCCTGCTCCAGGAGGTAGCCGATCATCCCCTCGGTCTCGGCGTCGAGGATGTCGAGCGGGTACTCCTCGTCGGGCTTGTAGGCCGCATTCTGGAGCGACAGGAGCCCGACCTGTGGCCCATTCCCGTGGGTCAGGACGAGATCGTGCTCCAGCGCGATGGGCAGCAGGGCGCGGGCGGCAACGGCGATGTTCGCCCGCTGGTTCTCGGCCGTCATCGGCTGGCCTCGCCGGAGCAGCGCGTTCCCCCCGAGCGCGGCGACGACGAGCATCAGCGGTCCCCTCCCGGATTGAGCGTCGCCACCAGCACGGCCTTGATGGTGTGCATCCGGTTCTCGGCCTGGTCGAAGACGATCGACGCCGGTGACTCGAACACCTCGTCGGTGACCTCCATCGAAGCCAAGCCGTAGCGATCGTGCATCTTGCGACCGACCTCCGTCTCGAGGTCGTGGAAGGCCGGCAGGCAGTGCATGAACTTCACGTCCGCGTTGCCGGTGGCGGCCATCATCGCGGCGTCCACCTGATACGGGCGGAGCAGCGAGATGCGCTCGTCCCAGACCGCCTCCGGCTCGCCCATCGAGACCCACACATCCGTGTAGATCGCGTCGGCGCCACGGACGCCTTCGACGATGTCCTCCGTCACGGTGATCCTGGCGCCGCTCCGTGCCGCCCGCTCGCGGGCCACGGCGAGGAAGTCGTCGCGCGGCCAGACGGCAGGCGGGGCGACGATCCGCAGGTCCATGCCCATCGTGGCGCAGCCCAGCAGGAGCTCGTCGCCCATGTTGCCGTGAGCGTCGCCGACGTAGGCGAGCGCCACCTCCGGCAGCGGCCGGCGGACGTGCTCGCGGATCGTGAGCAGGTCCGCGAGCACCTGGGTCGGGTGGTCCTCGTCGGTCAGCCCGTTGTAGACCGGGACGCCCGCGAACCGGGCCAGCGCCTCCACATCCGCCTGGTAGAAGCCGCGGAACTCGATGGCGTCGTAGACGCGGCCGAGGACCCGGGCGGTGTCCTTGACCGACTCCTTCTTGCCGACGTGGCTCCCGGTGGGGCCGAGATATGTCACGTGCGAGCCCTGGTCGTAGGCGGCGACCTCGAACCCGATACGGGTGCGGGTGCTGTCCTTCTCGAAGATCAGCGCGATGGAGCGGCCGGCCAGGTGCCGAACCTCTCTGTGCTCACGCTTCGCCTGCTTGAGCCTGGCTGCCAGCTGCAGCAGGTACTCGATCTCGTCCGCGTCGAAGTCGCGGAGCGTGAGGAACGAGCGACCCAGAAGATCAACGCCGAGGTCGAGGGCCATTGCCGGACTCCGGAAACTGGTGGCGCAGCAACGGGTCTGGGCCCGGACGCGCCGTGCCGGCGTCCGGGTCGAGTGGCCCGAGCGTGCGCCACGGGCGTCGGCCTGTCATGGTCCCTCCGGCCCGTTGCGGGCGGGCGGGGTGGGAGGATCGGCCCGATGTCACGCATGCTCGCCGGGATGCCGCAGGACTTCAGACCGTCTCGGGCTCAGCGTCCGCGATCCCGGCACGCACCGTCCGGAGCGCCACCGCGCCGACTGCGGCGGTCACGAGGATGGCGGCCCCGAACGCGACGGCCACGCCGGCCGGGACGACCAGGGCGTGCACGACGAGGTAGAAGGCCACGGTCCCGTACAGGCCGGTGAGCAGCCCGCGGAGCACGTCGAGAGCACCCGTCCGCCCGCTGCGCAGGTGCTCGAACACCACGAGCACCGACACGTACACCGGGAACGTCGCCACCAGGCCCCCGGTCACCGGGCCCAGGATCGGCGCCAGGGCCGTGAACCCGACCACGAGCGCCGTGCCGATCACGACCCGGGCCGGGAGATCCCACGCCGGGTGCTCGCGCGCCGGCCGAGGTCCACCGGGCGCAGGGAGCAGGCGGAGGACCGCCGTGATCGCAGCCACGACGAGCACGGCCAGCACGGGGAACGGCGCGCCCGTGATCGGCCCGACCCCGATGCCCACGAGCACATACCCGGCCGAGGCGGCCGCGATCGCCACGACTGGGCCGCGCCTGCTGGCGGCCAGGTACCCGACGCAGAAGCCGCAGATGGCGCCCAGGCCGAGGAGCGTGCCGGTGGTCGCCGCCTTCGCGAACGCCGGCCCGGGATCCAGGGCGAGGAAGAAGAGGACAGGCCCCGACGTCAGCGGGAGCGAGACGATCCAGCCCCCGATCGCGGGGCCCCAGCGCCGCGCTGCGAGGCTCGCGCCACCGACCAGGAGAGGCGTGAGCGTCAGCTTGAGGAGCAGGAGCGGCACCCGGCCATCCTACCGGCGGGCCGACGGCGGACGGACGGCGCAACGACGGGCGCCGATCGTTCCGTGGCCCGTACACTCCGCTGCCATGTGCAGCTCCTCCCATGCCCGGTTCAGCCACCGGTCCGACGGTCGCACGACCGTGACAAGATGACAGCTGCCGTGGTCTTCCCCTCCCGGGGACCCGGCGTTAGGCGCGTCATGCGCTCCGTGCTCGGGAGCCCGTCACTGCGCCGGGTGATGCTGGCGTTCCTGCTGTTCAAGGCCGTCGAGTCAGCGACCTGGATCAGCGTCCTCGTGTACGCCTACGACGCCACCGGCCCGGCATCTGTCGGCATCGTCGGGCTCGCGCAGCTGGCGCCATCCGCCGTGTTCGCCGCCACCGCGGCTGCGGTTGCCGATCGCCATCCGAGGGACCGCGTGTTGCTGGCCGGGTACGCGCTCCAGGCCGTTGCTATGGGCGCCACGGCGGCCGGGATGCTCCTCGGTGCGCCGCCGATCCTGGTGTACGTGGTCGCCGCAGCCGCGTGCTGCGTCATCACCATCACGCGTCCGGCGCAGGGGGCCCTGCTGCCCTCGCTCTCGCGAACGCCCGCGGAGCTGACCGCAGCCAACGGCCTCGCGGGCTCCGTTGAGGGTCTGGGCATGCTCGTCGGGCCGCTCACCGCCGCCGCCGTGCTGCTGGTCGCCAGCCCGGGGAGCGTCTTCGCGGCGGCCACCGTCGCCTGTCTGGTGGCGTGCCTGCTGGTGGCACGACTGCCGCGCCCCGCATCCGCTGTCGCTGCGGCGGATCGGGCGACGGAGGCTCCGCGCGAACCAGCGCCGACGGCCCCCGCGGCCGCATCGCGCGAGCCGGACATCGAGACCCTGGAGACCGAGACCGGGCGACGGCGCCTGGTCCGCGGCCTGAAGGCCATCGGCGCGCACCCGGACCTGGGTCTCGTGGTGGGCCTGCTGGGCGCCCGCATGCTCGTGATCGGAGCCCTGGACGTCCTGTACGTCCTCCTGGCCCAGGAGGTCCTGGGGACCGGCGATGCGGGCGCAGGCACCCTCAACGGGGCGATCGGCCTCGGGATCATCGTGGGTGGCGCAGCGACGTTCGCGCTCGCCGGCCGACGAAGGCTGGCCCCCGTCCTCGCCGCAGGAGCGGTCGCCGTCGGCGGCGGGATGGTGGTCCTGAGCGGCACGTCCAGCGTGCCCGGCGCGATCGCGCTGCTCGTCGTGGCGGGTGCAGGCCTTGCCATCGTGGATGTCGCCGGCCGCACGCTGCTCCAGCGCGTGGCGATGGACCGGGTCCTGGCGAGGGTCCTCGGGGCGCTCGAGGGGATCGGCATGGGGGCCATGGCCGCGGGTGCGTTCCTGGTGCCCGTCGTGGCCGGCGTGTGGAGCGTCCCGGCCGCGGTCGTGTGCACGGGGCTGCTCCTGCCGGTCATGCTCGGTGTCGCGTGGATCCGACTACGGTCCATCGACACGCGAGCCATCGTGCCGGAGCGCGAGCTCGCCCTGCTGCGCGGCAACGCCATCCTCTCGCTGCTGCCGGTGCCGCAGCTGGAGTCCGTCGCGCGCCAGTGCCGGTGGCACACGGCAGAGACCGGCGAGACGATCATCCGCGAGGGCGAGCACGGGGACCGCTACTACGTGCTCGCCTCCGGGTCGGTGCGGATCTCCGCGGGCGGCCGCCACCTGCGGGACCTGGGAATGCCCGGTGACGGCTTCGGCGAGATCGCGCTGCTGCACGACGTCCCGAGGACGGCAACCGTCGTCGCGACGGCGCCCGTGGCCGTCCTCGCGCTCGACCGCGCTCATTTTCTGGAGGCCGTGACCGGGCACGAGCAGACCCACGTATCGAGCGGTCGCGTCGCCGAAGAGCGGTTCGGCTACACGGGAACACCAGAGACGGGTCCAGCCTGACCGAGGCGCACGACCGCCGGGGGCAGCGCTGCCGTCGGCCGGACGCCATGTCCGCCGTCGGTCCAGGCTCAGTCCAGCGACACCGTCTGCTGCCAGGCGGGCACCTCCACCTGGAGGCCCAGCGCCGCCACTTTGGGTGACAGGGCCTCCTGCGCCGGCGGGTCCCCGTGGACCAGGTACACCCGGGCGGGAACCCCGGGGTCGCCCGGCCGCCGACCCTTGATGAAGCCGCCCAGCCAGGCGAGCAGCTCGGGTTCGTCCGCGTGGGCGGAGAAACCGTCCAGGGCCCGGATCGTTGCCCGGACCGGCATCTCGCGGCCGTTGATCTTCGCGTGGTCCGCCCCGCGCATGAGGTGCCCGCCGAGGGTGCCCTCGCCCTGGTAGCCGACGAACAGGACGGTCGCCGTCGGGTCGTCGAGGAGGTGCTCCGCGTGGCCGACGGACCGGCCGCCGGTGAGCATCCCGTTCGAGGCGACGATCATGTACGGCGGGTTGGCTCGCCCGATGCGCTCCGACTCCTGGACGTTCTGGACGACGTGCTGGCCGGGGTAGTCGAGCGGTGCATGGTGCTCGCGGAGCAGCCTGGCGGTCTCCTCATCGTAGGCCTCCGGGTGGGCGCGGTAGATGTCGGAGGCCGACTTCGCCATCGGGGAGTCCAGGTAGAGGGGCAGCTGGGGGATCCGGCCGGCCTCCAGCAGGCGACCCAGCTCCCAGACGATCTCCTGCGTGCGGCCGATCGCGAACGACGGGATCAGCAGCACGCCCCGCTTGCGCGCCGTCTCGTTGACCACCTCCGCCAGCTTGGCGACCGCGAGATCCGACGCCTCGTGCTCGCGACCGCCGTACGTGGACTCGCAGAGCACGATGTCGGCGTCGGTGACCGGCGTCGGGTCGCGGAGAATCGGCGTTCCGGGCCGGCCGAGGTCGCCCGAGAACACGATCACCGTGTCGCGGCCGCCGCCGGGACGTGTCAGGCGCATCCGGACGATGGCCGAGCCGAGGATGTGCCCCGCGTCCACCAGCGTGACGAAGACACCCTGCGCGACCTCGGTCTCGGAACCGTACGGGACCTGGCGCAGCAGGGGCAGCGTCGCG
>Ga0315271_10002374_pt1 | contig 11776 bp, 8 predicted proteins | sample C3_top_MG_FD_204664 | JGI IMG/M metagenome (GOLD analysis project Ga0315271, IMG submission 204664) | Sediment microbial communities from Yellowstone Lake, YNP, Wyoming, USA - C3_top | ecosystem: Environmental > Aquatic > Freshwater > Lake > Sediment | place: USA: Wyoming | collected 2017-08-01
GGCAATTTCGCCGGCCATCAAGGCAATGGCGAGACCTTGGAAGATCGGGTCGGCGAGAATAACCGATGCACCGACCACCACCGCCAGCGCCGTCAGCAGCATGGGACGGAAGCGCACCGCGCCTGCATCCACCACCGCTTCCGAGAGCGGCATACCTTCCGCCACCCGCTGCTCGATGAAATCCACCAGGATTATGGAATTGCGGACCACGATTCCAGCCCCAGCCATGAAACCGATCATCGAGGTCGCCGTGAAGAACGCGCCCATCAATCCGTGCGCGGGCAGGATGCCCACCAGCGAAAATGGAATCGCCACCATCACGATCAGCGGAGTGAGAAACGACCGAAACCAGCCGACCATTAAGATGAAGATCAACACCAGCACGGCAGCGAAGGCCGTCCCGAGGTCGCGGAAAACTTCGATGGTGATGTGCCACTCGCCATCCCATTTCATGGAGGGTTGGTCATCCGTGAAAGGCTGGTTGGCATTGTAGATTTTTAGCTTTGCCCCGTTGCCGCCGAACTCCCGCGAGTCGAGCGCTTTCAACGCCTTGTTCATGTTCAAGATCGCGTATACCGGACTTTCTACGACGCCCGCCACGTCGCCGATGACGTAAGTGACCGGCATCAGGTTCTTATGGTAGATGCTCTTCTCCACGTTGGTTTGTTCGACCTTGATCAATTCGCGCAAAGGCACGAGAGGCGCGGCGGGATTGGCGGTTGAACGAACGCGCAGCGCGAGCAACTCCTCTGGCGTGGTGCGGCTGGCTCGTGGAAGTTGCAGAAAAATATCCACGTCCTCCTTGTCGCGCGGGACGTGGAGCAAGTCCACTGGCATGCCGCCCACGGCAATCCGCAGCGTTTCAGAAATGGTGGCCGCACTGATGCCGTTCAGCGCCGCTTTTTCTTTATCAATCACGAACCGTGCTTTTGGTTGGTCAGCCTCGATATACCAATCGGTGTCCACGACTCCGGGGGTGCTTTTGAAGACTTGGATAACTTTGTTCGCGAGTGCGAGCCGGCTCGCTTCGTTCGGCCCGTAAATCTCGGCGACCAATGTTTGCAGCACCGGCGGGCCTGGTGGCACTTCCGCGACTGCGACTCGCGCTCCGTATTTCGAAGCAATTTCGGTGACGCGCGGACGGACGCGCTTGGCGATGTCATGGCTTTGAGCCTTCCGCTCACCTTTGGAAACCAAGTTGATTTGCACGTCCGCGATGTTCGCCCCCCGGCGCATGAAATAGTGACGCACCAGGCCATTGAAGTTGAATGGCGACGATACGCCCGTGTAAATCTCATAGTCGGTCACTTCCGGTTCGACGCGGACGGCGGCGGCCATTTCACGCGCGCACTGCGCAGTGTCTTCCAGCGTGCTGCCTTCGGGCATGTTGAGGATGATCTGGAATTCACTCTTGTTGTCGAACGGCAGCATCTTGACCTTCACCCAGCCAATGCCCATCAACGCCATTGCCCCGAGCAACAATCCGACTATGCTTGCGAGGAAAAGATAACGCCATTTCCGTTGCGCAATCATCGGCCCCATGACGCGGCGATAAATACGGGTGAAGAAATCCTCCTCGTGTTCAAATCGAGAATGAGGATCGTTTTCCTTGCTGACATTCGCCGTTCCCTCAGTCAGGGAGGAATACTTTTTACCCCAACGCAGGATGCGAATTGAAGCCCACGGCGTCACGATGAAGGCAATCGCCAGTGAGAAGAACATGGCCGCGCCTGATCCAACCGGGATGGGCCGCATATAAGGACCCATGAGCCCACCTACGAACCCCATCGGCAACACCGCCGCGATCACGGCAAACGTCGCGAGAATGGTTGGGTTGCCGACTTCGTTCACCGCCTCCACGGCGATGGTCGACCAGTTACGACCTTTGTTTTGTGCCAGGTGGAAATGGCGGACGATGTTTTCGACCACCACGATGGCGTCGTCCACCAGAATGCCGATGGAGAAAATCAGGGCGAAGAGCGTGATGCGGTTGAGCGTGTAACCGTAGAGGTAGAAAACCAGCAGTGTCAGCGCCAGCGTCGAGGGAATTGCGATGGCCACGATACCTGACTCGCGCCAACCTAGCGTCAGCAGAATCAACAGCGAAACGCCCACCACGGCGATGCCCATGTGCAGCAGCAGTTCATTCGATTTCTCGGCTGCCGTCTCGCCGTAATTACGCGTGATGGCAATTTCCACATTATTTGGAATGGTGCGCCCCTTGAGCGCCTCAATCTTCTTCAACACTTGGTGCGCGACCGAAATGGCGTTCGCACCGGGCCGCTTGGCGATGCTCAACGTGACGGCAGGTTGTTCCTCGGCGTTCGCGGCTTCTGCCATGCCCGCCCCGAAGAACACGTATTGGGACGGTTCTTCCGCACCGTCTTTAATTTCCGCGACTTCGCGCAGGTAAACAGGTTTACCCTCAAAAACGCCCACCACCACGTTACCGGCGTCCTGCGCGGTGGAAAGGAAACCTCCGGTCTCAACGATCACCTCGCGGTTATTGCTGGTCAGACCGCCAGCAACGGTTTGTCGGTTGGCCTGGATGAGCATCGGCCCAACTTCCGCAGCGCTGAGATTGCGCGAGGCCAACCGCGATGGATCAAGCAACACCCGCAGTTGCCGCTTCGCACCGCCAATAATCGTGGTTTCGGCGACGAGTGGAACTTGTTTCACCGCGTCGTCCACCTGGGTCACGAGGCGGCGCAAGGTGAGATGGTCGTAGTTGCTGCTGTGAAAGGTCAACGCCAGAATCGGCACATCATCAATGGACTTGGGTTTGATCAACGGCGACGAAACGCCATGCGGGATGCGGTCGAAATTTGACTGCAACTTCTGGTTCAGCTTTACCAGACTTTTTTCCACATCCTCGCCCACCTTGAACCGCACGATGGCGAGACTCTCGCCGGGGCGCGAGGTGGAGTAGATGTATTCCACGCCCGGAATTTCCCAAAGCAACTTTTCCATCGGACGGGTGGCGCGCTCTTCGACTTCCTTCGCAGTGGAACCCGGCATGGCCACCAGCACGTCAATCATCGGCACTTTAATCTGCGGTTCTTCCTCGCGCGGCAACATGACGATTGCCGCAGCGCCTAGCAGCACCGAAGTGATGACGACGAGCGGTGTGAGTTTCGAATCGATGAACGCCCGCGCTATGCGACCGGCAAAACCCATCTCAGTCTTCGGACTTGGGATGGCGGACATCACTTCGCCTCCACGGGTTGTCCGTCGGTCAACTGCGCTGCACCTTCGATGACCACAGCGTCACCTGAGTGAAGGCCAGAGAGAATCTCGACATTATCGCCAATTCGCTTTCCGGTTTTCACGAGATGCATCTGCGCGTGCTGGTTGGCAACGACGAAAACAATCTCCAACTGGCCGCGCTCCACGACTGCCGACGCCGGCACGCGCAGAGAATTGCTTTCCCCAACTGGCACGAGCAGTCGCGCAAATTGGCCCGAACTCAACCCCGGTTGTAATGATATGTCCACCTTGATCCGAACTGTGCGGCTGATGGAATCAGCGGCAGGGGCAATTTCGCTGACTGTGCCGGTCAAATCACCGTCCACACCGTCCACGTGGGCGGCGAGGCGGGCATCCCGTTGAACATACGTCGCGATGGCCTGAGGCACGTCAGCTTCCAGTTGCAGCGCCGTTGGGTCTTCGATGGAAAGCAACGGCTTCCCAGGCGCGGCCAGGTCACCCACGTCGGCCCATTTCTTCGTCACCACGCCATCAAACGGCGCAACCACTTCGACATAACCCATCATGGCCTTCGCTTCCGCTGCCGCACCCTTGGCCACCCGGTTTCGCGATTGAGCGGCGTCATATTCTGACCGCGTGGCGGCCTGCTGCTCGAACAGCGCAGAGACACGTTTCCATTCGCGCTCCGACTGTTCCAGTGCGGCTTCGGCCTGTTCAAGGCGGGCGTTGATTTCAGCTGCGTCCAAGCGGGCGACCAGTTCTCCGCTTTTGACTCGCTGCCCCAAAACCACTGGCATCTTATCAATGCGCCCACTCAACTTCGATTCAAGCGTCGCATGAAGTTTTGCCCGCACCGTGCCGACGACTTCTTCGGTCATCGCTCGCGACTTGTTTCCCGCGGCTTGCACGCGGACTTGGGCAATCGGAAGGCTCGTTGAACTCTCCTTCGTGCCTTCGCGCTTATGGCCACAACTGGTTAGCGCGAGAACCGCCATGAAGGTCGGAAGGAGTAGAATCGTTCGATGGGACAATCGTTTCATATCATTTGGCGTTCGGCTGGGAATCAAGTTGGGGCAAAGCGAGCGCCTTGCGCAGCGCGGCAATCGCGATGCGCTGGTCGGACTCGGCTTCGGCTCGACGAACGCGCGCCGAGACCAGCGCGGTCTCGGAATCAATCAACTGCGTCGAGAGCGCGAGTCCCTGCTCAAAGCGGCCACGGGTCAGCTTCGCACTTTCCGTTGCTTGCTCGACCGTCTTGCTGCTCACGGCTAGACGCTCGTCCGCCGCTTTGAGATCGAGTTGGGCTTGTTCGACTTCAAAATTGAGCGCCAGCCGCACCTTTCGTTGTTCCTCGTGGGCGGATTCGAGATTGGCTTTCGCTTCACGCGCTTTGGATCGCGTCGAGAAGCCATCCCACAAATCCCACTGTAACATCACACCAGCGGTGTAGCTCTTCCCGTCACCCTGAGTCACCCAGCCGTAATCATAATCGAGGCTGCCGAACGCATTGACGCGCGGCTGGTAGCCGCTCTTAGAGCCGCGAACCTGGGCTTGGGCTGCATTTTCGCGTTCGTGTGCAGCCGCGAGTTCCGGGCGATGCGTGAAGTCTCCTGAGTTAGGCGCGCTGACGATCGGAGCACTGTCAGCCACGATAAAATCGCCGTCTTCGATACCCAACAAGTTGCGCAGCGCACGTTCGGCTAAGGTGTTGGCGTTCCGGGCGCGAACCAAATCTTCACGCGCTTGCGCCAGTCGGACCTCCACGTCGAGAACATCAGATTTCAACAGTGAGCCGCCATCCAGACGCTTGGTCGCGACCCCAAGATTGCTCTCGAAGGAGTTCACTGCTGCCTCTGTGGCCCGAATGAACTGCCGCGTCTTCAGCACTGTGTGAAACGCGCGCGACACCTCGAAACCCAGCGCATTGCGCACGGCGGCGCTCTCCTGTTTCGCGGCTTCAGTGTTTGCCTTGGCCGCTTGCCGACCTGCGACGTTCCGCCCGCCGGCATAGATGGGAACGGTGACGATGCCCCGTGCGTTGAGGTTATCCACATCGGGAACGTCGTTGAAATTGAGAGAAGAGCTGTAGGACCGTTGGTTAAGAATGCTGCCAAAAGCCAGCATCGGATTGTCCGTGCGGGTGTAGCCGGACTGGACTTGGAGTTTTGGCCAGAAGGTGGAGTTGGCTTGCTCCAATCCAGCTTGGGCGGCAGCAATACGCTGTTGCGCGATCCGCGCGTCCGGGTTGTTTGAGAGTGCGTAATCAAGCGAGCGTTCCAGTGTCCATGGTTCGGCGGCGCTCGCCGTCAGGAAGCTAGTCAGCAACAACCCGAGCAATCCCAGTTGCCGTTTCATTTTGCGCAGCAGGATGAGCCGCCGGATTTTTCGCCATCACAGCAAGCCCCACCGACGCCGAGTTTTTTGAGAACAATCTCCAACGGACAGAAGTTTGTGAAGGACGATTGGAGCAGGTTGAAGCCGACGAATGCGGTGAACCAGAGCCAGTTTGGGCTATGGTAGTGCGCGAGCACGAGGCTCAGGAGGATGAACAAGCCGGCGAACCGGCGAATGATGAGGTGCATTTTCATAAAGTTGACGTGAGTGGTTTTTTCAACGGAAGCTGGTCGCGAGCAGCACGCCGAGAACTGCGCCGTAAATCGTGCTGATGATGGGATTGCTGGTAAGCGGACAAGTGCCGCTCGAACAGCCGATAAACTTGTAGTAGGCAAATCCGAGTCCGCCGCCGACGAGAATTCCGAGGAAGAGGCGCAGAATCATGGTGCGTTTCATGTTTAAGCCGTGACTACCGCGTTTGCCGCTGTGTCCAACCATGCTTTGAACTGGCGTGGGCCGGGGAAGCCCACCAACTGATCCACCGGCTCACCACCGCGAAACAGAATCAGCGTCGGCACACCGGTAATCTCCAAACCCGCCGCCAACCCGGGCGTTTCATCCACGTTCGCCTTGGCTAACTTCAGCCGGCCGGCAAACTCGCTGGCAAACTGCTCCAGCAGGGGCGCGATCATCTTGCACGGCCCACACCACGGGGCGTAAAAGTCCACGACCACCGGAATGGCCGTCTGAAGGACTTCCGTTTCAAAATTGGCCTCGGTCAGTTCGATGATGTTCTGCATAGCTTTGACTTTATTCGTCTCTGCTGTGACTGAGCCGGCAGGTCGCAAAAAGTTACAATCTGATTGGGCGCACTTTTCGGCGGCCACCCTTGAGTTGCCCTGCCAGGCAGTTCAACCTGCGCGCATTTACTCGAAATACGCCTTGAGCGGAGCAAATCGTGTCTCCGGCAAGGAGGCTTCATCGCAACTTCAGCCGGGCGAACAACTGAAGTTTCACCCAGTCGAGGCAGAAGAAATACGCCGCGCCCGCGACCGTCACGCCGAGGAGGATTGATGGACTGATCGCCGGTATAAGTATGCCGCCCAACGCCAGCAGCGCGGTGACGCCCAAGCCCAGCACCGAACTGCCCAAGAGGTAGCGCCCCGGCGGCGACTGCCAGAAATGCCCGCGCTCGCGCAGCAGATACACCCCGGCCTGCGAGCTGAGAATCAGCGTGGCAAAGGTCAGCGTCTGCAACGACCGCGCGTCCAGCTTGAGCGCAAAGTGGCCGTAGAGGAATACGCCGAGCGAGAACACCAGCTTGCAAGCGGCGAGCACGACGGAGGTCAGCAAAATGCCGCGCGTATTCCAGCGGTTCGGCTGGCGCGAATAGTCCATCCGGTCGGTCGAAATGGACATGGTGAGGAAATCGTTGAGGAACAGGATCAACACCATCAGCAGCGGCGTGAGCGGCCGGTGCTGGGTCACGAGAAAGCCGATGACTAGCAGCGCCATCATCTCGATCTTCTTCACCAGCATGGCGAGGGTGTAGGTGATGATCCGCTGGAAGACGCGCCGGCTTGTTTCGATGGCGGGCAACACGCCGCCCAAGCCCGGCGTGGTCAGCACCAGGGCCGCAGCCGCTTTTGCCACGTCCGTCGCGTTGGCCACGGCGACGCCGGCCTCGGCTTGGCGCAACGCGGGGGCGTCGTTGACGCCGTCCCCGCTCATGCCGACCACCGCGCCCCGCTTCTGAAAAGCGCGCACCAGCTTGATCTTGTCTTCCGGGAACACCCCGGCAAACACGCCGCAATCGAGCGTGTCGCCACCGAGGTCGCCGTGCAGTTTCTCGGACGAACAGACGTTTCCCGGGATGCCCACCACATCGGCCACAGCTCGCGCGGTGAGGGCGTTGTCCCCCGTCACCATCACCGTGCGCACGCCGGCGTCGTGGATGGCGCTCACCACGGCCTTCGAATCGTCCCGCACGGCGTCGGCGAGGCCGAGCAGGCCCGCGAGCCGCAACGTTTTTTCATCGCCGACCGCCACCGCGAGCACGCGCTGCCCGTGCGCAGCCATGCCTTCGGCCTGCGGTTGCCAGAAAGAATCTTCCGCGCCAGCCAGCTTCGCAACCACTGCGGGCGCGCCCTTCACATACCGCCGCGAACTGTTTTCCTCGCGATACACCGCCTCGGCGCGCTTGGTGACCGGATCGAAAGGCTTGAAGTCGGTTCGCGCGATTTCGCCGTCGTGCCAGCCACGGTCGGTGGCGGCCTTGATGATTGCGCCGTCCACCGGGTCTTGTCCGGCGGGATCGCTGGCGAGCGCGGCGGCACGCACCAAGTCGCTTTCGGAAAAGCCCGGGGCCGCCCAGAGCGCAGTCACGGTGGCCTCGTTGCGCGTGAGTGTGCCGGTTTTGTCGCTGCACAACACGGTCATTGAGGCGATGTCATGCAAGGCGCTGAGGCGCGTGATCAACACCCCGCGTTTGGACAACTCCAGCGATCCCAGCGCCGCCGCGAGCGTGAAGGTGGCGGGCAAAGCCACGGGAATGGACGCGAGCAGAATGGTGAGTAACAGGGGCAGAATATATCCGAGCGACATCCCCATGTGGTGCGCGTAGCCCGTGACGATCACCACCATCGCCGCATTGACCACGAACAGATTCTTAACCACGCCCACGATCTCGTGTTCCTGCCGGTTGGCCGATCCGGCGGTGCGGACGAGTTCGGCGGTCTTGCCAAAGAAGGTATGCGCGGCGGTGGCGGTGATTTCACCCATGGCTTCGCCGCCGCGCACCATCGAGCCGGCGTAGGCGGTTTTGCCCACCGCGACCGCGACCGCGGATGATTCACCCGTGAGCGCGGACTGGTCCACCAGCAGCGAGCCTTCGTCCATGTGCACATCCGCCGGCACAATGGTGCCCTGACGCAAATGGATGACATCGCCGGGCACCAGTTCCTCGGCTGGCAGCGTGGTCCAGGCGCCGTCGCGGCGCACCCGCGCCTGCACATGCAGTTGCTGGCGCAGGAGCGCCAGCGCCTTCTGCGCGCGACCTTCCTGGAGCAGACTCAACACCGCGTTCAACACGAGCAAACCGCCGATCACCGCCGCCTCCACATGCTCACCGAGGAAAAGCTGGATGATGATCGTCGCTTCCAGCAGCCAGGGGATCGGAGCCCAGAAGCGTTTCAGGAATTGCATCAGTGGGTGGGCCTTTTCCTCCACCACCGCGTTCGGGCCGAATTGCTTCAGCCGCGCCTGAGCTTCGGCGGAGGAGAGACCGGGTGAGGTTGAAGCTGGGATGGGTTGGGCGTTGTCTGTTTTCATGGCGCGGTGGGCGGTGGATTTTCCTTCAAGTCATCAGCATCACCCAGCCGACGAGTCCAGCCAACGCCGCGAGCGTTACCGGAACACCAAGTCGGGCAAAGTCGCGAAAGGAGATGTGGATTCCCAATTCGCGCGCCTGTTGCACGACGATGATGTTGGACACGCTGCCGAGGATGATAAAGCTGCCGCCGAAGCTGTTGGCCAGGGCTAGCACGTAGGCCGCCGGTGGCTGCGCGACATTTGCCACCTTGAGCAGCAACAACACGGCGCCGGAGTTGCCAATCAAATTGGACAGCACCGCCGTGACCGCCGCCAGGGTCAGCGGTGATTCCAGATGCACACCTCGGCTCGCCAGCCACCCCACGGCTTGCTCCCCGTAACCAGTGGATTGAAACGCGCCGGTCACCACGAAGAGGCTCATGAACAGCACCAGAATCGGCCAGTCCACCAGTTTCAACAAATCCTCGGTGCGAAACTTGGGACTGGCCAGGTGAATTCCGGCTGCCGTCAACGCGACGACTTCTTTGGGCAGCGGCGAGAAGAAAAGTCCGATGACGACGGCCAGGATGACCAATCCCTTGAGGGTGTGTGGCCGGTTAAAGGGGTGTTGCGTCACCGTGGGAACGGACGGTGCCTTCACGGTTGCGCCAAGACGCTGGCGCGATAACTGCCAGGTGATCGCGTAAGCGCAACCGAGCGCAAACAGCACCGGCACGAGGCACCAGAGCGCGTAACGCCCGAACCCCAGCCCGGCGATCTGCGCGATCATCATGTCCTGCGGATTGCCGACGAGGGTGGCGGCCGCGCCGATGTTACTGGCAATGGCGAGCGCGATCAGGAAGGGAACGGGATTGAGTTGTCGCCGCAACAACGCCGCGCCGACGATGGGCGCGAAGACGAAGCAAACAATGTCGTGGTTCAGAAACGCCGACAGCCCGGCCGTGGTCAGCATCAGGAGGAGCAGGAAACGCGCGGGGTTTCCAAGCTGGTGGGCGACGCGGTTGGCCACCGCGTCGAAAAATCCGGACAGCCGCAGTTGCGCCGAGAGCACAAAAAAACCGAACAACAACAGGATCGTAGGCCAGTTGATGCTGTTGATGACCGCGGTCGTTGGCAGGCCGCCGAAAATCATCATGGCAATCGCGCCCAACAGGGCGATGCCCGTGCGGTCCAGCTTCAGGCCGGGCACGCGGCCCGCCGCGATGCCGAGGTAGGTGAGCGCGAAAATAACCAACACCTCCGGTGTGGCGGAAGCTGGTTGGCGGACGGCGGCACTCATGGTGGAGGTTTGCGCGATCACTTTTTCGGACGCTGGCGATCCTGGACGGTTGATTTCATACCGGATGCGGGCCCGATTTCCCCGAACCTTTTCCCGAGGTGAGGTTGCCCGGTGACTCAATCAGCGCCAGTGGTTCGACCCGACGTGGCGTTGGGTCGGGGACGCGCTTCAGAACCTCCTCAATCGCCGTTCGCAACTGCGCGATCTCACCCGAGAGTTGATCAATGGAGGTCTGGTTGGGGATCGCTGATTTCGGATCCTCCGCATCCCGCCCAATGATAATTGCCGCCAGCACCGCCGTCAGATAGCCGAAGATAGCCACTGCAAAGATGGAAATGCCGAGGCACAGGATGTGCCCGCCAACCGTCACGGGTTGATACGCGGAGCCGATATTGGTGATCTGCATGGCGACCCACCAAAGCGCTTTCGGATAGCTGTGAATGCCCTGGGGATCCGGGGCTTCGTTTTCAAAATGCAACATGCCCGCTGCGCCTGCCAGAATCACGACCACCGTGAAGGTGAACGCGTAGCCGGTGCCGCGGCGTCCCATGATTCGCTCAAGCCAGCGCAATCCCTGATCGGCCGAGGCGAACATCCAGATGACTTGCATGCCAAAGGTTGCGGTAAGCGCCCGCGCCAGCGGATACGATTGCAGGTAAGGAACAAACCGAAGGATGGGCACCAGAATCGCCAGCACAAAGAGCCAGTTCCGCTTCAGGAAGACCACGCGATGGGGCGCGAGGGCCAGTCGCAGGCAGAAGTAGAAAACAAACAACGCCCACAGCACCGTGCCCAGACTGTGCAAAACCGGACTCATGCCGTTGACCAGTTCGGTGATAATGAGGAGAAACCACACGAAGCTGAGCAGCAGCATGGGCCGTTCGAGTTTTCGCGGAAGCGTTTTAAGCAAACCCGGCTTCGCCACCACGCGGGGCACGTCGTCAGTCACTGCGGCAGATTTGCCCCGGTGAATTCCGGAACGCTTCGGCTGGGTTTGCGGGTTTTGATCCATCAGCGGCTCGGTTGATACAGTATCGGCATGAAGGGTTTGGCGACAAGCACCCCGGGTGACTCACGTCAAAGTTGTTTGCGGATGGATTGCAGTTCCCGGCGATGCTCCTTGCTGGGTTTGGGATAACTCATTTTGAGTTTATCGAGCGTGTCGAGAATCACCTGCGAAATGATGAGGCGGGCATTCTCCTTGTCGTCGGCTGGGACGACATACCAGGGCGCGTGGTTGGTGCTCGTGGCGCTCAGGCACGCCTCGTAGGCCGCCATGTATTGCTTCCACAACTTGCGCTCCGCGATGTCGGCGCGGCTGAACTTCCAATTCTTGTCCGGGTCGTCAAGGCGGGCGAGGAAACGCCGGCGCTGTTCCTCCTTCGAGAGGTGCAGGAAGAATTTCACCACGCGCGTGCCGTTACGGTGCAGATGTTTTTCGAGATCGGTGATCGAGCGATGGCGATGTTTCCAGAAGTCATCGTCCTTCAGCGTTTCGGCCGGCAGGTTTTGCGCAGCGAGAATCTCCGGATGCACGCGCACGATCAGCACTTCCTCGTAATAGGAGCGGTTGAAAATGCCAATGCGCCCGCGCTCGGGCAGGCAGCGGCTCGTGCGCCAGAGAAA